>CDZS01014368.1_pt1 | contig 108045 bp, 127 predicted proteins | sample 557751 | NCBI WGS metagenome assembly CDZS01 (sample SAMEA3182113, study PRJEB8094) | gut metagenome | biome: human; feature: gut; material: Stool; isolation source: human stools | place: Canada | collected 2013-05-07 | reverse complement strand
TTGAGAGGAGCTGCCCTTAGTACGAGAGGACCGGGGTGGACGGACCGCTGGTGTATCTGTTGGCTACCAAAGCCATGGCAGAGTAGCCAAGTCCGGCAGGGATAAACGCTGAAGGCATCTAAGCGTGAAGCCCCCCTCAAGATGAGTTATCCCAATAAGTAAGACCCCTTAGAGAGTATGAGGTAGATAGGTTTGAGGTGGAAGTGCAGTAATGCATGGAGCTGACAAATACTAATCGGTCGAGGGCTTATCCTGACAGGTTGGGAATGGATGTGGAAGATACAAAAGAGGATTTCAGTGTTCAGTTTTGAAGGTATGAACCTATAATGACAAGGACGTCTGTTGAGAACTCAACAGACGTTTTTTGTTATCTCAGTTCACTTTTGGGACCCAACAGGCTGCTCCGTGCTTGCACGAAAATCTGCCTGCTGAGTCTCACGAAGGGAGCGCTGCTTCATGAGCAAAAGGAGCTGCGAAGCAGCGGAAAGCATCGAAGATACGAATTTGCGAATGGCGCGTGTGAACGGACGGCGAATGCAAAAACGCTCCGTAAGGATCGTACCGCGTCGGAATGGAAGGATGTCGCTTTCGCGACCTGACGCAGGCGAATATATCCCATAAGAAATGTAGTTGTTTACTACACTAAAGTCTGATATAATGTTTCTGGATTCCGGTCTGCAGGCTGCATTTGCAGGCGAAAGGAAGTTAAGAAAGGTTGATACGATATGTTGGAACAAATTAGACAGTCCATTGAACAGGCGCAGATGGTGCTTGTCGGGATTGGAACGGAGTTTGCAGTAAAAGAGGAAGCGCAGAAAGATCCTTTTTTTACAGAGCTTGCCAAGACCGCGCAGACAGATCCCGCTGCGGCAGCGCTTCTCGCATTTCATAAAAGCCAAAAGAAAGTGGGCGGCTGTGAAAAAGAACAGGTTCAGAAGGCATACGAAGTTCTGGCAGATCTTTTGAAGGATAAAAATTATTTTGTAATTTCTCTATGCGAGGACGGTTTGTTGGAACAGGCAGGACTGAAAGAAAATCGAATTCTGACGCCAGCCAAAGAGGGAGAGGAAGAAACGGATAGTGGAGTGTATCCGACAGACAGCTGGGAAACTTACACCAAATGGCTGCAGGGGACATTAAACAGAAATTTGGTGATTCTGGAGCTGGGCGTTGGGATGGAGCTGCCGCAGCTGATCCGTTTTCCGTTTGAAAAGGTTGCATATTTTAATCAAAAATCCTGTCTGTACCGGGTTCATTCCCATTTGTATCAGATGACGGAAGAGATTAAGGAGCGCGGATATAGTGTACCGATGCATCCGGTTACGCTGTTGCTGGAAGAAAAATAGTATTTCTAATAAATAATGAGGAACCAAATGATTGCAATTATCGACTATGATGCCTATCATATTTTTAAAAAGCGCATAAAATAAGGCTCTATGAGCATCGAAGATTGGCTTAAAAGCTGTTTTACTAATTATATACTAATTACAGTGCTTAGAATGAATACTTAGGGTACCGCAGTGGGATTCCATTACGGTACTCTTTTTTTTTATATTACTTATAAGTTATCGAAACTGGAATATATTACCAGCACGATGCTTAACTGTTTTCATGTATAATCGATTTTGGAGTTAGGAGATGATTGTATATGAAAACAGTATGCGAAACTTGTGGCGTTCCTTTGAAATACTATGATACGGTTTCAAGAATTGTAAGAACGAAAGGGCGTATGACAACACATGTTCCAGTCCAAAGATTTAAGTGTCCTAGATGCAGAAGTATCCATAGAAATTTACCGGATCATATTTTCCCATACAAACAATATGAGGCGGATGTCATTATCGGGGTAATAGAAAATATCATTACCTGCGATACGATTGGATTTGAAAACTATCCTTGTGAAATGACAATGCTCCGCTGGAAAGCGCAAAATTTACACCGTCCTTTATGAAATGAATACACATTTTATGGAGGTGCAGTATGAGTAGTGAAGAACAAAGACTGGAGAGCAAAATCCATTATTTCGAGGACATGATGTTCAGATGTAAGGGATATGAATACCAGAAAGTTGAAACTATTAGAAAAGAAATATCTGATATGCGTATTCAATTACAAAAAATTCGATCTAGGAATACGAGAATGAGTCGCTAGCAGCGGCTCTTTCTTTTTGTGGTCATTCCACCGAGGTTGTTTTTACCATTGCTTATTTTTAATCTAGAATAGATTTCACAAGGAGGAAATACATTATGGCAACTACAATCAGACCGGAATTATCCGAGAAAAATCCTTATTGGATTGAGAAACATCGCTACTACGAACTGAAGCATTTTTGTTTACAGTATCCGATTTGGAGAAAGGCTTATGCATCTTTGGACGGATTTAACAGCAAATCTGCGGATTGGGCTATGTTCATAGTGACAAGTACGTTGGGCGATCCAACAGCAAAAGTCGGGATGGCACGGGCATATTATTCAGAACGCACCGACATGATTGAGAGAGTGGCTGAGCAAACAGATCAGCAACTTGCTCCGTATATTCTGAAAGCTGTCACAGAAGGTTGGTCTTATGATATTTTGAAAGTTAGATTAGGAATCCCGTGCTGCAAAGACACCTATTACGAATTGTACAGACGATTTTTCTGGTTGCTGAACCGGGAACGGAAGTGATTCGCATATTTTGCAACTCTCTTTATGAAAGGAGAGTGATATTTTATGAGTAAGATTGATAAGGAAATAGAGGCGCTTGGTTTTGAGATTCGAGTGTTAGATTTATCTTGTGGTTATATTGTTTATGAAAATAAGCAGTCGGATTCGGAGATCATTATTGAATGGGCTGACGATGAGGAGTATTGTAAGATTTTTTCACAAACAATTTCGAGAGTCAAAGATTGGTTTGGACAAACTATTCAAGAACCACAGGCGTTAACTATTCGAGAAATTCAAGTATTTACTGCTAAAATAAACGAAATGAGAAACGAGTCCTAACAAGGGCTCTTTCTTTTTGCTTCGCTAAATTTGCATTGTCCTTTATGAAAGGAGAGTGATATTTTATGGTAACTGTACTATTTGATAGCATTTTGAGAACTAAAAGAGGGACGTATATACCATTTTGGGAGACTTCGTATATGGAGGAGGCGACAGACAATGAATTAGTTTGGTTTCACGAAGGATATGGAATGATGAAATTATATCGTTTATTACAAGTGGATGATAAAAACTTTATTGCTGAGGATCTTCATAAATATTGCCGAACGAGCAATCCAAAGTGGGAAACTTTTAGCGAAAAACCAGAATTAGCATTAAATAGTTGAGTCCGACATGAACTCTTCTTTTTCTTCGCATTAAATACATGTCTCTTTATGAAAGGAGAGTGATTTAAAGATGTTATTATTTGATAATTGCAGTTTTTATTACAACGAGGATACTGAAAGTGATCGACCGTTTGTTATTGGGGTAAAAGATAGAGAAAACTCCGATGATAATATGGAACGATGGGACATGGTATCGTTAAGTAAGGATGATGCAAAAAAGATATACGAATTACTTAAAAATTATTTCGAAGATTGAGTCCTAACAAGGGCTCTTTCTTTTTATCCTAGATTAGAAAACAGGACAGAGGTTACCGAAAAACATGCTAATTTGATATTTGAAAAATTGCCGGATGGTGATTTTTAGAAAACTTTTTGAAAGGAGGGAGACTATGAGTTTAATAATCGTATTACTGATCGGTGTTGTTATCGGAATGCTTGTATCGAGATTTATATTCAGAGAGAAACCGGTAGGTTCGCTGAGGGTCGACGAATCAGATCCAGACAGTGGACCTTATTTATTTCTTGAATTAGATCGTTCCGGGGCAGATGCGATATATAAGAAACACTATGTCTGCTTACGGGTTGAGTTAAAAAATTATATTTCGCATAAATAACACTTTCTATTATGGAATGAACCTAATAATTATTTGAAAGGAGAACCGAAATGGAAGAACAAAACATTGAAGAATTATTGAGTGAGGAGATCGCAGCACAGATTAAAGCTTTATCTGAAATGGACTCCGGAAGCAAAGAAAAATCGATGGCGATCGATGATCTGACGAAGCTTTACAAGCTGAGAATCGAGGAGAACAAGAGCGTATGGGATGCCGATGAGAAATACAATCGACGTGTTATGGATGACGAGTCCAATACAAAAGATTGTGATTTCAAAGAACGGCAAATCGCAGAGCAGGTTAAGGATCGATATTTCAGAGTTGGTATTGCAGCAGCAGAATTATTGATTCCGTTGATATGCTATGGTATCTGGATGAATAAAGGATTTAAGTTTGAAGAAACTGGAACATTTACCTCGTTAACATTCAAAGGTTTGATTAACCGTTTTAGACCTACAAAGAAATAAAACGGATGATTCCAAACGTTGGGGACGTGCGTAATACATGTCCCTTTCGTTTTTTTTTTCTTCGCGTATTTTACAAGTGTTTTTATGGAAAGGAGTGACTTTTATATGAGTAAAATCTACATTGAAGTACCAAAAACCACAAACATGACCACGGTAAGTGTACCTTGCGGGAAGGAGGGCGATTACTTATGGCAGTTTACAGTAATGTTTGAAGAATGCGAGTATTTGCAGAAACGGATTGTAACCGTATTGGACAACAACTGTGAAGAAGGCGATGAGCCAACAATTCAGAGTCAAGTTGTTAAGAACGAGAACGATCGTAAAACAGAGTTTGAATACCACATCGATCAAGCAGGATTGAAAGCTGACGTGACAATTATAGTATTCTTCTGTAAGGGGAACAGGATTATTACAGTCGAGTGGTAACCGTATTTCAGGAGATGTGATCAATATTACATCTCCTTTTCTTTTTACGTGAAAAATACATGGCTCTTTATGAGAGAATAAAGCTTTATCTCTTGAACAGATTAACTATGGTCGTTATACTAATAATACCAGTATGGCGAGCAGACAAATTTGAAAGGAGATTTTAGCATGAGTATTTTTAACGAAAAACAGATTAAGGCAATGGAGAGCGGAACATATATTTGCTCTGAGTGTGGAAAAGTAATGGAATTTGAAGACAAATGGGAGGACACGTTAGTATGCCCTCACTGTGGACACAGCGTTGATTTAGATGAGTATGGCTGTGAAGGAGATAATAAGTACGAAAACGTATATCCAACCAGAGAAGAAGTTCTCAACATTGCAGACGAGGACGATCGTCAGAAGAATAAGTAAAAATATTATTAGCTAAAGAGAAAAGGGTCTTAGAGAAATCTAAGGCTCTTTTCTTTTTTGGAGTTTGGAGAAATAGATGCGATACCATTATACAAAGCCAGATATTTATCTGTCCATGTATGGTGAAATATATATTTGCAATCATCCGGTTTATAATCGTTGTACGCTATTCACGATAGGAGATAAAGGTTTGTCCGTAATTCAGCAACGTTTTAATTCCGATACAAAAAGCACATATTGGACAGAGGTTGATTCTTGGCTGACGGATTCACTATATTTACATCCCAAATTTAAAGAATATTTCGATAGTCGAGCAGGAAAGTGTACGGACGGACTATATCCGACGGTCACTATAAGACAAATAATGTGGGCATTAAAAATGAAGCCAATACAGCGTCAACGATGGGAAACATGTTTCGATAGACGTGAGATTTGAACGCACTTTTTACAAAGACTTTTATGGAAAAGGAACTAAATAATTTCACATAAAGGAGAATGAAAAATGATTGAAACTTATGTATCTATCGGAAAAGTAACTGATTATGCGATTGGTGTTCTTAAGTATTTCGCTACAGCAAGTTCGATTTTACTGATTAGTATTATCGGAGCTTTGATGGCGTGGATATTTTTGAGTGCGGTCGGTATGATCGTTGCCATCTTAGGTATAATAGCAGCGACTATTGCGCTGACTTTGGGGATTTATGAGTTACATATCCAAAAGAGACGGAGACGCTAACAACGTCTCTTCTTTTTCGCCAAAATAACAGTTCCTTTTATGAAAAACCGAAGCTTTGAAAGGAGTAAAAGGAGCATGGACGAAATGAGAATAGTATCGAAATTCACGAGGGGGATTATTTCTAAAGCAATAAAGATGGTAATACGCAAGAAAACCGGATACAACATTGATATTCAGTTGAACGAGGCTATTACCACTATAAGTGACGGAAAGACTCATCTTCATCTGGATGTAGATGCAGAACTTGATAAAGACGAGCTGATGAGCATCTTAAAGAGCATTGGTTTAAATTAACCGAGAGGGGCGAATACAACGCCTCTTTCCTTTTACTTCGCAAAATTTACAAGGCATATTATGAGAGACGGTAGCTCAGTGGGAGAGCGCGAGACGATTAAAGTCCCGAAGTCGATGGTTCGAGTCCATCCTGTTTCTCTTTTATTTTTGCAGAAAGGAGAGAGCGGATGTCTATCGAACAACTTGACTTATTGTTATGCGATACGTATCAGATGGATGCGTGGTTTCCATTCGGTTGGAAATGGAAGAAAGAGCTTGAAAAATCGAGCTATTCGGTATGGGCTATTGATGAGTTGAAAAAATACATCGTCGGTAGACTTTATCCAAAGAAATCCGGATCGGTTGAGGATTTCATCATATTTGTTGGCGACTTCCGGCGAATGATGAATCAGTTTTCAAAAATCAACCCGGATAACAATTTTATGTTTTCAGTAGCAGTGGACATATCCACAGATGTCCTGGATTTATTACATGCTATGAAATAAAAACGAAAGGAGAACATGATGAAGAAACCAAATCTTCAAAGACTCGCTCAGGGGTCAAAAATCTATTTGAGAAAAGCATCACCGACAATATTGTCTGGACTTGGTGCGGCTGGTGTTATTGCAACATCAGTATTGGCTGTACGTGAAACACCGAAAGCTCTTCGTAGAATTCGCAATGATAGTTGTGTTAAGCACGACGGAGATCCGAATGCTTATAGCAAGCTCGAAGCGGTTAGATCGGCATGGGTCTGTTATATTCCGGCAGCAATCAGCGGAACCGCAACTATACTTTGCATATTTGGAGCGAATGTGCTGAGCAAACATCAACAGGCGGCACTCACCAGTGCTTATGCATTACTGAATGATTCCTATAATAATTATAAGGACAAATTAAAGGAATTGTACGGTGAAGAGACTCATCAGAAAATTATTGATGCTATTGCAGCAGAAAAGGCTAAGGACGTATACATTACAGCTGATGGAATCTGCGAATCAACTTCGTTATCTTTCGATGAGCGTAACCCCGATGATATGCGTCTGTTCTATGACACTTTTTCAAGAAGATATTTCGAGAGCACGATTGCTCAGGTGTTAGAAGCTGAGTATCACTTGAATCGGAATTGGAGTCTTGGCGGCGATGTCTGTGTGAATGACTTCTACAATTTCCTTGGAATTGAATCTATAGACGGAGGCGATTATCTGAGTTGGTTTTATGAAGATGGAATCAGTTGGATAGATTTCAACCATCGAAAAACTGTATTGGAGGATGGTCTTGAAGTTTACGTGGTGGATATTGTATATACCCCGAGGATGGATGATGAACCATTCGCATAAATTGCAAGCTATATTATGAAAGGAGAGTGTCATTATGAACAATAAAAGTAAATGGATTAAGGCTATTGGAGTGGCAGCAACCGTAATCGGTGTAGGTGTAAATCTTATCACCGATTGGGTAAATGAACAGAAAATGGACGAGAAAATTGAAGAAAAGGTCAGCGAAGCACTTGCCAGAAGAGACAAAGATGAAGCGGAGGAGTCCAACAAGACTCTTTCGCTTTTTCTTTTGGAGGAGACAAATGGAATCGCCGACTAAAAGAGCCATTTATACTGTCCGTTATGCTATTGCAACAATGCCTGTAATTCAGCGTGGATATAACTTCGAGCAGGCAAGTTATATGAGATGGGCTGGAAGAGAAGTGTTAATACGACTCAGCAAACATCCAGAGACACCACCGTTGATCGTGATTGAATCGTTTCGAGATGAATGCGATTCATACTCATGTGCGAATCCTAGGACAAGTTATGTTTTTTCTTGTGCAAAAGACATGCTTGAGTGGATTATTGACCTGCTAATTTCATAGGTACCAAAATAAATTTTTATATTTTTGAAAGGAGAACAACGATATGTGTACAAGAGAAATGACTTTAGGAGAGGAAATTATCAGCTTAACCTGGAAAGGTGTTGACATTCCAACTGTAGAGAGAATGTATAGAAAGTATATCGATCTCAGTGCAAATAAAGAAGCAACCAAGGCGTGTGCAGAATATTGCAAAGCCGATGCTGAAATTACAACTAAGATTTTTAGCACCCTGTTTGGAACTAACTCGATTCTTCCGGACGACATTGCCGTCGGTGATCAGATTGAGATTCCTTTAAGAGATCTCGGAACATTCACGGCAACCGTACAGATGGTAAAAAGCGATAGAGTATTATTCTTGTTCGATGATTATATCGCAAAATGCCCGATGAACGAAAACGGAAGCAACGAGGGTGGATATGAAAAATCCGATCTTAAAAAATGGATTGAAAATGATCTGTTTAAAATGTTTCCGGAAGTGTTAAGAAATCACATGACTGGGCTGACTATTCCTACGCTTGGTGAAATCTGCGGGTGGAGCGACAACTGGGATAAAGAACATATCGAGCCTGATTACGATTACGATGGGCGGTTACCACTCATGAAACAGAGACGAAACCGTGTTGCTTATTACAACAACGATTGTGCGTGGGGTTGGCTCCGAAATGCTATCAAGAAGGAAATTTCTTCGGATGCCTTTGCCGGTGTGGACAAATATGGCAATTCGGGCTACGCCAGCGCTTCGGGCTCTTATGGAGTTCGTCCGAAGTTCTGGTTGGTTAGATAAATCGTGGGGCCTTGTGCCCCGTTTATATTTTATGGAGGATAGACTGAAATGCAGAAACCTAATTTGACTAAGATCTGTAGAAGTGTAAAAACAGCTACAGTAAAGCATAGTCCTGAAATTCTAACAGGAATTGGAATTGCTGGAATGGCTACGACTACCATAATGGCAGTACGAGCTACTCCTAAGGCAATCAGACTATTAGATGAGGAAAAACGACGTCAGCAAGCAGACAAACTGGAGCCGATGGATGTCGCTAAAATTGCTTGGAAATGTTATATTCCTGCGGCAGTTACTGGAACGGTGTCGATTGCTTGTCTCATCGGAGCAAGTTCCGTAAATGCTCGAAGAAACGCAGCACTGACCGCAGCATATACAATTTCTGAATCAACATTGAGAGATTATCAGAAAAAGGTAGTTGAAACCATTGGCGAGAAGAAGGAACAGACGATTAGAGATGAGATTGCTAAAGAACGTCTGAAAAGAGAACCCGTTGAGAATAAAGAAGTTATCATCACAGCAAAAGGCGATACTTTATGTTTCGATGCTGTGTCCGGGAGGTATTTCAAATCCGATATCGATAAACTGAAAAAATCCGAAAATAAATTAAATCGGCAAATGAGAGATGAGATGTATATTTCCCTTAATGATTTTTATTATGAAATTGGACTGGAGCCGATTAAACTTGGCGATGATCTCGGATGGAATATCGACAATGGCTATATCGATCTGAGATTCAGTTCCCAGCTTGCTACGGATGATACGCCATGTCTTGTGATCGATTACGGATACGGACCCAGATACGATTTCCGTAATTTAATGTAGCAGTTCGCAGAATTTACAAACACTATTATGGAAGAACCACATATTTCAAATCTGAAAGGAGAACATATTATGGAGAACAACGAAATCATGAACAACAACGAAGAGGTTATCGAAACAACTACTGAGGAGATCGTAAAGGCGGCTTCTAATGGCGGTATGAAGAAAGCGACAACTATCGGATTGGCTATGATTGCAGGTGCATTAACCTACAAATTCGTAGTCGTTCCGGCAGCAGCAAAATTCAAAAACTGGCGTGAGAATCGTAAAACGGTTTTAAATCAGCAGCAGGACGATATATTCGACGAAGAGTTCGAAGAAGACGATGAGAAAACCGGGAATGGCCCTTTACAAGAATTGAATCGATGATTCTGACAGAGGGAGAGTACCTATAACAGGGTGCTTTCCCTTTTTGCTTTTAAGGGAGGTGTCCTATGAATCAGTATATGTATGATGGACCGGTTATAGAGTTTGATACCTGCGTTGCAAATAGATGGCAGTATTCTACATACGCGGCATCCGAAAAGAAAGCCAGGAGTAATCTGGTGTATCAGTTTAAGAAGAAAACAAACCGTATTCCAAGTACAAGGATAACCCTCCCTGGGAAAGTGGTAACGGTTAATTGAAAGGAGATTTAGAGATGGAGGAATACAAATCCAATTCCCATAAATCACGACAGAACCAGAATGATGATATTCCGGAGAAAAGAGTTGAAAAGGTTGTCAGTGGTTCTGTCAAATCGAAGAAAAAGAATGGTCTTCAGAAGATTACAAACGTATTTGTTCCGGAAGATGTAGACGATGTAAAAAGCTATATTTTTGAAGACATCGTGGTTCCGGCCGTAAAAGATATTATCTTGGATGCTGTCAGAGCATTCCTTGGTGTTAGCGGAAACTCAAGGGGAGGGAGATCGTCAACGTCATCCAAGATCTCTTACCGTAAGTATTATGACGATCGGGATCGACGAGATTCGGGAAACGTATCAAGAACACGAACTGGATACGATTACGATGATATCATTCTGGAATCTCGTGGCGAAGCAGAAGATGTCCTGGAAAGAATGGACGAGCTTATTGCTACATACCAGGTAGTTAGTGTCGCTGACTTCTATGATCTGGTTGGCGTTTCTGGCAACTATACAGACAATAAATATGGATGGACTGATATTCGGAATGCATCTGTAATTCATGTGAGAGACGGATATATGATTAAACTTCCGAAGGCATTACCGTTGAACTAGGAGGATATTTATGTACGAATCAGATGACAAAATGGTGTCTCATCCGAGCCATTATCAGTCAGAAACAGGTTTGGAAGTGATCGATGTTATTGAGGCATTCACTTTCGATTTAAAAGGTATCGAAGCAACCGATACGGGTAACATTATCAAGTATGCGTGCCGCTGGAAAAATAAAAACGGCATTCAGGATTTGAAAAAGATCATGTGGTACACGCAGCACTTGATCGATCATTTAGAGAAGAAAGAAAAAATTGAAGAGGAGAATAACTGATATGAAGAAAGAAGAAATCATGAAGAACGTTTCCGCTACTTTCAGCAAAGTAAGTGTGAAACTTAAGAAGCATAGTCCCGAGATTCTGGTAGTGGCTGGTGTTGTTGGCACTGTTGCAAGTGCTGTTATGGCTTGCCATGCAACAACTAAGTTGGACAGCGTATTGGAGAAGTCCAAAAAAGATATTGATGCTATCCATAAATGTGCTGAAAATGAGGAACTGGCAGCTGAGTATTCTAAGGACGACGCAAAGAAAGATCTGGCTATCGTTTATGCACAGGCTGGTGTAAAAGTCGTTAAGCTCTATGCTCCTGCTGTTGCGCTTGGAACCTTATCCATCGCGAGTATTGTTGCGTCTCACAATATTCTCAAGAAGAGAAATGTAGCACTGGCAGCCGCTTATGCAACTGTTGATAAGACTTTCAAGGAATACAGAAATCGAGTCGTTGAACGCTTTGGTGCAGAGGTTGATAAAGAACTTCGCTACAATATCAAAGCAAAGAAATTCGAGGAAACTGTAACTGATCCGGACAGTGGTAAAGAGAAAAAGGTGAAGTCTGCCGTAGATGTAGCGGCACCTTCTACGAACGATTATGCACGTTTCTTTGACGATACATGTGAGGCATACGAATCCAATATGGATTACAACCTTATGTATCTGCGTTCTCAGCAGAATCTGGCAAATGATAAGCTTAAGGCTAATGGATATTTATTCCTTAGCGATGTATACGATCAGCTCGGTATTAAGCGTACTAAGATGAGCCAGACTGTTGGTTGGATTTATAAACCGGAGGGAAATGAAAACGGCGACAACTTCGTTGATTTCGGTATTCTGGAAACCAACCGTGAAACTGAGGATGGCGGTTACGAGAAAGCTATTCTTATGGAGTTCAATGTAGACGGACCGATTCTCGATCTGATCTAATTTTGTGAGGAGGATACATATGCGAAATTGTATTCGTATGGTAATCCTTCCTACTCTTTGCGTATTTGCGATTATTTGCACAGGTTTTGTCTGCTCAGCAGAACGGGTAAATCAGTACGAGTATATCGAAATGCAGCCGACTTTAAAAGCTGAACCTATTGATCCTATTGTAATTATTTCTGAGCAACCCTTAGAGGAAACGGTGTCGGCAGTTGAAATCGAAGAGTATGTGGAGGATACGCTATTGCCGCAGGAAGATATTGAGCTAATCGCTCTTGTAACTATGGCAGAAGCTGAGGGCGAATGCGAGGAAGGAAAGCGATTAGTGATCGACACCATCTTAAATCGTGTAGATTCTGTATATTTCCCGGATACAGTGCATGGTGTTATATATCAGGCAAATCAGTTTTCATCCATGTGGAATGGGAGAGTTAATAAGTGTTTTGTGGACGATGATATTTGCCAGTTAGTTGAAGAGGAACTGCAATCCAGAACCAATGTGGATACGATATTCTTCACGGCTGGTGGATATGGAAAATACGGAACACCAATGTTTCAAGTAGGTAATCATTATTTTTCAAGTTATGAATAGAAAGGAGTCCTAAAACTATGACAGGTTTCATGGGATTAACATTTTCAGCATTTGCTGGCATTTGCTTTGTTAGTGGTCTAGCCGTTCTTATGGGCGGAAAGGAGCATCACTGATGGATGGCATTGGCAATTTTATATCCATGATGGATTACATACTGGATACTAAGAGAAAAAGACATATCACAGGAGGCATTCTGTTGAGTGCCTCTTTACTTTTTGGTGGGCTTGCTCTCACTGTTATGACAATTCAGAACGAGGAGGACGAAGATGAGTAATAAAGCTCTGTTTTCTTTGACATTTATCATCGGCACTGTGACTGGTTCGGTAGTGACATGGTATCTGCTTAAAGATAAATACGAAGCTCTTGCACAGGAAGAAATTGACTCTGTAAAGGAGGTTTTCTTAAGACGTGAGCAGGAATTAAAAGATAAGTCTGTAAAAAAGACTGTTGCTGAAGGCATTAAAGATACGGGCAAAGAAAAACCAGATCTTAAAGAGTATGCAAGGCGATTGGCAAAAGAAGGGTACACCAGATATTCTGATTTTGGGTCGGAAGAGGAAGAAAAGCCTGTTTCTGAAGCCGGTCCATATGTGATTCCGCCGGAGCAGTTTGGCGACGATGAAGAGTATGAGCAGATCAGCCTTACCTACTATGCAGACGGTGTGCTGGCTGATGAAAATGATGAAGTAATCGAAGATGTGGAAGATGCTGTTGGAATTGATTCTTTGAATCATTTTGGAGAGTATGAGGATGACTCTGTCTTTGTTCGTAATGACGCAAAAAAGTGCGATTACGAAATTCTCCTTGATCAGAGGATCTATTCTGAAGTAGTTGAAGATATGCCGCATCAGATGGAGGTATGATGACACGGGATGAGCTGAACAATGCATATTTTGACTGGATGTACCAGCTCGTATGTGACGATGAATATTCGCGAGGCTTGTCGTATCGTAAGTTGTTATCTTTGCTTCACGATACAGATTTCACGTATACGATTGCTCTTGATGGTAACCGCTATGACGATGGGATCGATCTTCGATATAGATTCGGAAACGAGCAAGGATACCGGGATAATATGATTGCAAGTTATTTGGATAATCGTCCGTGCAGTGTTTTAGAAATGATTATTGCCCTTGCTATACGCTTAGAAGAGCACATCATGGATGATCCGGACATCGGTAACCGAACCGGTCAGTGGTTTTGGGATATGATTGTGAGCCTTGGCTTAGGTTCTATGGATGATTCCAAATTTGACAAGGCTTATGCCATCGATGTTATTCGGCGATTCCTGAATCGTGACTACGAACGGAATGGCAAGGGTGGTTTATTCACGATCGAGCATTGCAGATACGATATGAGAGATGTCGAGATTTGGTATCAGGCCAACTGGTATCTCGACAATATAGGATAGGAGGGACATTATGAGCCATAGTGAATTATATAAGTGGTTCGAGTTATATTTTCCTCAGTACGCTGGGGATAAGGTGGAGACCTGGTTCCAAAACGGAAAGAACAGTATTCGCATCCGTCAGAAGAACCATAGAGAATATATATTCACGTTCAACAATGAAGGAAATTGGCGCTTTGAGACTGTTGAGAGCTTCATGAGTGGATTAAGAGGAGGTAAGAAATAATGGGCGAAATGCTTACTTATATTTTCAGTAGTTTACGGTCATCAGAGAAAAGACTGGATGTTATCACAAGAGCGGTCCGTAAACAGAGGAGCTTCGATAAGCAGTTTACAATCTTTGCTGCTTTGACGACCGCAAATCTGATTGTTATGAAAATCGAACAGAAGGATCAGGCACTGCGTATCAGAAAGTTGGAAAAAGAAATTGAGGAACTGAAGCGTTCGGAAGGAGAGTAAAAAATGCGATGATCGACTTTATGGTGATTTCAACACGTTCAACGAAACGTGGAGTAATAGAAATCTATCCAAAGTTCATTATTAAAAAAAGCACCGATCTAATGATTCGAGGTGGTGATTTCTATGCTATCTGGATTGAGGAACGTGGTTTATGGTCTACGGACGAGCAAGATGCATTGCAGCTCATTGACCGCGAACTGGATAGATATGCTGAGGAGAACCGCCAGCGTTTTAACTCCGATATGAAAGTCCTGCATATGTGGGATGCCGAGTCAGGTATGATTGACTCATGGCATAAGTATTGTCAGAAACAGATGAGGGACAGCTTTCATACGTTGGATGACAAACTTATATTTTCCAATACAGAAACTAATAAAAAAGACTACGCCAGTAAAAAGTTGAATTATCCGCTTGAAGCTGGCGATTTGTCTGCCTATGAGAAATTGATGTCTACTTTATATTCGGAAGAGGAGCGGACAAAAATTGAGTGGGCTATAGGGTCAATCGTATCTGGAGAATCCAAAAAACTGCAAAAATTTATGGTTTTATACGGAGCTGCTGGAACAGGTAAATCCACAGTTCTTAACATTATTCAGCAGCTTTTCGACGGATACTATTCTGTATTTGATGCAAAAGCACTTGGATCTTCCAGCAATTCATTTGCATTGGAAGCATTTAAAACGAACCCTCTGGTTGCGATTCAGCATGATGGCGATTTGTCAAGAATTGAGGATAACACCAGATTGAACAGTTTAGTATCTCATGAGTTGATGACTGTGAACGAAAAATTCAAGTCTACATACTCAAACCGGTTCAAATGTTTCCTGTTTATGGGAACAAATAAGCCGGTCAAGATTACAGATGCGAAGTCTGGTCTGATTCGAAGACTGATCGATGTATCGCCGTCTGGAAATAAGCTGAATCCAAAAGAGTACAAAACGATTGTGAAGCAGGTAGAATTTGAGTTGGGAGCTATCGCTTATCATTGCCAGGAAGTATATTTGGACAATCCTGGTCGTTATGACGATTATATTCCGATCACGATGCTTGGAGCATCTAATGATTTTTATAACTTTATCATCGATTCGTACCATGTATTTAAGAAAGAAAACGGGACAACTCTGAAAGCTGCATGGGAAATGTACAAAACCTACTGTGACGATGCCAAGGTCGGATTTCCGTTCTCGCAGAGGGTATTTAAAGAAGAACTTAAAAACTATTTTCATGATTTTCAGGAGCGGTTCAATCTGGATGATGGAACTCGTGTTAGAAGTTATTACATTGGGTTCAGAACGGAAAAATTTGAAGAGGAGACTGTGGAGGAAAAGCCGGAAGCGGTCAAACCGACACTGATCCAATTTGATAGCACTGAATCCATATTCGATGATGTGTGTTCAGAATGCCCTGCACAGTATGCTTCGGAAAATGAAACGCCTCAGAAAAAATGGGATTCTGTTCGCACAAAATTATCTGGAATTGATACAAGAAAACTTCATTATGTGAAGGTTCCGGAGAATCACATCGTAATCGACTTTGATATTCCGGATGAATCTGGAAACAAGTCATTCGAAAAGAATTTAGCTGAAGCAAGTAAGTGGCCGCCGACCTATGCTGAGCTTAGTAAATCAGGACAAGGTATACATCTTCATTATATCTATACCGGCGATCCGACGCAACTTAGCAGGGTATATGACGACCATATTGAAGTTAAGGTGTTCACAGGCAAAAGCTCATTGCGACGTATGTTGTCAAAGTGTAATAATTTGCCTATCGCAACAATTAGCTCCGGTTTACCGCTGAAAGGAGAACAAAAAATGGTAAATTTTGAAGCGATTAAGAGCGAGAAAGGGCTTAGAACACTGATTAAACGGAATCTCAATAAAGAGATACATCCGGGAACTAAGCCCAGTATCGATTTTATCTACAAGATACTGGAAGATGCGTATGGAAGCGATTTGAAGTACGACGTTACAGACATGCGCAATGCAGTATTAGCATTTGCAGCGAATAGCACTCATCAGGCAGATTACTGTATTAAGTTGGTCAACAAAATGCAGTTTAAATCCGCAGATCCGTCCACAGCGGTTAAAAATGATGACGCAAAGCTGGTATTCTATGATATTGAGGTTTTTCCAAACTTATTCCTTGTAAACTGGAAAATCGAGGGCGAGGGAAAGCCTGTTGTAAGAATGATTAACCCGTCTCCGAGTGAGATCGAGGAGCTGATGCGGTTCAGACTGGTTGGCTTCAACTGTCGGAGATATGATAACCATATTCTGTATGCAAGGTTAATGGGTTATACAAACGAACAGCTCTATAACCTTTCGCAGAAAATCATTAACGGAAGTCCAAACTGTTTCTTTGGAGAGGCATATAACGTATCCTATACGGATGTGTACGATTTCGCTTCGGCTGGTAATAAGAAGAGTCTTAAGAAATTGGAAATTGAGATGGGAAACCTTACCGATGACGATCTCAAGAAAAAAGGATTCTCCGATGAAAAAATAAGAATCATCAAAGCTGGAACGCATCACCAGGAGCTTGGTCTTCCATGGGACCAACCGGTTCCGGAAGAGCTTTGGATTAAGGTCGCTGAGTATTGCGATAACGATGTTATTGCTACTGAGGCGGCCTTTAATTATCTTGAAGCTGACTGGACAGCACGACAGATTCTGGCAGATTTAGCAGAGATGACTGTTAATGATACTACAAACTCTCTTACAACCAGAATTATATTTGGAACCAACCGGAAACCACAGTCAGAATTCCATTACAGAAATCTGGCAGAGCCGGTAGAGTCGCTGGATAAAGAGAGTATGGACTTCCTTAAGGAAGCCTGCCCTAAGATGATGGAAGAGCCTCACTATGGTTGGAAGTACAATGATAAGAACGAAGTTCCGTTCGAATCCCACAGCATTCTTCCATATTTCCCTGGGTATGTATTCGACCATGGAAAATCCACATATCGTGGAGAAGAAGTGGGCGAGGGCGGATTCGCTCAGGGTGTTCCAGGAATGTATGGAAATGCAGCACTTCTGGATATTTCGTCAATGCATCCGCATAGTGCTATTGCTGAGGTTCTGTTTGGACCGAGATTTACGAAGGCGTTCCGCGATATTGTTGAGGGCCGCGTAAGCATTAAGCATGAGGCTTGGGATATTGTTAATACCATGCTGGATGGTAAGCTTACTCCGTATATTCAGAGAGTTATCGACGGTGAAATGATATCAGATGATCTCGCTAACGCACTTAAGACGGCCATCAATTCAGTATACGGTCTTACATCTGCGTCCTTTGATAATCCGTTCCGTGATCCGAGAAACATCGATAACATTGTGGCAAAACGTGGAGCATTATTCATGATTGATCTTAAGAATGAGGTTCTGAAGCGTGGATTCCAGGTTGCTCATATTAAGACAGACTCCATTAAGATTCCGGATGCAACGCCGGAGATTATTCAGTTTGTTATGGACTTTGGCGAGAGATACGGATACACATTTGAACACGAGGCTACATACGATCGTATGTGTTTGGTCAACGATGCCGTATATATCGCAAAGTACAAATCGGCAGAAGAATGCCAGAAGATGTATGGTTACATACCTAAAGACAACAAAAAGAAAGGCGGAAAATGGACTGCGACAGGCACTCAGTTCCAGATTCCATATGTATTTAAGAAGCTGTTTAGCAGAGAAGAAATCGCATTTGAAGATATGTGCGAGACCAAATCTGTGAGCAGCTCTTTATATTTGGATCTGAATGAGGAGTTACCAGATGTCAGCAAGGAAGAAAAAGAATTCAGCAAGGCAGAGAGTGACTATAAGAAAGGACTGTTATCCGATACAACTTTTGAATCCACATGCCATAAGCTTACTCCATTGATCGAAAAAGGACACGACTATCACTTTATTGGAAAGGTTGGTCAGTTCTGTCCGATGAAAGATGGATATGGAGCTGGACTTCTGATGCGAGAAAAAGACGGTCGTTATTATGCGGCAACCGGTTCTAAAGGTTATCGCTGGATGGAATCGGAGATGGTAAAAGAGCTCGGCAAGGAAGACGGCATTGACAGATCCTACTACGACAAGTTGGTTGACGAAGCAGTAAAGACTATTTCGCAGTACGGTGACTTCGAATGGTTCGTGTCTGACGATCCGTATGTTCCAGAGCTTGGTGCCAACGATGCTGATGTTGATTGTGTTGTTCCATGGGCTATGCCTTGCGGAGAGGATAAGTATCGGACGTGTTTCGATTGCCCACATTTCAACAACGATAACTTCCACATGGATTGCGACCTTGACTATGATATTTCAGATATTGTGATGAAGCACGCAATGAATCCACCGGAAAATTAAAAAAATAAAGGAGAATTTAATCATGGCAAGAGCAAATGTAAATGAGCTGATTATCGAAAATGCTCGTATTATGTTCAGAAATTTCAGAGGAGAGGAGACTAAGTACAACAGAGCTGGTAACCGTAATTTCTGTGTTGTAATCCCGGATGCAGACCAGGCACAGAAACTCGGCGAAGATGGATGGAATGTAAGAATTCTTCCACCGAGAGATGAAGATGAAGCACCTCTTCACTATATTCAGGTAGCAGTTCGATTCGATAACATTCCGCCGAATGTATATATGGTTACCAGAAGAGCTAAAACAAAGCTGGATGAAGAATCTGTATCTTCTCTTGACTATGCTGAAATCAGAAATGTTGATCTGATTATCAGTCCGTCAAAGTGGGAAGTGAACGGAAAATCCGGCATCAAGGCATATTTGAAGACCATGTATGTCACGATTGAAGAAGATGTGTTTGCTGAGAAATATGCGGATGAAGAGGAGCCGCCGTTCGCATAAATCATATTTTGAGGGTGTCGGTGTCAAAGCCGGCACTCTTACTTTATGAAAGGAGAAAAATTATGTTTTGGAATAAGAAAAAACCGAAGTCGAAACCACAGATCAAGACTACGGTACCTAAAGCATTCAAAGCAAAAGAACCGCCACCTAAGTGGCAACCAACTTTCGGTGAAACGAAAAAGAAGGATGAGAAACCACCGGAAGTAACTACGAAATCTGAATCGAAAATTGACTGGGAGAATAAATTCTTAAAATCTTTTCAGAAACTTACATACAGACATCGAGCATGGGATGTGTGGAGAGATTATATTTTACTTCATGCGTGTTCGATCTCGAATGTTTTAGACCAAGAAAACTACGACCAAAGAGAGAAGCGATATCTTAAAATTACTCGTCAGTATTCAAAAGAAGAGCAAGCTATATTTCCAGAATTAGCAGCGTACACAACTATGGCACTGGATCAGAACCAGGAGCAGGATTTTCTCGGAAAAATGTTTATGCGGTTGGATCTTGGAAATCGTTCGGCCGGCCAATTCTTCACGCCATATCATGTGTGTGAACTTATGGCTGAAGTGGCAGCGACTAATGCTTTAGAAAAAATAGAGCAGTATGGTTATATTTCGATTAACGATCCATGCTGCGGTTCTGGAGCAACTTTGATCGCTGGTGTGCATGTGATACGAAAGCAGCTTGACCATTGCGATCCACCGAAGAACTACCAGAATCATATTTTAGTAGTTGCACAAGATGTTGATGAGATTGTTGGTCTGATGTGTTATATCCAAATCTCGCTTCTTGGATTGGCTGGATTTATAAAAATAGGTAACTCAATAACTGACCCAATGTCTACGGACGATTCATCTGAAAAATATTGGTATACACCTATGTATTTCTCAGATGTATGGAGTACAAGAAGAATGCTCCGTCAGATTAACAAGTTATTTGGAAAGGGTGATGATGAATGAAGAAAAGATATTCTATTCCAAAAGAGCAGTGTACGTGCGGCATCAGCGAGCTTTATGACAACGTTGCTAAAATCCTTGGGATTTCGGATGTAAGCAAAGCTGTATACGATTGCCGTAAATTATCTATCACTAAAAAAGTGCTGGACTGCCTATATAAGTTCTATCATTCAGAGAATCAGAGCGATGAAACCATAACAACCTGTATGCTCTTGTATGGTCCAAAAGCAGATCTGGATGGCGATGGCTACGAAGTCGAGGTAGAAGATGGATTCGTCACGAAAGGTGTGTAATGGCTGGCGTAGAATTACGGGACTATCAGAAAGATGCTGTACGGCAAATGCGAAACGGCTGCATACTTTGTGGCGGTGTTGGTAGTGGAAAATCCAGAACTTCGCTGGCCTACTATTATGTTCGAAACGGTGGAGAACTTGGAACGGATGAGTATGTTCCTATGGATGATGTGAACATTAAGGATTTGTACATAATCACAACTGCCAGAAAACGGGATACATTTGAATGGGAAGAAGAACTCTCACCGTTTCTATTATCAACGGATAAAGAAGAGAATTTGTATACCAATAAGGTTGTGATTGATTCCTGGAACAACATCAAGAAGTATGCGGATGTTAAAGATGCTTTCTTTATCTTCGATGAGCAGCGTGTCATAGGCGCTGGAACATGGGTTAAAGCATTCTTGAAAATCGCCAAGGTAAATGAGTGGATATTACTATCCGCAACTCCTGGTGATACGTGGCAGGATTATATTCCGGTATTCGTGGCAAACGGTTTCTATAAGAACAGAAGCGAATTTATCCGGGAGCATGTGGTTTACAGTCGCTTTAGTAAATTTCCAAAGGTTGACCGATATTTAAATACTGGGAGGTTGATACGACTGCGGAACAAAATTCTTGTGAACATGGATTTTAAACGACCGACCGTATCCCATCACGAGGATATATTTGTTAAGTATGATACGGACAAGTATAAGTACGCTGGTAAAAACAGGTGGGACCCGTTTAAAAAAGAGCCGATCATAAATGCTGCTGGACTTTGTTATGTGTGGCGAAAAATTGTCAATATGGATCAGTCCAGACAGATTGCGTTGCTTGAGATTGTGGAGAAGCATCCAAAATCTATTATATTCTACAACTTTGATTATGAATTAGAGCTACTGAAAGAAATTTTTACAGGATACGAGGTTGCCGAGTGGAATGGTCATAAGCACCAACCGGTTCCTACGGGCGATGCGTGGGTTTATCTGGTTCAGTATAATGCCGGAGCTGAGGGATGGAACTGTATCACGACTGATACGATTATATTCTACTCACAGAATTACTCCTACAAGATTATGGAGCAGTCAGCTGGAAGAATCGATAGAATGAATACGCCATATACGGATTTATATTTCTATCATCTGAAGTCCCGATCAGGCATTGACCTGGCAATCAGCAAGGCATTGAACGACAAAAAGAAATTTAATGAATCACGATATGTGAAATGGTAGGAGGAATAAATCATGTTATTTAAAACCGCATTTGAATTGATGAAACAGGGAAATAAACTTAAACTTCCAGGCTGGAATGGATATTGGTGCTGGGACAGCGAAAAGCAAACAATTATGATTCATTGTAGACCGAAAGATTCAGATAACGGATGTAGCGAAGTGCTTGATATTCGCGAAACACAAAGGGTTGAATATACCTTGATGAATATGCAAAGAACCGATTGGATGCTTGCCAACGAAACAAATTGTTGTTTACTTGGTGGGATGTCGTTATTCGGATTTGACGATGCTATTCGGTATTTGAAACGCGGATTAAAAGTTGCCAGAAAAGGTTGGAATGATAAGGATCAGTATCAGTATATTCAGCTAGCAACTCATATTTCGTATAAAACCAAAGAGGGGGATATTGTGAATTGCGGGGATGATGCAACGGGTAATAAGGCAATAGCGTTCGTTGGCACATCTGGGGTTCAGGTCGGCTGGCTTGCATCACAGGCAGATATGCTTGCAACCGATTGGAAATTCGTTGATTAAAAAAGAGGTACGCAATGGAAGATATTTATAAAGAAGTAAATTTCAAAAAGTATTGCAAGACTTGCAAGCATAAGGAATTAGAAGAGAATTTCGATCCGTGCTGTGATTGTCTTGACTATGGGTGTAATTCCGAATCGGAAAAGCCGGTAAACTGGGAGGAGAAAGACAAGTGACAGATACAATTTTAATCGGAGTTGATTTAGCCGATAACGATGACACAGGTGTTTTAATTATTGGTAGAAAACGAATGAACCAGTCCGTTGAAATTATCAACGCATTCCAGGGTGAGGAGGCTAAAGAACTTTACAAGAAATTGATCACGAAAAAGGACGGTGATAAGAAATGAGTTTTCAATATGATCAGTATCTGGAGCATCACCGATCCAATGTGAGACGAGGTTATGAATGGTTGTGCAAGAATCTCCCAGATGTTGTCGAAGGTGCCTCAGAAGCTGGATGGCTTACTGGATTTGCACACGATAAGTCTAAGAACGAGACGGACGAATATGAGGCTTATGACGCCTACTTCTATGGTAACAATCGCTCTTATGAGGTTGTGCAGCGATATCAGCGAGCGTGGTTACTGCATATTCACAGAAATCCACATCATTGGCAATACTGGATTCTTATCCATGATGATATGGAACATGGCGAATTGGAGACCATTTTGGAAATGCCATACGATTACATCATTGAGATGATTTGTGACTGGTGGTCATTTAGTTGGCAGAGTGGAAACCTCTATGAGATATTCAACTGGTATGAGGAGCATTCCAAATATATGAAGTTAGCTCCCGGAACTAAAAATACAGTCGAGTATATTTTAGACAATATGAAGAATAAGCTTCAGATGTTGCAGTATGCAGATCAATCGGCCATGCAACCTGGAGCTTGATATTTGGAGGAGCTATGAATAGAACTACAAAAATAAATATCTTGGCGTATGCTTCTGAGCCGGACAAGAACTATAAGTACGATGGCGACATCGTTGATTATAAAGGAAAAAGATATTTTGTAAGTCTGGCAGAAGAGCGGGTAGAATTTATCGGGATCATTAAGGAGGACAAGTAAAGATGAAAGCAATTAAAGAAAATTGGAAACTGGTACTTATTGTGATCGCTGGGATTGTAGCGGTTATTTTTATGTGTATTTTTGGAATTCAGGGAGCACAAAACAAAGCATTTGCACTGGAGGAGCAGGTCAACACTGCTGATTCGGATATTAAAGTGCAGGAAAAAAGACGAGTCGATCTTGTTTATAATCTTGCGGATTATTTTTATTTAAAGAAGATGAATAATCCGTGGGAAACATTTTAAAAATATATTTCGCAAAAAATACAAGTTGCATTATGAGAAAGGATGGTGATTATATGAAAATTTACGTACAAGCAATCATGGACGAGGATGTATATGATGAATTATGTAGTTATCCAGAACATAGAGTTAGCATTATTGAAGGAAGTCGTATGGAGACGGAATCTATAATAGCAAAAGAAATATGGTCTATAACTGCCAAATCGTCAGAATACAGAAACGCACTTATGGATTTACTTGGAGAAGGGATTTATAATAAAGTCATGATTCTTCAAAGAGAAGATTAAAAAAACAGGGACTCGGTATGGAAACTGATATGAACCCTCTTAAGTAGACAAGGTAAATAACCAAAATCTACTTGACGGGGACATATCAAACATGCTGGGTCTTTTTCTTTTATATTTTTGAAATAAACCGGTGAAGGCTATCTACTATGCCTTCTGAATATGGTAGAAGAGCTACTATTGATACGTAGCTAGGTTATTTTTATTTAAAGGAGACGAATACAATGGAAAATAATATTATTGCAGTGGATTTTGATGGGACTTTATGCGAGAACAAATGGCCAGAGATCGGTATGCCGAACGAGGAGCTCATCGAGTATCTGAAAAAGAGACAGACCAACGGAGAAAAGCTGATTCTCTGGACAAATAGAGTTGGAAATCGGCTGGATGAAGCAGTTAAATGGTCAGCCGAAAAAGGACTGGTCTTCGATGCTGTTAATGAGAATCTTCCGGAAATTGTTGAGGCATTCGGCGTAGATTCCAGAAAGATATTTGCGAATGAGTACATCGACGATCGTAACCGCTCTATCGGTTCCTGCCGTGAAAAATCAAGCATTGAGCGTTGGGCTGAAAACGAGGTCGCCATTGCTTGTTGTCGAGAAAAGCCGGACCGGAAAGACGGAGAATGGGATTACGGTTGTGCTTGCTATGAGAGTGCATTAAAAGCATTTCACTCCCTGTGCGAGGATGGTCATTCCGGATTCAGCATTGGGCTGACTAAGGCTATTCTGAACCGTCTGATCAACAACAAGCCACTTCTTCCAATTGAGGATACCAACGAGGTATGGAGTGATATTTCTGATATGAGTGGTCTGAAGGGAGAAGAGTGTAACTATCAGTGCAAACGCATGTCTTCCTTATTTAAGTACGTGTATGCTGACGGCACGGTTAAGTACAGAGACGTTGATCGCTATCATGGCGTGAACATCAACTGTCCGGATGCTCCGTATCACAGTGGACTGATTGATACTGTTATGGATGAACTGTATCCAATTACTATGCCTTACATGCCGGCAGATAGAGCATATAAAGTTTATACGGAAGAATTCCTGGTAGATCCGAAAAATGGTGATTTCGATACTGTTGGAATTCTGTATGTAATTACTCCGTCGCTCGAAAGAGTTGAAATCAACAGATATTTCAAAGAGGCTCCGAACGGCTTTGCTGAGATTGATGAGGCTGAGTATGTGAAAAGAAAAATGAAAGTTCAATGGAATGATTTATTATCTGGCGATTTCAAGCGAATTGAAATGGTATTCGGATTTGAATTATATGATTGGCAAAAGAAATATTTAAAAGGCGAACTTAATTCATTCCCGAATGGTCGTAGAAATGGTAAAACGTTCGTTACGATTTTAAAAGGTCTTCTCTTAGATGAGGAGACATTTACCGTTCCGGAATTGAAAAGAAGTTGTACTACTAACGAAAGGCGTAGTTATGTCCATGATCTTCTTGATATTGACAACAAATTATGCACCGCTGGTTTTACAACCAATTTAATAAAAGGGCGGTGATATCAATGGATCGAAGTAGATTTATCCAGGGGATGAATAGTGATATCGAGTTGTCAGAAAAAGAGCGACGACGGATAATCCGTAAAAGCGTTGAGACTCAGCCATGGAAGAGTTTGCAGAGCTTACTCAACAGATCAGTAAACAGATTCGAGGTTACGATAACAGAATTGGACTTTTGGAAGAGATGGCAGATGCTTATATTTGCCTGGAATTCCTTAAGTCCATTTTTGATATTACACCGGAAGAATTGCAGAAAGCTATGGATATAAAATTACAGAGAGAAAGGAATAAACAGAGATGAGTAAAGAGATTAAAATTGCTGGAAGTATTTCATTTGGAGGAAAGCGCCTTAATGTATATGGGGATCTGGACGCTCCGCTGTTCAAGGCAAAAGATATTAGTCATGCTATCGGTTACAGTAGCGGCAATGAGTGGAGAATGCTTGAAATGTGTGAAGAGGACGAAAAGCTGAAACTACCTTTGGTAGTAGCAGGCCAGAGACGTTCCGTCAACTTTGTGACTGAGAACGGACTGTACAACATTCTTGCTCAGAGCCGTATGGAGATTGCCAGATCCTGGAGGCGTGTAGTTCATGATGAGCTTATCAACATGCGAAAGGAAAAGGGTAGAAACATCGCTGAGCAGTTCGAAGAGTGGGATCACGCAATGGATAACATTTACTTTGATGAGGAAACCGGTCAGCTTATGCAGTCGGTCACGGTTCCTGGTGGAGATGTAATCCAGATTCCTTATGAGAAGGAAGAAGAGTAATTAAAAACGTGGGCTATGCTGGACTAAGGAGCATAATAATCCAGATTGGTGGGGATCTGGATATTCTGAAAGGAGAACAGGATGATCTTATATGTGGTTCATGGAAATACCTATTATGATGGATACGGACATATAGAAAATATATTTGGTATCTATACGGAAAAATACGCAGCGGAAGCAGCTAAAGATCTAAGAATTAAAGAACTTTACGAAAAAGAAATTGCAAGGGGGCAGATGTCCATCGTTGAGAATGTGTCCGATATCGAAGTGAATATTTTGGAAATCGAAGCTGAAAAACTTGTAAATATCGAACTGGGAGGGTATTGCGAATGAGTATTAAATTAGAACATGTAGTTCTGGCGAGTCCGGAACAGATGGAGTTTATCATTGAGGGTATGCGCAACCCGATGAATAGCTGGGAGAAGAGTGATAGTGAATACGTAACCGCCGGATACGATATTGTAGGATTCGATCTTGGCGAAAGTGATCACTCCCTTATGCAGCGTTTATCCAATGCCGGTACAGATCATAGAAAGTTTATGAGAATGATGCCGGTATATGTGAGGATCACAGCGCCTTTATATTGGTGGAAAGAATTTGATACATATAAAGTCGGAACTGTCGCTAACAGCTGTAGTACCATGCACAAGATTACAGCGAAAGAATTCACGCTGGAGGATTTCTCAACGGAGCAATTGACCTGTGACGCGTTTTCATTAGAAGCGATCATTAACGACTTGAATATTTTCAGAGAAATATATATTAACTATGATTTACTACCGCAAAAAGTAAAAGATGAATTTTCCAGAAAAGATTACTGGTGGAATATAATTCAGCTTCTTCCGAGCAGCTATAACCAGACCAGAAATGTCATGATGAATTATGAGGTTCTGGCGAATATTTATAAGAGTCGTCGAGGACATAAGCTGGATGAGTGGAGAGATTTCTGCAAATGGATTGAAGAGCTTCCATATTCCGAATTGATTACTGGAGGTACTAATGAAAAAATGGCGTAAATACATTTTATACATCTTAATTGTCACGATATGCGGTTACATACTGGCTTTTATCAGAAACGAGAGTGTATTGATTTGTGACATTTACGTAATGATGGGTATTTTATTATTTGAAAAATGGGAGGATTAAATTTATGCATTTTACAGTTATTCAGATTATAATCATGTTTCTTATTGGTTATGTATGCCTCTATGCACTGATTGACAGGGTCATGAAGTGTATTGAGCATTGTGCCACAGCCAGAGCATACGGACAGTTCAAAGAATCCGGGGCTATGATAGAAATGGATGATGTAGCAGATGGCATCGCAAAGTCAAAAGAGGAGAAAAATAATGGTGAGAAGAGATTTGATTAAAAACAAAGTCGTCGGACTTATATCCATTGTACTTGGAGCGTTGACAGTCCCTATTGAATATGACGCAACGTTCTTTTTATTTATGCTTATGTTAGGGATCTCGTTATTTGTGGCAAGAGAAAACTGGGTTTATTAAGGAGACGGCTATATGAGCAGGGCTGAAAGGAGAAGAGCGCAGAAGTGCGAGCAGAAATCTAAAACCGCTACATACAATCTGACAAAAGCTCAGTTAGATGCCCTGGTTCGAGAAAAGATATCTGGTGAATTGGATAGAGTTAAGCAGGAGGCTACGAACGATGCTATCAATCAGGCGATGATTCTTCTGCTTACTCTGCCGCTTGAAGTGCTGATGGATCACTATTGGACAAAAACATATGCAAAGCGGATTCCGGAGTTTACAGAGCATGTTCTCGAATATTATGAGAAGTGGCAAAACGATGAGTTAGATATGGACAAGCTCAAAGAAGATCTTTGGGTGTACGGCGGCGTACGATTAGAAGAAGTGGAGGGATAAGTAAATGATATTTGTAATTTTAGGAATTATTATCTTGGCAGCTATTCTTGTTTTTGGCGGATATATTGCTCTATCTGTTATAAATGCTGCCATGTGGATGGACGATTCTATGAGATGGGGAGGTAGAGATGATAGCTAAGGACGACAGAAAAAAACGCAGAGGGTTACAACGATCCGACAGCTTACAATGCAATTAAGAATGTGGAGCAGGAACAAGACAAAGACGACGTGAGGTTTCATCAATTACTAAACACTCTGTTTTCGCTTTGTGAATTGGCAGATTTCCACATCGAGGGTCGAGTTGTACTTAAAGACAATAGAACAGGAAAGGTTTGGAGGTAGGTGCGATGAAAATCTGTAAGGTAAGACCCGATCGCTCGACATGTTCTGCTTGTGTAGCTACTCAAGAAATGTTCAATGTGGTTGACGATTGCGGTAAATGTAAATTAAATACTGATACTTACGAATTATTGCAGATCGGAACTGGTTTTTGGAGCGGTAACTATGCAATGGTTCAAAAGGACGGCGAAATTACCAAAGTACCATTAAACCGTGTTTATGACGTAAAGGAGAGTTTATGACGACTATGGAAGAATTACAGAAAGCGTGTGAAAATCTGGTGGAAGCGTGGAACAAAGCTTTGGAACCGATGGAGAAACTGGCTAAAGCTTTGAATGAGGCCTTCGCATATATGTATGATTCTGAGGAAGAGACTCGTAAAATTTGCACCGGTCGGAAGCATAAATTTGTAAAGCGTGTGTCTGATTCTAAGATGTCTACGTACAATTACAAGCCTGCCATGAGACGTAATTTGCCGTATCAGAGACGTAATTTCTGATCGATTTTAGCTAATCTAGGTTAAAAATCTTTGTAGTAGCAGGTCAATTTTCTGCCCACTTTTGGGTTTTAGAATTTGACCAAAGCCCACTTATTTTTGACCAGGGCGGTTATTTTTGAAAAATTTTGGGTAAAAATCGGTCATTTTGGTCAGATTTGTGGTCAAATGCCCGGTTTCTGCCCACTTTTAAAACCCCACTTTGGCCAGAAGAAACCCAGTATTTATGCGGGCTTGCGGGCTTTTTGCCCACTTTCCCACTTTTAATACAAAACTATTATGATAAAAAGTTTAAATATATATAATAGTTTGCGAATAAAAGTGGGTTTTTGGCCAGAAGCGAGAAAGAGGTGATATTCACGAATGAGAAACGCAAAGTGACATGGAAAGATATTTTCGAGAATTTTAAATCAGTGTATCCGCGGTTGTCAAAAGAAGCTCAAGATTATCGTCCGTACAATTACATGAGCATCGTCATATATTTAGAAGATGGCAGCCGAGTGGTATATGATGATCTTATGAAGCGAGCACGAATGCTTGCTGTTTGAAGAGGATTATCTTTCATTTTCAAGTCAACCATGATATACTCAAAGTGTCATATTTTTATTGCGTCCAAAAAATCCTTATAAAGAAGAGAGGGATATGATGAAAACGTTTGACATTGTTGGTTGTGAAAAGATCACTGATATTTCTCAAAAGCAAGAGTATAAAAAACTTATGCTTACGGATGAACAGAAAATACAAATTAGTGGGTTGTTGCAGCAATTCCCCACACTCTTAGCAACGGAGAAACTAAGTGATGCATATATCGTTCATTTTCCAAATGGGGTGGATGGCCATTTGATGAATTATGCTAAGGGTGGAGTCGGAACACCGATTCAAGATAACACAGGAAATATCATCGCTCATGCTTCTTTAGAAAAAAACAATGCCGGACTGATTGCGATAGCACAAGGATTTGCTGTAATGTCGATTATCACCAGTCAATATTTTTTGACTGAGATTAGTCATCAGTTAAAAGAATTAAGCAAAAGTATTGATAAAATTCTTGAATTCCTTTACGGAGATAAGAAGGCTGAGTTAATCGCAGAAGTTAGTTTTACAAAATATGCATATGAAAACTACGCTTCTATAATGGCATGTAATGAGCAAAGGACCGCAACCATTAGCAGTCTTCAAGCTGCTAGGAAAGTTGCAATGAAGGACATCGAATTTTATATGTCTGATTTAAACGATACAGTCAGTGAAACAAGCGATTTGCAGGAATGCGTTGATAAGGCTTTTAGAATTAAAAGTTGCTTAGAACTTTCCATGCAGTTACATGTTATGAGTAATTTACTAGAGATTTATTATTCGCAGAATTTTGAGAATACACACATTCAATGGATTGAAAACAATGTTGTTGAATATTTGATTAAATGCGAAAAACGAATGCTTAGTGGATTTAGTAAATTGAGCGCAAGTATTCATGATTTTAAAAACGGACCATTGAAGAAAATAGATAAAATCGCGTTGGGAGACGTGGTTAATGACGTTATAGATTCTTTCGGAAGTGGTAGAGAATCAGATATGCATAAACAATTTCTTTCAGCATTACATTCAATGGACAAAGATATGAAGTGCTATATTGATAAAGATGCGAATGTGTATTTAAAAACATCTTGATAATAAATAATTCAGTTATTTTGAGCAGAGATACTTTAACCGGTGTCTCTGTCTTTTTTAATGCTCTTTTTTGCGCGCGAAAAAAACATGCCCTTTTATGAAGAGAGAGGATAAATAGGCATTTTTATTAAATGTCACATTCTCTTTTAGTTTTTAGAAAATTGAAGGGAGGCTCTACTTATGTTAGAAAACAAGTTCCAGGCAAATTTGATTAAGGAACTGAAAGAAAGATTTCCTGGTTGTATCGTGATGAAAAATGACCCGACCTACATTCAGGGAATTCCAGATTTACTGGTTCTACACAAAGACAAATGGGCTTCCTTAGAATGTAAAAAAAGCGCTGGCGCAAAGAAGCAGCCGAATCAAAAATATTATGTGGACCGTATGAATCAGATGTCGTTTTCAAGATTTATATGTCCAGAGAATAAAGAGGAGGTACTGGATGAACTTCAACAATCATTCGAACCTTGAAGGACAGCACGCCTTTCTTGGTGCCAGTAAATATCACTGGATAAGTTATGGTGAGGATAAAGTGGCGGAAGCATATCGAAATTTCCTTGCCACACAAAAGGGAACTGTATTACATGCATTTGCAGCACAGTGCATCATGCTCAATCAGAAATTGCCAAAGTCAAAGCAGACACTGAATATGTATGTGAACGATGCCATCGGATTTAAGATGACACCGGAACAGATCCTTTACTATTCCGATAATTGTTTTGGCACAGCCGATGCGATTTTGTTTCGGAATAATTTTTTAAGAATTCACGATTTGAAGACCGGAAAGATTCCGGCACACATGGAGCAGCTTGAAATATATGCGGCTCTTTTTTGTTTGGAATATAAAGTGAAGCCTGGGGATATTGAAATGGAATTGAGAATCTATCAGAACAATGAAATTCTGTATCACAACCCTACGGCTGAAGAAATTGTTCCAATCATGGACAGAATTATTACTTTTGATAAGGTGATCAAGAAAATCAGAGAACAGGAGGGGTAAGCTATGAATTCCATTGTGGAAGATATTTTAATGCATTATGGTATGCCACGGCGTTCTGGGCGTTACCCTTATGGTTCTGGAGAAAATCCATATCAGCATAGTGGAGATTTTCTTAGCCGTGTCCAGGAATTGAAAAAATCTGGAATGAGCGAAACCGACATCGCTAAGAATATGGGTTTGACCACTACACAGCTTCGTACTCAGATGAGCCTTGCTAAAGATGAGCGTCGTGCGCTCCAGGTGGCAACCGCAAAAGGTCTTCGGGAGAAGGGTTATAGTTTAAATGAAATTGCCGATAAGATGGGGTTTGCTAATGACTCATCTGTCCGCTCTTTACTGAACGAGATTTCTGAAAACAGAATGAACCAGGCTAAAGCCACTGCTGATGTTCTGAGAAAGCTCATTGAAGAAAAAGGAATGATCGATGTCGGAACCGGCGTTGAAAGAGAACTTGGCGTGTCAAAAGAAAAACTTAACCAAGCTCTTTACATGTTGGAACTGGAAGGTTACCCGATTTATGGAGGTGGCGTTCCGCAGGTTACCAATCCTGGAAAGCAGACAAATATCAAGGTCATTTGTCCACCTGGTACCGAGCATAAAGACATTTATGATTTTGAGAATGTCCATTCTGTAAGAGATTACATCTCCTATGACAATGGTGAATCCTTCAGAAAATCTTTCGAATATCCGGCCAGCATGGATTCAAAGCGTTTGCAGATCCGTTATGCCGATCAGGGCGGTGTCGATAAGGATGGTGTAATTGAACTTCGTAGAGGTGTGAATGACCTGTCTTTAGGTGACTCCCACTATGCGCAGGTTCGTATTATGGTAGACGGAACCCACTATCTTAAGGGTATGGCTGTTTACTCTGATAATATGCCGGATGGTGTTGATGTAATTTTCAACACTAATAAAAAATCTGGAACCCCGACCAAAGATGTTCTTAAGAAGATTAAGGATGATCCGGATAATCCGTTTGGTTCCCTAATCAAGGAGCATGGCGGTCAGAGTTACTATGATGATCCAAAAGGTAAGTATACAGATCCTGTAACGGGAAAGAAACAGTCCCTTTCTCTGATCAATAAGAGAGCGGAAGAAGGTGATTGGGGCGAATGGAGTAAGACTCTTCCGTCACAGTTCCTTTCCAAGCAGAGTTTGACACTTATTAAAAAACAGTTAGGTTTAGCAAAAGCCGATAAGCAGGCTGAATATGACGAAATCTGTTCACTGACAAATCCTACAGTGAAGAAAGCTCTGCTGAAATCATTTGCTGATGATTGTGATGCGGCCGCCGTACATTTACAGGCAGCGGCGTTACCTCGGCAGAAGTACCAGGTAATTCTCCCATTAACGACAATCAAAGATAATGAGGTGTATGCTCCGAACTACAAAGATGGAGAAACTGTTGCTTTGATTCGATACCCGCATGGTGGAACTTTTGAGATTCCTATTCTGAAAGTCAACAATAAACTGGATGAAGGAAAGAGCGTTCTCGGAAATACACCGGCGGATGCAATCGGTATCAATAAGAAGAATGCAGACCGTTTATCTGGAGCGGATTTCGATGGTGATACCGTAATGGTAATTCCTTGTAACTCCACGAAGAGTAAGGTAAAGATTACTTCCACTTCTCCATTGAAAGGTTTGGAAGGTTTCGATACCAAAGATGCTTATGGCGGAACTGTTAAAAAAGATGCCGATGGTGTGGATCATTACTATCGTAATGGCAAAGAGTACAAGATTATGAGGAATACCCAGACAGAAATGGGTAAAGTATCGAATCTGATTACTGATATGACTTTAAAGGGAGCCACACAGGATGAATTAGCGAGAGCAGTTCGCCACAGTATGGTTGTAATCGATGCCGAGAAACACAAACTGGATTATAAGCAGAGTGAAATCGATAACGGTATTGCTTCTCTTAAGAAGAAGTATCAGGGAAATGTGGATTCAGAAGGTCGTTACCATGAAGGCGCATCTACCCTCATTTCAAGAGCAAAATCCGAGACACAGGTTCTTAAGAGAAAAGGTTCTCCAACTATCAATGAGGATGGCTCTCTGTCATACAAGTCTGTTAAGGAAGAGTATGTCGATAAGAATGGGAAAATCCAGGTGAGAACTCAGAAGAGTACGAAAATGGCTGAAACAAAAGATGCTCGTACTCTTTCTTCAGGTACCCCCCAGGAAGAAGCTTATGCCGACTATGCAAATTCTATGAAGTCTTTAGCTAACCAGGCTCGTAGAGAGATGATGAGTACCGGTAAAATCGCTTACTCTGCTTCTGCTAAGGCGACTTATTCTGAAGAAGTAAAGTCTTTAAATGCTAAGCTGGACTTAGCTTTGGCGAATGCTCCTAGAGAGCGACAGGCTCAGACAATGGCGAATGCTACAGTTGCGGCTAAAAGAAAAGACAATCCGGATATGACGAAAGCAGAAGTTAAGAAGGCTAGTCAACAGGCTCTGGCACAGGCAAGAAGTTCAGTTGGAGCCAAGCGATCTAACATTGAAATTACTGATAAAGAATGGGAAGCCATCCAGGCCGGAGCAATTTCTGAGAATAAGCTTACACAAATTCTGAACAACACGAATACTGATACTATTCGTCAGAGAGCAACTCCTCGTGCAAGCACAGCTCTGAGCACAGCTAAACAGAATCGTATCGCTGCACTTAGCGCGTCCGGCTATAGCACTTCAGAGATTGCGGAAGCTCTTGGGGTTTCTTCTTCGACAGTTTCTAAGTATTTGAATGGAAAGGAGTGAGCTAAGTAAGATGAGGTTTGCACTTACAACTTTTGATAATCCTTATGATCCATTTGAACAGTTCACTCAGTGGTTCATGTTTGATGAGGAAAAGGGTTATCACACGACTGCTTATCTTGGTCGAATCGCTCGAACATCGGATCAGTTATCAGATGAAGAGAACAACAAGGAAGTAGAACGAGCTATTGATGAGATAATTCGTTATGATTTCCAGAACATCTATCGAAAGGTTACAAGTAAATCAGAACCAAATGAACATAAAGAAAAAGCTTCCTAAAAGTGATTTCATCGGCATATCAAAAGCCGAAACCGCCAGTATATAACTAAAAGGGGTATAGGGGGGTGTCTAAAAAACATACCCCCACCCATATCGCGGCGGTCTTTAAAATTTCCCCGGAGGGCATTTTTAGGGAGCCTTTTCAGCTGTTCCAGTGTTTACAAGGGTCTATAACTCATGATATTTGACAACGGTTTCTGTGGGATCGGCTCAAAGTTAGTTCTCCTTTCGTTGAGTAGCATTGTCATGATTTGTAGGTCCTTTTAAATACTGGAAAAGTATGTGAGAACTATCACAGAAGTAACGAACAACTAAATGGAAGGAGGCATCAACTTTGAGGAAAGCAAAGCAATCCGAGTCTTCTAGGATGATGCGTCCAGCATTAACGCCAGAAGCGAGAGAAAATCAGCTTGTTTCATTGGCGGTTGACTTGGCTGAAAAGCAGTTACGAGAGGGAACAGCTTCGTCGCAGGTGATTACTCACTATTTAAAGCTCGGTTCGACGAAAGAAAGAATCGAAAAAGAAATTTTGGAAAAACAGAAGGAACTGATAGAGGCGAAGACACAGAATCTGAAATCTATTGAAAATTCTGAGAAGCTGTATGCGGATGCATTAAAAGCATTTCGTGGTTATAGCGGTCATGGAGATGAGGCGGATGATGCTTAGATGCTATTCAGAACTCTTGCGGATTCCAACCTTTAAGGAACGATACGAGTATCTTCGTTTGGATGGAGTAGTTGGCGAAGAGACTTTCGGATTTGATAGATACCTTAATCAGATATTTTACAATTCTCAAGAATGGAAGGACATTCGGAGAAAAATTATTATTCGTGATAATGGATGTGATCTAGGATTGGATGGTTACGAGATTCGTGGAAAGATTCTTATTCATCATATGAATCCAATAAGGCAGCAGGACATACTGTTGCGGACTGATTTGGTTCTGAATCCAGAGTATCTAATTGCAACAACTTTATCGACCCACAATGCTATACATTATGGAGATGAGAAACTACTTTTAACAGTTCCAAATGAACGACGAAAAAATGATACATGCCCATGGAGGCATTAGGAGGAAAATTATGGAAGGAAACAAGAAGCCATTTATGGGTGTTGTGGTAAATTGTATGAATTTAAACATTCGCAAAGACCCGACGCAGGCATCCAGATCATTAGGAATCATCGGCTCGGATACAGTTGTGAAGGTATGCGACGATGAGTCTGTTTCTGGTTTTTATAAAGTAAAGACTGGGGACGGTATCAGCGGGTATTGTATGAGTGAGTTTATAAAACTCTGTTAGATGGAGGTGCGATCATGAATATTACAGATAGTGTACTGACATCAATCAAGAAATTACTCGGTATCGCAGAGGAGTATGAACATTTCGATGCAGATTTGATCATGCACATCAATTCTGTGTTCTCAATTCTTACACAGCTTGGTGTCGGTCCATCCAAAGGTTTCATGATCGAAGATAAGAGTGCAACGTGGAAAGATTTCATTTCTGATAGATCCAAATACATGCTTGTCAAATCTTATATGCATTTGAAGGTCAAACTTCTTTTCGATCCGCCGCTTAGTTCGGCCGTGCTGGAGTGTTATAAAACACAAATCAGTGAGTACGAATGGCGTCTAAATGTTGCTGCGGAAAACGATGACACCGATCCAGATGAGCCTGAGTATTATTCCGGATCATATGAAGTTACACCAAAGGCGCATAAGACTCAAACTTTGGATACATCTGGAAAGGTGCTTAGTGAAGACCTTGTGGTTCATGAAGTTCCGTATTATCAGACATCCAATGCCAGCGGAGGTGTTACCAGTTACATCGCAAAGGAGGGAGATTCAAAATGAATAACACCTATTTAGCACACCATGGAATTCTTGGAATGAAATGGGGAGTTCGAAGATCAGAAGCACAGCTTGCAAGAGCCAGGGGACATTCCTCCAAATCTTCAGATGATAAGAATGAGGTATCAGCACGTAAAGTTGCTGTTAAGAATCGGCGAACAATGTCGGATGCAGATCTGAAGAAAAAGATCGAGAGACTTAAATTAGAACGCGAGTTTAAAAATCTTACAGAAGACGACATCGCACCTGGCAGAAAGTATGTATCAGAAATTCTTTCTGCATCCGGAAAGAAAGCGTTGACTATGGCTGCGGCTGGAGCAATGACCTATGCTGTCAAGACTGCAATGACAAAAGAATTCAATCTTAAAGAGGCCGCACAGTACATCGCTGCAAACCCGAATAAGAAGAAGTAGGAGAAGAAAATAATGGCGTTATCGAACACTGCCGTCCCGAAATACTACGGCATGTTTCGTGATGCCGTAATTCGTGGCGAAATTCCGGTATGCCGAGAAATCGAGATGGAGATGAACCGAATCGATGATCTCATTGCGAATCCTGGAATTTATTACGATGATCAAGCAGTAGAGGGTTTTATCAGCTATTGCGAGAATGAGCTTACTTTAACTGACGGTTCAGATTTGAAACTGCTTGATACATTCAAAGTTTGGGCTGAACAGATTTTCGGTTGGTACTATTTTGTTGAGCGAAGTGTATACGAACCTTATGAGGATGGCCATGGCGGACATTACGTTACCAAGTCTATCCGAAAAAGATTGGTTAATAAGCAGTATCTCATAATAGCCAGAGGTGCTGCAAAGTCAATGTATGGCTCATGCTTGCAGAATTTCTTCTTGAATGTTGACGTCACAACGACACATCAGATAACTACAGCCCCGACAATGAAGCAGGCGGAAGAGGTGTTGTCACCTATTCGAACCGCTATTACCAGATCAAGGGGACCTTTCTATAAGTTCCTTACTGAAGGATCGTTGCAAAATACGACCGGATCAAAGGCGAATCGAATGAAATTGGCATCCACTAAGAAAGGGATTGAAAACTTTCTCACTGGATCGCTTCTTGAAATTCGTCCAATGAGAATCGATAAACTTCAGGGGCTTCAGCTGAAAGTGGCTACAGTTGACGAGTGGCTTTCTGGCGACATTCGAGAAGATGTAATCGGAGCAATCGAACAGGGCGCATCGAAAGTCAACGACTACCTTATCGTTGCAATCAGTTCGGAGGGTACTGTCCGTAACGGTGCCGGTGATACAATCAAAATGGAATTGATGGACATTCTGAAAGGGGATTATGTCAATCCGCACGTATCAATCTGGTGGTATAAGCTGGATTCTATTGACGAGGTTGCTGATCCAGATAAATGGTTGAAAGCCAATCCGAACCTTGGAAAGACTGTTTCTTATGAAACCTATCAGCTGGACGTTGAGAGAGCAGAAAAGGCTCCGGCAGCTCGAAACGATATTTTGGCTAAGCGCTTCGGACTTCCTATGGAGGGATACACATATTACTTTACATATGAAGAAACTCTTCCACATCGCCATCGAGATTATTGGCAAATGCCATGTTCTTTGGGAGCCGATCTATCACAAGGGGACGATTTCTGTGCATTCACATTTTTATTCCCATTGTCGAACGGATCATTCGGCGTCAAAACCAGAAACTACATTTCCTCATCGACTCTTATGAAACTCCCGGCAGCAATGAGAATTAAATACGATCAGTTTATGAAAGAGGGAAGCCTTATTGTGTTGGAAGGGACGGTTCTTGACATGATGGAAGTGTATGAGGATTTGGATAACCACATTATTGAATGCGGTTATGATGTACGATGCTTTGGTTACGACCCATACTATGCAAAGGAATTTGTTGAACGTTGGACAAGTGAAAATGGACCATTCGGAATAGAAAAAGTTATCCAGGGTGCAAAGACAGAATCCGTCCCACTTGGCGAATTGAAGAAACTTTCAGAAGAGCGAATGCTTCTGTTTGATGAGAATTTGATGACATTTGCTATGGGAAACTGTATTACTCTGGAAGATACTAACGGGAACCGTAAATTGCTGAAAAAGCGGCATGAGCAAAAAATTGATGCCGTTGCAGCAATGATGGATGCGTATATCGCTTACAAGGCAAATAGGGAAGCATTTGAGTAGGGGGGATAAAGATGCCAGTAGCAAAGTTAATTGATTACTCTTCTGTATTACGACCCTATACCGTCAGAAAAGTAGCTCATATCGAATCAAGTGATAATTTGATGCATTATGGAATAAAGGGTATGAAATGGGGAGTTCGGAGAACGAAAGAACAATTAGCTCATGACAGAAGCTCCATTCAGGCAAGGATGAATAGCCAGTTGCGAACACCTGTAAAAGCTTCAAATGGAATACTGGTTACACGTTTTTCAGATCATGCCCTTGACAGAACACAAACCGAATCAAGGCCGGTAACCGTTGAAGGAATTTTGGACGCATTGAAAAATCCGTTGAATCATGGTAGCATTAAAACAAAAACAGATAACCTTGGACGACCAAGTCAGCAGTTTATAGGGAAATATGCGACAGTAGCAGTGAATCCTGAAAATGGAACCATAACAACTACTTGGTGTACAGGAAGTAGAACGAAGCGTAAATATTTAAAGAAAGGGTGAGCGTATGTTCAGTGAAGAAGAAATAAACCTTATGCAGCAACTTGGATTGGACTGCGATTTTAACGGTTTATCTGAGACCGATGAATATTGGGCAGACATAGAAGAAAAGGTTGGGAATTTCCTGACACTGAAGTGTTTAGACGAGCATTATAATCCCGATAGTAACGGAATCATATGCAAATCTATACTGAACAAAATACCGGTGTAAAATTACTGTAGACCTCTTAAGAAAAGGGGTCTTTTTTTTTTTGCCTATTTTTAGGAGGGGAGAATTCAAAATGGATTTATCATTAAGTTCCAGGTTTAAAAATGCCTGGAATGCTTTTCGCAATAGAGCCCCTACCATGATGTCCCAGAATATCGGTTCGGGTTATTCATATCGTCCTGATCGTTTTCGCCTTACCAGAGGAAACGAAAGATCGATAGTCACGTCCGTATACAATAGAATCGCTTTAGACGTAGCCGCCATCAACATTCAGCACGTTCGGTTGGATGATGAAGGGCGGTTTTTAAATGTTATAAAAAGCGGTTTAAACGAATGTTTGTCGTTGGAAGCCAATCTTGATCAGACTGGTAGGGCATTTATCCAAGATGTTGTTATGTCCATGATGGATGAAGGCTGTGTAGCAATCGTTCCTGTGGATACCGATGATGATCCAGACGACACAAAAGGATATCAGATTCTTTCGATGCGAGTTGGTCGAATTCGTGACTGGTATCCTCGTCACGTCCGTGTTGAGGTATACAACGAAAATACTGGGCGAAAACAAGAAATTGTTGTTCCGAAAGATACGGTTGCTATCGTGGAAAATCCACTGTATGCGGTAATTAACGAGCCGAATTCGACGATGCAGAGGCTTATTCGAAAATTGAATTTGCTAGATGCTGTCGATGAACAGAGCAGCTCCGGCAAGTTGGATTTGATCATTCAGCTACCTTATGTAATTAAATCAGAGGCAAGACGTAAGCAGGCTGAGCAGCGGCGTAAAGATATCGAGCAGCAGTTGTCCGGTTCTAAGTATGGCATTGCTTATACCGATGGAACAGAGAGAATCACGCAGTTGAATCGTTCTTTGGAAAACAATCTAATGAAGCAGATTGAATACTTAACGAGTATGCTTTACAGCCAGTTAGGAATCACTCAGAGCATCTTGGATGGTACCGCAGACGAGAAGACTATGCTGAATTATTACAACCGAACGATTGAGCCTATCGTTTCAGCGATTGTTGATGAGATGAAGCGAAAATTTTTAACAAAGACGGCACGCTCACAGAACAAGTCAATTATGTTCTTTAGAGATCCATTCAAGCTTGTGCCAGTAGCTGATCTTGCTGAAATTTCTGATAAATTTACCAGAAATGAAATTGCGACATCAAATGAAATCAGACAGGTAATTGGATGGAAGCCATCTAATGATCCTAAGGCCGATGAATTAAGAAATAGCAATTTAAGCGATCCTAGAGAAACGACAGTAATTCCAGCAAAACAAACAGTAGATACAGGAGGTAAAAATCAAAATGAAGTATGACTTTGGTGGCTGGGCCACTAGAAACGATCTTCAGTGTGCCGATGGACGAGTCATTAAAAAAGACGCATTCAAAGCACAGAACGGGCAGACAGTCCCGTTAGTATGGATGCATAATCATGCCGATCCGGCGAATGTGCTTGGATTAGCTCATCTCGAAAATAGAGATGAAGGAGTTTATGCGTTCTGTGAATTTAATGATACAGAATCAGGAAAGACTGCACGGGAACTTGTAAAACATGGCGACGTACAGTCTCTTTCTATCTTTGCCAATCAGCTTAAACAGGCTGGACACGATGTTGTTCATGGCATCATCAGAGAAGTAAGTCTGGTATTAGCCGGTGCAAATCCAGGAGCATTTATCGATGATGTGATGATGCATGGCGATGGCGAAACCGGTATTGTCATTGGCTATAATGAAATGATCATGGGTCAGTTGGAGCATTCCGCAGATAAGCCGGATAAAAAGAAGGAAAAAGAAAAAATCGAGCCTAATGACAAATCAGATAATGGAGAGAAAAAAGACGATAAGGTTGAGACTATCGAAGACATTTTTAAATCCATGAACGAGAAACAGCAGACAGCCGTTTTCGCCATGATGGCTGAATTCGTAGACAAAGAAAATCCTAAAAAAGAGGATGATGAATCTAAAGGAGGAGATGACAATATGAAACACAACGTTTTTGACACTGGCAAGCGCGATGATAAGAGCTTTCTGTCTCACGCAGACCAGGAGGAAATCCTTAAGCTGGCAAAGACAAGCCAGGTAGGAACATTCCAGACAGCGCTGGAGATCTATGCTAATGAGAATGCACTTCAGCATGACGCCCTTGCTAGCGGCTTTGTACAGGATGGCACCGGCAATGTAACACTTCTGTTCCCGGAATACAAGGATGTACGTCCTGGTGCGCCGGAACTGATTACCAATGATCAGGGTTGGATTACAACCGTAATGAACAAAGTTCATAAGAGTCCGATTTCCAGAATCAGAACCAGCCAGGTAGACATCCGCAACATCGATGCTCTTAAGGCTAAAGGCTATACTAAGGGAAAACAGAAGAAGCAGACTGGCAACTTCAAGTTGGTTCGCAGAACTACCGATCCTCAGACTGTGTACGTAAAGAGTGCGCTGCATAGAGATGATATCATCGACATCACTGATTTCGACTATGTGGCATATCTGTACAACATCGATCGTCTGATGCTTAACGAAGAGCTGGCAACTGCAATTATGTTGGGTGATGGTAGAGACGATGGCGATGAAGGCAAGATTTCCCCGGATCACATCAGACCGATTTGGCTGGATGATGATCTGTACACTATTCATGTGGATCTCGATATCGCAGCAGCTAAGAAAGAGCTTCAGGGAACCAATACTGCGGCTAACTTCGGTGAGAACTACATCATCGCAGAGGCTATGATCAATACGGTTCTGTATGCAAGAGAGAACTATAAGGGTACCGGTACTCCGGATCTGTTCATTACTCCGCACATGCTCAACCAGATGCTCCTTGCAAGAGACATCAACGGAAGACGTATTTACTCTTCCAAGGCAGAACTTGCTGCTGCACTGAATGTCGGTAGCATCAATACTGCGGAGCAGTTCGAGGGTAAGACCAGAACCACTTCCGACAACAAAAAGAAGAAGTTGGTTTCCATCATCTCAAATCTGGCTGATTACTCCCTCGGAGCAACCAAGGGTGGAGAGGTTACTCACTTCACACAGTTTGATATCGACTTCAATCAGGAAAAGTCCCTGCTTGAGACCAGATGCTCCGGCGCTCTTACTCGCGTATATTCTGCAATCGCGATCGAAGAGGATGTAACAACCGCATCTTCCGTTTCCGAGGATCATACAGCCTAAGTCTTAAAGGAGAAAATTCAAAATGAGTAAATTCTACGGATCAATCGGCTATGCCGTAATAGAGGAGATCCGACCTGGTGTCTGGGGGGAGAAGATTACTGTTCGTAATTACTACGGAGATGTTATTCGGAATACTCGACAGTATCAGAGTTCGGACAACCTTAACGACAACCTCAATGTGTCGAATGAGTTTAGCATCGTAGCCGATCCGTTTGCTTATGCGAATTTTCATTCGATGAGATTTATTGAGTATATGGGGGCTAAATGGAAAATTTCAAATGTTGAAGTTCAGTATCCCCGTTTGATATTGACCGTTGGAGGTGTTTATAATGAGCAGACGACTGAAACTGCATAATCTTTTATGTGACATTCTCTCGTGTCCGAACCAAGGATCGGAGTGTCGTTCTTATTTTCAACCACCATCATCGGTAAAAATGAAATACCCCGCCATTGTTTACGCTTTTGACGATATCGAGAATACGTTTGCAAATAACGGGGTTTATTTGTCTGCGAGAAAGTATTCAGTAACAGTTATCGACAGCGATCCGGATAGTTCTATCGTTGGCAAGGTAGCATCTATGCCAACAAGTCGATTTAATCGACATTATACGAAAGACAACTTAAATCATGATGTCTTTGAAATATTCTTTTAAGGAGGACAAATTCTATGAAAAAGAAACTTGTTTGGGACAAGACTGGTGAACGCCTGTATGAGACCGGTGTCAGCCAGGGTGTCCTTTACCCGATTCAGACCGGCGGAGTATATACCTCTGGTACCGCATGGAACGGTCTTAGTACCGTAACAGAGAGTCCGTCTGGAGCAGAACCTACTGCAATTTATGCAGACAACAGCAAGTATCTGAACCTTATGTCCGCAGAGGAATTTGGCGGCACAATCGAAGCTTATATGGCACCGGATGAGTTCGCAGAGTGCGATGGTTCCAAAGAAATCGCCCCTGGAGTGTTTGCGGGACAGCAGAACCGTAAGATGTTCGGCTTATCTTACAAGACACTTCTCGGTAACGATGTTGATTCCAACGATTACGGCTATAAGCTTCATCTCGTTTATGGTTGCTTAGCTTCTCCTTCCGAAAAAGGTTATTCCACTGTGAATGACAGTCCGGAAGCTATTACCTTATCCTGGGAGTTCAGCACTACACCGGTCGAGATCGCAACTTTAATCGATGGAAAGAAGCTGAAGCCTACTTCCATTCTTACTTTCGATTCCACCAAAGTCGATGCTAAGAAACTGGCTGCGCTTGAAGAGATCCTGTATGGTAAAGATCCTTCTTCTGCCGAAGCAGATGACGGCGTTGAACCGAGACTTCCGCTTCCAGATGAAGTCATTAAGATTATGACCACAGAAGGCTAATTCGTCACGGCAAATTAGTAAATAGTTTACAGAGCAGTATTCAGTTCGGCTGGCTGCTCTTTTTTTTCGTTTGAAAGGAGAAAACAACATGTTAAAGCTTACAAGAACTTATACAGATTATAATGGCGTACAGCGTACGGAGGATTTCTACTTCAATCTTTCTAAAGCTGAAGTAACAGAAATGGAAATGGGTACGGCAGGTGGTCTTGCCGAGATGATTCAGAAGGTGGTTGATGCCAAGGATGCTCAGGCAATTATCAAGGTCTTTAAAGATATCTTACTGAAGGCTTACGGTGAAAAGAGCCCAGACGGAAAATATTTCAACAAGTCCCCTGAAATATCACAGGCATTCGCAAGCACAGAGGCGTACAGTGATCTTTTTATGGAGCTTGCAACAGATGCCGACTATGCGGCCAAGTTTGTAAATGGCATCATTCCTGCCGATTTATCAAAGGCTGCGGCAACAACAGTTACTGGTCCGGTTTTAATGCCTGCGACTAATTAAACGTACGAGGTGATGAAGATTGCTTAGAATTAAGATTCCGGCTGCTGAGCTGTGGGATGAAAAGACGGGAACATTCATTTATACGAAAGAACAGACTTTGCAGTTAGAGCATTCTCTCGTCTCAATTTCAAAATGGGAAAGCAGATGGAACAAAGAATTTCTCTCTAAAAAAGAGAAATCGATGGCAGAAACCATTGACTATATAAAATGCATGACACTCACACAGAATGTTGATCCGAAGATATATGATTATCTGACAGTTGCAAATTTGGATGAAATCAATCGATATATAGAAGCTCCGATGACTGCTTCTTCTGTTCCGGATGATAATACATCCCCAAGCAGCAGGGAACGTGTTACATCGGAGCTTATTTATTATTGGATGATTGCTCTGAACATTCCGTTTGAGTGTCAAAAATGGCATTTAAACCGTCTTCTGATGCTGATTCGCATTTGCAATTTTAAGAATCAGAAACCAAAGAAGATGAGTAAACGCGAACTATATGGCAGACATGCAGCTGTCAATGCTGCAAACAGAAAACGATTCCACTCGAAAGGATGATGGAACGTGGATAAAGAAAAATTTATTGAAGAGATAGCAGCCTTTATTGTTAAGTATGCGCCGCTATACAACATTAAAGTCTGCTCACCGATTATTGCACAGGCGGTTTTAGAAAGCTCATATGGAACTTCCGAGCTTGCAATAAAAGCACATAACTACTTCGGTTTGCAGTATCGAAAGAACCGCTGCAAAACTTGTATCGGTATATATAACAAAGTCGGGAGTGAGCAGAGCACTGATGGTTCTTATGAAAGCTTTCAGATGCAATGGTGCAAATTTGAAAACATGGAGAATGGTGTAATCGGATATTTCGATTTCATTAACACAGATAATTACTCCAATCTTAAGGGCGTGGATTCGCCAACTAAATATCTGGAGCTTATAAAAAGTGACAGATATGCAACCTCTCTTAACTATGTACACAATTTGGAACGAGTTATAGAGGAATGGCAATTAACAAAATATGACAAAAAGAAGGGAACATCTATGAGTAATAGTCCATTAGTGGTGTACACGAATTTAAGCCCAAACCATTCCGGAGCAAGAACTCGTGCCATAGACCGCATAACACCACATTGTGTGGTTGGACAACTGTCAGCCGAGAATATTTGTAGATGTTTCACAAGTCCGACAAGAGGAGCAAGCTGCAATTATGGAATCGGAAGCGACGGACGCGTTTCTATGAGTGTGGAGGAGAAAAACAGGAGCTGGTGTTCCTCAAGCAATGCTAATGACCAGCGTGCGGTTACGATCGAATGCGCATCGGATAAAACACACCCATATGCAATGAATGATGCAGTATACGATTCTCTTATTAAGTTATGTGTTGATATTTGTCAGCGCAATAGTAAGAGTAAATTGTTTTGGTTCGGGGATAAGAATAAGACATTGGCTTATCAGCCGAAAGACGATGAGATGATTATTACAGTTCACCGATGGTTTGCGAATAAAAGCTGTCCTGGTGATTGGCTTTACGAACGATTAGGTGACTTGGCAAGTCGAGTTACTGATATTTTAGCTGGTACAGATTCATCAACCGACGATAATGACACTGTAACTGATTTTCCTGACGTGCCGTTTAGCGTAAAAGTCATTATTGACAACCTTAATTATCGTTCGGAGCCATCAACGTCCGGTGAAGTCCTTGGACAGACTGGAAAAGGGGTGTTTACAATTGTCGAAGTATCTGATGGTTGGGGGCGCTTAAAGTCGGGAGCAGGTTGGATTTCACTGGATTACGCAGAGAGAATCAACTAAGGAGAGCTTATGATCACGTTCAGACAAAAGGGCGACTTCTCTAAGTTGACCCGTTTTTTGGAGAGGGCAAAAGAAGTAGTACGTGTTGGAGACCTCGACAAATACGGTCGGGAAGGAGTAGCTGCTCTTGCGTCTGCAACACCGGTTGATACGGGGCTGACGGCAAATTCTTGGCGATATGAGATTGAGCAGAAGAAAGGTTCCATATCAATTAGTTTTCATAACACAAATATTCAAAATGGAGTTCCGATTGCAGTTATTTTGCAGTACGGACACGCAACTCGTAACGGAGGCTGGGTACAAGGGAGAGATTACATCAATCCTGCGATCCAGCCTATTTTTGACAAAATTGCAAATGAAGCGTGGAGGGAGGTCACTAAACTATGAGTACGACGGTTGACGAAAGAGTCGTCGAAATGCGGTTCGATAACAAACAGTTTGAAGCAAATGTTCAGACAAGTTTGTCGACGCTTGACAAGTTGAAGCGAAGCCTCAATCTGGAAGGTGCCGCAAAAGGGCTGGAGAATGTAAATACAGCTGCTCAGAAATGTGACATGAATCCACTTACAAACGCAGTAGAAACTGTAAAAGTAAAGTTCTCAACGTTAGAGGTTATGGCGGTCACTGCATTAGCTAATATCACGAATTCCGCGGTAAATGCCGGAAGGAATATCGTATCAGCACTTACAATTGATCCGATTAAGACCGGTTTTCAGGAATACGAAACCCAGATCAATGCTGTGCAGACAATTTTAGCGAATACTTCTTCTAAGGGGACGACTCTTGATCAGGTAAATAATGCATTAGATGAATTAAACCATTACGCAGATATGACCATCTACAATTTTACGGAAATGACCCGTAATATTGGTACTTTTACGGCAGCAGGCGTGGATCTAGATACCTCAGTATCCGCAATTAAGGGTATTGCAAACCTTGCAGCTGTATCTGGTTCAACCTCCCAGCAGGCAAGTACCGCAATGTACCAGTTATCTCAGGCATTAGCGGCCGGAACCGTAAAACTACAGGACTGGAACTCTGTCGTAAACGCCGGTATGGGCGGTCAGGTATTTCAGAATGCATTAAAGGAAACTGCGAAAGTTCATGGTATAGCCATTGATGAAATGATCAAAGATGAAGGATCATTCAGAGAGACATTAAGCAAAGGATGGCTGACTTCTGACATTCTTACCGAAACTTTGTCAAAGTTTACGGGGGACTTAAATGAAGAGCAGCTCCGAACAATGGGTTATACAGATGAGCAGATTCAGTCGATCATCAAGATGGGTCAAACCGCTAATGATGCGGCTACAAAAGTAAAGACTTTTACTCAGCTGTTCGACACGTTGAAAGAGGCTGCCCAGTCAGGATGGACACAAAGCTGGGAAATTATCGTCGGTGACTTTGAAGAGGCAAAAGAATTACTTACTGAGGTGAGTGATACGTTCAGTGCCGTAATCAATGCTTCTGCCGATGCGAGAAATAAAATGCTTCAGGATTGGAAAGACCTTGGCGGTCGTACCATGATGATCGAAGCAGTAAAGAATGTTTTCGAGGGACTGGTTAGCGTTGCCAAGCCGGTTCGGGAGGCATTCAACGAAATCTTTCCGCCAATGACTGGAAAACAGTTAGCTGAAATCACAGAGCGTATCCGTGATCTGACAGCAAAATTCAAAATGGGGGAAGAAAGTTCAAAGAATCTGAAGAATACGTTTAAAGGCGTATTTGCAGTGCTTGATATCGTCGGACAAGCTTTCAAAGCTGTTGCCGGTGGTGTCGGCGAATTGATTGGTCTTTTCTTACCGGCTGGAAATGGAGTGTTATCACTTACTGGAAGTTTCGGTGAGTATCTTGTTAAGCTTGATGAAACGGTAAAGAAGACAGATGTCTTTGGCAAAGCAGTTTCGACGGTTGTTGATATCGTAAAGACAGCTATTACGTTTGTTAAAACTGCCGGAGAAAAAGTAAAAGAATTTGGAAAAACTGCCGGGGAGAAGTTTGATTTTCCTGGATTTGAATTATTCCACTCATTCCTTGAACGAGTACATGATCGCATGGCTCAGATTGGTGATGATGCTGGAAAAATGAAGAGCGGAGTCATCGTTGCTTTCGAGATGATGGGAGAAGCACTTGAAAAATGTAAATTTCTCAAAGTTATGGAAGCATTGTGGACCGCCGTGAAAGTAATTGCTGGCGGTATTGCCGATGCAGTCGGGACTATGATGGGAACACTCGTCGAGAAACTCGGAGATGCTGATTTCAGTGGAGTTCTTGATGTCCTTAACAGCATCGCTGTTGGTGGAATTGCCTTATCTGTTTCTAAATTCTTAAAAAGTGTAACGGAACCTCTTGAGGGGTTGAATGATATTCTCGAAGGTGTAACTGGAATTCTTGATGGTGTCAGAGGATGCTTTGAGGCATATCAGACAAATCTTAAAGCTGGAACGTTACTTAAAATCGGAGCAGCAATCGCTTTGCTTGCTGGATCTATCGTTGCAATTTCTCTGATTGATAGTGATAAACTGTCAGCTTCTCTTGGGGCTATTACAGTGCTCTTTGCTAATCTGCTCGGAGCGATGGCGATTTTTAATAAAATCAGCAGTGATACTGGAAAAGTATTTAAAGCATGTACAGTAATGATTGCTATGTCGGTTGCGGTATCTATTCTGGCGGGAGCTTTGAAGAAAGTTTCAGACCTTGATTGGGGCGAACTTGCGAGAGGCTTGGTTGGTATCGCTGGTCTTACGACTATCGTTATTGCATCATCTAAAGCCATGGCAAGCGGTCGGAAGCAGGTTATGAAAGGTGCTACCAGCTTAATTATATTTGGAGCAGCTATCAAAATTCTGGCTTCGGCATGTAAGGATTTATCGAAATTACAGTGGGATGAACTCGGACGTGGCTTGACAGGAGTAGGAGTCTTATTTGCCGAGATTGCTGTGTTCCTTAGAGTTGCAAAATTCAACGGGAAAATGATCAGCACTGCAACTGGAATCGTTATTCTGACAGCAGCAATGAAAGTTCTGGCATCTGCTTGCAAAGACTTTGGTCAGATGGAGTGGGGTGAGATTGGAAAAGGATTGGCTGGAATCGGCGGATTACTTACCGAACTTGCTGTCTTTACGAATTTGGCTGGAAATGCGAAACACGTGATGTCTACTGGTGTAGCGCTAATTGCTATCGGTGCTGCAATGAAAATCTTTGCTTCTGCTGTAAAAGATTTCGGTCAGTTACAGTGGGATGGAATTGGCAGAGGTTTAACAGCTATGGGCGGCGCACTTGCAGAAGTGGCTATTGCGGTTAAGCTGATGCCGAAGAATATGATCAGTATTGGAACGGGGCTTGTCATCGTTAGTGGAGCACTTGAAATTATTGCAAACTGTATGAGTAAATTCGGAGGTATGCAGTGGGAAGAGATCGGTAGAGGTCTTACTGTCATGGGCGGAGCTTTAGCTGAGTTGGCTATCAGTCTCAATTTCATGAAGGGTACGATTGGTGGATCGGCAGCATTGTTGGTTGCGTCCACAGCCTTAGCTGTTCTTGCGCCGGTACTCAGTATATTAGGAGCATTATCGTGGGAAGCGATTGCAAAAGGACTTATTTCTATTGCTGGAGCATTCACGATTATCGGTGTAGCAGGTGCGGTTCTTACACCATTGGTGCCGACTATTCTTGCATTATCAGGAGCGTTTGCATTGATTGGTGTTGGGGTTCTTACGATCGGAGCAGGTTTACTTGCAGCCGGTACAGGACTTTCGGCGCTCGCTATCGGATTCACAGCGCTGGCAACCGCCGGTGCCGCCGGAGCAACAGCAATCGTAGCAGCACTGACGGTTGTTGTTACTGGTATCGCTGGCTTAATTCCAGCTGTTCTTACAAAAGTTGGAGAAGGGCTTATTGCGATCTGCAAAGTTATCGCCGCTGGAGCACCAGCTATCGGTGAAGCTGTAAAAGCAGTCATTTTAACTCTGATCGATGTCTTTGTATCCTGTGTACCTCAGTTGGCAGACGGAGCTTTACAGTTAGTAGTCGGTGTATTAGCAGCACTTGCTACTTACACGCCTCAAATCGTAGATTTAGCCTTCAAGTTCCTTATTGGAATTTTAGAGGGTATTGCTAGTAATCTGCCATCACTGATTAAAGCTGGGATTGATGTTCTTATGGCGTTCTTTACCGGTGTTGTCGATGCATTAAGTGGAATTGATACTGGGGCTTTATTGAAAGGAATTGCCGGAATCGGTCTGTTATCGGCTATTATGCTCGCTCTTAGTGCAACCGCGGCACTTGTTCCTGGAGCAATGGTTGGAATTCTTGGAATGGGAGCAGTTGTTGCTGAGATGGCATTAGTGCTTGCAGCTGTCGGACTCTTGTCAAAACTTCCAGGACTTTCTTGGCTTATCGGAGAAGGCGGAAAACTTTTACAGGGAATCGGAACAGCAATCGGTCAGTTCGTTGGCGGAATTGTCGGTGGATTTATGAGCGGCGTGTCAAGTCAGTTCCCACAGATTGGAGCTGATTTATCTGCTTTTATGAATAATGTTCAGCCGTTCTTACAGGGAGCAAGCCAGATTCAGCCATCTATGATGGATGGAGTAAAGGCGTTAGCTGAGACAGTGCTTATTCTGACGGCGGCTGATATTTTACAGGGATTGACTTCTTGGCTTACAGGAGGATCATCTTTATCTAAGTTCGGAGAGGAACTTGTACCGTTTGGCGAGGCTATGCGGGATTTCTCGCTGGCTATTGGAAACATGGACGGAGAAATCGTGGCAAATGCAGCGACGGCTGGTAAAGCATTAGCTGAAATGGCTGCTACGATTCCGAACTCAGGAGGTGTTGTTGGATTCTTCGCTGGCGAGAATGATATGAAAGCGTTCGGTAAACAGTTAGTGTCATTCGGCGACTCCATGAAAAAATTCGGAGATTCCATCAAAGGTTTGGATGCAAATGCTGTTACTGAAGCGGCTACTGCCGGAAAAGCTATGGCGGAAATGGCAACCACAATACCTAATTCGGGTGGAGTGGTTGGATTCTTCGCTGGTGAAAATGATATGGGTGCATTCGGTGATCGGTTAGCCCCATTTGGTAAGGCAATGAAAGATTTCGGCGATGCCGTTCGCGGATTGAAAGCAGATGTAATTGTCAATTCTGCTACAGCAGGAAAAGCTCTCATAGAATTGGCAAATACGATTCCAAACACCGGTGGAGTTGTATCGTTCTTTACTGGTGGAAACGATATTGATACATTCGGAGCAAAATTAGCAACATTCGGTAAAGCTATGAAAGATTATGCAGATGCTATATCTGGAATGGATGTTGAAGCGGTGGTCAATTCTGCTACAGCAGGAAAGGCAATTGTAGAGTTAGCGAATACGCTTCCAAATACAGGAGGGCTTGTTAGTTGGTTTACCGGTGATAACGACATCGGAGCATTCGGTCAGAGTTTAGTATCGTTTGGAAAGAATTTTAAGGACTATTCCGCATATATGGCAGACGTAGATGCGGGGATCGTTACAGCTACCACAAATGCCGCGTCATCTATTGTCGAGCTTCAGAAGAGTTTACCTAAGGAAGGTGGCTGGTTTTCAGGTGATATGACATTGTCTGAGTTCGGCAGTGATATGTCGTCGTTTGGCTTATATTTGGGAGCATTTTATAGCAGTATCAGCGGCGTTGATACTGGAACATTATCCGGAGTCATCACTCAGGTGAACCGCTTGGTTGATATGGCAAAGGGTATGGTCGCTTTAGATATAAGCGGAATGAACGGTTTTGGTACGGCACTCATGAAACTCGGACAAGTAGGAATAGACGGGTTTATGTCAGCTTTTACGAATTGTTCCGAAAAAGCTTACAACGCAACGAGTACAATGATCGGTTATATCTCAAACGGGATAATTGCGAACCAATATGTGTGCACTTTGAACATGACGACACTGGTTACAGGCATCTTGGAAGTTATCAGAAACAAATACACAGAGTTTTATACAACTGGCTCCACAATAATGACGAATCTGATAAACGGAATAAAGTCAAAAGATCTCGTGATAAAATCAATATTTACGTTATCAATCAGTGGCGCATTGACATCGATAAAAGAAAAATACCAGGAATTTTATAATGCCGGTGCCTATCTGGTACAGGGATTCATTAACGGAATCACAGACAACATCGAATCAGCAGCGCAAAAATCTGCTGAAATGGCTGCGGCCGCAGCAGATGCAGCAAAAAGAGAACTGGATGAGCATTCACCTTCAAAAGTGGGTTATAAAATCGGAGATTATTTCGGAGTTGCTTTCGTGAATGCTATTTCTGATTATGAAGATGCGTCTTATAATGCTGGACGAAATGTGGCTTATATGGCTAAAAATGGTTTATCGTCTGCTGTTATGAGAATATCTGACTTGATTGATTCCGGCATCGATACAGAGCCGACGATCCGTCCAGTATTGGATTTGTCAGATGTAGAAAACAAGGCAGTTCGGCTAAATGCGCTGTTAAGTCGAACTCAGGCGGTTAAAGCAGGAGCGGAAATCACAGAATACTCCCACCGAAACGGGCGGGAAAATCAAAATGGAATCAAAGACTCCAACGGTAACACGTACACATTTACACAAAACAACTATTCGCCTAAAGCACTTTCTCGTGTCGATATTTATCGTCAGACGAAGAATCAGTTTTCGGCAATGAAAGAGGTATTAACATGATTAAGTCAGTCACAGTGACAAATTATTTAGGCGATAGTGTAAAACTTGAATTGATGCGGCCAGAGAAATCTGGCTTCATCGTCAAGTCCATCAATGGATTAGGACCATCCAACGCAAGTATCAATACCACAGAAGTATCAACGAATGACGGGGCATTATTCAATTCTGCCAGGTTAAGTAAAAGAAACATAGTGTTTAAGTTGTTATTTATGAACACCGACACTGAAACTATAGAAGATATTCGTCAGAAGACCTATAAATATTTCCCAATGAAAAAAGGCGTTACTCTTCTTATAGAAACCGATAATCGATTAGTATCAACAACCGGGTATGTAGAAACGAACGAACCAAACATCTTCGATTCTAAAGAAGGAAGTACAATTTCTATCGTATGCCCAGATCCGTTTTTCTATTCAGCCGGTAAAAATGGTACAAATGAAACCGTATTTTATGGAATACAAGCAGTATTCGAATTTCCGTTTGAGAATAATTCGTTGGATGAACCCTTACTTGAGTTTGGCCGTATCATGAATCAGACAGAGAACGTTATCACGTATTATGGCGACTCAGAAATCGGATTAACTATTACCATTCATGCGATTGGTGAAGCGACGAATATCACAATATATAACACCGGAACAAGGGAAAAGCTGGCTATTGAAACCGACAAGCTGGCTGCATTAACTGGAAGTGGGATTATTGCTGGCGATACGATCACCATAACTACCATGAAAGGTAGAAAAGGTATTACATTGCTTAGAAACGGAAAAGTAATCAACATACTCAACTGCTTAAAGAAGGGCAGCAATTGGTTTACACTGGCAAAAGGCGATAATATTTTTGCTTACACAGCGGAAACGGGTAGTAGCAATCTTCAATTCCGAATGGAAAACAAAATTATATATGACGGAGTATAAAGTATGGAAGTATATGTATTAAATACAAATTTTGAGTCGGTCGCCGTCATTGATGAGTTTGAATCTTTAATATGGACAGATCGTTACGACGAAGCCGGAGATTTTGAATTATTTATGGCCATGAATAACGACCTTTTAAAGTACATCAGACAAGATTATTATCTGTGGAATCCAAAGTCTGAGCATGTGATGGTTATAGAGCAACTTAACATTACGTCAGATGTAGAAGAAGGCAATAAGTTGATTGTAACCGGTCGTTCCATAGAATCGATTTTGGAAAGAAGAATTATCTGGGGGCAAACCGTGTTAAACGGAAATTTGCAGAAAGCCATTGAAACATTACTTGATGAAAACATTATTTCACCAAGTATATCCGAGAGAAAGATTGACAATTTTGTGTTCATGGAATGCTCAGACGCGACGGTAACCGGTCTAACGATTGATGCTCAGTATACTGGAGAAAATTTATACGAAGTCGTTTCAACGTTATGTAAGAAAAATAATATCGGCTTCAAAATAGTTTTGGACGACAACAATCGATTCGTGTTCTCCTTATATTCTGGAAAGGATAGGTCATACAATCAGGCGGATAACCCGTATGTAATATTTTCACCAGATTTCGAAAACATCATCAATAGTAACTATTTGGAGTCTAAGAAGACGATGAAGAATGTTACGTTGGTTGCCGGGGAGGGAGAAGGAGCTGCCAGAAAAACGTCAATTGTCGGAACTGCAAGCGGATTAGAGAGACGAGAACTCTTTACCGATGCGAGGGACATTTCGTCTGATATTGGAGAGGGTGAGACATTAACCAGTGCCGAATATACAGAACAGCTGAATCAACGCGGAACAGAAAAACTGTCAGAATACAAGACTGTTACTTCTTTCGAAGGGGAGGTAGAAGCTACCAGAATGTTCAAGTACGGAACGGATTTTTTTATTGGCGATATTGTACAAATCGCTAATGAGTACGGACATGAAGGGAATGCATATATTTCTGAGTTTATCATGTCTCAGAGTGAAAGCGGCGTGTCTATGTACCCTACGTTTAAAACTATACAGGAGGGAGATGATACTTTATGAGTAAACTGACAAACCCTGAGTCCGAGAGTAGCGTGACGTGTGGTTTTTATAATAGCATCGGCGATAGAAAATATGATGCCATTCAAATGTCGGAATTGTTTGATGGAATCATTAACGACGGTGTCTTTGCATCCATCGGAACAGGCTTCGTAGTAAAGGCTGATACCGGGAATATTGTAAATGTTGGTATCGGTAAAGCATGGTTCAATCATACATGGACTAAGAACGATGCTATTTTACCGGTCACATGCGAGGAATCGGAAGTTTTATTGGATCGAATTGATGCTATCGTTATCGAAGTGAACTCATCAATCGAAGTCCGAGATAATTTTATTAAGCCAATTAAAGGAACACCATCCAGTACACCAGTAACCCCAACCTTATCGAAGAACGGTAATCTTTATCAGTATCCATTGTGCTATATCTATCGTAAAGCTGGCTCAACGGAAATAAAGCAGACCGATATTACGAACACTGTTGGTTCGGAGGAAACCCCATTTATCACGGGATTGATGCAGACTATATCATTGAGCGAGCTGCTTGGTCAGTGGGAAGATGAACTGGATCAGTTTGTTAAAGACGAAACTGCCGATTTCGATTCGGATTATCAGCAATTGAAGCGTAACATGGAGGCTGCCGCTGCAGTGTTGACTGAATGGACAAAAGGTGAACAGCAGACATTCCTCGATTGGTTTGAATCTATGCGAAATCAGCTAAGCACAGACGCCGCTGGCAATTTACAACTTCAGCTGGATAAGATGAAACTCGAGAGCATTCTTACGAACGGGTTTTCTGGTGGTACAAAAGTATTTTCGGACGATGGCACTACAATCACCTCGACAGATAACGACGGCGCCGTTCTGGTGAAGATGTTTACGGACGAATTTACGAAATGTACATCAACGCTTAAAGATTCCAACGGTTCTCTGGTGGCTACGCTGGTAAAGACATTTTCTACCGATGGCAGAACAATATCAAGTACCATCACAATTATTTGATGGTTTAAACGAAAGGAGATTTCAAAATGGCAGAAGAAGATTTAATCTATGGCAAAAATCGGCATTTGTTTGGCGGTATCGAGCCTTCTAATATGATTTCATTCAAAGCGGTGTCGAGTTATCAGGTCAGTACAAAGAAAGCTCGCATTAAAATTGTTGCAGAATTACCGAAGGAAACGACGATCAATGGTCAGACCTTATGTACGATTGCCGGTGCGATCATTCGTAAAAAAGAAGGCAGTTATCCGAAAGATGAGTTCGATGGTGCATTACTGGCAACTTTGACAGAAGATGGTTCTGTCAATGACGATGATGTTACAATCGGAAAAACGTATTATTACGCAGCATTTCCTTATACAGAACAGGGAGTGTATAACCGTAGTAAAAAAAATCGTGCGGTGGCGAAAGCACAGACTTACATCTATTTATACGGGTATGACTTAAAAACAAATGATTCTAATCCCGCTACACGAGTTACATATCCGTCTGATGTAGATAATGCATCGTATACCGCCGCTGGTATGAATTTCGCATCAAGCAAATTCGACTATGGCGGATGGCCGAGCACTCCCGGAGAGAAATTTATGCCTAGACCATGTATGCTGGGTTTTGATGGTGTTGTAAAAGAATATTTAGATCCGGATGATTACACCAAGAAAACCGATGGGAGTGCATCAAGTGTTGCAAAGACAGCGTTCCCCGGAAATGCGATGATAGAATGGCCTAAAATTTATACCCACAGGGAATTTGTGAATGGTATCTATAAATTTAGATGTTCTGATATTCCACTTGGTGACGATTGGGATTGCTGGTGTAATTATGATAAGAACGACAATATTATCGAACATTTCTATACCCCGATTTATTTTGGTTCAAATGTTGGAAACGTGCTGCGATCTATTTCGGGTCAGAACAAGTGTATTGCTCATACAGCTCAGGGCGAAATCGAGCTTGCAGTCGCGAATGGTGATGGTTGGTATACGGAGGTACTAGCGGATAGACTCTTGATTCAGGATCTTCTTGTTATGATGGCAAAGAGTACAGAATTACAGTCTATTTATGGAACTGGCAGATGCAGCGGCAGCCTTGATAGTGTGATTGGACAGGGGACAATGAATACCAAGGGGCTATTCTGGGGAGATAAGATCCGGACGAATGGTGTAAAGGTATTCGGAATGGAAAATTGGTGGGGAAATCTTAGTAGAAGAACAGCTGGGTGGATTAACGACAAGGGAACACAGAAAATCAAAATCACAGAGGGAACTCACGATGGATCTACGGTTAACGGATACAATTTGGATGGTTCCGGTTATATCGCATTGTCTGAAGCAACTCCATCTGGAACAACTAGCGGTTACATCAGTGAAATGAAAAATGATCTTGCATTTGGGCGAATTCCGGTTAAAGCAAGTGGTTCTGCTACAACATATGAAGCAGATGGTCTGTGGTTTAATAATTCTCTAACGTGTTACGCTAGAGCCGGTGCCGCCCAGAACTCTGCGTTGGCTGATGGTCCGATGGCCGCCATGCTGCTATATAATGCGGAGAGTACGGGCGGGGACGTTGGAGCTGCTCTTTCTTGTAAACCGCTTGCGGTTTAGGAGAGGATAGGCGAACCTTTGGGCGGCTAAATAGCACCAATACATATCCAGGAAAAAGGAGGAATCATATGGAACCTAAATATGTATACTCGGAAAGCACTGTAAAACCAACCGCAATTGAGGTCGGAGTATCAAGTGTATATCTGAGAAAAGATATTGCAGAAGAAGTTCGAACTACCATGAACGATGAAAAAGTTACGTATTATACATTTCAGGAAGCTGTTATGACAATCGAAGAGTTCAATACATATGCAAACACTCTGGCGTCAATTAACGCAGTAAAAGATGTAAATAACGCATCAAATATTTTGCTATTGCTTGCAGGTCAGAATTCTTGTGATACGAACCAGATGACCATAATGGAAGCAATTGCTGATTTATATGATGCGGTGGCAAGTTTGTCGGCATAGGAGGAAAATCAAAATGGTCAGTTTGTATTGTACGCTCATCATCAACAAAAGAAAGACTTTTACAGATGTGCCAGTTAATTTTCAGGCAGCGGTTGAAGAAAAACTTCGGGAACTTGGCTACGACACCAATGGTGATCCATTACCAGTAGAGGCGTAGCTATGATTATATTTTTATTACACTTAATAGGAGGTATTGACATGGTAGCACTGTATGTAGCACTCATCATCAACGGCCGTAGAACGTTTTCACGGGTTCCGGCAAAATTCAAGGACGCTGTAAAGGCAGATCTTGAAGCTCTGGGTCTGGATGAAAATGGAAACCCTGTAGATATTTAAAAGGGGACGAAAGGATGGAACCATGGTTTCAGGTTGTGCTCACAATCTTTAGCTCAGTTCTTGCATCTTCTGGGCTGTGGGCTTATTTGCAAAATAAAAGTGAAAAAAAAGATGTTAAAACGGAGATGCTTATTGGATTGGCACATGACAGGATTATGTATCTCGGAATGTCATATATTGATCAGGGTTACGTAACTCAGGACGAATATGAAAATCTGAGAGTGTATCTCTATGAACCCTACGAACGTATGGGCGGGAATGGTTCAGCAAAGCGAATTATGCAGGAGGTGGACAAACTCCCGCTCCATAAATTTATAGAGAAGGAGGAAGAACACAATGAGCATGAGTAACAAGACATACGATATCCTTAAATGGATCGCTATGTATTTGCTTCCGGCAGCCGGCACTTTATATTTTGCACTGGCTGGAATCTGGGGACTCCCTTATGGAGAACAGGTTGTAGGAACCATTACTGCGATTGATACTTTCCTTGGCGTTATCCTTGGAATCAGTACATCCCAGTACAACAAGACAATTGACAAAGAAAAATAATGAAAGTGTTATTGAGGACGAACCATTATGGCAAATTTGAATGTAAACAAAGTCATTTACGGGGGTGATGTCCTTATCGATCTTACTGGCGATACTGTCAGTGCAGATAAGATCCTTAAAGGTATTACTGCTCATGATAAGAGCGGTGCAAAGATCACCGGTGAATGTACATACGACAGCGATACTTCCGACGATACAGCAGCCGTTGCTGAGATTCTTGCCGGTAAGACCGCACATGCCAGAGGTAGCAAACTCACAGGTACCATGAAAAATAATGGTGCTGTCAAAGGAGTTATTTCAACCGTTGCCGGGGAATATACAGTACCGCAGGGATATCATGATGGTTCTGGTAAGGTTGCTATTGACGCAACTGAGCAGGCAAAACTTATTGCCACCAATATTCGAGAGGGAATTACGATTCTTGGCGTAGAGGGTAGCATGTCTGGTTCTGAGGATATGAAGCCACAGACGAAAGAAGTTACCCCGTCAAAAGCAGAACAGACAATCATTCCGGAGGAGGGATATAACTGCTTATCCCAGGTTACAGTTAAGGCAATCCCGTATGTGGAAACCGATAATTCTGCTGGAGGAAAGACCGTTACGATCGGATAAGGAGGTCTTGTTAGATGGCTGCGAATAAAATTGTATTCGGCAATAAAGTTTTGATCGATCTTACCAGCGATACGGTATCAGCATCCAATTTATTGAAAGGGTTTAAAGCGCATGATAAAACCGGGATGCAGATTATTGGTACGTATGAAGCAGAAGAACTGATTGGGAATATCTTGGAAAATGGATTTGCATCTGGAGATATTACATACGAAGAAACGACGGATACAATTACAGCCACCAATAATACAACCGGTCAGGTATTAACAAAGCGTTTTTCTGGTAATAAAGTTATTGTAGAATTAACCCAATCGAATTTAGTAGTTGGAACCCTTGTACGAACGTATGACGAAGACTACAAAACTATAACCTCGGTAAATAGCTACACTGGACTTACTACTATAAAAACTTTTGATTACGAAAAGCAGAAAGTAACGATCGTAACACAAAATAGTTCCGGACAAACCATTAAAAGCATTACGAAACATTTCTGAATGCTAAATAAAAAGAAAGAGGGCGTGTGTAATACATTCCCTCTTCTTTTTTTTTCTCAGTATGCGGGTTACGATTAAAAAGTTTATGATTGCCTTCAGAATGGAGGTGATCACAATGCATAACAAATATTTATTATCAATTAAAGAAGCATCAAATTTGTTTGGCATAGGACAGCATCGATTACGGGAGATTGTTCAAAATGATTACGAATGCCGGTATCATTTGATGATTGGACGTGTGATAAAGATAAAGCGAGAATCATTTGAAGAGTTTATAAGCAAAGTAGAACAGATATAATTTATCGACATAATGCCTCGAATGTGCTATTATTTAAAAGTATTCGTTCGAGGCACCTTTTTTGTATGGAGGGCTGAGAATATGGCAAACAAAGCAACAAGTGAAAAGAATAAACCAGCCAGGAAAAAACTTCGGGATAATGAATACTATAATCCGAAATCGAAGCGATATGAGTATCATTACCGAGATATCCTTGGAAAAGACCGGGTAATCAGCTCGTATCGGCTGGAAGCAACAGATCAGTTACCAAAAGGGAGGCGCGGAGGAAAGAGTCTGCGAGAAAAAGAAGCCGAATTAAATGCGCAGCTCGACAACAACATTGATACGGATGGCGCAAAGCTTACGTTGTTGGAAGTGATCGACCGATATTTGGATAATCTTTATAATAGGAAAGAACTAAGTCCAAATACGAAGATGGGGTACAATGTAACAGTAAATACACTGAAAGAGTATCGACTCGGTCATATGGAAATAGGCAAGATCAAACCCGAACATTGTGAAGACTGGCTTCGTGACATGAAGAAGAAATACAGAGGGTCGTCTATACAAACGCAGATAAGTCTTATCAAGCGGACATTTGAATATGCTATCGACTATGACTATATCGTAAAGAATCCGTTCAGACGAATTACTACAGACAGAAGCGACAGCAAATCGATGGAAGCACTAACGGTACAAGACATGAATCGTTTTCTTGAATTTTGTTCAATCGATTCGCACAGCAGACATTGTTATGATATGATTTATATTTTGTTCTGGACAGGATTAAGGGCATCAGAATTGTGTGGCTTGACGTTGGATGACATTGATATGAAGAAACGGATGATTCGGGTGGAGAAACAGCTTCTGTGTCTGAATCACGAGCATGTTGTCAGAAAACCGAAGACGTCGAACGGCATACGATATATCCCAATGACGGATGGTGTGTATGAAAGATTCGAGAGTGTGCTGAAGAATCGATATTTAAAAGGCGACATTGAACCGGTATGCTTTGACGAGCGTGGTAATGCTTATGAGGGATTTGTATTTCTTGCTACAAGGAGCCGCAAAACAATCGTACGTGCCCATGTGGAAGAATACTTGCAGAATTGTATCAAGCGGTTCAATAATGAGAACCCGGGTAACCCAATTCGGAAGTTTGAACCGCATATTTGCAGGCATACGTTTGCCACCAATATGCAGACACTTACACCAAAGACGCTTCAATATATTTTGGGACATGGCAATATCAGCACGACGATGAATCATTATGTCGATGCAAAACCTGGAGAACAGCAGTTGACAGAGATCAACGAGCTTGCAAATACCATGGCAGCTATTTAGTATAAGTTTCAGCGTACTAATTATATACTAAATAATTCGAGTAATAACAAGGAACAAAAGATAATGAAAAGCAACGAAACGGAACATGGAAAAGTGCTGAAAGCCGCATAGTTGCTGGATAAATCAAGTATCGATGGAAGGTAGAGAAAATTGATTGCAATTATCGACTATGACGCAGGAAATGTAAAAAGTGTCCAGAAGGCGCTGGCATATTTGCACGAGGATACGATACTGACGCGCGACCCGAAACAGCTGCTTGCAGCAGAAAAAGTCATCCTTCCGGGTGTTGGGGCATTCGGGGATGCGATGGGGAAATTAAAAGAATATGGTCTGATTGATGTGATTTCTGAGATTGTCGACAAGAATACTCCGTTTCTTGGAATTTGCCTTGGTTTGCAGCTGTTATTTGAATCGAGCGAGGAAAGCCCTGGCGTGGAGGGGCTCGGTCTGTTAAAGGGAAAAATCCTGCGGATTCCAGACGGCGTTGCAGAAGACAAAAGACCGCTTAAAATTCCGCATATCGGCTGGAATTCCCTCTCCTTTCCGCAAAAAGGACGGCTGTTTGAAGGATTTTCCAGGGAGCCGTATGTGTATTTCGTGCATTCCTATTATCTGAAGGCGGAGGAGGATATTGTCACCGCGAGAACCGAGTATGGCGTTTCCATCGATGCTTCTGTGGAAAAAGGAAATCTGTTCGCCTGTCAGTTCCACCCGGAAAAAAGTTCGGAGGCTGGGCTGAAAATTTTGGAGAACTTTGTGAGATTAGGCAGGGAGGGCAACTGAGGATGTTTACAAAACGGATCATTCCCTGTCTGGACGTCCATAATGGCAGGGTAGTAAAGGGCGTTAATTTTGTCAATTTGAGGGATGCAGGAGATCCGGTGGAGATCGCAGCGGCGTATGATAAGGCTGGTGCGGACGAATTGGTTTTCCTGGATATTACAGCGTCCTCGGATGCGCGGGCGACGGTCGTGGACATGGTAAGACGGGTTGCTGAGCAGGTGTTTATCCCGTTTACGGTCGGCGGTGGAATCCGCACGGTTGAGGATTTTAAGGCATTGCTGCGGGAAGGAGCGGATAAAATTTCTGTCAACTCAGCGGCGATTTCCAATCCGCAGCTGATCGCGGATGCGGCGGAAAAGTTCGGCAGCCAGTGTGTTGTCGTTGCGATTGATGCAAGGCGCAGAACAGACGGTGCAGAGGGCTGGACGGTTTATAAAAACGGCGGACGGATCGATACCGGTCTGGACGCGGTAGAATGGGCGAGAAAGGCGCAGGAGCTGGGAGCCGGGGAGATTTTGCTGACGAGCATGGACTGCGATGGAACGAAGGCAGGCTATGATATTCCGCTGACCCGGGCGATCGCACAGAACGTGTCGATTCCGGTCATCGCTTCCGGTGGTGCAGGCAAGATGGAGCATTTCAAGGAGGCACTGACAGACGGCATGGCAGATGCGGCGCTGGCGGCTTCCTTATTTCACTATAAAGAGCTGGAAATCGGACAGGTCAAGGAATACCTGCAGAAGGAAGGAGTCGCGGTAAGATGGCAATGATCAGCAACGACTGGTTGCCGGCGTTAAAGGATGAGTTTCGAAAACCGTATTATGCGAAGTTATTTTCTTTTGTGAAAGAAGAATATGCGACGCATGTGGTATATCCTCCGGCGGATGATATTTTCAACGCATTTCATTTTACGCCGCTTCGCGAGGTGAAGGTCGTGATTTTGGGACAGGACCCTTATCATAACGAGCATCAGGCGCATGGGCTTTGCTTTTCTGTGCAGCCGGGAGAGGAGGTGCCGCCGTCGCTTGTCAATATTTATCAGGAGCTGCATGATGATCTGGGATGCTATATTCCAAACAACGGTTATCTGGAAAAATGGGCGAAGCAGGGCGTGCTGATGTTGAACACCGTGTTGACTGTGCGGGCGCATCAGGCAAATTCCCATCAGGGAAAAGGCTGGGAGCAGTTTACGGATGCAGTCATCGAAGCGGTTAATGCGCAGGACCGTCCGATCGTTTTTTTGCTCTGGGGACGTCCGGCGCAGCAGAAGGCTTCGATGTTGACGAATCCGCAGCATTTGATTTTGAAGGCACCGCATCCGAGTCCCTTGTCTGCATATCGCGGATTTTTCGGCTGCAGGCATTTCAGCCAGACCAATGAATTTTTAAAAGCACATGGAGTGGAACCGATCGACTGGCAGATTGAGAACCGATAAGAGAGGCAGATAAAGGAGCAACGATGAACAAAAAACCATTTGTAACCAAAGAACAGATTGAAGAAATCGCAAAGACGTATCCGACTCCGTTTCATCTCTACGATGAAAAAGGAATCCGCGAAAATGCGAAAAGAGTAAAAGAGGCATTTTCCTGGAACCCTGGATTTCGGGAATATTTTGCGATCAAAGCGACCCCGAACCCGTTTTTGGTTGACATTTTACGGGAATACGGCTGTGGCTGTGACTGTTCTTCCGAAACGGAACTGATGCTCTGTGATGCGATCGGCGCCAAGGGCGAGGAGATTATGTTTTCCTCCAACGATACGCCTGAAGAGGAATATGCCCTGGCAGCGAAGCTGGGCGCGATTATCAACCTGGATGACATTACGCATATCGATTTTGTAGAGCAGATTCTGGGCAAGCTTCCGGAGACGATGAGCTGCAGATATAATCCGGGCGGCGTGTTCACGTTGAGCAACGGCATCATGGACAATCCGGGGGATTCCAAATACGGTATGACGACGGAACAGATTTTTGAAGCGTATCGGATTTTAAAGAGCAAGGGAGTAAAACGCTTTGGTATTCATGCATTTCTGGCGAGCAACACGGTGACGAACGAATATTATCCACAGCTGGCAAAGCAGCTGTTTGAGCTTGCTGTGAAGCTGGAAAAAGAAACCGGAGCGGATATTGCGTTTATCAATCTGTCTGGCGGTGTCGGCATTCCGTATCGTCCCGATCAGGAGCCGAACGATATTCTGGCGATCGGCGAGGGCGTCAGGAAGGTTTACGAAGAGGTTCTGGTTCCGGCAGGCATGGGAGATATCGCAATTTATACCGAGATGGGACGTTTCATGATGGGACCTTACGGTGCGCTGGTAACGAAGGCGGTGCATGAGAAGCATATTTACAAAGAATATATCGGCGTGGATGCGTGCGCGGCGAACCTGATGCGTCCCGCGATGTACGGTGCTTATCATCATATCACAGTGCTGGGCAAGGAAAATGCGCCCTGTGACCATATATACGATGTGGCCGGTTCCCTTTGCGAAAATAATGACAAATTTGCAATCGACAGAAACCTTCCCAAGATTGATATGGGAGATTATCTGTTCATTCATGATGCGGGCGCACACGGCTTTTCGATGGGCTATAACTACAACGGACGTCTGCGCAGCGCGGAGATTTTACTGCAGGAGGATGGCACTGCAAAGCTGATCCGCCGTGCAGAGACACCGAAGGATTACTTCGCAACGTTTGACTGCTTTGATTTTTATAAAAATCTGAAATTTGAAAAATAAAGCCTGATGCGGACTGGGAAAGGACGCACAATTGAGGAAACATGCAATAGAATGAAAAAATGCCCGAACTGGACGGATGAAAGGATCCGAACCGGTTCGGGCGTTTTTATGAAATGTCAGAGAAAAATAGTGTCTGCAGGGTGACAATCTCATCTGTTGCTAAAATGGGATCGCCAGCGGCGCAGCCTGTTTTACAGTGCAAACTGGAATATGCAGAATGCCGCGTAAATAGCGAGCAGAATAATACCCTGCAGGCGTGTCATTCTGCCTTTGATGAGCGGAGGAATCGTTAGGATCAGCATAACGCCGAGCATGACAGGAATATCTACAACGAGGGATGCGTTATAAGCGCCGATCTGCTTGCTGTTAGGCAGATCGAAGGGAGATAACAGGATCGAAACACCACTTACCAAAACGAGGTTAAACAGGTTTGCGCCGATGATGTTGCCGAGGGATAACAGACCGTGTCCTTTGCGCAGAGAGGTGATTGCGGTAACAAGCTCCGGCAGGGAGGTGCCTAGAGCAACAAAGGTGAGGGCGATAACGGATTCGGGAACGCCCAACAGTCCGGCGATGATGATGCCATTATCAACTAGCAGGTTTGCGCCGATTGCGATAAAAGCAGCACCGATGACCAGTAAAAGAAGATCCTTTCCGGTCGAATTAGAAGCGGTGTCGGCCTCTGCCGCTGCGACCTCAGCGTCCGCTGCTGCAGCCTCAGGGTTCTTGCCGTGCATCGCCTGATAGACCTGAATGCCGATATATGTGACGAAAATCAGCAGAAGCAGCACACCGGTTACGCGATCGAAGCGCTTGGTAACGTAGGCGGTAAACAGGTAGAGTGCGGTGGATACATAAAAGAAAATAACCGGAATGGTAAGTGTCTTTTTATCCACGCGGGACGGCTTGACTGCGATGGAAATTGCCGCGATCAGCGCCGTATTGCAGATGATGGAACCGATGGCGTTTCCGTAGGCGATTTCACCATGGCCGTTGACTGCAGAGGTGGCGGAAACCATGACCTCCGGCAGGGTAGTGCCGATGGAAACGACAGTTGCGCCGATTAACAGATCCGGGACATGGAACTTGTGAGCGATGCCTGTTGCACCGTCCACAAACCAGTCGCCGCCCTTAATCAGCAGAACTAGTCCGACGAGAAACAGGATGATGGGTGTTATCATTTGTTTATCCTCCAGGAATGAAAAAAGTTAGTTACATCGAACCTACTTTTTGATCCGATAGAAAAAACCCGAAGTTATAAAAACTTCGGGTTTTCGTGCCGGCGACGGGACTTGAACCCGTACTATGTCACCATAAACAGATTTTGAGTCTGCCGCGTCTGCCATTCCGCCACGCCGGCTGATGTGCGTAAAACTCCTGCAACAAAAAAGATTTTACCATAAAGAGATTGCGATTTCAAGGGAAAAATGAGTTTAATTTTCGGTTTTCATTTCGCAGCATCTTGACAATGCCGTGTAGATGGTGTTACTTTTACTTTGCATTGAAAAAATGACGCACATGCGAAGATGAGGAGAAAAACATGCAGGAATTAAAACCGATCAAAGAAGGAAAAGTTCGTGAGATTTATGACAACGGCGAAAGCCTGATTATGGTTGCCACAGACCGTATCAGCTGTTTTGATGTGATCTTACATAATGAGGTAACGAAAAAGGGAACCGTCCTGACTCAGATGTCCAAGTTCTGGTTCGATATGACACAGGATATTCTTCCTAACCACATGATTTCTGTAGATACTAAGGATATGCCGGAGTTTTTCCAGCAGGAGAAGTACGAAGGCAAATCCATGATGTGTAAAAAGCTTCAGATGCTTCCCATTGAGTGCATCGTGCGCGGCTATATCACCGGCAGTGGTTGGGCAAGCTACAAGGAAAACGGCACGGTATGCGGCATTCGTCTGCCGGAGGGCTTAAAAGAATCCGATAAACTGCCTGAGCCTATTTACACTCCCTCCACCAAAGCGGAAATCGGCGATCACGACGAAAATATTTCCTTTGAGCAGAGCGTTACGCATCTGGAAAAATATTTCCCTGGCAGAGGGCAGGAGCTTGCAGAACAGCTTCGTGACAACACCATCGCCCTGTACAAGAAATGTGCAGAGTACGCACTGAGCAAGGGTATCATCATTGCGGATACCAAGTTTGAGTTTGGTCTGGACGAGGATGGCAACATGGTGATCGGCGATGAAATGCTGACACCCGACAGCTCTCGTTTCTGGCCTGCGGAAGGCTATGAACCCGGACATTCTCAGCCTTCTTTTGACAAGCAGTTTGCCCGCGACTGGCTCAAAGCCAACCCGGATAACGACTGGACACTGCCTCAGGAGATCGTAGACAAGACGATTGCAAAATATCTGCAGGCATATGAGATGCTGACCGGTAAGCAGCTGTAAGCAGCTTAGGTGTGCTTTACGAAATAGTGCGCACAGACAAACGGCATCACACAAACGATCTGAAATAGAAAGGATATGCTGGACATCCTGTTTTTTTCGTGCTATCCTTTTTATATGAAATTATTTCATTGGAGGATGCGTCAACTATGGCAAGAAGAAAGAAAAACATGACCTATGAAGAAGAACTGACCTACCTGGACAGCGAAATTTCCAAAACTGAGGAAACTTTAAAGGCACTCAAGACACGAAAAAAGGAACTTGCTAAAGTAAAAGAACAGGCTGATCTGCAGACTCTGTATGCAGCGATCAAGGAGTCCGGCAAATCTGTTGCGGATGTAATTTCCAGCTTAAAGTAAAAATATGCCCAGACTGCGAACCCGCAGTTTGGAATAGGGGAACAGGCAGTCAATACCTGTTCCCTGTTTTTTTTATCGTATAGGCAACTTCCTTTCTATACGATAAAAATGCTCTACGAAGATTGCATTGCAGAGGAATTTTGATAGAGATGGAGGAAATGGTGATGGGACAGGAGAGAATCATTCATGCAGCACTGCTTGGGGCAGGAACCGTGGGCAGCGGCGTTTATAAACTGGTAAAGGATCTGGAGGAAGAGATCATTTCCAAAACGGGCGCGCGCCTGGTGGTGGATAAAATTCTGGTGCGTGATACGACAAAAGCGCGGGAAGGCATTCCGTCTGAGCTTCTGATAGATCGTTGGGACGAGATTTTAAACGATCCCCAGATCGAAATCGTAATTGAGGTGATGGGAGGAATTCGACCGGCGCTGACCTGGCTGGAGGAAGCGCTCCGCGCAGGCAAACAGGTTGTAACGGCGAATAAGGATTTGCTCGCAGAATATGGAGAACAGCTGTTCGATGCGGCGGAAGCCGGAAAATGTGACCTGCATTTCGAAGCGGCGGTTGCAGGTGCAATTCCGATCATCCGTCCGCTGCGCCAGAGCCTGGTAGCCAGCGAACTGACAGAAGTGATGGGCATTGTCAACGGGACGACCAACTATATCCTGACGCGGATGACGGAGGATGGGATGGGCTACGAAGAGGCACTTGCCCTTGCGACAAAGCTCGGCTATGCAGAGAGCGATCCGACTGCGGATGTGGAAGGCTACGATGCAGGACGCAAGGTGGCGATTATGGCATCGATCGCGTTTAACTCCAACGTGACCTTTTCCCAGGTGTATACCGAAGGTATTACACACATCACGGCGGAGGATATCCGCTATGCGAAGGAATTTGGCTATGTGATCAAGCTGATCGGCATGACGAGGCTGACAGAAGGCGGCGTAGAGGTTAAAGTACATCCGATGCTTTTGCCGGAGCAGCATCCGCTTTCAACTGTCCGGGATTCGTTCAATGCGGTATTTATCCACGGGGAAGCCTGCGACGACGCGATGTTTATGGGGCGCGGCGCAGGACAGCTGCCGACAGCGAGCGCAGTGATGGGCGACGTAATCGACGTGATGCGAAACATCCTGCACCATTCCTGCGGCAAGATCGGTTATGGCTGCTACCGGAATCTTCCGGTGAAATCCGCAGAGGATACGGTCAGTCGGTTTTTCCTACGGATTCAGGTAACGGACAAGCCCGGCGCGCTCGCCAACATTGCCGGGATTTTGGGCAATAACGACGTGAGCATCGCGCAGGTCGTGCAGAAGCGCAGCCATGACGGCGTTGCAGAGCTTGTCATCATCACCGACCCGGTGCGGGAAAAACATTTTAACGATGCGCTCAGCATCTTAAAAGGCATGTCGGTGTTAAAAGAAGTGTCCGGCGTGATCCGGGTATACGGGAATTAAGGTGTGCCCGGCATGAAATAACGCGTTCGGTCTGTTTTATCGTCAGCGCAGCTGCATGTCGATTCGGATATCGTTTCCGGAAACGGTCACGTCAGCGAGGCTGCCGACGATCAGCGGCATCATTGGCGGAAGATGTCCGAGATCGACGTCCATAATTACCGGGACATGGTGGGAAAGTGCGACGGGCAGTACCGCCTGATATGGATCGAGGCCCATCATGTCCTGTCCGAAGCACAGCGGGCGACCGATCAGGAAGGCTTTGACGTGTTCGAACCAGCCAGCCTGTTCCATTTGCCACATGGCTCTGCGGATAGAGAAGACGTTCAAATCGCAGGCTTCAAGAAACCAGATGATGCCATCCTCTTTGTAGCGCTCGATAAAGTCCTTCGTTTTATCGAAACGGGTTCCGGTCAGATTGACGAGACAATCCATGCAGCCGCCGAGGAGTCTGCCGGAGACGTGAAAGCTTGGGGCAGAGGCTGGCGATACAGCGCCTGTCTGTAGGTTACCGCCCGCAAGCTGCGGGTCGCTGTTTAACTGGTCGTTGTACAAATGCGTTGTGCCGTTAGTCCTCTGTGCATACTCCGTCCCGTAGCAGCGCAGGACGCGCGGCTCAGTCACATGATAGGGCGCAAGGGGATTCGTTTCATCTTTTAAGGCTTCCTTTTCCCAGAGGGGGTAGCCGGATACGGTCTGTGCGCGCCCTGTCAGCAGGTGGAAGGCATCGGAAATAGCGGGATGCCACAGCTCCATGCCAAAAGCGCCGGCGCAGGGACCGTAGATGGAGGCGGTATCTGCAAGGGTTGCGAGAAGATAGGTCATATTCGTGTTGTCGGAATAGCCCATGTACCATTTGGGATCGGCTTTCGCAAGGCGGTCAAAATCCATATATGGAAGAATTTCGCACATCAGTTCGCCGCCTCCGCAGGAAATCAGACAGTCGTTGTCGGATTTTACATAATAATCCATCAGCTCCTGCGCGCATTTTTCGGGGGTGTTGCTGATGCCGATGCCGCTGCTTTCATAGCAGTTTGGTCCGAGGTCAAGCCGGTAGCCAAGCTCGGTGAAGCGTTTCTGGGCGTGTTCAAACGTTTCCTGATAAGGGGAGGTTGCACAGCCAAAGGAAGGGGCGACAAAGCCGATCGTGCCGCCGTCCGGTAAAAATTTGGGAAATTTCATAGGGATGTTCTGTTCCTTTCTCTTTCTGAGGAGGCGAAGGCAGCTGCTGCCCTCGCCTCCGATTTATTTCTGACAATAGAATGCGCGGTCTTTTCGTATATTCTATTGTATTTTTACGTTATCGGTTGGATCGATAAAGCCTTCTCCGAAGACCTCGCTGGTTTCCGTAATCATGACAAATGCGTCCGGATCGGTCTGATGTGCGGCGCGGCGAACCTTGTACGCTTCGGCCTTGGAGCAGGCACAGAGCAGTACCTGGCGCTCGGTCGTGGTATAAGAACCTTTTGCGCGGATCAGCGTCGATCCTCTTGCGCAGACCTCGTCGATATGCGTTGCCATGGCAGGCCCCTGCGTCGTGATGATGATGGCGAGCTTTCCGGCGCTCGTGCCATACATGATTTTATCGATGACGGTGGAGGTTACAAACGTAGAAATAAGTCCATATAAAACTGCGTCGGGATTACCATAAACCGGCCAGCCAATCAGGATGATGACGAGGTCGATTGCCATCGTGACAGCGCCGATAGAAAGGTGTGGGTGCAGCACTTTGATGGACATAGTAAGGAAGTCCGTACCGCCGGTAGACGAGCCTCTCATGTAGATCAGCGCAAGACCGCAGCCGAAAAATACGCCGGAAAAAAGCGCAGCGAGCATAGGATTGCCGTCATAGGCAGGCGTGAGCGGAAAGACGAAATCCAGAAAAAAGGTATTGATCAGAATCGTGCGGATGGATTTGATCATAAATTTACGCCCGACAATCCGGTAACTGAGCAAAATCAGGGGAATGTTGATGACGAGGGAGGTTGTACCGATCGGCAGGTTCCACAGGTGGTTCAAAATCAGGGCGACGCCGGAGATACCGCCAGGCGCGAAGCTTGCGAGCTTTGCAAAGGTATAGATGCCGATTGCGGAAAGGATGCTGCCGAGGACGTCGCAGAATAAATCGATCGCGATATTCTGCAGCTGCTGCGGCGTATAGCGAGTGGACGAAAAAAATTTCATAAGAACCTCTTTCCCGGAAAAACCGTTATAGTAAGGATGATTCAGATTAGAAAAAATATTCCGGGCAAGGAAGCTGCCCGGAGGCAGACCGCAAAAAAACGTGCCTGCTTTAGCCTGCCGGATAGAAAAATTGTGGCATAGGAGAGAAAAAAAGTCAAGGCAGGCAGATTGTGTGATTTTTTATGAAAAGTTTATGGAATTTTTATTGTATTTCTGTAGATAGAAGAGTAGAATAGGCCAACGTAATTAACAATGTTAAATATTATCAATGTTAATGAAAAAGCAGACAGGGAAAATCGGCGCTTTGGGTGAGCTCTTTGCACTGCAGGCGCTTTGATACAGGAGGAGAAATGGATGACGCGTTAAAACTGGCGAGAGAATTTGAGTATGTCATGTGCAGGTTTCGGAGGATGGATTATTCTGCACTGCATCCCGGAGTTGGAAATATGGAATTTGCAGTGCTGGAGATGATTCATAAGCTGAGTGCGCAGCACGATGCAATTTACGGCGCAGCGATTTCCGATCTGCAGAAAAAAATGGAAATATTACCGTCGGCACTTTCCAGACTGCTCCGTGGCATGGAGGAAAAAGGGCTGTGCGTGCGCAGTATTGACCCGAAAGATCGAAGAAGCAGCTATGTTTCGCTGACGGAGACCGGACAGGAAAGAAGAGAACAGGGACACGGCATTATGGAAGTGTTTGCCCAGCGAGTTGTAGAAAGAATGGGCGAAGGCAGATTCCGTGAGCTGATTAAACAGTGGGAACGGTTCGGAGATGTACTGGAAACAGAAATTGCAGCATTCAGGAATGTGGATGGAATGGAGGAATAGAACAGAAAATGTTTCGGCTACTGAGCTATTTAAAACAATGTAAAAAATCAGTGCTGGCCATTGTACTTCTGCTGATCGTGCAGGCGTACTGTGATCTGGCACTGCCGCAGTATACATCGGATATCGTGGACGTCGGAATTCAGCAGGGCGGTATCACTTATGCTGCGCCCGAATGGATGCGGGAGGAGACTTGGGGCAGCCTGCAGAATTTAATGACAGAAGGGGAAAAAGAGCTGACCGCTTCCTGTTATGAACAGGCAGAGGACGGTACTTACGAGCGGACAACGAATAAAACGGCGGATCTGGAAGCGTTAAACGATGCGTTCCGGATGCCGATGGTGATGCTGTCTGCGATGGACGAAAGTGCGGAGACCGCGATGAATGACGGAGCAGATGCAGCGGCGCCCACCAAGGAGCAGCTTCAGCTTCTCCAAGCGCTGCAAAACGGCTCTCTCTCCGAGGAGCAGCTGCTTTCGCTGCGGGAGACGATCACAGACCAGCTGGGCGATATGAGTGATTCCCTGTTGAACCAGAAGGCGATTTTATTTGTGAAAGAGGAATATGAAGCGCTGGGTAAAGACCCGGGCAGCATCCAGATCGCATATCTTTTAAAAACGGGCGGAAAAATGCTCGGCTTTACGCTGCTGATGGCAGTGTGCGCGATTGCAGTCAGCTTCCTTGCGTCCCGCGCTGCGGCATCGATCGGTAAAAATCTGCGTGGTCAGGTATTTGGCAAAGTGTTGTCGTTTTCCAGTGGAGAAATGCATCGGTTTTCGACAGCATCCCTGATTACGAGAAGCACGAACGATATTCAGCAGGTACAGATGGTCGCGGTCATGCTGCTTCGGATGATAAGCTATGCCCCGATCCTCGGAATCGGCGGTGTTTTGAAGGTGGTTGGCACAAAAACGGGCATGGCGTGGATTATTGGGCTTGCGGTAGCGGTCATTATGGCGGTTGTACTGATCCTGGTGAGCGTTGCAATGCCGAAATTCAAGCTGATGCAGAAATTAGTGGACCGGATGAACCTGGTTTCCAGGGAAATTTTGACTGGGCTTTCGGTTATCCGTGCATTTTCCAGAGAAAAATTCGAAGAAAAACGGTTTGATGAAGCGAACCGGAACCTGATGAAAACGCAGCTGTTCACCAACCGCGTCATGACCTTTATGATGCCGGCGATGATGCTGATTATGAACTGCGTTACCGTCATGATCGTGTGGTTCGGTGCAAAGGGAATCGACGCCGGAAACCTGCAGGTTGGCGATATGATGGCGTTTATGACCTATACGATGCAGATCGTCATGTCCTTTTTGATGATTACGATGGTTTCCGTCATGCTTCCGCGTGCAGGTGTGGCAGCAGACCGAATTGAGGAAATTTTGCGGACGGACAGCAGCATTGTGGATGCAAAAAAAACGGAGGATGAAAAGCTGACGCAGTGCAGGGGAGAACTGAGGTTTGAGGACGTAAGCTTTAAATATCCCGGGGCAGAGGGGGACGTACTGGAGCATATCAGCTTTACGGCAAAACCCGGACAGACGACCGCTGTAATCGGAAGCACAGGCTGCGGCAAATCAACGCTGATTCAGCTGATCCCGAGATTTTACGATGTGACGGAAGGAAAAATTACGCTGGACGGTGTGGACATTCGAAATTTGAGCCAGCATAAATTACGGGAAGTGATGGGACTGGTTCCCCAGAAGGGCGTGCTCTTTTCCGGGACGATCGCTTCCAATATCAAGCTCGCAGGAGAAGATGAAATCAGCGACGAAACGATGAAGGAAGCGGCGCAGACAGCGCAGGCAACCGAGTTTATCGATGCAAAGCCGGAAGGCTATGATAGTCCGGTTGCGCAGGGAGGCAGTAACGTGTCCGGTGGACAGAAGCAGCGTCTTGCGATTGCCAGGGTCATTGCAAAGCATCCGAAGGTATATCTGTTTGACGACAGCTTTTCTGCGTTGGATTACAAAACGGACGCAGCGCTTCGAAAGGCGCTGCACGAACAGGCCGCGGACGCGACGGTGCTGATCGTTGCGCAGAGAATCAGTACAATCATGAATGCGGAGCAGATTCTCGTTCTGGAGGATGGAAAAATCGTTGGAAAAGGAACCCATGAAGAGCTGATGAAAAACTGCAGCGCCTATCAGGAAATTGCACGCTCGCAGCTGTCGGAAAGCGAGCTGAAAGGAGGCATGGCAGAATGAGTCAGGAGCAAAATAAAAAGCGTCCAATGATGGGACACGGACCGGGCAGGGGAATGATGCCCGGGGAAAAGGCAAAGAATTTTACGGGAACGATCCAAAAGCTGTTTGCCTACCTTGGAAGCTATCGGATTGTGCTCGGCGTCGTAATCTTATTTGCAATCGGAAGTACGGTATTTAATATTATCGGACCAAAAGTGCTCAGTAAGGTGACAACAGAGCTGTTCAACGGTCTGGTCGCAAAGGTGAGCGGTACCGGCGGTATTGATTTTGAAAAAATCGGCAGGATTTTGTTGCTGCTGCTTGGAATTTACTGTATCAGCGCAGTGTTTAACTTCATTCAGGGCTGGCTGATGACCGGCGTGACGCAGAAGCTGTGTTATCGGATGCGAAAGGAAATTTCCGAAAAAATCAACCGGATGCCGATGAAATATTTCGAATCCAGAACGGTCGGAGAAGTGCTTTCGAGAATCACGAACGATGTCGATACGCTGGGACAGAGCTTAAACCAAAGCGTGACCCAGTTAATTACCTCGATTGCGACGATGATCGGCGTGTTGATTATGATGCTGTCGATCAGTCCTCTGATGACGCTGATCGCACTGGTGATTCTGCCAATTTCCGGCGGTTTGATCGGATTTGTGGTCAAACATTCCCAGAAATATTTCGTGGAGCAGCAGAGCTGTCTCGGTGAAATAAATGGACAGGTAGAGGAAACCTACAGCGGCCATATGGTCATCCGGGCGTTCAACCGCGAAGAAGCGGTGGAGGAAACGTTTTCCCGGACAAACGACAGACTGTATGAATCCGCGTGGAAATCCCAGTTTATTTCCGGTCTGATGCAGCCGATCATGACCTTTGTCGGAAACCTCGGCTATGTTGCGGTTGCAGTGCTGGGAAGTGTTCTGGCGGTAAACGGCACGATCGAGGTCGGCGATATCCAGGCGTTTATCCAGTATGTGAAAAATTTCACACAGCCGATCACACAGATTGCACAGGTTTCAAACATGCTGCAGTCCGCAGCGGCTGCCGCAGAGCGTGTTTTTGAATTCCTGGACGAGGAAGAGGAAGAGCAGACCGTTGAGCATCCGGTATCAATGGATCATCTGACCGGTGCCGTAAGCTTTGAGCATGTACGGTTTGGCTATACACCGGATAAAATCGTTATTCAGGATTTCTCCTGTGAAGTAAAACCGGGGCAGATGGTTGCGATTGTTGGACCGACCGGCGCCGGAAAGACGACAATGGTCAAGCTGCTGATGCGTTTCTATGACGTAAACAGCGGCAGAATCTGCCTGGATGGACACGATATCCGGAATTTCAACAGAGGACAGCTGCGTGAAATGTTTGGCATGGTACTGCAGGATACCTGGCTGTTCCAGGGAACCATTATGGAAAATATCCGTTACGGACGGCTGGATGCAACAGATGAGGAAGTCATCGCGGCGGCAAAAGCGGCACATGCGGATCATTTCATCCGGACGCTGCCGGGCGGTTATCAGATGGAGTTAAATGAAGACGCGACCAACGTTTCGCAGGGACAGAAACAGCTTTTGACGATTGCACGTGCAATTCTTGCTGACAATCCGATCTTGATTCTGGACGAGGCGACCAGCTCCGTCGATACGAGAACAGAAATCCAGATCCAGAAAGCGATGAATAACCTGATGAAGGGCAGAACGAGCTTTGTCATTGCCCACCGACTTTCGACGATCCGGGACGCGGATGTGATTCTGGTCATGAAGAACGGAGATATTGCAGAGCAGGGCACGCACGAAGAACTGCTTGCAAAGGGCGGATTTTACGCGCAGCTGTATAATTCCCAGTTCGAAAAAACAGCATAAGGATTTGTAAAAAGTTTTTTTGCAGGGATCAAAGGATGGATTGCAGACAGAAGGCGGGATATGGTAAAATAAAAACCGATGGCACAATCAGGCATGAAACGGAGCAGAAGGTACATTCGATGGACGTTCTGCCTTAAGAAAAAACAGGAGGGGATTTGCCATGGCAGTTTATGCAGACGAAAAGCAGCGTACTTTTACGCTGCAGACCAAAAATACGACGTATCAGATGAAAGTGGATGCCTACGGCATGCTGCTGCATACCTATTACGGGGAAAAGACGGACAATTCTGATCTTTCTTACCGGATTCCGCCGGATGACCGCGGATTTTCCGGCTATGCGTATGAAGCGTCCTGTGCTGACGACAGACTTTCCTCAGATCTTGCGCCGCAGGAGTACAGCTGTTTCGGAACGGGGGATTACCGGATCAGTGCCCTGCGCGTCAGAAATGAAAACGGGAGCCAGGCGGTAACGCTTTGTTATGCCGGATATGAGCTTTCCAGAGGAAAATACAGCATTCCGGGCTTGCCGGCTGTTTATGCGGATGAAACAGAAGCGGAAACCCTTGGCATCCTTTTGCGGGATCCGGAAAGCGGACTGGAAGTGCTTTTGCAGTATGGCGTTCTGGAAGAGCTGGACATCATTACAAGATCTGTGAAAGTTGTGAACCGGACAATGGGTAAAGTTGTCCTGTTAAAGGCTGCCAGCATGTGTCTGGACTGGCTGTCCGGCGACTATGAATGGCTGACCTTTTATGGAAAGCATGCGATGGAGCGCACCCTGCAGCGCACTCCGATTGCGCACGGTATTTCTGCGATCGGCAGTGTGAGAGGCGCATCCAGCCATCACTACAACCCGTTTGCAGTCGTATGTGAAAAGGATACAAACGAGACAAAAGGGCTCTGCTACGGTGTATCTTTTGTATACAGCGGCGAATTTTTAATGGAAACAGAAAAAGACCAGATCGATCAGACCCGTCTGATCTGCGGCATCCATCCGGACGACTTTGCGTGGACGCTGGAGCCGGGCGAGAGCTTTGATACGCCGGAGGTGATTTTGAGCTGCTCGTCCGAGGGCTTTGGAAAGCTGAGCCATAATTTCCATCAGGTCATCCGGGAGCACATCTGCCGGGGCGAATGGAAAAACAAGCGCCGTCCGGTGTTGATTAACAACTGGGAGGGCACTTACTTTAACTTTACCGGGGACAAGCTCGTTTCGATCGCAAAGGATGCGGCAGAGCTTGGCGTCGAGTTGTTCGTCATGGACGACGGATGGTTTGGAAAGCGTGACGACGACCGTTCCGGTCTGGGCGACTGGTTTCCGAATGAAAAGAAGCTGGGCTGCAGCTTAAAGGAGCTGGGAGACCGTATTGTTGGACTTGGAATGAAGTTTGGCATCTGGTTCGAGCCGGAATGCATTTCGGAGGACAGCGATCTGTACCGGGCACATCCTGACTGGGCGGTAAAGATTCCGGGCAGAAAGCCGAATCTGAGCAGACATCAGATGATTCTCGATTTTTCCAGAAAAGATGTACAGGATTACATCCTGGAACGGCTCTGCAGCGTGCTTGCAAGCGCACCGATCAGCTATGTGAAGTGGGATTTCAATCGAAGCATCTGCGATAAATATTCTACATCCCTGCCTGCCGAAAAGCAGGGCGAGATGGCGCACCGGTTCATGCTGGGCTTATACCGTGTACTGGACGGTATGCTTTCGGCCTATCCGCACCTTTTACTGGAGGGCTGCAGCGGAGGCGGCGGACGGTTTGATGCCGGGATGCTCTATTATTCCCCGCAGATCTGGTGCAGCGATGATACGGATGCGATCGAGCGCCTGCAGATTCAGTACGGCACGTCGTTTGGCTATCCGGTTTCGACAATGGGTGCGCATGTTTCCGCAGTGCCGAACCACCAGACCGGCAGAGTGACGCCGCTTGCGACAAGAGGTTGTGTGGCGATGGCGGGCACGTTTGGCTACGAGCTGGATTTAAACAAGATGACGGAGGAAGAAAAGGTCGAGGTAAAGCGCCAGATCGAGGTGTTCAAGCAGTATTACGACCTGATTTCGGATGGCAGTTATTTTCGTCTGACAAGCCCGCAGGACAACAACTGCGTCGTATGGGAAATGGCAGCAAAGGACGCATCCAAAGCGCTGATCAGTGCGGTTTACCAGCATGTGCAGACCAACTGCGCGGCGAAGTTTGTTTATCCGAGAGGACTGTGCAGCGATGCTTCCTATGAAGTGAGCCTGACAGATTTAAAAGGGGATAAAAAAGACAGGATGCAAAAGCAGGTGCTGACAGGAGCTGCGCTGATGCATGGCGGACTGCGGCTCCCGGGCGCGGATTCCGATTACGCAGCATGGCAGATTTCTCTGAAAAAGCTGTGAGCCGGACGTTTCTACTTTTCGAAAATCTTTTGATTCATGACAATAGAATGCACGCAGAGCGTGCATTCTATTGTTTTATTCACAAAACGGCTTTTGCCGCTACAGCGCTTGCGGTTTCTTCGTATGTCCCTTATAATAGGCACAGGCGTTTGGAAAAGTAAGATTTTTTCAAACGGAATAAGCGATTTCAGAAAAGGGGATTTGACATGGAAGAAAATCAGAAGATTCCGATGCGCAGCCAGGTAAAGAAAGAGGACACCTGGGCGATCGAGGACATGTATGCGACTGTAGAGGACTGGGAAAAGGATTTTGCGGCGGCGAAAAAGGTCGCAGAGGAAGCGGCAGAATATGCCGGACGGCTGGGTGAGAGTGCACAGGCGCTGTATGACTGGTCGGCTCTGACAGAAAAGCTCGACTGCATGCTGAGCGAAATTTACGGTTATGCGTCCCGCGTCAAGGATCAGGATACGGCGGACGCCGCAGGACAGACACTGTCTGCGCGCGCGATGGGTCTATATGTAGAATGCAGCGGTCTGATTTCCTTTGCAGACCCGGAAATTCTGAGCATTCCGGAGGAAAAGCTGGAAGCATTTTATGCAGAAAAGCCGGAGCTGTTAAAGTATCGCAGAAGCATCAATGAAGTGCGCAGATGCAAGGATCATATTTTATCGCCGGAGCTGGAAAAGATACTGGCAGATGCAGGGGAGATGGCGCAGGCACCCGGAACGGTTTATTCGTCTTTGGTAAATGCAGACCTGACCTTTGACCCGATAAAAGGCAGCAACGAAGAAGAGCTGGAAGTGACCGGCGGAAGCTTTATCCCACTGATGCAGAGCCCGGATCGAAATGTGAGAAAAGCGGCGTTTGAATCTCTTTACGGCGGCTATGGCAAGGTGTTAAATACGGCAGCAGGACTGCTGAACGCGCAGGTCAGCCAGCTGAAATTCTTTGCAAAGGCGCGCAAATATCCGGACGCCCTGCACGCTTCACTGGATGCGACCAACGTGCCTGTGGAAGTCTATCATAACCTGATCGAAGCCGTTCATGAGGACATCGGCATCCTGCACCGTTATATGCGTCTGCGCAAAAAGCTGATGAAGACGGATGAGCTTCATATGTACGATCTTTACACCTCCCTCGTTGCGGATGCGGATGTGAAGATTCCGTTTGAAAAAGCGAAGGAGGAAGTGCTGGATGCGACTGCCGTTCTCGGAAAAGAGTACGGGGAAGTGTTAAAGCACGGCTTTGAAAGCCGCTGGATCGACGTTTACGAAAACAAAGGCAAGCGCGGCGGTGCGTACAGCGCAGGACAGATTGTGCATCCGTATGTGCTTTTAAATTACAAGGGCACGCTGGATTCCGAGTTCACGCTGGCGCACGAGATGGGACATGCGATGCACTCCTATCTTTCCACCAAAAATCAGGAGCCTGTGGACAGAGAGTATGTAATTTTTGTTGCGGAAGTCGCATCTACCTGCAATGAGTCGCTTCTGATGCAGCATCTGCTGAAAAAAACGCAGGACAAAAAGACCAGAGCGTACCTGATCAACTATTTCCTCGAGCAGTTCCGTACGACTCTGTACCGCCAGACGATGTTTGCAGAGTTCGAGTTAAAGATCAACGAGCTGGTACAAAACGGCGGCAGCTTAACGGCAGAGGGCCTGAACAAAATTTACCACGACTTAAACGTATTCTATTATGGGGATGCGGTTGTTGTGGATGACTTAATCGACCGCGAATGGGCGAGAATTCCGCATTTTTATTACAACTATTATGTGTTCCAGTATTCGACGGGCTTTTCCGCTGCGATGGCGCTGTCTGAACGGATTTTGAGCGAAGGCGAGCCTGCGGTGAAGGATTACTTAAACTTCCTGTCCGGCGGCTGCTCCAAAGATCCGATTTCCCTGCTGCAGGGCGCTGGCGTTGATATGCGCACCGCAGAGCCGGTACACCGCGCACTGAAGCTGTTTGACAGCCTGCTTGACGAGATGGAAGCATTGATGGAAGCATGATGTTGGACAAAAATCAGAATTGTTTAATGAGATGTCCTGAAAATAGGATATAATAAGAAGAAATGACGATTCCGCCGGACACTTCTGGAAAAGAAAGGTCCGGCGGATTGTGCAATCTGGATGCTAAAATAAAAAATAAAAGGACAAAATAAGACAAAATGAAAAATAAAGGTTGACTTCTGAATGGATGTTCAGTATACTAAGGTCAGTTGGTACGACAGCACGATAAGATAAATTGGATTGTTACTGGCAGGCAGGCAAAACCAAGTTTTATAAATTAGTTTTTCAGATATTATATATTTCTGCAGAACTGGTTTATAAAATTTGGTTTTTTGTTTCTAAAGAGTCTGCAAGGCCATGTGGGATACCGGACAGTTGATTGTTGCGCATGGGCTGGCATTTCAGGAGCGGGGCATGAGGATAGAAAAGGTAATCAATAACAATGTGATCTCCGCGCTGGATGATCAGGGACGGGAGATCGTGGCGATGGGCAGGGGCATCGGCTTCCAGAAAAAAAGCGGTCAGGAGATCAAGGCTACACAGGTGGAGAAGATTTTTCATCTGGGAAGTCCGGATTTACAGGCACGGTTTCAGGAGCTGCTTGCCAATATGCCAATGGAATGCGTTCAGGTTTCTGATGAGATTATTTCTTATGCGAAGAGTCATCTTTCCATGCAGCTCAACCAAAACGTTTATCTTGCACTGACCGACCATATCGATTTTGCACTGAGACGGTTTAAGGACGGCATGCTGTTTGAAAATGCGCTTTACAGCGAAATCCGCAGATTTTATCCGGAAGAATTCCAGATTGGCTGTCATGCCCTCGATCTGATCGAAGAGCGGATCAAAGTGAGACTGCCGGAGGATGAGGCTGCATCGATCGCGTTTCATCTGGTCAACAGCGAATTTGGCGGGATGCGCCTGAGAGATACTCAGATTATGACGGAGATAATCCGTCACCTGATCGGAATGATTCGGGCAGATTACCATTTTCCGGAAAACCTGGTTTATGAGGACCGGTTGATCACGAATCTGAAGTTTATGTTGAACCGGTTGATCCAGAACAAAGAGGGCTGGATTACAGAGGATGCTCGCTTTAACGAATTTGTCAGGGCAAATTACAGAAATGAGTATGAGCTGGCAAGAGCGATGAGAGACTATATAGAATCCGTGGTTTCCTGCAAGATGACGGAGGAGGAAGTGATCTATCTCGCAGTCCAGCTGAAATATGCAGATATCAAAAAAAAGGAAGGAAAGAAAAATGGGATTTTTTGATCGTTTTAAAAAGGATAAAGGGATTGAGCTTACAGCACCGATGAAGGGAAAGTGCGTCAGCATTAAGGAGGTTCCGGATCCGACCTTCGCTGAGGAAATCCTCGGTAAGGGCATTGCTGTGATCCCGCAGGACGGACATGTTTACGCTCCGGCAGACGGCAAGATCAGTACCGTATTTCCGACCGGTCATGCGGTAGGCATTACGACTGCAGATGGTGCTGAAATTCTGATCCATATCGGTCTGGATACTGTAGAATTAAAAGGTGAGCCCTTTGAACAGAAGGTAAAAGAGGGTCAGGATGTGAAAAAGGGCGATCTGCTTGTCGTTGCAGATCTGGACAAGATCAAAGCGAGTGGAAGAGAAACAATCACACCGATGATCATTTGCAATTCTGATGCATATGAGCAGGTAGAAACCTTTACCGGCAAGGACGTGGAAACAACAGATGCGGTTATGAAGCTGCATCCTGCAAAATAAATGTTCAAAGAGGATGATGAAATGGTAGTTTGTCAGGGGAAAAGCGTTCTGAAGGGAATTGCGATCGGGAAAATTTACCTTTATGAAAAGCAGGAATATGTCCTGGAGCAGAAGCAGGTTGCTGATGCAGAGGCAGAGGTTGCCCGGTTCGAAGCAGCTAAGGAGACTGCCATCGGACAGTTGGATGACTTATATGAAAAAGCGCTTGCAGAAGCAGGCGAAGAACAGGCGATGATCTTCGATGTGCATAAGATGATGCTGGATGATGGCGATTATCTCGATGCGATCACCGGACTGATCCGGAGGGAAAAGGTCAATGCAGAATATGCAGTGCATACCACAGGAGAGCAGTTCGCAGCAGTATTTGCTTCCATGGATGATGATTATATGAAAGCGCGCAGCGCAGATGTCAAAGATATTTCCGGACGTGTGATCCGTATCCTGGCAGGCATCGGGGACGGCAGCATTGCTTCAGAGGAGCCGGTGATCTTACTGGCAGATGATCTGACTCCGAGTGAGACGGTTTCTCTTGATAAAAGTAAGATTCTCGCATTTGTAACCCGCAACGGTTCAGCAAATTCCCATACAGCGATTCTGGCACGTTCGATGAATATTCCGGCATTGGTGCAGACCGATGTGGAGCTGTTAAAAGAATACCACGGCATGGATGCAGTTGTAGATGGTCTGGATGGAAAGCTTTATCTGGATCCGGAAGAGGCTGTGCTTGCAGAATTAGTTCAGAAAAAGGAAGCTTGCGGCAGAGAACGTGCGGAGCTTGAAAAGCTGATCGGACTCGATAATGTAACAAGAGATGGTCGAAAGATTAACGTTTATGCGAATATCGGAAGCCCGGAAGATGTGGATAAGGTGCTTTTAAATGATGCAGGCGGTATCGGACTTTTCAGAAGCGAATTTTTGTATCTCGGACGGGAAGATTATCCTTCCGAGGAAGAGCAGTTTGAAATTTACAAAGAAGTATTGAGCCGGATGGAAGGCAAAAAAGTTATCATCCGTACACTTGATATCGGAGCGGACAAGCAGGTGGATTACTTCAAGCTTCCAAAAGAAGAAAATCCAGCGATGGGCTATCGTGCGATCCGTATCTGTTTGGATCGGATTGACGTGTTTAAAACACAGCTCCGTGCAATTTACAGAGCATCCGTTTATGGTACTGCAGCCATCATGTTCCCGATGATTATCTCAGCCAAAGAGATCCTTCGAATCAAAGAGATCGTGGAAGAGGTTAAGGCAGAGCTGACAGCGGCAGGAATTGAGATTGCACCGGTTGAATTGGGTATTATGGTAGAGACACCTGCAGCAGTCATGATCAGTGAAGAGCTGGCAAAGGAAGTATCCTTCTTCAGTATCGGTACAAACGACCTGACGCAGTACACTTTGGCGATCGACCGTCAGAACCAGAGCCTTGATACCATTTATGATTCCCATCATCCTGCAGTGCTTCGGATGATCCAGATGACGATCGAAAATGGTCATAAAGGCGGCGCGTGGGTCGGCATCTGCGGAGAGCTTGGAGCAGATACGACGCTGACAAAGACCTTTGTGGATATGGGGATTGACGAATTGTCCGTTTCCCCGACCTATGTACTGGGGCTTCGCAAGGCGATTCGGGAAATTTGAAAATAATAGAATGCACGCGCTCTGCGAGTATTCTATTGTCATGAATAAAAGCAATGCCGCACATAAATTTCTGAAGCGGCACTGCAAAGAGAATAAGAAGTGACCACAGGAGGAACAGAACATGACACAGTTTTCTTACACGATTCAGGATGAGCTCGGTCTTCATGCAAGACCGGCAGGGCTCTTGGCAAAGGAAGCCGCAAAGTTTAAAAGCACCGTTACGGTAGAATGCGGCGCAAAAAAGGGAGATGCAAAGAAGATCATGTCCCTGATGATGCTGGGCGCAAAGAAAGAGCATACACTTTCCTTTACTGTAGAAGGAGAGGATGAAGAAGCCTGCGCAGCAGCGCTGGAAGCGTTTTTAAAAGAAAATTTATAAATCGATAACGCTGACAGTTTTCCAAAGTATTCGTTAAGGTGTGTACCTTTATGAATAAATCCGCGGCCAGGGCGGAAACCACAGTGCAGAAAGAATCTGCATTGTATTAAACAAGAAGGGGGTAACTTTTATGAAATGGTTACAGAAACTTGGTAAGGCTTTAATGCTTCCGGTAGCTTGCCTTCCCATTTGCGGTATCCTGATGGGTATCGGTTATTTACTTTGTCCGTCCACCATGCAGGGTGGTGACGTAGTTGGCTTTGCTGAGACACTGGGATTCTTCCTGGTAAAAGCAGGCGGAGCTTTGATCGATAACATTGCGATCCTGTTCGTTATCGGTGTTGGTGTCGGCATGTCCGATAAAAATGATGGCACCGGCGGCCTGGCAGCTCTGGCTTCCTGGCTGATGATGACAACTCTGCTTTCCACAGGCGTGGTTACAACCATCATGCCTTCTATGGCAGAAAAAGAAAGCGCTATGCTGGCATTTGGAAAAATCGCGAACCCTTTCATCGGTATTTTAGCTGGTGTGATCGGTTCTACCTGCTACAACAAGTTTAAGAGCACGAAGCTGCCTGATTGGCTGGCATTCTTCTCTGGCAAACGTTGTGTAGCGATCATCGCAGGCGTTATTTCCATCGTTGTTTCTGCAGTGCTGCTGTTTGTATGGCCTCTGATCTTCGGTGGTCTGGTAGCTCTTGGTGAGGGTATTGTAGGCCTTGACGCTGTAGGCGCAGGTATCTACGCATTCTTAAACCGTCTGCTGATCCCTGTTGGTCTGCATCATGCATTGAACAACGTATTCTGGTTTGACACCATCGGCCTTGGCGATCTGTCCCACTTCTGGGCAGGTGAGACCAGCGCAGACGTAAGCTGGAGCCTTGGTATGTACATGTCCGGTTTCTTCCCTTGTATGATGTTTGGTGTTCCCGGTGCAGCGCTGGCTATGATCCAGACTGCAAAGAGCACGAAGAAGAAAGTTGCAATCGGTCTGGTTGGTTCCGCAGCTCTGTGTGCATTCATCTGCGGCGTTACCGAGCCTTTTGAATTCGCATTCATGTTCCTTGCACCCGGTCTGTATGTTGTATACGCTCTGCTGTACGGCATCTTCACCGTAATCACTGTTTTAGTTGGCTTCCGTGCAGGCTTCTCCTTCTCCGCAGGCGCAACAGACCTTCTGTTCTCTGCATCCCTGCCGGCAGCAGCAAATACCTGGATGATCATTCCTCTGGGCATTGCAGCATTCGTTGTATTCTATCTGGTATTCCGTTTCGCGATCGTGAAGTTTGATCTGAAGACTCCCGGCCGTGAGGATGATGATACAGAAGCTGAAAAGCAGGTTGTTCTGGCAAATAACGACTACACCAAGGTTGGTGAGATCGTGCTGGAAGGTATCGGCGGCAAGGATAACGTTGTCAGCCTGGATAACTGCATTACCAGACTTCGTTTCGAAATCAAGGATTACACCAAGGTTGACGAGAAGAAGATCAAATCTGCAGGCGTTGCAGGCGTTATCCGCCCCAACAAGAACAATGTTCAGGTTATCGTCGGAACCAAGGTTCAGTTTGTAGCAGACGAAATCCAGAAGATGCTGTAAAACATTTTTACAGTACAGGAATTATCGTTTACATTCTTATCGAAGGGAAAAGCCCTCCATTCGATAGATACAGGAAATTAAATATTGACAGTGCCCTGCGGCACGAAAAACCTGGCACATCGGAGGCTCCTCGCAAGAGGGGCTTCCGATTCTTTTTCAAAACAGCGGAATGTTCGTAAAGCGTACCTTCTGGTGTTTTGCAGCTGCAGGATCTGCACATTTGGTTTCCCGACACAGCCCAGGCGCGTGTGAACTGTAATCTTATGAGTAAACCTGGGACAATTATTTTTTTAAAACAATTGAGAAAAAAGTCGGGATGTATTAGAATGAATAGAGTAGCCGGAGAGGTTCCGGCACAAAATAACATTATCAGAAACGGGAGAATAAGCGATATGAGAATTATCAAAACCAAAGATTATAACGATATGAGCAGAAAAGCTGCAAACTATATTGGTGCACTGATCATCAACAAGCCTGACTGCGTACTGGGTCTGGCAACCGGTTCCACACCGATCGGCACATACAAAAATCTGGTAGCTGGCTATGAAAATGGCGACTACGATTTCTCCAACGTAAGAAGTGTAAACCTGGATGAGTACAAGGGCCTGCCCAAGGAGAACGAGCAGAGCTATTACTACTTCATGCATGACAATCTGTTTTCTCATGTAAATATTGATCCTGCAAACACCCATCTGCCGGACGGCACAGAGCCTGACAGTCAGAAAGCCTGTGAGGAATACAATAAAGTGATCGCATCCATGGGCGGTGTTGATCTGCAGCTGCTGGGTCTTGGACATGATGGACACATTGGCTTCAACGAGCCTAACGACGAGTTCGACAAAGAGACTCACTGCGTAGATTTAACAGAGATGACCATCGAAGCAAACAAGCGTTTCTTCAATTCCATTGACGAAGTTCCGCGTCAGGCTTACACCATGGGTATTGCTACGATCATGCGTGCAAAATGCGTCCTGATGGTTGTCAGCGGCAAAGATAAAGCAGAGATTTTAAAGAAATCCTTCTTTGGACCGATCACACCTCAGGTTCCGGCTTCTATTCTGCAGCTGCATCCGAACTTTGTTCTGATCGCAGATGAGGACGCTCTGTCCGCACTTTAATGCATTCTGTTGCTGAAAATGATAACAGGGTCAAAAATCAGAAAGCCGTTGCAGGTTTGTCTGCAGGAGGCTTTCTGAACGTTTGATTTGCCAAAGAAGGAGGCAGGAGACCATGGTTTTACAGAGCAGAAGAGTTTGGCTGGCAGGACAGTTTGTTCCCGCTCAGCTGGAAGTAGCCGATGGAAAAATCGTAAATGTATATCCTTTTGGGACAAAGACTGCAGATGTGGATTACGGCAATAAGCGGATTGTTCCCGGTTTTATTGACGTGCATACGCATGGCGCTTATGGATTCGATACCAATGACGGCGAGCCGGAAGGTCTGCGCGACTGGATGAGACGGATTCCGGAAGAAGGCGTTACCTCAATTCTTCCGACAACCGTAACGCAGATGCCGGAGGTTCTGACCAAAGCGGTTGCAAATGTCGCAAAGGTTGTGGAAGAAGGCTACGAGGGTGCAGAGATTCTGGGGATCCATTTCGAAGGACCTTATCTGGATATGGAATACAAGGGCGCGCAGCCCCCGGAAGCGATTGCAAAACCGACCGTAGAACAGTTTAAAATGTATCAGGAAGCCGCACATGGCATGATCAAATACATCACAATGGCTCCTGAGCACGATCCGGAATTTGCTCTGACAAAATACTGCAGCCAGAACGGTGTAGTAGTCAGCATGGGACATTCCAGCGCGTCGTATGAGCAGGCGCTGATGGGAATCGCCAATGGCGCGATGAGCATGACACATGTATACAACGGCATGACGCCTTATCATCACAGAAAGCCAGGACTGGTCGGAACCGCGTTGCGCGTCCGCGATATTTACGGCGAGATCATCTGTGACGGTTGCCACTCCCATCTGGCTGCACTGAATAACTTCTTCACCGCGAAAGGAAGAGATTATTCCATTATGATCAGTGATTCCCTGCGCGCAAAGCACTGCCCGCCCGGCGGCAATTATGAGCTTGGCGGTCATCCGATCGAAATTGGAGAGGACGGTCTGGCAAGATTAAAAGGAACCGATACGATCGCCGGAAGCACCTTAAATATCAACAAGGGTCTGCGGATTCTTGTGGAAGAGGCGATGGTTCCCTTCGATGCAGCTTTAAATTCCTGCACGATCAACCCTGCCCGTGTTCTTCGGGTAGATGACCGGAAGGGTAAATTAACTGCCGGCTACGATGCGGATATCGTTGTTTTGGAAGACGATTATGCGGTTGCACAGACCTATTGTAAAGGAATTGCAATGTTATAAAAAATATGAGATACTAATGGGGCATTTTAGGCACAGCCTGGGATGCCCCTGATGTTTTATCGTATAGGAAACTTTGTTTCCATACGATAAAAACGCTCCGCGAGGATGCGCACTCGGCGCAAGGGTAGATGGTTGCCGAAGCAACCGCGCCTCGGCGCGGGAATGTGCCAAGGCACATTCATTTTTTATGAAAGGAGACTCTGTGATATGACAGATCTGGACTGCAAACAGACCGAAAAACTGATTCCTCAGTTTTTGAAGGACGAACTGGATAACCGCACGGAAAAGAAATTTTTAAATCATGTGGATGGATGCAGTTCCTGCCTTGAGGAGCTGAGCATACAGTTTCTGGTGACAACCGGGATGCAGCGCCTGGAAAACGGCGATACGTTCGATTTAAACAGAGAGCTGCGCATGCGGATTGACACCGAGAAGCGACATCTGCATATCCTGAGTTCCTTACAGCATGGGCTGTATGCGACAGAAGCGATGGCGATTCTGGCGGCGACTATGATTTTGACGATGGTGGTATTATAAATGAGTGAAAAACTGGTTTTAATTGACGGACACAGCATTTTGAACCGCGCCTTCTATGGCGTGCCGGATTTATCCAATTCCGAGGGGCTTCACACGAATGCGATCTATGGCTTTTTAAATATTTTATTCAAGCTTCTGGAGGAAGAAAAGCCGGAATATCTGACGGTCGCGTTCGACGTGAAAGCGCCGACGTTCCGGCACGAGATGTACCCGGAATATAAAGGGACGAGAAAGCCGATGCCGCAGGAGCTGCACGAGCAGGTTCCTGTGATGAAGCAGGTGCTGCATGCCATGGGAATCCGGACGATGGAGCAGCCCGGACTGGAAGCGGACGACATTTTGGGGACGCTTGCAAAGCGCGCGGAAAAAGAGGGAATGGATGTATCTCTGGTTTCCGGGGACCGGGATCTTTTACAGATCGCGAGTGACAAAATTAAAATCAGAATTCCGAAGACCAAGGGCGCGCGGACAGAGGTCGAGGATTATTATGCAGCAGACGTCGAAGCAAAGTACGGCGTGACGCCTGCCGGCTTTATCGAATTAAAGGCGCTGATGGGCGATACGGCGGACAATATCCCCGGCGTGCCCAAGGTCGGTGAAAAGACGGCTTCCGAGCTGTTAAAGCAGTTTCAGACGCTGGACAATTTGTATGCGCATGTCGAAGAGGTGACAAAAAAAGCGGTGCGAGAATCGCTGATCGCCAATAAAGATCTGGCATATCTGAGTCTCGATCTTGCAACGATCCGCATCGACAGTCCTGTGGTGCTTGACTGGAATGAAGCGCGGCTGGGAGAGCTGTATACAGAGGATGCGTATCAGCTGTTCCGAAAGTTGGAATTTAAAAATCTGCTTGGACGATTCGAGCAGAAAGAGACGAAGCAGGATAGCTTGACGGCAAAAATTCATGTGACGAGCGATTTGGCAGAGGCACAGGAGATTTTCGAGGCGGTCAAAAAAGCGGGACACTGTGGCTTTGCAGTGTTATCCGATCAGAAAAAGTGCAGAAAAATAGAAGAAACCGAGTTTTGCGGACTGGCGCTGTGCTGGGGCGAAGAACAGATCGCAGTGCTTCCGGCGGAGGGCTTTTTGACCGTGCAGTGGCTTTGCAGTCAGCTTTCCGATCTGTATCTGGCGGGCATAGACCTTTCTACGTTTGAAATCAAAAAAGCGTATCCGGCGCTTTTGTCCAATGGAGAAAAAGACCAGGACAGCTGCGGTACAAAGACGCTGTTCGATGTTTTGATTGCCGCGTATCTGTTAAATCCGCTCAAAAACGATTATGAGCCGGAGGACATTGCAAAGGAGCAGCTCGATCGCATGATCCGCACGAGAAAGCAGCTGTTTGAAAAGCTTTCTTTAAAGGAAGCATATGCACAGAGACCGGAAGAATTTTATGAATATGCCGGAACACTGGCGTATGTGTGCTATGCGGCTGTGCCGGTGCTTTCCCAAAAACTGGAAGAAGCCGGGATGCAGAAGCTGTTTGACGAAATTGAGATGCCGGTATCCCGTGTGCTTTATGAGATGGAAAAAGAGGGCGTGCTGGTACGCAGACAGGAGCTGCAGGCATACGGTGATGCGCTGGTGGACCGGATTAACGAGCTGGAAACAAAAATCCACGAAGCAGCAGGCTGTGAATTTAATATCAATTCGCCGAAGCAGCTGGGAGAAATTTTGTTTGAAAAGATGGGCTTAAAGGGCGGAAAGAAAACCAAAACCGGATATTCGACCGCTGCAGACATTCTGGAAAAGCTCGCAGCAGACAATCCGATTGTTGCGGATATCCTGGAATATCGGGGGCTGACGAAATTAAAATCGACCTATGCGGACGGTCTGGCGGATTATATCGAGGAGGACGGCAGAATCCATACGTCCTTCAATCAGACGATCACGGCGACCGGACGGATTTCTTCAACGGAACCGAATCTGCAGAACATTCCGATGCGTACAGAGCTGGGACGGCTGATCCGCAAGGTATTTGTGCCAAGGGACAACTACTTGTTTACGGACGCGGACTATTCCCAGATTGAGCTTCGTGTGCTCGCGCATATTTCCGGGGACGAGCAGCTGATCGAGGCGTACAAAAGTGACGCGGATATCCATCGGATTACGGCATCCAAGGTGTTCCATACACCGTTTGAGGAAGTCACAGACTTACAGCGGCGCAATGCAAAGGCGGTCAATTTCGGTATCGTTTACGGCATCAGCTCCTTTGGCTTGAGTCAGGATCTGAGCATCACGCGGAAAGAGGCAGCAACCTATATCGAGCAGTATTTTGCAACCTATCCGCAGGTCAAGACATTTCTGGACAAACAGGTGGAGGATGCGAAGCAAAACGGTTATGTGACGACGCTCTACGGGCGCAGACGTCCGATTCCGGAGCTGAAATCCAGCAATTTTATGCAGCGTTCCTTTGGCGAGCGCGTGGCGATGAATTCTCCGATTCAGGGTACGGCGGCAGATATCATGAAGCTTGCGATGATCCATGTCTGGGAAGAGCTGCATCGCAGGAAATTGAATTCCAGGCTCAGTCTGCAGATTCACGACGAGCTGCTGATCGAGACCGATCGTGCGGAAGCTACGGAGGTGGCAGAGCTTTTAAAGGATAAGATGAAGCATGCGGCAGAGCTTTCCGTTTCGCTGGAGGTGGATCTGCATACCGGCGAAAACTGGTATGACGCGAAATAGTAGAATGCACGCTCTGCGAGCATTCTATTGTCATGAATAAAAGGAACGAAATGATGAAAACAATAGGAATTACCGGCGGGGTTGGTGCCGGAAAATCGAAGATTTTAGCATATATTCAGACACACTGCAACTGCCGGATTTTGCTGGCGGATGAAGCAGCGCATAAGGTTCGTGAGCCGGGAAATCCCTGCTACAACGCCCTCGTCCGGCTTCTGGGAACAGACACGCTGGAAGAGGATGGTCAGATCAACCGGCAGAAAATGGCGGCGAAAATTTTTGCAGACCATAAGTTGCTGGAAGCGATCAATGCGGTCATCCATCCGGCGGTCAAAGCCTATATTTTGCAGGAGATCGAAGCCGAACGCGAAGCTGGAAAAATCGACGCCTTTTTTGTGGAAGCAGCGCTCCTGATTGAGGAAGGCTATGGCGAGCTGCTGGATGAGTTATGGTACATTTTTGCACAAAAAGAAGTACGCAGGAAGCGGCTGATACAGGATCGTGGATATTCCGAAGAAAAGGTAGAACAGATTTTTGCGAGTCAGCTTTCGGAAGAAGAATTTCGATGTCACTGTAAAGTGGTGATTGACAATAGTGCCGACCTGGGGGATACTTACAGACAGATAGACGAAAGATTAAAGGAAGCAGGGCTGAGCAGATGAGATTATGCAGTATTGCCAGCGGAAGCAGCGGAAACTGTATTTATGCGGGAACGGATACGACCCATGTGCTGGTGGATGCAGGCATCAGCGGCAAGCGCGTGGAAAACGGCTTGAACGATATTGGTTTGACAGGACGGGATATTGATGCGATTTTGATCACTCATGAACATATTGACCATATCGCCGGACTTGGTGTTTTAAGCAGACGGTATGGAATTCCGATTTATACGACGGAAAAGACTGCGGACGCGATTCAGGAAACGAAGAGTGTGGGAAAGATCCCGGAAGAGCTTTTTCATCCCGTTTGTGCAGAGGAAGCGTTTACAATTAAGGATCTGACGGTAAATCCGATGCGTATTTCTCACGATGCCGCAGATCCGGTGGGCTATCGTTTTTCTTATGGCAGCAGCCATGCTGCTGTGTGTACGGACCTTGGTACTTATAATGACTACACCGTGGAATGCTTAAAGGGGATGGATGTCCTTTTACTGGAGGCAAATCACGATGTAAATATGCTGCAGGTGGGGAGCTATCCCTATTATCTCAAGCAGCGGATACTCGGAAACCGCGGGCACCTTTCGAATGAAAATTCGGGCAGACTGTTAAGCAGGGTGCTGCATGATAACCTGAAAAAAGTGATCCTGGGACATCTGAGTCAGGAAAACAACCTGCCGGAGCTTGCATATGAGACCGTGCGGATGGAAATTGACCTGGCGGATAATCCGTATCATGGGGGTGATTTCCCGATTCAGGTGGCGAAGCGCAATGAGGTTTCGGAGATGATCTGTTTTTAAAAAAATGAGGAACTGTGAGAGGAGAAAGATTGAAAAATAAAATTTTCAATCGCGGGATTTGTGTCTGCGCGTACTTGACACAAACTTGACATGCGCAAAAAGCGTGCGCGGAAAAGAGGAGAAAAGCATGAAGAAAAGCATTATCACTGTAGTAGGGAAGGACACTGTCGGAATTATTGCAAGAGTATGTGCATATCTGGCAGATAACAACATCAACATTCTGGATATTTCCCAGACCATTGTGCAGGGATATTTTAATATGATGATGATCGTGGATATGAATAATGTATCCAAGGAGTTCGGAACCATTGCGCAGGAGCTGGATGCGCTCGGAGAGAATATTGGCGTTATTATCAAATGCCAGCGGGAAGAAATTTTTGACCAGATGCACAGAATCTGAGACACCAGTTTACTCGTGGCTTCCTGTGAGCTGATTTCATGCTTGCATGAAAATCTGCTTGCAGGAAGGTACGAAGGAAGCGCCAATCCATGAGCAAAAGTAGCGGTGGCGTAGCCAGCGCGGAGAGCATCGAAGATGCGAGTTTGCGAATGGCGCGGTAAACGGCTCAATCACGACAAATACATCTGCGAAATGGAGAAAATAGCATGATCAATATCTATGAAGTAACCGAAACCAATAACATGGTGGAGAAAGAAAATCTGGACGTACGCACCATTACGATGGGAATCAGCCTTTTGGACTGCATCGATTCGGATTTAAACGCATGTCTGGATAAAATTTATAAAAAGATTACCGAATCCGCAAAGGATCTGGTAAAGACCGGCGAAGAGATTGCACAGGAATTCGGTGTGCCGATTGTAAACAAGCGTATTTCCGTGACTCCGATTGCGCTGGTCGGCGGTGCCGCATGTAAGACGCCGGAGGATTTTGCAAAGATCGCAGAAGTGATGGATAAAGCTGCCCACGAGGTAGGCGTAAACTTTATCGGCGGTTATTCTGCGTTGGTGAATAAAGGCATGACCCATGCGGATGAGCTTTTAATCCGTTCGATTCCGATGGCATTGTCCAGAACTGAAAATGTCTGCAGCTCTGTCAACGTCGGTTCCACCCGCTGCGGTATCAACATGGATGCTGTCCGACTGCTGGGCGAAATCATCAAAGAGACGGCGGAGTACACAAAGGAGCAGGATTCCTTAGGCTGTGCAAAGCTGGTGGTATTCTGCAATGCGCCGGACGATAACCCGTTCATGGCGGGCGCGTTCCACGGCGTGACAGAGGCTGACCGTATCATCAATGTCGGCGTCAGCGGTCCCGGCGTTGTAAAGACTGCACTGGAATCTGTGCGCGGCGAGAGCTTTGAGGCGCTCTGCGAGACGATCAAAAAGACCGCATTCAAGGTTACGAGAGTCGGTCAGCTGGTGGCAAAAGAGGCTTCGAAGCGGTTAAAGGTTCCCTTCGGTATTGTCGATCTTTCGCTGGCTCCGACGCCTGCAATCGGCGACTCTGTTGCAGATATTTTATGTGAAATCGGTCTGGAGCATGCCGGCGCACCTGGAACGACGGCAGCCCTTGCCCTGTTAAATGATCAGGTGAAAAAAGGCGGCGTTATGGCATCTTCCTATGTTGGCGGCTTGAGCGGGGCATTCATTCCGGTCAGTGAAGACCAGGGTATGATCGATGCGGTGACAGCAGGTGCGCTGACACTGGAAAAGCTCGAGGCGATGACCTGTGTCTGCTCTGTAGGCCTTGACATGATCGCGATTCCCGGAGATACAAAGGCAACCACGATTTCCGGCATCATTGCGGATGAAATGGCGATCGGTATGATCAATAACAAGACAACCGCTGTTCGCCTGATCCCCGTTATCGGTAAGGGTGTTGGCGAAACCGTTGAGTTTGGCGGACTGCTGGGCTATGCGCCGATTATGCCGGTCAACCAGTTCAGCTGTGACGCATTTGTAAACCGCGGCGGACGGATTCCTGCACCGATCCATAGCTTCAAGAACTAAGCGGCATTGTAGCAGGAGCAGGACGAATTCTGAAAAAATATAAACAATAGAATGCACGCTCTGCGAGCATTCTATTGTCATGAATGAAAAAGACCGTCGGTTTTGCAGAGCCTTGGGAAGGCGCGAACCGACGGTCTTTTGGATTTTTTGGAAAGAATTTTGTTTCACAGTTTTTCGCCTGTGGCAGGGAGGGAAAGCAACAGCTTTATGCAGCGTGCCGCTTTTCCAGTTCGACACAGATGCGGTCGTATTCTGTTTCGTCCAGAATATATTTTTTCTTATAAAGGAAGTAGGACAGAAGCATCATCGCGCAGGGCAGCAGGGACATGCACAGCAAAAGTCCGGTGCTCTGCAGCGAGGTCGTGCTGGAGAGCACGCCGGAAATTAAGTCGAGCTTTTCACTTTCGGTAATCAACCCCTGGGTGCACTGCTGCTCCAGCGAAGAAATCTGGTTGGTGTAGCTGGTAACGTCGAACAGCAGATAGGTTGCAGATGTCAGGACAGCGGTCAGTGCGGAGGCAAGCTTTGTGATGAATGGGCGAAGGGAAGCGATGACGGCTTCATCCCTCGTCCCGAATTTGTACTCATTATATTCCACCGTATTGAGGATGGAGATCATCATAATCAGGTAATAGCAATACTGACCGAAATTGGAGAGCATGTAGCCTAACACGAGCAGGGCAAAGCCGAGGGTGCCGGTCTTTGCCAGGAAGCCGGAGATCAGGAGGAACGCGTAGCCGATCACCGCGATGATTGCCATGATGGACATCAGCCGTTTGCGCGGACATTTGCGGGAAATAGCAGGGTAGAAGACCATCAGAAACGCGGTTGCGGACATGCCGACCATTGTGAACAGGGAATACAGACCGCCTTCATAGCCGAACGTCAGATAAATATAGGTAGATCCCAGTCCGCCGACGATCAGTCCATTACCGATCTGCTGCAGCAAAAAGATGACTGCGATCCAGACTAACTGATCGTTGCGCAGGATGGTCTGGATGATTTCGCGGAAGCGGAAGCGTTCCTGCTTTGGTGCAGGAGGATCGCGGCGTTCGCGTACGCCGAAGATTGTGATGCTCAAAAACAGAGGCGCTAAAATCGCAATGATCAGGGCGATGCGTCCATAGGCGGTAAAGGAACTTCCGCCGATGGCATTTTTTCCGGTAGAAAAGACTGGAATCAGGATAGAAGCCAGCGTAGAACCGATTCCTGCAAACAGCGTAGCACGGGAGGTAAACTGATTGCGTGCGTTGGCATCGGAGCCGAGCGCCGGAATCATACCCCAGTAGGAAATATCGTTCATGGTATAGGTGATGCTGAACAAAAAATAAAGGATACCGAACAGGCAGACGAAGCTCCAACCGTGCAGGTCTGTATTGAAAAACAGATAAATGACGACGGAGGTGGATAAAACGCCGATTGTCAGCCAGGGTTTAAATTTGCCGAAACGGGAATGGGTGTGTTCGATGATGCTTCCCATGATCGGGTCGTTTAGTGCGTCAAAAATCCGGGCAGCGACCATAATTGCGGTGATCGCGGTCAGCTGTGCGGCGTTTAACGAGCGGGTAAATAAAACGAAAGTCAGAAGAAAGCTGTTGATCAGGGCGTAAACAGCATCTCTTCCGACCGTCCCGAGGGGGAACAGAAGTAGGTTTCGTTTTTGGTACTTTTGCTGTTCGTTCATGGATTTTTCCTCCGTTTTTTATTCTGTTTTCATTATATTGCGATTTAAAACAGGATGCAACAGAGAAAAATGGCGAATTCCGGAGAGTGGGAAATGAGATTGTCGGAGGATGCGGCAGGGTGGCACAGCGTGCTGTAAAACGCGGGCACTGCAGCTGCAGCGCAGTCTTGTGTCTGACTACAGCAGAATCAGTTGGCGTGTATACTCGTGAACCGGCAGCTGCCCGGTTTTTGCGCAGCGTGCAGTTTGCGTCAGATGTGCAGCGAGCACATCCTTTTCATAGAGGGCGAGTGCTTCCGGAGAAAGGCTGCGGGCTGCAGCAGCGGGGCGGGAGATGAGCGGAATGCTGCTGTTTTTCTTGAGCACGGACAGCAGGGGAGACGCACTCTTCCGAAAACCAAGAATTCGGGCGTAAGGTGTATAGTCGTTATCGCGGGCAGTAAGGAGCATTTCCTGCGGAATAGAGAGCAGAATCCGACACAGACAGCGGCTGATTTTGCTGTAGGTGATTTCGCGGGTCTTGAGTCTTACGCAGAGATCGTCCCAGTCGGTAAAGGAAAGGCGGTTCGCTTCGAGCTTGTCGGCAAGCTCTTTTCCGACCTCAGCATACGTCCCAAAGGAACCCGGAGCGGCAGTGAGCAGTCGATAGTGCAATGGACTGGATAAGTCATTGGAGAATAAAAACGTGTTCTGCGATAAAACTTCCTCCCAGAGCGGCAGCAGGGGCTGCAGTTCTGGATAGCACTGCAGCTGCGACAAAAGAGCCTGCTTCCCTTGTTTGGCGAGCAGACTGCGCAGCGCGGATGCAGAGGGAAAGTCAGCTGCACCGCCGAGCGGATCGTGATAGCCGCTGCCAACGCGCGAGATCGTGAACGGGCGGATGGAGCTGTTTCGCCGCAGCAGCGCCATGGTGTATTCCAATCCCAGAAGGTTGTTGGGGGAAGAAAGCAGGGCAACAATCTGTTCTGCTGTGGAATTGTTGTCGGGGCAAGCTGTTGATGGCATATCTTTTGCCATATCGAGGCATAAAAGCAGCGCCTGCTGGCGTGCGGCAGGGAAAGATAGCCCGGATTTTAATGCTTTTTTCAAAGCATTGGAAAAAGCATCAGATTCGCACTGCAGCAGAGTTGCCGTTTTTTCAAATAAGGAAATGTCGCCGGATTCGCTGCCAAAGCAAAGACCGTCCACGCAGCCGAGCTTGTCCAGCAGGGAAACTGCCCCGGCGGCAAAATCCCCGGCGCTTCCGATGGCGAAGCAGACGGGCAGCTCAATCACAACGTCTGCTCCGGCAAGCAGCGCCATCCGGGTACGGGTATACTTGTCCAGAAGCGCCGGAGCGCCCCGCTGGACAAAGCTGCCGCTCATGACTGCGATCAGATAGTCCGCGCCGGTTTGCTTCCGCGCCTGTTCCATATGGTAAATATGTCCCGGGTGAAGCGGGTTGTATTCTACGATGATGCCTGTTGTTTTCAAAGTGATAAATACCTCCATGTGCACGGGTTCTTAACGTTCTGAGAACTTTTTTCTTTTTTACTTCCACAGGTTCAAGTTTATTTTTCTGTTTTTAATATCCGATTTCCGAATTATAGCTGTATCTCTAACTCCAAGCAATCCCATTCTTCGCCTAATACCTGATACTTTTCCATTTCATCTAATGCTACATCCTGAAATCCTGTGGTCTTGTAACAATAATATGCAGGATCATTATTACGGAAAACACCTAATGTAACCTTCTTTGCGCCAAAGATTTCTTTTGCATAGAGTAATCCTAACTGAAGCATTTGTTTTCCATAGCCTTTCCCCCTTTTGTTTGCATCAACGATAACAAAGCCAAATCTTAATTCATCAAATGACGCTGTTGGTCTTCTCATTGTAAAAAATCCAACCACATCGTTATCATCTATCGCTGTAAAAGCCATCAAATCACTTACGGAATGAAATTGCTCAAGCGATAACGGGTATGTTCCCAGTACGCCTGCTGTCCATTTATAAAATGCCTTTTCATCTTTTGCCCAGGAAAGTATTGTTTCAGCATCTTTTATATGATAAGGTCTTAGTCTTAACATCATTTTCCCCTTTCTGCAAAACTGGAAGTTGTCTAATTCTTTTTTAAGGGATTATCTAATACATAATACAAAGAAATATACTCATGTCCATCTCTTGCAATTTGGGTATTTTCCTTTACAAAGCGGAAACCACTTTTTTCAATAACTCTTTTTGATTGACTATTTATAACAAAATGGCTACACATTAAGTAATCATAATTTTCTTGTTCAAAGCAGAATTTAATTACTCTATTAACAGCTTCTGGCATTAAACCTTTTCCCCAATACTCTTTACTTAATACATATCCTAGTTCTCTTCCTACTAAATTCTCATACTCATCACGCAACAAAAGACTAAGCGTTTCAAGTCCTAATGAACCTATTACCTTATGATTTTCTTTCAATTCTAAAGCAAAGGTCATTTTCTCATTAATAAACATCTCCAAAATGGTTTTTGATTCTTGAATTGATGTATGTGGATTCCATCCAGCCATTTGACCTACTCCATCAACTTTTGCATACTCAAAAAAGTCTTCTAAATCCATTTCACTCCATTCTCTAATGATTAGTCTATCTGTTTCAAGCACAACACCTGTTAAATCAACATTTGCATTCATAAATCTATCACTCCTCAATCAACTCCCGATTGTTCTATGATACGATAAACATGCCATATTCTTTTGGCACGTTTAAAATTCCATTTGTAGTATGAGCGGTCAAAATATCTTTTTTAGCCTGTTTGGGAATGCCGGTGATCGACGTCATACTGGAAAGAGAATAAAGATATTCGATTATGTCATCGATATTGCTTTTGGCAGCTGCGATCATCGCTTTTGAAAAATCTGAAAGAATCAGCCTGGAACACAGACGGATCAAATCTTCTTTGTTTTTCCACATATCGCCCGTCCCGCAACCTAATTCCAAAACGCGCATTCCGGGGTCAATTTTATAATTGGAAAAAATCCAGTTTCCGAATCCCATCTTGTTTGTCGAATATTTATCATGAATGGAAATTCTCGTTTGCAAATTGGTTGCAGTAGCATACTGCTGTTCCACAACGGACCTATCATTCAACTGATCCATACATAACCTCGCTTTGATTTCCTGTTTTTGATCCTGGTATTTACAAAACAGTATAACATAAAATAAAGGCACATGGGAAGCTGCGGAAAGCATTGAAGATGCAGCTTGGCGAATGGTGTAGATGAACGATAACCTAAAATAGCAAAAAGAAGTTTTTAACGGAAAGATCTTGTGCTGCTTCATATAGATTTTTCTGTTTTGAGTATGCTATACTGTAAGAGTATGTGAGAAAACTTAGCCTTCTTATATATTTTTAACGAACTAAAAATTTATTTTATATAGAGAGGGATCGGCAGATGGGAAATAAGGAATTATTTAAAACAGTTTTATTCGGCGGATTTCAAAAAGAAGAAGTATGGAACTACATGCAGGAGGTTGAGGCGGAGATAGAAGGGGGACGTCAGGTTGCGGAACGCGCACAGCAGGAATATGCGCAGCAGCTGGAAGAGGAAAACCTGATGCGGCAGAAACTGAGCCAGCAGCTTTCGGATGAACAGGAACGCACGGAGAAGCTGGAAGAAGAAAAGAATGCGATGGAGTCGGAACTTGGCACACTGCAAGCAGAAGCAGAAAGTCTGCGCGCAGAAAAAGCAGAACTGCAGACCGAGCTGAACAAGCTGCAGGAAGAAAAGATCGGGCTGGAAGCGGCAGTTGAAACCTTAAATACAGAAAAAGCCGGACAGCAGGCAGAAGTTGAAGCGCTGCAGAAGGCAAAGGACGAATTACAGGCAAGAACAGAAGTTTTAGAAGCTGAGAAAGAGAAAGCTTTGTCAGAGCTGAAAAGTCTGAGGACTGAGAAAGTCAAACTGGAAACCGAAGCAGAAAAATTGCGTGCAGAGCAGCAGGAATTGAAAGCGGAAGCTGACGATCTGAGTGTCCAGCTGGAAACGCAGCAACTTGCGCTTGCAAAGGAGAAAGAACACACTGCAGCACGGCTGGCAGAATGGAAGAGCCGGGAGGACAGCCTGAAAACAGAATTAAAGCGCAAAAAGGCAGAGGCTCAGACGATTTTCCAGAAACAACAGCAGGAGATTCGACAGTTAAAACAGCAGTTGGCAGCTTTAAAGTCAGATCATGCAAGAAGTGCAGGACAGAGTAGCCTGGACGGCTTGAAGAATGGTCTGGGACAGATGTTCTTTAAGGTTACAGGAAATGCAGGCAGAAATAGTGCTGGAAAACGCAGCGAAGCGATGCGGCAGTGGGACGCAGACAGCTACAGCGAAGAAAGAACGCAGTGGGGATATGCAGAAAATCCTAGCCGTGCCGAAAAAACGCAGGGACAAGCAGATGACTACAGGGAAAAATCGCAGGAAATCGTAAAAACGGACTATGCGAGTCAAAGAAACGATACGGCAGTCACAGAGCAGGGCGCGCCCGCTGCAGGACAGAACATGACCGTTACGGCTGCAGTCCACCCTGCGTCCGACACAATTTCCGATGTTGCACTCGACACCACATCTGATACAGTTCCGGCGCCCACCGCACCGGATGAAAATAAATTGACTGATACGGTCAATAGGACGACCGACGACGCGATCGCAGAAGCTGCAAAAGCCTGCGAGGACATACAGGCGGCGCAGGAAGCCAAAACGCAGGATTCGGAGAATGCGGATGCGCAGCAAAAGCAGCAGGAAAAAGATACTTATTATAAAGAGCATGTGAATACGGTCAACGAGACGATCGCCCGGGCGCAGGAGCGGATTGCAAAAATGCTTCAGGAGCTTCAGACAGAGGTAGAATAAAAGGGAACCCTTTTGGACAGACTAAAGCAAAAAGTCCGGGAGGAAGATTTCCATGACGATGAAAAAAGTGAGCGGCGATCTGGCGAAGAACAGAGACTATCTGGATCGACAGCTGGGCGTTGGGGAAAGCTTTGACGTATTGTACCGAAATGTGGAGATCGGGAAGAAAAATGCAGCGCTGTATATGATCGACGGATTCTGTAAAGATGAAGTGATGCAGAAGCTGCTGCAGCATTTTATCGGAATCACGAAAGAGCAGATGCCGGAGGACGCGGCAGAGATGAGCAGGCAGCTTGTGCCCTATGGAGAGGTTGATCTGTGCGGCGATCTGGATGAAATCTGCAGGCAGGTGATGTCCGGCGTGACCGCCCTGCTGTTGGAGGGATATGAGCAGGGCATTTTGATCGATGCCAGAACCTATCCGGCGCGAAGTGTCGGTGAGCCGGAAAAGGATAAGGTGCTGCGCGGTTCGAAGGACGGTTTTGTGGAAACCATTGTCTTTAACACGGCGCTGATCCGCCGCAGGATCCGAAGCACACAGCTGAGGATGGAAATGCTGCAGGCAGGAAAAACGTCCCATACCGACATCGTTTTGTGCTATATGGAGGATCGGGTAGATCAGCAGTTCCTTGAAAAGATCCGAAACCGGATTCAGAACCTGCAGGTGGATGCGCTGACGCTGAACCAGGAAAGCCTTGCGGAGTGCCTGTATCAGGGACGTTGGTGGAATCCGTTTCCGAAGTTCCGATTTTCTGAACGTCCGGACACCGCGGCGGCACAGGTGTTGGAGGGAAATATCATCATTCTGGTGGACAACTCGCCGTCGGCGCTGATCACACCGACCTCCCTGTTTGACGTGCTGGAGGAAGCGGACGATTATTATTTTCCGCCGATCACGGGAACGTATCTGAGACTGTCGCGCCTGCTGATCGCCATTGTAACGTATTTTCTGACACCGACGTTTCTTTTGTTGATGGAATATCCACAGTGGATTCCCAAAGGCTTTGAGTTCATCGCAGTGCGGGATACGGTCTATATTCCGCTGATCTGGCAGCTTTTATTGCTGGAGCTTGCAATCGACGGTCTGAAGCTTGCGGCGGTCAACACCCCGAATATGCTCAGTACACCGCTGTCGGTCATGGCGGCGTTGGTTTTGGGAGAGTTCAGCGTAAAGAGTGGGTGGTTTAATAGTGAGGTCATGTTGTACATGGCATTCGTCGCAGTCGCCAACTACACACAGAACAGCCTGGAGCTTGGCTATGCGCTGAAATTTATGCGGATTATCAATTTGGTGCTGACGGCAATTTTTGGCGTCTGGGGATATGTTGGAGGAATCGTGATTCTGGCGGTTTCTCTGTTGTTTAACCGGACGGTGAGCAGCAGAAGCTATTTGTATCCACTGGTGCCGTTTCATGGAAAACAGCTCGGGCATCAGCTGTTTCGGACAAGGCTGCCGGCGGCAAGAAAATAGATCTGGCGCAAGGATGGAAAATGAAAAAGCAGCACTGGCAGCGCTTGTGAGAAAATGGTGCGAAGAAAAGAATAATGCAGTCAGGATGGAGTCCAGGATGAAAACAGTAATTGCAATCGATTCTTTTAAAGGAAGCATGACTTCGATGGAGGCTGGAAATGCGGCGGCAGCAGGCGTGAAAGCAGTTTTCCCGGACGCTGAGATCGTCGTGCGTCCGCTGGCGGACGGCGGGGAAGGCACGGTGGAAGCACTGACAACCGGAATGGGCGGACGCATGGAAACAGCGCTGGTAAGCGACCCGCTCGGCAGGAAAATTTCAGCGTCCTACGGTATTTTGGAAAAAAATAAAACAGCGGTAATAGAAATGGCGGCAGCTGCAGGGCTGCCGTTACTTTCCAAAGAAGAACGCAATCCGCTACATACAACGACCTACGGCGTTGGGGAGCTGATCCGGGATGCGATTCGGAAAGGCTGCAGGCATTTTATTGTCGGGATTGGCGGCAGTGCGACAAACGACGGCGGAGTTGGGATGCTTTCGGCGCTTGGATTTGAATTTCTGGATAAAAGTGGTCAGCCGGTGCGAAACGGGGCGGCCGGGTTAGCAGATCTTGCGGAAATTCGGAGTGGACATGTACTGCCGGTTTTAAAGGAGTGCACGTTTCGGGTTGCCTGTGACGTGGAAAATTCCCTCTGCGGAGAGCTTGGCTGCAGCAGCGTATTCGGGCCGCAAAAGGGTGCTGATGAAAAGAGCATCCGGCAGATTGATCAATGGCTCTTTTCCTATGCACAGCTGACGAAAGAGCACTTTCTACAGGCAGATGAAAATTGTCCGGGTGCGGGTGCCGCTGGCGGTCTTGGGTTTGCATTCCAGAGCTACTTAGGTGCGCGGCTCGAGCCGGGAATCCGGATTGTATTGGAAGAGACCGGGCTGGAACGCGAGATGGCGGACGCGGATTTTGTCCTTACCGGAGAGGGCAGGATGGACGAACAGACTGCGATGGGGAAAGCCCCTGCGGGCGTGGCAAAGCTCGCGAAAAAGCATGGCTGTACGGTGATCGCTTTTGCCGGAGCACTGCAGGAGGGCTTTACAGTCTGCCATGAGATCGGAATCGACGCAGCGTTTTGCATTCAGAAAAAGGCAGTCAGCCTGGAAGAGGCGATGGATCGGGACGCTGCGATGCAAAATCTGACGGATACCTGCAAAGAGGTGTTCCGGCTGGTAAAAGCTGTCGTGGGTGTTCCACAATGAGACAGTATTCTATGTCCCATATTGCCGGTGTTGTCCCACAATGAGGTGTTGACAATTATCCCGTTTTAGCGCAGAATATAAGGATGACTGGTTAGGAATGACGAATCCTGCAGAAAGCAGTCAAAGCAAAGAAACGGAGATTTAAGATTGAAAAATAAAATTTTTCAATCGCGAGATTTGTGTCTGCGCGCACTTGACACAAACTCGGCATGCGCAAAAAAGCGTGCGCAGAAATGAGAGGAAAACATGACAAAAATAGATATTGTATCCGGCTTCCTTGGAGCCGGTAAGACAACCCTGATCAAGAAGCTGTTAAAGGAAGCGCTGGCAGGAACCCAGACCGTCCTGATCGAAAACGAATTCGGTGAAATTGGTATCGACGGAGGATTTTTAAAGGACGCTGGAATCGAAATCAAAGAAATGAATTCCGGCTGTATCTGCTGCTCCCTGGTAGGCGATTTCGGAACTTCTTTAAAGGAAGTTTTAAACACCTATCATCCCGACCGTATTCTGATTGAGCCCTCCGGCGTCGGCAAGCTTTCTGACGTTATGAAAGCAGTCCAGAATGCGGGACTTGGCACAGAGGTTGAGTTAAACAGCGCGGTTGCTGTCGTAGACGCTTCCAAGTGCAAAATGTATATCAAGAACTTCGGTGAGTTCTTCATCAACCAGATTGAGCACGCCGGAACGATTATTTTAAGCCGTACAGACGTTGCATCCGAAGAAAAGGTAAAACAGGCGGTAGAGCTGATCCGGGAGCACAACGAGAAAGCGACCATTATTACAACACCGCTGGCACAGCTGGAAGGCAAGGAGATTCTTGCTGCCATTGAGGGGGCAAAGGATCTGGAAGCAGAGCTGATGGAGCAGGTAAAGGCAATGCATGACGAGCATGAGCACCACCATCACCATGAAGAGGACGAAGACGAACACGAGCATTGCTGCCATCATCACCATGATGAGGACGAAGACGAACACGAGCATGAGCACCACCATCACCATGAAGAGGAGGAAGACGAACACGAGCATTGCTGCCATCATCACCATGATGAGGAGGAAGATGAACACGATCATGAGCACCACCATCACCATGATGAGGAGGAAGACGAACACGAGCATTGCTGCCATCATCACCATGAAGAGGACGAAGACGAACACGAGCATCATCATGAGCACGACGAAAACTGCACCTGCGGCTGTCACGATCATGACCACCACCATCACCATCATGCCGATGAAATCTTCACCAGCTGGGGCTTTGAAACTCCTGCAACCTACACGACAGAAGAGGTTGAGGGCTTCTTAAAAGAGCTGGACAACGAAGAAAAGTACGGCATCGTTCTGCGTGCAAAGGGTATGATTCCGGCAGCAGACGGCACATGGATTTATTTCGACTATGTTCCCGAAGAGAGCAATGTGCGTGCTGGTAAGCCTGATGTAACCGGTAAGATTTGCGTCATCGGTTCGAAGCTAAAGGAAGCAGAGCTGGAAAACCTGTTCAGAAAATAATAGAATGCGAGTTCTGAAAGCATTCTGTTATCAAGAATAAAAAGAGGAGAACTGTATGAAGCCGGTTTATATTATCAACGGATTTTTAGGGAGCGGGAAGACAGAGTTCATTAACTTTACACTGGATCAGCCGTATTTCCAGAGCTCCGGCAAAACCCTGCTTCTGCTGTGCGAGGAGGGCGAGGAAGAATACGACCCTTACGTTTTAAAGCGCAGCAAGACGATCGTGGAAACCATCGAGGAAGAGGCGGATTTTACTCCGGAAAAGATGGTCGAGCTGGAAAAGAAGTATCATCCGGAGCGCATTATCATAGAATATAACGGTATGTGGAAGTTCCGCGACCTGCGCCTGCCGTGGCACTGGAAGGTGGAGCAGCAGATCACAACGATCGATGCATCCACCTTCCCTATGTATTTTACGAATATGAAATCCATGGTTTCGGACATGATCCGCAAATCCGAAATGATCATCTTCAACCGCTGCGATGGTATCGAAGACCTCAATACCTATAAGAGAAATGTCAAGGCACTCAACCAGACTGCAGAGATTATTTTCGAGGATCAGGATGGGGAAATCGACGAGATTATGGAAGAGGATCTCCCATATGACTTAAAGGCGGATAAAATCGTGTTGGATGACAATACCTACGGCATCTGGTATCTGGACAGTCTGGATCATGTGGATCGCTATGTCGGCAAGACGATCGAATTTATCGGCATGGTGATGAAGCCGGAGGAATTCCCGAAAGGCTACTTTGTGCCCGGACGTATGGCAATGACCTGCTGTGCGGAGGATATGACCTTCCTCGGCTTTGCGTGTGTTTACGATAAGATCGATCTGTATCAGGAACGCGACTGGGTAAAAGTGACCGCAGTAGTCAAAAAAGAATATTTTGCGGATTATGAAGGCGAAGGTCCTGTGCTGTACGCAGAGTCTGTGACAAAGGCAAAACAGCCTAAAGAGCCGGTTATCAGCTTTACCTGATCGGCAGGAAACGGTTATGGCAGAGAGGGATAAGGAACTGCAGCTTTTGGAGAAGCGGTTTGCAGAGCTTGCAGACCGCGCCTGGCAGCAGAATCTGTTTGTTTTTACCGGCTTTTTATCGCTGGCAGAGCAGGAAGTGCTCTGGAGAAGCGCTGCAAAGGCGGGAGTACATATCGAATTATACGGCGGAATGGATGGTGCAGAGCGGTGTATGGGCAGGTTCGGAGATCCGGAGGAATTCGGATATGAAGAGCCGTTTCCGATCTGTGCGGTAAAAATCGAGCCGCTGGCGGAAAAATTTGCGGAAAATTTCAGCCACAGGGATTTTATGGGCGCGATTCTAAATCTTGGGATCGACCGGAGCACGATCGGGGATATCTGTGTGGAGGGCAAATGCGCGTATGTGTTCTGTACGTCTGCGATGTCTGTATTTTTACAGGAAACTCTCGAACAGGTGCGCCATACAAAGGTGCGTTGCGTGCCGGTAGAAAAGCTGGAGGCGTTGCCGGAGAAAAAACTTTCTTACCGGGAAGAGCATGTGGCGAGCCTGCGCTGCGACGGAATTGTGAGCGCGGTCTGTAGACTGTCGCGCAGCCAGGGGCAGACGCTTTTTTCACAGAAAAAGGTCTTTGTCAACGGGAGGTTGACGGAAAACGGCAGCCAGATGTTAAAGGACGGGGACACGGTATCGGTCAGAGGTTTCGGAAAATTTATTTTCCGGGGTGAAAAAAACACAACCAAAAAGGGGCGGCTTGTGATCGGAGCCGATCTTTTTGTATAGGAGGAAACTTTAAGTACTCGAAATCACCATCAATAGTGATTAAATGTGTTAAAATATACTCATGGAGGGCATTGTTATGAACACATCTAATATCACTAATTACAAACCAAAAGATTTTGCTGAATTATTGGGTGTCTCTGTCAAAACGTTACAACGCTGGGATAGAGAGGGGATTCTAAAAGCAAATCGAACTCCAACTGATAGGCGTTATTATAC
>CDZS01029894.1_pt1 | contig 110406 bp, 88 predicted proteins | sample 557751 | NCBI WGS metagenome assembly CDZS01 (sample SAMEA3182113, study PRJEB8094) | gut metagenome | biome: human; feature: gut; material: Stool; isolation source: human stools | place: Canada | collected 2013-05-07 | reverse complement strand
GTGTATGTTCCCGTTCAGATGTTCCACCAGTTGCCTGTCGGAGAATCCGGTGTATGCCTTCAGGACCATAAGGGCGATCTTTGCGGAAGGACTGAATATGTTCCTGCGTCCCAGGCGCCGGTCCGACAGGCCTGCGGCTTTTGCCATACATTCAAACGGAAAGACAGAATGAAGCTTGCCAAGCTCACTCTCATTAAAACTCTTGCGGTATTTTTCCAGAATATCAAATTCTGTAAAACCCAAAGTAGGGTGAATTTCTGAAATATTTTGTATCTTTGCCATATCTTATTAGTTTGGGTATTTCCCCCGTTTTGGCCGTCAAACCTTGTTTTCGGGGGAATACCTAAAGATACAAAAAAGCCAACTAATTCGCAATAATTTGTGTATGAATTAGTTGGCTGATTTTATAATATTTAATGAATGTCCCTAACAATTGCAGAGAGTCATATCATTACACAATAATTCTCCCGTAGGATAATTTATTTGTATTCCACACTACAAAACAAACCTGTTATAGCGAAATTTTTCAGAAAAGTATTATCTGCGTTTTGCAGCAAAAAAGTCTTTCATTAATGCAGCGCATTCATCCGCCAATACTCCTTTCACTACCGCAGTTTTAGGATGCAAAGCCTTTGGTGCATAACGCTGGTATCCCCGTTTCTCATCTTCCGCACCAAATACCAGCCGTCCCATTTGTGCCCATGCTATAGCACCGGCACACATCACGCATGGTTCAACGGTCACATAAAGAGTACATTCGTTCAGATATTTGCCACCAAGCGTAGCAGCGGCGGCAGTAATAGCCTGCATTTCGGCATGTGCGGTGACATCCGTCAGCGTTTCAGTCAGATTATGGGCACGGGCAATGATACGGTCTTTGCAAACAACAACGGCACCAACGGGCACTTCACCCCGCTCACCTGCTTTTTGCGCTTCCAAAAGCGCCTGCTTCATATAATCCGTATCTGTCATAATTCTTACTACTTGCAGTTTATCTCATTCCACATCGCACATCTATCCTATTCCACCACTTCTCATCTTCGCATGTCATGCTCACCGAACAGTGTAGGATAATCTTCTTCCATATTCTTATGGATAAACATGAGAATGGTTTCCCTCAGCCAGCGCGATTTGTTCGTTATCTTATACTTCTCCAGATAACGATCCACAATCCGCAGCTCTTCTTCGCTCATCAGGCATACCATGCGCTGCTCGCGTTTAGGTTCTTCCGGTGTTGCTTTTGCACACGTTTTGTCTCTTTTTCTCATATTTCTTTGCAAAATTAGCTTTACTTCTGTAAAAACAAAGCAGAAAAAACGTATTTTTAATCCGTGCGCTGATAATTGAATATTTAAGAACAGAAAAACTTCTTTATCGTACTTATATATTTTAAGTAGAAGACCACAAAAGTAACAATTCTTTTTAAACTCCAAAACCGCATCTCAATTATCAATTATTTACATTGACTTTTTTCTGTTCAGGCAGAACACTGGAAGAAAAAAGAATATTCCAACAAGCGACATCATCAGTCCTCCAATAGTGCCAGCTGCCAATGGAAACCAAAACGCCTCCTTATCGGCTCCCACCATAAAAGGAATAAAACCCAGAATTGTTGAAACCACCGTTAGAAAAATAGGAACGACTTTTGCATTCCAGGCTTTGGTATAGGCACGAAGCATTGAAAGCCGGGGAAAACGACGCCGGATACTGTTATATTCATTTAAAATGTAAATACTGGCATTCACCGTAATGCCACACAATAGGACAAATGAGGCAAAACCACCCTGGTCAAAGTTCAACCGGAACCAATAAAAAGTAAGAAACACCCCGATATAAGAAACAGGAATAACAAAGATGATAGCCAACGGTTGCTTCAATGAATTGAACAGGATACTTGTCGTAAAAAATATAATTGCGATAACTACCAACAAAAGCAAGTATTGTTTATTATCTTTTTTACCCCATGACCATGAGTAACTGTCCGATTCGGCAGTATACCCCATAGGCAGGATGTCATTAAAATCTTCCAAATCACGTTCCAGTATCTTATTACCCATCTCATTCGAACCAATATACTCATACTGTAGGCAAAGACGGTATTGCTGCCTTTCCTTTGCAATCTCCTGTGGCATTTGCCCCTTTTCCATCACTGCCAATTCTGAAAGTTTATAATGCTTACCCTCTTTCATTCCATAAGGAAAGAATTGCATTGCCCATATATCATGGACATACGACTGACGTGAAGAAAGTTTTATCTTTTCCACCCCTTCCTCCGACAACACAGAACCAATCTCCATATTCCTTCCAAAAACAGGTTGAATAGAAGCGAAAAGTTGACGGGCGTCAATACCCTCCTGCGCCATCCTCTCTTTATTCAAGTTAAAATAAAATTCCTGGTAATCATCCTTCCACCATGAAAATTCCGAATTTATTAGCACCTCCTTAATACGACGATGGCTCAGCAACTTAGTTTTCAGTTTCTCCGCCCAACTATAAAGTTCGTCATAATTATAACCATACATCCTGACACGATAGGAACCTGCACTTTCACGTACATCATTGCTGAATCCCTGGTCTTCCAATCCATATACTCCCCAACTGCCGCCACCCAACTGCAACGCCTTATTTATCACATTAGCCTTCAGTGTGTATGGAAAACCACTATTTTGATATTCTTTCTTAAAATAGATATTGATACTGGCACGCCGGGCACTATAAACCGATGTATGAAACTGCCTGATTTCCTTAAATTCACTTAGATACGTTTCCATACGCTTCACCAGAGAGTTCATCTGTTCAAGGGTACTACCATTAGGCAGGTTGGCATTTACTGTAAGCACCACCTCTTCATTACGGGTAAAATAGCTACCTTCATATACTTTTTGTACAAACAGGCGTAAAGCACCTCCCAAGGCTTTATCGACAATCGGCTTTACCGATTCCTTATAAGTAGAGGAACCTAAAGTCTCATTATAAAATTTTTCCCAGCATCCTTCTCCGTCCAACTTTTCCGGTAGGAGAAAAACCGGAAGCCCGAAACCAAGCAAGAGCAATATGCATACCGCCCATCGCCAACGACAAAGGAAACGAATCAAGATAGCATAAAAACGCGTAAAATGGACAGTCAACCGACGAAGCCCCCGCCCTCTGACGAATTGCATCAAACCTTTGCGTGGCTTTCTTGTAACGACAGTTTCAGTCGACAACATACCGGTCTTGTCAATCATTGCCGGAACAAAGAAGAGTGCCACCAATAATGATATACCCAGATTAATAATCATCACCGCAGCAAAGTCCTGCAGGTTTAGCCGTATCTTTTCATCCAAAAAGAAGATGATAACCAATGCCCCTACTGTAGTCAGTGTTGCTGCAAGTACGGATATAAAGGCTTTCAGGTTGCGCCGGTGTAAGATATGGTCAGTCATGATGATAGTACTGTCTATCACCAGATTCAGTGAAACCGTAATACCCGCCAACGAATAAAGTTGCATCTCCAGACCGAAAAGATAATAAAAGATCAGCGCCACGGCTATATTAATCGCCAGGCTGGTTACGATCAGTAGCATATACTTCAGCTTACGGGTAATCACCCAGACGAAGATCAGAAGAATAAGTACCGTTAATCCGGTACGAAAATAAATCTTGTCCAGTTCCTCGCGGATATATTCGGTAGCATCATAACTGACATGTATCTCATATCCGGCCGGAAGTACCCTCTTTATAGCATCCATCTCAGTCATGACGGCATGGCTAAGTTGCAACTGGTTAGCCCTTTCTTCCGCTGTAACCGATAAATAAATGGAATTCAAGCCGTTGATGCGATAATAGCTTTGCGGTTCTTCTTCCATCCGGGTTACTTTCACTAATTCATCCAAGCGAAGTATCTTTCCACCTGCATTTGTCACTGTGATAACAGACGGATCAAAAACATCACTACCTATTTCCGGAACCAAAGCCAGACGTATCCATTGTTCACCGCCTTTACCGGTATCGATATTGTGTGTTCCCAGAAACTCTTTCCGGTAATATCGTCTCACCGCATTATGAATATCCGATAAAGTTACTCCCAACAAACGTAATTGCTCGCTGTCATATTCCAACCGCCATTCCATAGGCGTTGCCCCGCTCAAATCTATTTTATAGACTCCCGGCAGACGTGCCAGCTGAGGTTTTATATGCTCTTCTGCATATTGTTGTATCAAAATGGGAGTAGACGGAGCATTTAATGTAAAGGACATAAAAGGACGGAGCGCATTATTGTCGGACGTCTTCATCCGAATAGTCGGATAACTGACACCTTCAGGAAGTTGCGGCCATGTCTGCCGGATAATGGTAGAGGCCTCAAAACGCACCGCATCTACATCGGCGTGTTTGTCCAACTCTACAGTGATACTTCCCGAACCGTTACCCGAAGTAGAGTTCAGATTCTTCACCCCGCGTATACGTGCCAGCATAGATTCCAGTTTGCTGGTTACCTCCATCTCTACTACTCGGGAAGAAGCACCCGGCATACTGAATCCTACCGTAAATCCCGGTAGGTTACGGGACGGATTCAACTTGACGGGAAGAAGCGGTATCAATGCCAGCCCCACCAAAGCCAGACAAACGAAAGTCACGATGACAGTAAAAGAAGAAACTTTATTCATTCACTACTCAATAATTAAATAAGTTGAAACTGATTTTTCTTTTCATAAGTCATAATCAAACTTTTCAGAAAGAGAAAATCCCGAAGCAAAATCATGCAACGTCAGCTTACGTATCTTATAATAGTTCAACCAATAATTTTTTAAAGCTGAAATATAGTTCCGTTGTGCTTCCTGCTGGCGGTTCAGTGAAAGTGTAAGGCTGTTGATATCCGCTTTACCTATTATAAAACGCTGCCGGGTTTCATTATAGGCAAGGATAGAAAGGTCGAGCGCTTCCTCTGCGCTGGCTACCAACCCTTGCTGTACATTAAAGTCGGATACGGTCATAATAATTTCCTCCTCTATGCTGATTTCACTCTGACGAGCAGAAGTCTTTACGATATTGAGATTGTTTTTCGCCATATTATACTTGCCTTTTCTTACCCCCCAGTCTATCAGTGGAACGGAAACGCTTACCGAAACCATCTCTTGCTGCATAGGATGCCGATAGGCCTGATTGAACTTCTCCGAAACCTGGTTGAACCCGATACTGGCATTGATACTGGCATTGAAGCGCGATTCTTTTTTCGTCTTATCCACCCGTTGTTCGGCTTCCAGAATATTCTGGCGCAACTCCAGAAAATCCGGGTTATTGTTTTTGGCCGCCATCAGCGCCTCATCCACCGGAATGATTAACGATTGGGGACGACCGGGAAGACTGACCCTTATTTCGGTATTCTTCTCCAAGTTCAAGAAGGAGGCCAATGAAAACATGGCACGCTTCAGCGAACTGGCAGCATTCTGCAACGTATTACGGGCATTAACCACATCAAGTTTCAGCGTCAACAAGTCGGCACGACTGATGGAAGCTATCTTCAGGCGCTGCATACCGATGCGGTAAAGCGTATCGGTAGAAATTGCATTTTCTTTGGCAAGGTCATACTCCGCCTGCGCCATGGCAAGCGTAAAGAAATAGTTGGTAGCTTGTTCGGAAACCTGTTCGGCATTATAAATATATTCCTTTTTAATCTTTTCATATTTCAATGGCTCTATCCTACGTTCCCAACGAAAAGCATTATACCCTACCAGACTTTGAGAATACCCCAGTCGTACCGGAACACTGGTAAATTGCGTATAAGGATTACTTCCGAAACTTCTCATAAACCCCAGTTCCGTATCCAGATAGAAAGTACCGCCCGTCAAGTCAAAATTCTGCCGGATAGCAAGATTTCCATAGGCATAGAATGATTGCTGGCTACGATAAATATCCAGGTCCTGTTCGGAGTCATAACGCTTGGTGATGTCACGGTTATACTGAGCGGGAGTCATGTTCAAAGTCAGACTCGGCAGACGGTTGGCCTTAAAAGTACGGTACTCCCAATAACCTGACAGATACATATTCTTGGTACGAAAAGCTTCCAATGAACTATCATTAGCCATGGCAATCGTCTGTTGCAAGTCTAATGTAATCCTTTGCTGGGAAAAGGCGGAAAGCGTTCCCAATCCCAATAATAATATAAGACTTATCTTTTTCATCATATTCTTCTAAGCTATTCAACTTGACTACTTAACCACTTCCTTATTCCTATAAATAAACCAATATATCAACGGAATGATAAAAAGGCTGACCAGAGTTCCGACAAACATAGCTCCAATCATAGCGATAGACAACGGTTTTTGCAACTCCGAACCCATATCGAAAGAGAACAACAAAGGCACCATAGCAAATATGGTAGTCAGCGAAGTCATGATGATGGGACGAAGCCTTCTGCGCCCTGCTTCATGGATAGCTTCCAGCAATGGCATCTCTGTTTTTCTCAATTCGTTGATAGCATCCAGTTTCAAGATGGAGTCATTGATTATGATACCGCAAGTCACTATCAATCCAATGGCTGACATCAGATTAAGCGTATGCCCGCACATCCACAACAATAACAGAGCGAATGCCACGTCTATCGGAATTTCAAGCAATACAATCAGAGGCTGTACAAAACTCTCGAACTGGGCGGCAAGAATAAAGTACATCAACAGGATGGAAATAAAGAGAATCACCACCAGTTCGTCCAGCATCTCCCGATTGGAAAAGAAACTACCGGAAAAAGCAGTTTCCCAGTCTCCGGTCTCCTCAATAATTCGTCTCACTTTCGTCATCAATAACTCAGCGTCATCGGTCTCATAAAAACAGAAAGGAATGTACTCCCCATTACGTCCTGCAGTAATTGTTTTCAAATCCTCGGCGGGGGTAACCTTCACCAAATCGCGAAGCGGAATATATTCAACCGTTCCTTTACCATCAGCACGAGTCGGTATCAATGTCTGCCGTAACACATCATTCACCGTACATTCCTCCCCCGCAATACTGATAGGCAGATATTGCTGGTAAGAATGGAGCATAGCCACACTATTCTCTTTGAAGGCTGTTTTCAGTACCCGGTACAAATCATCGTAAGAGACATTATATAATAGCAGCTTTTCATTCTGTACAATTATATTCAACTGATTTTCAAAAGCGATACCGGTAGGAGCAGTTCCCGTTAATCGGGCAATGTGATTCTCCAATTCCCGCAATTCCTCCGCAACGGGTGCTTTCTCCTTGTTACGAGCATAAAGTTCCGCCACGATGTCAGCCTCTCCGGTTACGAACAGTTTCTCAAACACTGTTTCCGGTGGAGAAAAGGAGACGACTGCCAAAGGATATTCCGCCTTCAGGCGTTGATTCACCTTTTGCTGCAAAGCTTCTATTTCGCGCGGACTGCCCGTTTTGAAATACAGTTCGGCTTCTGAAGAAGACAGTGCACGCTCACGATTCAGCAGATAATCCTGTTGACCCACAGCCGCTGTCTGTTCGATTGTTTGCTGCTCAAAATCACTGAACAAGGCATCCACCCGCCTACGATTCTCATCTACATGAATGTTTTCGTTCCACTCCACACGGGCTATGAGTTCGTTCTGGTCTATATCCGGCATACGTTCCTTACCGATAAAATAGAAAAGGAATACGCAAAGCGGGACGGAAAGAATACAAAAAGCAACGCTCACGGTCTTATGGGCAAATACCCAATCTACCCCCGCATCATAAAAGCGGTCCAAGGTATGTTCTTTCAAAGGATTGCTGATACGGATGCGGGAAAACCATGAGCGACTGCGCAATCCGGTACGGTAAACCAGCATATAGAGTACCGGCAGCAACATGATACCCGTAAAATAGGATACCATCAGTCCCACCGTCACGGAAAATGCCTGATCGTAAAAAAGAGCACCGGCAATACCGCTCATAAAAATCAAGGGAACAAAAACAGCTATGGTAGTCAGCGATGAACTAAGCATGGGCGTAATCACCTCGCTCGTCCCCGTCACACAGGCCCGTCTGAGCGAGTAGCCCCGTTCACGGTACTGGGAAATATTCTCCGTCACAATGATGCTGCTGTCAATCATCATACCCAGTGCCAAAATAAGTCCTGACAAGGAGATAATATTAAGCGACATCTTGAACAAATAGAAAAAAAGAAAACAGATGACAATGGAGACTGTCATACTAAGTCCGATAATAAACGGTGACTTGATATCACCCAGAAAAAGAACAGCAACAATACAGATAAAAAGAAAGCCCAATGAAAGATTCTGTTGCAGGTTAGATATTGTATAGTCCAAAAGTTCAGTCTGATTACGGCTGATGCTGAATTCAATATCCGGATACACCTTCCGGAAGTAATTCATGGTACCGATAATAGCCTGTTTCATATCATCCATATTCTCATCCGCCTGCTTGATGACGGCAAGTGTCACGGCACGCTTCCCATTACTCATAGATACACCGGTCTCTTTGGCAGGGACAATGGCTATCTTGCAGAAGTCACCCAAGCGGATTATTCGTTCCCCTTTACGCAAAAGGATGTTCTCCACATCCTCCCGGGTACGCAGTAAAGTAGAGAATTTGATATTATACTCGTAATAGCCATCCCGTACCGTCATACTGCCAGGCTCCACATTGTTGTCTGCCAACACGTTTTCCATATCCGAAAGCGACAATCCCAATACAGCCAATTTATCCGCATCGGGCACAATCTGCAATTGCTGCTCCACTATACCGGTAACATCCACCATCGCCACCTCGGTCAGCTGTTCGATACGGCGCTTGATGACGTTTTCTGCAAAACTGCACAATTCAAGAAAAGCACGGTCATCCCCACGGCTGTATGCGCTATCATTCTTCAGCGTCAGGTTCAAGTAGAATACGGGAATATCCGTAGCACTCGCTTTCACTACTTTGGGACGTTCAGTATCCTTAGGAAGATAGTTCATCGCGGCATCAATCTTTTCATTCACCTCAATAAAGGCTAAATCCGTATTCGTACCGAAATCAAATTTCAAGCGGATAATACCCGCTCCGTCACGTGTCTGACTGTCCATATCCTTCAACTTACCCACTTGTATAAGTTGTTGTCGCAGAGGCTTCACCACTGTATTTTCCAGTTCCCGTGCCGATGTATTGGGTACGGCTACCTGAACGGTAATCTCAGGAATAGCAATATCGGGCAACAAGGAGACTGGCAACGTGAAATAAGTCACCATCCCAACGATAAAGCATGCTGTAAATGCCATCAGCACAGCTATAGGCCGTCGTATAAGGAAATCCACCATAAGTTATCAATTACAAGTTATCACATCACCGTCTTTATCACCTTTTCACTTTATCACCTTCATCAACACCTTCACCGGAGCCTCATGCGCCAGATTCACGTTCCCCGTCACAATAACCGTGTCGCCTTCCGCAATCTCATCGGTTTGAGATGCCCCCACCAAGGTATATTCCTCTGCATTCTCCAATCCCGTTTGGACATAGTTCCACTTGGCCTGCCCATTCTTCAAGGTAAAAACTACCTGTCTGCCCGAACGCAACACAACGGCACTCTTGGGGATAACAAATTGTTTGTCCAGCGAACGGAACACATTTACACGTACGTTCATACCACTGAACAGTCTGCCCTTGCCGTTTACCGACGCCTTGACCTTCACCATACCCTTCTCGTCCACCAACGGATTGATTTGCGTAACGACTCCCTCGTAACGGGACGCAGCATCCGAATAAGGACTGATAAATACGCGATCACCGGACTGTATCAAAGACAGTTCACTTGCAAGCACAGTGAAATCCGCCTCCATGCCATTTGTACCCACAACGGTACAGAAGACCTCCGAAGTATTGGCAGCATTAAAAGGCTTGGAGAAAAGGTTGGCAATCACACCATCGAAAGGTGCCGTCAACGTAGCATGCTCTTCCTCATATTGAGCTAACTCATACTGAGAAAGGCTCTGGTCATATCCGCTTTTCACGCGGGCAAGCTTCATGATATCTGCAGGTACTTTGGAAGAATCATCCGCCGGATAACCTTGACCTATCAGCACATCCTGCAATTCGAGTTTGGACTTTTCAAGCGCATCTTTGGCTTGGGCAGTACGATTAGACAAGCGGAATTTATCCAGTTCAGCCAATTTCTGCCCCTTGAACACCTTCTCACCGTTCTTTACGTAAATACGGGCAATAACACCGGACGTCTCGAAACGTAAGTCAGCCTGTCGGCCGGCAACTATCTTGCCGTTACTTACCAACTCATGGTTGAAAGCACGCTGTTTCAGTACTTCTACCGTCACTTCGTTGTCGGTGGTGGGTAAAACGGTGGCCACCCCTTCGTCGTTAACTTCCTCGTTCTTATTGCCGGAACAAGCGGTCAGCAATAACAATGTCGTGCATAACAATGCTTTATGATAATGTGTCTTCATATCAGTATATAAGTATTTTATTTAATTCTTCCCTCATCTCTTTTATAGCCGTAGATTGTACTTTCGGTTCCTTCGTCAACACAATACGCTTCATCTTCTCAAACTTGTCCGGTTGTCTAAATGCAGGTTCTGCATAAAGTTTAGCCAGCAGATAATAAGGATATATTCGCCCCGGCAGACGACGGGTAGAACGGATAAAGCACTCCTCTGCCGCCAGATAATCTCCCTTTTGTTGATAATTTTTTCCCATTATATTTAGTATCATAGGATCGCAACTTCGCCTCAAGGCCTCTCTCATTATCCTGTTAGACGCTTCTGCTCTCCGCAGTTTATGCAATCCATGCCCATATTCAAACAAGAAAGCAGCACGTTCTTTCAACAATGGATAAAGGGAGACATATTCCCTTTCACCACTTTCATACGCTCCTGCCTTATAAAGTACCCTGACGTTCATCCATTCTCTACAAGCCTGTTCAATACGAAGATCGTTCTTTAAGCGAAAACCACCGACTGCTACTGTCAATATTGCCAACCCTATCCATTCCCAACGGCTATTCCCACAAACACAGGCCAGAAGCAACGCAATAAATGTAATAATAAATACCGGAAGTTGCAGCGGATAAGAAGAAAAAGAAAAAATCAGTAAAGAAAGAATTGCTCCGCAAATGCCATACCGACTTTTCTTAATTCCTATATATAGACAAATAACAATAGCAGCCAATCCGCAAAGGGTCAAAGGAACTCCCCACTCCACCGCTGCCTGCAAGTATTCATTAAAAGCATATTCCGGACTTCCTGCCACACGTTCTTCCCACGGCTCATAATTGCCTGTTGCAAAATAATCCTCCTGAGCCTTCCCATAAGCCACTGCAAAGTTATCCGTTCCATGTCCGGCCAACGGTTTCTCCATAATAGCCCGGCAAGTAATCTTCCACATAAACAAACGTCCTCTTGCCGAATCCGGCTTTAACGAGAACAGCAAGTAGCCAGCCAATACCATGATACCTACTCCCACAGCTATAGCCGTAAACAAACGTTTCCGATGGTGTATCCACACCTCACGTAACCAAACTCCCCAACCGACATGACAGGCATATACCCACAAACAAGAAAATCCCGCCGCCAACCAAGCCGAACGGCTCATACCCGCAGGAAGCACACAAAGAATGAGCAGCATCACACTGCCTGCAACCATATTCTTTACCCACCATGTCTTAAGCAAACGACTGTTGTGCAAGGAAAGGTATTGATAGAAACAAAGCGGAAGTATCAGTGCCAAATAGCCTGAATATGGTCCGGGATTAAAGAAAGAACCAGTCAGCGCATACCGTGAATGTCCGGAAGCGGTAAATCCATAAAGTTGACGTAATCCCCATATAGCCTCTATACCTCCAAGGACTATTAAGGCCCACGTCACAGTAGTAGTCAGCTTCAACGCCCTCTTGCCCAATAGGATTGACAATAAAATACAGACGCTTGCTATGATAGCCGCTTTGTCAAACCATACCCACTGCCCGATCGTTTCATCGGCGGGAAGTTCAGGATGCACGACAAGTACTAATGACAGCAACGCCATTACTGCGACCCACTGAAAGCCAAAGGCTATATAGCTTTTTATCTCCATCGCATACGGTATAAATATTCGAGATTACTATCTGCCACTATTTGAAATTCATTTTATACACAACTGCCATTCGTTCCGATATATCATTTCTTAATGCTTCCGGAAAATATTCCGAAGGATATTCATCGGTTGATATTGCTATCAAAACATCAGGAAGATTGGTTGATACAGGAAGTGGATATATCGAATATTCTGCAATGTCCATTTCCTGTCTTTCAAATGAGCAGCTCTTATTCCGACTTTTTTCATAGAGAGAATACAATCCTGGAGATTCTGAAATAGTCCAAATCGAATAAAGATAATTCTCTGTATTTACGACGAAAGAAGGACAAGCATATTCATCCTGCACATCCATCAAGTTCTCCACATCTTTATAAGAGTTTAATCCTTTCTTATCTGAAACCAGACATTGAATTTTTTCTATTTTCCTTGTTCGAGAATCAATCGCGTATAAACTACATGTAATAGGGTCTAAAACCTCTATCTGATTATCTCTCCGTCGAAAAGTAATCGTACTCCAATCAGTATAACTAAATGGAAAAACAGCATCATGATATAAAAGAGTTTGCTCTTTCTCTCCCTTCTCACTCATCACCCAAATTTTACTTTCCCCCTTCCTTCCCTGTATGTCATGGCACAAAAATTTCCCGTCAGGCAATATTTCAAAATCGTCATAAACTAAATCAAAGGAGAAAGCCAATGATTTTACAAATGTTCCATCATGCATATAATAGTGTACTTTTCGCACATTTATATCACTCACATAAACATATTCATCATCTACACATACATGATGCAGACTAAAGAATTCGCCCGGCGCTTCTCCTCTACTACCTATCTTGTTTAAGAACAATCCATCTTTTGTAAAGCGAAAAATACTGCCTTGCTTTTTATCAACCACGAATAGAGTTGAGTCCGTAAACAAAACATTAGTTATTACACCAAAAAAATAAGGTTCAGGTAACTCCAATTTTATTGCATTCACATCTTTAATGAACGATGAAAGATTCAAATGTTCTTGAAGATGTGACAAGTCCACTTGTATTGTACTCATACAATCACATACTCTATGAGAAGAACACCCACAAAAGATATACAAGCTCCAAGAGCATACTGCTGAAAATAATATATGTTTCATATCTCCTTTATATTTCAACTAAATTTAAGCCATGAATATCATTCTATTTTCCTCAAAATCCGATTCCACCTTATTTCATCGGTATCAGGATTTACAGATTTCCAAACTCTTACAGCCCTGCCTACTATAAAACTTTCGGGTAACATCCCCCAGTAACGGGAATCTTGCGAATTATAAGCATTGTCCCCTGCCATAAAATAGTAGTTCTCTTGAAAACAGTATTCCCGTACCACACTATCACCCAATAATATCTCACCGGCTTCGTTTATTCGTGACAGTTGTTTTTGTTCCCAGTTTATTAACTGCCTATAGAGGGTGTATGATAAAGAATTCATCTTTACAACCTGCCCTTTAGCAGGAACCGACAGAGGACCGAATTCTTTGATAGTCCATTTCAACTCATCGCTCCACGGGAAGCATGGTATCACAACATTCGTTCCGCTATCCGGTAAAGCGGCAATCTGCTGTTGGGCAATCAGGCTTCCGATTTCTCCGCTTACCCCACGTAGTTTATAATATCCGTTTCTGATCTCCAATGTATCTCCCGGCAAAGCAACACAGCGTTTCACATAGTATTTCATTACATCAAATGCAATACTGTCCCAACGCTCTGCCTTATATGGGAAATTAAAAACCAACACATCATTTCTTTTAAAGTTTCTCCATCCCGGCATACGGTAGATATTCACATCCTTACTATCCAATGCCTTCAATACATTGAATATCCTTGCCCCGCCCGAACATTTATCCACCAATACACAATCACCCGCCAACATAGAAGGCGACATTGAGTCCGATGGTATACTGAAAGAGGTCACAACAAACACCTGCATCACTATATAAATAGCAACCAGTAAACACAAGTAGAAAAATAAGTTTATCAATCTGCTTACCCAACGAACTATTTGTTGTCGTTCTTTCATTTTCATATCTATTCTTTTTTCAGCACATCGGCAGTATTACCAATATCGCTGTATCCCTTCATCATATTCAAAAATCCGCTCATCTTTCCCTCTTGTATAGTTCTTCAAGTAAAATAAAGCTCCTTTAGGAACAGTATAAAGAAGTGAATCGGAAACTGCTACCTGGGTTCCTGCCGAGTTCCATTCGCCTTGCGAAGAATAAAACAGCTCATAGGTTTCACCTTTATAGATATAGTTATCCCGATTACGAGGAGTAAATACAATCTTTCCTATCCGATACGGACAACCCAGATCAAGCCCTGCCCATCCGCCTGACGGCAAACGATAGCGGAAAGAAGTACAATGATCGCCATCAAAAATATTTGTATAATCGTGTGTAAGGTCACCATCGGGTGCATTAGAAGCTCCCATCGGCTTTCCTTGCAGAGCACAAGTATCTTTCGCTGTTTCGTAAAATGCCACTTCGGATACATCACAGTAACTATTCTCAGGGCCATAATAGCGAACATACCGATAAGGCTTCATCCCCCTTAACACAACCACATTATGTAAGCGCAGCGGATTTTGCTTGATGACAAACAATGTATCCTTCACGCTGAAATCACGGCTGTTGCTACCTTCAAAGACTCCCCCCACCATGTGTTGAGGGAAAAGTTCATACAACTGATTATATTTGTTAAGCAAACAAACCTCTTCCTGCTTATCGGAAACCTCAAAATAGTGTATGCCTCCGGTCTCCTTATTTAATTCGAAAGGCTCGGAAACAGGCACAAGCCTGCCGGACTCATAAACAGCCAGCATAAGCACTACTCCACCGGCCACTTCTTTAAATATCATCCCTTCCTCCGAAGGATAAGTCCATGCCACAGGCTGCCAGTCCAAACGAGTAGAAGCGCAAAGATAAACCACTTCATCAGAAGCTATTGCACGAAAACATTTTTCCACAGGAATCACAAAATCATAGGTATTCTTACCGCTGTACAAACGAGTGACATCCTGTGAACAAGGATAACGGAAACCAGGCCATACATCTTCCGGTTTTCCCCTTTTGCCTGCCTGCATATCACGATTCAGGCTGAAAGTCTGCCGGTAAATCTTTGACCTTGCCCCAAAGAAAGTACGTACAGGTTCTATTGCCCTTTTCTCATACATATAATAAGAATCCCCGTACTTGTCCTGTACAAAGTTCCAATAATGTGCTACATTTAGTTCTCCTCGAAGCGGCATGTAGTCGCACCCGCAAGGAATACCTACAGCGCGAAAAATGTAGATAAGTCTGTCCGTCAGTTCACGACAATTACCTGACACCCATTTCACCAAGTCCGGCCCTACATGAGGTCCATAACCCAATGATGCATTGAAATGAGAGTCTTCCCTTGAAACAGAATCCAGCAGTACACGCGCCACAAAGAGAGGATCTTCCGCTTCCGGCAGTTTCCTCACGGCATCCAGCATCGGATTGTATTTTTTATAAATTTCCTCACGCCACGCCTTTAATGGTTCATCCTTGATACGATAGGGCAAGATATATTCACAAAAATCACGGAACGAAACATTTTTTCCCCATGGCTGCTCACGCCATACTTTGAAAGCCCAATCCAGATGGTCAATCAACAAATCGGGCTTTATCTTTACATCGGACACTAAACGCAATCCGGCAAGATTCGTATTACCATATAACTTCCTAACAGAATCCTGCACTTCTTCCAACGAATACTTCCCCGTTCCATACAGTTCATAAGTCTTGAGATGTGCATCCAATGCGGTACTTCTCTCATACGAATAATAATACGGAAGATTCTCCAAGAGAAATAAAGCAGCCTGCCGCTTCAAGGAGTCATCGCCACAAGCCTCCAATACCTCCTCCAACCGAGGATTTTGTTCCAGCACATCAGTCGCAGAGATAAAACACTCTTTTCGACAACTTGCCAAGAGCAGTAGCAGCACTCCATATATAATAAACTTTCTCATATTTTATCGTCTGATATTTTAGGAACCTAAATTTATAAAACCTTCTCAACCTTCTCTCCTCGGGTAATACCTCCCTCATTGAAACTATCTATCGCGAAATAGTACTCCCATTCGGCATGCAGTCCCTTGATAATTATCTCGTTGTCTCCATACACTATATAATTATGGTATAGCTTATCCGGTGATATTCCATAACGGATGTTATAACCTACGGCATCCTCCACATTATTCCATCTTAAAGTAGCATTACGACGATCATTTATATCACGCAATCCATGCCATGAGTCCACCATACTTGGTGCAGGCTTATCCGCTTTACCAAAAACACGAAACCCCGAAACAGAAAACTTCCCGGCAGGTACGTGCACGTTTGTGATACGCAAATAGCGGCTTGCCAAAGGTTTCTCCAACACAACATAGTCATGCGGTATATCAGTAATTCGCAACGACTTTTCTCCCACCGGCTTCCATTTCTTCCCATCAGTAGACGTTTCCAAATGATATTGATAAGTATCGGAGACACTGCCTGAAAGTTGCGCATCTTCATCGGCAAAGTTTATCTGAATAGCACGAACCTCGCAAACTTCCCCCAAATCCAGAGATAAAAACTCCCCGGTATCTCCAGTTTCTGCACTCCACCACGAACGTATGCTCTCGTCTACAGCACAACAGGCCGGATGTTTTCTTTGCTCAGACGATACACGCACCAACTTGCGATAAGACAGCAGCATCCATCCGGTAGCCAATTCTTCGGGAGAATTGATCTTTTTTGTTGGCATAGACATGGGATAATCTCCAAAGCCCGTATAAGCATACATCAAACTGTCTTTATCAAAGAAAACAGGATGTAGCACGATTCTTCTTTCAAAAATATGCCTGACAGACACGCCCGTTGTACCCATATACCAATCATTCCCATACCTGTCTTGGAACAGGCATCCGTTCCCGGCTCCCTTAGTAAAACCTTCGGGCTTATAAACAAACGGATTGTGAGCAGCCAAGACAAATGGTCCTAAAGGGTTATCGGCAACATACACTCCTTGGTTGGAGCCTGTATACTGAATGCCCGAAGACGCATATTGCAGGTAATATCTGCCGTCACGCTTCGTCATCCATGTACCCTCTATCCACGAACTGAGAGTTTTCCATTCATGATAGTCGCCAGCCACTTCCCAACCATTCGTCTGCTTGCAGTTTGTTATCAGAGGTATAGTTTGTGTAAGCGGAAGAAAAGTTTTCGGGTCAATCTCTATGCCGGTCAGAGATACTTTATTTCCTGACCCGGAATACAAGAACAAACGTCCCTCATCATAGAAAAGTGACGGTTCTGCCACATCATAAGGGAAACTATTTGTAGCCACCTCCCATTGTCCCGATTCAGGCATGGCAGTGCGATAAAATGTACCCGTTGCACCGGAGAAAGTAAGATAAAGCTGCCCGTCCATCTCTACTACGGCAGGAGCATTGCCAATAGTTGGCAAATTGGTTGTTACCAATGTCCAATGCAGTAAATCATCCGATTTATAATACCCTTGTATATTAGACATAAAAAGATAATATACATCCCGAAACAAAACGACACAAGGATGCGCTCCGTCACGCCTTGATACCCCTTCTTCTACCGTAAAATCATAGTTTAACGGAAGGGGATTACACATTGTAGCGTTTACCTCTGTGCCGTTCATAGAATGACAGGAACTAAACAATATCGGTAACAAAGCCAAGCATACGTACAATTTATTCATACAATGGTATTTTTCATTTCATTAGGATATAATCATCATTCTATTCCGCATCTCCCATAATCTTCAAAATCAATGGTGAGGATTCTGTATTGCAATACACCGTTATAGTTTTATTAAAATGCTCTGGATGTTCAGCCTTATATGTCACCTCCAAATTCAGTTCTCTACCCGGTTGAACCGGCTCTTTAGAATAAGAAACAGAAGTACAGCCACAGGAAGTATTTACCTCTTGTACCACTAAGGGCTTATCTCCCGCATTTTTCAATGTAAAAGTTGTTTTCTGTTCTTTTTGCCAATCAAAGCGACCTAAAGAAATAGAAGTTTTATCTATATTGATTTTAGTTTTCATAACTTCAGTCCCCTTGTCTCGCTCTACCTTTTCTCCTTGGATAATCTTAAAATACAGTTCTTTCACTTTAGGATTATTAATAGGGTTACCAATAGCTACAACTTTATTATCCTTATCGAGCAATAAAGTTTGAAAACGTTCATCTGATGAAAAATGATTTAATCTATTCAAAGAATCTGCAACATCAATGTAGATAGGATAAGTAAACTTATCCCACATGGAAATTTGATAAACTACATTAAAACGAGAATCGCTTACTATCATTAATACGAGTGTAGAATCTATAGATACTTGATTCAGATCATGTATAAATTCTTTCCACTTAGTTAGATTTAGCCTACATGGAGTACAGCCCACACTGTCAATATAATTAACAATCTTAAAGCCGTTTTTAGAGACTTCAACCTTACTAATAACATGATTATCAACACAATCCATAGAATCCAAGAATATAATTTCTTTCCCTATCCATTCATGTACGGCATCATTTATTAGTCTCTTATCAAAATTTTGACAAGAGACTAATAATAACATGATACAATATATTATTTTTTTCATAAATTAAATCAATTTACAGATTGAATTTTTAGAACAGCCTTTTCTGAAATTAAATGATTATTAACGGAATCCGGATACATTTCATTTGTCTCAATAAGGTTAGAAACAATCCCTTTTTTACAGTATCCACACACAAAATTCAAATCCATGGGAGCAATTTCATCACTCAAATAACATACTTTCAAAGCTCTATCCACAATAAACATTTTAGTTTTCCGATATTCCCATAAAGTTCCAATTACATATTTATCTGTAACTGCATATATTTTTTTTAGCATACAAAAATTATCAAAGTCACTAAGTTTGGGTTCTATATTTATCTTATATTCATCAGGCACTGCTTTATCTCCAAAATCAAAACGAATAACTTCTTTCCAAACTCCAGAATGAGTAAACACAATTATATCATCATTTATAGTTTGATTATATGCAACATAATCTTCTGATTTAGCAAACTGATAATTAGAAATCCAATATGCAGGATCCACATACTTATCATATTGTAAAAAAGTATTCATTACATTCATATCTATATCAGTCATTACAATCTTGTCTCCTTCATGTTCCCCACGATTCCAAGATGATAATCCACAAAGCATCTTCCCATGTTGAACAAATTGTATAATATCAGCTTCAAAGGGAAGTGCCTTTTCACGTATAAACTGAAAATTAGAATCATAGAATAGCACCTTATCAAGTCGGCCATCTAAAATACATATATTACCGACAGAGTCCACATCAAAGTCTGTCAAATTAACATATTCAGCAGGTCCTTGTCCTCTACGCCCTACAGAAGTTACTACTTTGCCATTAATGTCATATACTGCTAATACACGCATACGCTGATCAGCTATATAAATATAACCGTTTTGAATCTCTATTTTATCCGGCCTACCAAACAAACTTTTCTCACTACTATCATTCAACAGAACATATTCACATCTTTTATTTTTAAAAAAATCATCCAATTCGCATTTTTTCAAAGAAGAATAATCTATAATACAAATATCTCCCTCTTCTACACGATTTGTTTTACTGGAACATGCAAACATTACATAAAGTAAAAAGATAGCATAACACAATTTTAAATAATTCATACTTAACCTATATTACTAATTGAGAAAACCAAAATCAATAATCACAAAGAGCCATGTAATTTCAGTGAAACAAATTTATCCAATTTCAAATATTCACATTTTAGCGGGCAGCAATAATAGAAAGGTTAAAGAGACTGATCGACATTTCATCGAATAATCAGTATCACTATTTTTATTAGAAATCTAATCAGTCTCTATTATTACATAAAATATGATTTACACAAAATCACTGGCATCCGCTTGTATCCTTACAATTAATAGTATTTTCAGATCTACAACCGGTTGCATCTTTAGGTCCTCCACATGGTGAACCTCCACCTTCATATGCAGCTAATGCATCTACATTAGCCAAAGCCAAATCAGATATAGCATCTGATGTTTGATTAGCATAAATTCCATATCCTGCAACTGCAACAAATGCTGCGACAAAAGCCAATTTTATTACTTTTTTCATTTTGTTTTTCATTTATGATTATCTATAAATTAATTTCTGCATCTATCCTTTCAGCAGTAAAGCAAATATCCTTGCTACATTCAATTCTTAGTTATATTTTTGCCACGACCTCCTTTCTTTAGCGGGTTATGGAACAGATGGAATAGCTTGCTCCAACAAACATTCAACATCTGTTCCTTTTTCAGTTATATAATCTTTTTATAAAACCATTACATCTTAAATTCCACAATCGGTTCATCACTATTTACATCCGTAGCCGTAATAATTCTTTAAATAATTTCATTTTATAACGACGTATCAAAAATAGCGGCAACAAAGGATATATAAAGATTAATCGACTGACAAAGTCTGACAAATACTAATTTTTGTCATGTCAGATACCACTAATTTGCAAAACAAGCTTTATTACCTCCATTTTTTCGATGGAACAAGAGCTATTCTGCATCTCCCATAATTTTCAAAACCAATGGCGAAGATTCCATGTTACAATACACCGTTATAGTTTTATTAAAATGCTCCGGATGTTCAGCTGTATATGTCACTCCTAATTTCAATTCTCCACCCGGTTGAACCGGCTCTTTAGAATAAGAAACAGAAGTACAGCCACAAGAAGTATCCACATCCTGCACTGCCAAAGGTCTATTTCCCGTATTTTTCAATGTAAAAGTTGCCTTTTGCTCTTTTTGCCAATTAAAACGACCTAAAGAAATAGAAGTTTTATCTATAGCGACTTCGGTCATTATCGCTTCGGCTTCTTTCGTTTGTCCTGATATCTCGCCTTGAATAATCTTCAGATAGAGTTCTTTCACTTTAAAATTATGAACAGGATTACCAATAGCGATAACTTTATTATGTTGATTTAATAAGAAGGTCTGCAATTGCATATTAGAAGAGAAACCGTTTAATTGTCCAAAGCCATTTTTTTCATCTATATAGACAGGATAGTCAAATCCTGTTTTCCTTAGATAATGAATCAAATCTTCTCGTACTTTTGACTGAAAGACAAAAACAAAAGGAACTGTTCCATGCGACATTGAATCCACCTCAAATATAAATTCCCGCCATTCTGGTAGCTGTAATTTACAACTCATACACCCCATAGAATCAACATAATTCAGGATTACATATTTTCCCTTTTGCAAATATACTTTTCGTTCTCCCCATTTCCTACTATAACTAATGAAAGAGGTATCTGTAGGAAACAGTATTTCACGATTTTGCCAGTATGAAACAAGACGAGTAAACTTCTTTTTCTCGGAATTTCCACAAGAGAAAAAGAGAAGTATCATGAATATATAAATCAATCGCTTCATTTGCGTAAATAATATTTCAGAATTACAGGATTGTCTTCTTCCTTCAATTGTCCCATTTTATGGATTTCTTGAGCAGACATTAAACTAGTATCAACAACTGTCGGTAGATAATAAGCATCAGTGATAGCCATCAATACATTACCTTCAATCCCAAAACAAGGTTGCATAACAAAAGGCTTGCCTTCGTTCAATAAAAAACCTTCTCCATTCTTCCTATTGTAAATATAATGTCCACCATATCCTTGCACTCCTCGAGTAAAAAAGATATAAACATAATCATCATTGAAAAATTTAACTAATGGAGCAACAAGACATTCATCTCGTATAAACTGAGCTCGTTCCTGCATTCCTTTTAACAATTTATCTCTTTTATTATCGGACTTAGTTCTGTTTGTACCTGTATTCTCTCCTACTGCACACCCAGGCAAATCCCCTTCTCGTATTTCAGAATCACCAAAATCAAGATACATAATCGGTATTAATACCTTTTTTTTATCATCTATCCGATAAAAGTAATAGTTTATTCCTCTGGGAACAAAATAAAAATTATTTCCAATTTTATAGAAGCATTCCTTATCCATTGTATTACCAGAGGAAATTGTTCCGCTATAATTGGTTATATCCAGATTTTGCGTCTCCAAATTTATAAAATAGGCTTCTTGATTTGTCCAAATGGCCGGAATTGTAAAAATATAGTCATCCGAATTCAATGGCATAGAAGCATCTAAAAAGAACTCTGCATTTATATCTCTTTTAGATATCAATTCAAAAGTAGGACTATAGGTATATATCGTCCCATAAGGATTTAATAAATCAATACCTTTCATGTAAGGATTGAAACTCATATTTGTTACCATATAATACTCCTTTGGCCCTTTTCCTCTCATATGTTTAGAATTAGCAATAAAACTGCCGTCTCCTGAAAAAGTCGATATTATTTGGTTCTTGCCATATATGGCATACATATCCATGCACTTATTGTACATCGTTTTCCTATAGCCACCGATTAGAGAGGAATCAGTCGTTTCCAAAGGAACTATCTCTATCTTTTCAATAAACGACGAAGCATCTGGCGAGATGTTGTCCACATCAACAGGTATTATTTCAATATCATCAAGTATCCCTGATTTACTTGAAGAACATCCACAAATAACCGCCAACAATACTATTGTATACCATTTATTCATAAAATCATACTCTATAAATTGCATCAAAAGTTTCATTTTTTCAAAGAGTAGCTCAGATTATAAACATAAACTACATAAATTACTATATCATCAATAAAACTTTTGATACAATTCTAATTAATTAATCAAATTACTATAAACATGGAGAAATACATGAACTTGAAGTGTATCCACAAAAATAGCAATCAGGGTAGTGCGCTCCCGCAGTTACCCAACAATCTCCAAATATGGCCCAACATGCTCCACCATTACTTCCGCAGGTTATTTCCACTTCCGGTAATTCATATCGTGCTAATGCTTCTACATTCGCCAAAGCCAAATCTGACATAGCATCTGATGTTTGATTAGCATAAACTCCATATCCTGCAACTGCTACAAATGCTGCAACAAAAGCCAATTTTATTACTTTTTTCATTCTATTTTTCATTAATGATTAGCTATAAATTAATTTCTGCATCTATCCTTTCAGCAGTAAAGCAAATATCCTTGCTACATTCAATTCGTTGTTATATCTTTGTCATGACCTCCTTTCTTTAGCGGGCTATGGAACGGATGGAATAGCTTGCTCCAACAAACATTCAACATCTGTTCCTTTTTCAGTTATATAATCGTTTTATAAAAGCCATTACATTTTAAATTCCACAATCGGCTCATCACTATTTACATCCGTAGCCGTAATAACGCCCCGCTCCTCATCTACTGAAATTCCATAGATATAACGATCTAAGACATACTTCATTAGAGGCTCTCCTTTTAGACTAAAGACATAAATATATTGTCCGCCATCAATTTCTTTACCCCTGGACTGCTGTGACAATTCCTTAAAGGTACGTCCGTGGAAAACCGTATAAATAGCTTGGTCAGTCACTTGTATATCGCTAAAGCCCATAATACCGGCAGGTATTCCATAACCACCGGAAACTTTAAACTCCGGTTCTCCATGCGGACCTATGCGCACCACATGACTCGTATCTTTCAAATTATAGATTTCAAGGACTTCTCCCAACTGAGTGGCAGCAGCCAGTACACCATTTTTAGGATTATAATCAATAAAGCTACGCCATGCCTGCGCTAATGCGGGACGAGAACGTTTTAGAGCATCCTCATTAGCGGTAGGAATATTACCAAACTTACGAAGTAACTTTCCCTTACGATTGACAAAACAAAAACGATTGTCTCCCGAGTAATCGGGAATAATAAAGGTGGAATCATCGTATTGCACAAAATCCAAAACGCGAAGTATTTCTTTGTCCAATGACACCGCTTCCTCACGAAGCAGTGAATCATCGGATTCAGAAAAAACAACCCTAGTTAATTCATTTTTATTAGCATCCAGCGTCCACCAGTCACGTCTATTCCATCGAACATTCTCGGCAGAAAGCATATCGTCCGGTGAATCACCTCGCTTACCAAAAGAAGCTATATAACTGAATTGTGGATAACGAAACACTTGAAAAAAGTGATCAGTTCCATGCAAATCAAGTATCACAGCTATATCATCTTGTATTCGTATACGAAAAGGATAACGAAATACAGCAGTATCTAATTGAATTTCCTTTGCTTTCAGTTCCTGAGTTTGAGGGAAGTCCTCGTAAACAAGACCTTTCTGTAAAGATGGAGAAGAACATGAAATTAAAAGAAAAAAGAATAATATGTTAATAGAGGTCTTCAAGACTATATCCCCCCACTACATATTTCACATTATGTTCTGAATAAGGGCAATCTACAGATCCGCTTCCATAACAACGAGTCGGCGAATCGTATTCATTATCTGCCAATGCCTCCACATTTTTCAGCAACAAATCACTCAATTCTGTCTTTTCAGGGTTAACACAGAAATAGGTAGCAGTTACAACCATTAATAAAGAGCCGACAATTAGTAATTTTGTTTTCATAATACATTCTTTTGTGTTTATTTCTATGATACAAATTTACCGAATAGCTCATTTCAAATGGCATTTTAAGGCTGACAATTACTAACAACGCCTTAATTTTATAATTTGGCAGTCTCTGTCAGACCTATTCATATTATCAGAGATTTAATTTTCTTCGATGAAATGGGGCAAAATTAAATGATAGGTATATCCATTATTAGATAGAACAATTTGTGAGACTTTTGTCAGCGACGATCGCAAACGAGTAATTGCCTGATGCACTTTACCCAATGTTCCATTCCCATCAGGCCACAATAAAGACATTATATCCCCTGAAGACAGAATGTTATTTTCCGCCTCAAGGAATGCTTTTAATAGTAATTTCGATTGCGGATATAAATGTTCCGGTTCCTTACCTAACGCTCTCAATGAAGAATCTTCTAAATCAAATAAAAGGCCATTTTCTAACTGGTAAATATGAGATACCGTCTTTTCGACTGCAATAACCGGTACCTCCTTTTCTATTACAACCGGAACTTTTTTTATAAAACAAGAGCTCAGCTTATCCTTAAAAAAGAATCCGCCTAAATACAATACAAGCATAATCAACAAAGGAGAGGACAATATTATTCCATCCATTATCCCTATATTGTCCAACCAAGCATAATGTATAAAACCGGTAACTTCTATTTCACATCTATAACCTATATAACAAGAAAGCAAACTATCACAAGCCATTTTTCTCGGAGCAGCAGAAGACTCAGATGTCGTATGATTATCCAAATCCGTCACGGAAATTCGAACTTTTGTCTGTCCTGCTATCTTCTCTTTATCTAATAAACGTTTCCATATAGAGTTTATTGTATCAGCTACTAAAGGACGTTCTTCCAACACCATGCCGGTAATCTGTCGCATGTGCGGATCTGACATTATATTATGAATATGTTTGCAGGAATCAATCTCATATTCCCTCCTTCCACGCTCACTGATAATAAATATACTACGAGGAATTTTTGTTTCTATTGAAGTGAATCCACTCTTTCCATAATGTTCAACCTTTAAATCACATCGACTTTGCAAATCCTCGTTCAAAGCTTCTTTCAGAGTTGTGCAAGCAATCCCATTCCACTGTTCAACTTTGTCTTGTCGCCAATAAAAAACAGAAATAGCAGTTAAAATAATCGCCAATCCTGTCAAAACTATCATTATCTTAATCCTCATATCCACATATATATGGTCGCAAAGTTAACAATAGTTCTTAAAAATAATCTAATCTTCAATCATGTAATTTTATTACCTCTATATAAGAAAGGGCACCCTTTCACCCTCCCCTATTTAATTAATAACGGTACTATAGTGATAATCTTGTAAAAGACGAATCTAAAGATTCTTATATTTAAAAGCAACGGATGAAGAACATCCGCTGCAACGAAGTTCTTTTACTTTAAGATTATGAATAGGATTACCAATGGCTACAACTTTATTATCCTTATCAAGCAGAAGTGACATTCCTCATCAATTGTATTATTTCAGATGTAAAATACCAATAACCGGATTCTCGTCCGGATTATCATTATTCATATAAGTTACGAACATATTATTATCACTGAAAGAGATTGTCGATCCGGTTCCTTTATCATCCAAATCATTCACCATAAACTTACCTATCCAATACTCACCTTTTTCTTTAGAATAGAGAAACGCTCGCGTATCATCAACAGACGACCAATAGCCAGCATAAATCCATTTTTCACCTTCCAAATAAAAAGTACGAATAAAATCTTCAAAATGCTGTAAAGAAACAGTTTCTTTGTAGTCATGTTTCAGTTCCGGTTTCATCTGAAAAGGATATTCTAAGGATAGTTGTTGATTTTCATAATGATAGACCGCATTATTGAAATTAGGAGCCATAAAACAAATTACATCCCCATAAGAACATAATTCCCAAAGAGGAGTAATATAAACTAAATGATTGTTTTGCCTACCGACCAATAATTTTTCTTCTTTACCTTGGGCATTCACATAATAAATGCCGGCAGTCGTCTTATCAATTCCCGAATTCGATAGAATAAAACCTCCTTGAGGACATATCTTGAAATCTTTCATTTTAAGATTCAGTTCAATCGTATTTAAGTAATCACCATCAGGAGTATAAAACAACAGTTTACGTTCCCAAGAAGATAAAATAACTATCTGATTATTTCTTTGATCATATTCAAATTGATAAATTTGAGAGTACTCACCCGGGCCGCTACCTTTCTTACATATTTTATTTATATATTTGCCTTCACGATTAAAAACCCATATAGTTTGTTGCGGTTCATCAAATACAAACAAACGGTTATTACTTACTACGATGTCAGTAATACTTCTAATCAGACAACTATCATTTGTTTCTAAATAAACATACTCAATAGAATCCACAAACAAAGAATATCCAATACTGTCTACTGCTTCGTTTTGTAAATTCGGCTCCCATTTGGACGTAGTTTTAAGTTCTGTACAAGATATTATAAGCACAGCAAACAATAACATATTTAAAACTTTACAAACTCTCATGTTTACTATTTTTGTATAATAAAGATTGTATTGCTACATTTTCACAATACAATCTCTATATTAATTAACACTTACCCCAGCAACTACTATAAAGACAGTCTGCCTCTCTATCTTCCACTTGTACACAAGTAGCACCTATTACTCTGGGCAGATTACTTTTATCATAACAATTTTGCAACTGATAGCCATAAGCTTTATTAGGATCAATAGGGTCGGGGTCGGGATACTCATCCATTGCCAAGGCTTCTACATTAGCCAAAGCCAAATCAGACATTGCATCTGATGTTTGATTAGCATAAACTCCATATCCAGCAACTGCTACAAATGCTGCAACAAAAGCCAATTTTACTACTTTTTTCATTTTGTTTTTCATTTAGGATTATCTATAAATTAATTTCTGCATCTATCATTTCAGCAGTAAAGCAAATAGCTTGCTCCAACAAACATTCAACATATGTTCCTTTTTCAGTTATATAATCTTTTTATAAAACCATTACATCTTAAATTCCACAATCGGTTCATCACTATTTACATCCGTAGCTGTAATAACGCCCCGCTCCTCATCTACTGAAATTCCATAGATATAACGATCTAAGACATATCTCATTAGAGGTTCTCCTTTTAGACTAAATACATAAATATATTGTCCGCCATCAATTTCTTTACCCCTGGGCTGCTGTGACAATTCCCTAAAGGTACGTCCGTGGAAAACCGTATAAATAGCTTGGTCAGTCACTTGTATATCACTAAAGCCCATTATACCGACAGGAATACCATACCCTTGGGAAACTTTGAACTCCGGTTCGTTATGCGGACCGATGCGTACCACCTGTGTACTGTCCTTCAAATTATAGATTTCAAGAACTTCCCCCAATTGAGTGGCAGTAGCCAACACACCATTTTTAGGATTATAATCAATAAAGCTACGCCATGCCTGCGCCAATGCAGGGCGAGAACGTTCCAAAGCCTCTTCTTTAGCTGTAGGGATATTACCGAACTTACGAAGCAGTTCCCCTTTACGATTGAAAAAACAGAAACGATTATTTCCCGAGTAATCAGGAATAATAAAGGTGGAATCATCGTACTGTACAAAATCCAAAGCACGAAGGATTTCTTTGTCCAGTGTCACCGCTTCCTTACGAAGCAGTGAGTCACCGGATTCAGAGAAAACAACCCCTGTTAATTCGCTTTTATTAGCATCCAACATCCACAATTTATGCCCATTCCATCGAAAGTTTTCGGCAGAGAGCATATCAACCGATGAATCACCACGCTTTCCATAAGAGGTAAGATAGTTCCCATCGGGATAAGTGAATATCTGAAAAAAATGATCTGTACCATGCAAATCAAGCACTACTGCCCTGCCACCTTGTATCCGTATGCGAAAAGGATAGCGGAAAACAGCCGTATCTAACAGGATTACCTGCCCCTCCAACTTAACCGTTTTCGGAAAATCAGAATAAGAGATACCTTTACCGGCAGGTACTGAAGTACATGCAGCCAGTAAAACAAATAGGAGTAATATGTTAATAGGATTCTTCAAGACTATAAGGCCCTCCTACAGCATAGACTTTTACATTAGCAATCGGACAATCCACAGAACCGGACCCAATACAACGAGGAGTTCCCCCCCATTCATCGGATGCCAAAGCATCTATATTCTCCAACATTAAACTCTGCAAATTTTCTTTTTCTGAACTAAATTGAAAAGATGCAACTACTGTTGCTACCAAAAATAAGCTGATAAGCAATACTTTCTTTTTCATGTTTTTCATGCTTGTTATGTTTTTCACGTTAATAAATTCTTTTTCTAAATGATGTGTTAAATGTAGCGGCAACAAAAGATAATTAGAAATTAATTGACTGACAAAGTCTGACAAACGTTCATTTTTATCATGTCAGATATTGTCAACCTACACACCAAGCTCTATTTCTCAAGCTTTTCTTCGATGGAATGGCGATTTTTTAATTGATAAGCAGAATTACCATTTTCTACTACCCAATCAATTTCAGACAAATATTTACGCAATCTTCTAATAGTAGTATGTACCCTTTCAGATGTACCTGTACCATCCGGCCACAATAACATCATAATTTCATTAATGGATAGTTTGTTATCTTGGGCGTCCAAAAAGCCTTGTAATAATGTGGCTGGCAGAGGAGTTAATTTCACATTAACAGCAGAGCTCTTTAAATTCATAGAGCCTGCGTCAAAGAAACAATCATCTTCCAACTGATAAATATGCGATTGACTTTTATCCATGGCAATCACAGGTATTTCTTTGATAAATAAACGGCGGTAAATCCGAATCATAAACTCCTGAACAAAGAATAACAAAAGAGAGGCAACGACCAAAGCACCTAATAAAATCTTATCTTTCAAGGTAAGAACCTTCCACCAAGCAGAATATGTAAATCCAGTCACACCAACCTCGCACCTATATCCTAAATAACAAGATACGAGACTATCCGATTTTGATAAATAGGATAAATCATTCGAGTATGCGTTAGTTTCATGTTCCCACCAGTCTGTTACAGATACACGCACTATTGTCTTGCCAGGAAATTTCACTTTTGCCAATAAATCGCTCCAAATCATATTCAAAGAATCAGCCTTCAAAGGATCTTTATATAACAAATATGTATATAACATTCTCTGATCTGAGGACCGAATTATATTATGAGTATGCTTTTCATAGGGAATAACAAAGTTCTTTTTACCATACTCAGTTTCCATAAAAACTGTTATTGGTTCTTTCTTCTTATCAACTGGCATATGAATATTTCCTTCTGTACAAAAAAACACTTCCATTCCACTTCGCTTCTGCATCTCTTCCGTCAAAGCCTCATCAAAAGTATCACGAGCCTGCACCTCCCAATATTCCTTTTTATTCTCATACAAGAAATATCCGGTAATACAAGCCGCTATGATACCTATAACCATACATATCAATAGTAGTTCTAAGTTCTCTCTTTCCTTCTTCATGTTGTGTTCAAATATGATCTATCAATAACAATAAATATCATACCAACTGCAAATGTAAATCGTTATAAAATATCAAGGCAATTATTATGTTACATATTCTTTTGTCTATATTACATAGCCGACACAAACATAAACAACGCAACTGTACCAGATTAAATGCCAAAGAAGAAACCGCAATAATTAAACATGTAACTGTATAAATCTTATTTCAATAACAATACCAAGTAAGGTTACAATATTTGGTTATAAGTACGAAAAGAAATGAATGCTCTAATTTCAAGTTTGAAGTTTAGCACCTCAATATATGATTAATTTATAGCTCTTTGAGAATATACAGGAACAAATATTTCCACTTTCGAACAAAAAACGTATTTTTGTACTGAAAGAAAGAAAATTGTACTATGGCAATACATAATGCTCTGGGAAAAGCCGGAGAAGATGCGGTTGCGGCTTATCTGGAACATAACGGATATGTGATACGCGACCGGAACTGGCGGAAAAACCGTTTGGAACTGGACATTGTTGCCACCAAGGACAACGGATTGATTATCGTAGAAGTAAAAACCCGGAGCAACACGGAATACATCAAGCCGCAAGATGCCGTCAACTGGCAGAAAATACGCCGTATTGTCATAGCAGCCGATGCTTACGTAAAACATTTCCGCATTGACGCCCACGTGCGCTTCGACATCATTACAGCAGTGGGCGATGCCGGTGCTTTCAAGATAGAGCACATCAAAGAAGCATTTTACCCGCCTGTGTTTTAAAAGAACCCTAACCCCTGAATACAATGAATATAGAAACCGCCCGCGAATATTGCCTCAGTAAAAAGGCCGCAACCGAAGATACTCCTTTCGGTGAGGATTTCCTCGTTATCCGGGTAATGGGAAAGATGTTTTTATGCATCAATCTCAACACTCCCGACCGCATCACCATGAAATGCGACCCGGAATACGCGCTGGAATTGCGCGACCGCTACAATGCCGTTGAAGGAGCCTGGCACTTCAACAAGAAGTATTGGAACCAGGTGCTCCTGGACAGTGATGCAGATGACAAACTGATAAAACATCTGATAGACCACTCCTACGAAGAAGTAATAAAGAAATTCACTAAAAAAATGCGCAATGAGTATGAAGCCCTGCCCTGAAACGTTTCCTTATCCGCTGATAGCGTTGGATGAAACCGACTCAACCAACCGGTACATCAGCCAGTTATGTAATGAGTTGCAAGAATCCGTTGCTGAACTGACTACAGTTACAGCCGAATTTCAAACAGCCGGCAAAGGCCAGCGCGGCAACACCTGGGAAGCGGAAAGAGGCAAGAACCTGCTTTTCAGCTTTGTCCTCTATCCTACTTTTCTGGAAGCGCGCCGCCAGTTTATCCTATCACAAATCGTGTCTCTTTCCATCAAGGAAGAGCTGGACAGATGGTCGGACGAAATTACGATAAAGTGGCCGAATGACATTTACTGGAGAGACAAGAAAATATGCGGCATACTGATAGAGAACGACCTATCCGGACACTTCATCGGACGCAGCATTTCCGGCATCGGAATCAATATCAATCAGAATGAGTTTCACAGTGATGCCCCCAACCCGGTATCGCTGAAACAAATTACCGGTCAGGAACACGACCGCTATGAGATTTTATCGCACATACTGAAAAGGGTACAAATCTACTACAACGGTTTGCAAACGGAAGACAGCGGTACTTATACCGCCGAAATAACCGCTCGTTATGCCCGCTCCCTATTCCGCCGCAGAGGTTTTCACCCTTACGAAGATGCCGGCGGCAAATTCTCTGCCCGCCTGCTGCGTGTGGAACAAGACGGACGTTTTGTCCTGGAAGACGAGAACGGCAAGGAACGGGAATATTTATTTAAAGAGGTGCAATACATTATCTGATTAGACAAATTGGCAAACATTATCTTTGTAAAACATGTTTTGTATGAAATCAATATATAAACCCATGAAGATACAAGCCTTAATTGTAGCCGTTATAGCAAGTTTTATTGTATATGGTTGCGAAGATAATGAAACTAATTATTTGGAACTCTCCGAATCGTCATTCAGCAATGTCAATGGCGACGGGGCCACATTGACGGTTTCCGTAACAAGCGATGTGGAGTGGCAAATATCCAAAACGGCACAATGGTGCAACGTCACTCCAGGCAAAGGCTCCGGAAATCAGACATTGACCCTGCAAATAGAAGCCAACCCCGACAGTAAAGAAAGAAAAGTTACAGTAACAGTCGCATCACCGGCTACCAAGATGAGCAGAAAAATAGAAATCACTCAAGCGGCTGGATATACACCCATAGAACAATATCACTACAATCTGCCGGTGGTTTTCCATGTGCTTTACCAAAACAAGTCCGACGCGCAACAGTATGTCAGCCCCAACCGCCTGTCTGAAATATTGAACGCAGTAAACCGGCTTTATAAGAAGAGCGTGCAAAGCGCAGACATGAACCTTACCTTTACACTCGCCACCGCAAGTCCGGATGGAGAAAAGACGGACCAGCCGGGAGTGGAATACATTTCATGGCCGGGCAGCTATCCGATAGATTGCGATGCCTTTATGAATGATGATATAAACGAAACTGCGGGAAAAGGGTATGTAAGATATGTATGGGACCCCAACAGATATATCAATATAATGGTCTACAACTTTGCCAATGAGCCCGGCAGTAATACAACGACATTAGGGATATCCCATCTGCCGTTTACCACAAAAGGGGCGAACAGCCTGGCCGGTCTCAGTGAAATCAATGTATCCCGATTGGAACTGAAGAACTTGTCCTTCCCCTATTGTGTATCCATCAACAGCCGGTTCATCAACGAAGAAAGTACGGTAACCACATACAAACCAGCAGACATTACCGTTACGTTGGCTCATGAATTAGGGCATTATTTAGGATTACACCATGTATTCTCCGAAACAGAAAGAGGAAACAGTTGTGAAGATACCGACTATTGCACAGATACCCCCACCTACAATAAGGAAGCATACGATATGAATTACGCATATATCGCGGCGAACGAACCGGAAAACTTCACATTTGCCAATTTGGTGAACCGTGAGAATTGCCTGACAGGCGAATCCTTTGTCTCACACAACATCATGGATTACGCAATCAGCCATTCCGACCAATTTACTCCCGAACAGCGGGCACGCATCCGGCATGTCTTGTTATACAGTCCTCTGATACCGGGCCCCAAAGCCGTTCAGGAGGCAGACACCCGTTCTGCACCAGACGGACTTATGAAGTTGCCAATCCGTACCGCCAAATAGACATTGCTACAGGCAGGAAAAGAAAAGAGATGAACCGTCAATTATTCATCTCTTTTTCCAATTTCTTTATCCGCTCCAAGGTCTTCCCCGCTTCGGTAGACGGGAAGAGTTGAAGCACCTTCTGCAAGTACCCCTTAGCCTTGCTATACCCATTGGAGTAAATATCCGACAATCCGTTACGGTAACCGGCATACTGCATACGTGTGGGCGATACGATTTTCTTATAGTTGTCCTCTAACGTTTTCTTCTTTTGCTCGGCTTGCAGGTAGTAATAGTTGCCCAAAAATATGTTTGCCTGAAGATTATCGGCATCCAAAGCCAGCACTTTCTCATAGAGCTTCATCGCGTCTTTCGTTTCACCGCGCATCATCTGCATCTCTGCACAGGCTACAAGTGCGGAAACATCTTCCGGATAATACTGCAGCCACTCCTTATAAAAAAGGTATGCCTTGTCGTAATTCCGTTTGTCTCTGTAGCAAACGGCCAGTTCCTGCGCAAGCCGCGGAGCTGCCGCAGTGGCTTTTCCAACGCTTGTCCAATAGAACATCTCCGTCTGTCCCGCATCCGCATCGGCAGCCTGACGGAACAGACTCACGGCATAATCGTCCTTACCTGCCGACAAGGCATCAGCCACCTTCTGCAACAATACATCTGCCGATTGTGCCAAAAGCGTCATCGGACACAGCAGGAATCCGAAGAAAAGAAAAGTCAAGGTTTTCATTTTAAAGTGTATATAGTTAAACAGCCTGAAATATCCCAATAGAAATTCATCTACAAATTTACGGATTTCCGCGGCAATCGTCAATAGATGAAAGTAGAAATATAGTTAATCTTTCCCACTGTTTTTTCTTTTTCTGCGTACCTTTGCGTTCTCTTAAATAAAACATTGCTAATGAATCCTATAGACAGACAGATATTGCAGATAGCCTTACCCTCCATCGTATCGAACATCACCGTGCCCCTGCTCGGGCTGATTGACGTAGCCATTGTAGGACACCTGGGTTCTCCTGCCTATATCGGCGCCATTGCAGTAGGCGGCATGCTGTTCAATATCATTTATTGGATATTCGGCTTTCTGCGTATGGGAACCAGCGGCATGACATCACAGGCTTACGGCAAGCGGGACCTGCCGGAAATTGTCCGCCTGCTGATACGTTCGGTGGGGATAGGAGTTGCCGTGGCATTATGCCTTATCCTGCTGCAAGTTCCTATCAGGCAAGCGGCTTTCCAGATTATCCACCCCACGGAAGAAGTCAGGGAAATGGCAACACTCTACTTTCATATCTGCATATGGGGCGCTCCCGCCATGCTGGGGCTATACGGACTCTCCGGGTGGTACATCGGTATGCAGAACTCCCGCATTCCCATGTACATAGCCATTACGCAGAACATTGTCAACATCATGGCAAGCCTCAGCCTTGTCTGTTTCTTCGGGATGAAAGTGGAAGGCGTAGCCTTGGGAACATTGATTGCCCAATATGCGGGTTTTCTTATGGGGCTGGCACTGTGGATGAACCGCTACGGCAAACTGAAGAAGTATATCGTTTGGAAAGGAGTGCTTCAAAAAGAAGCAATGATACGCTTTTTCCAAGTGAACCGCGACATTTTCCTGCGGACATTGTGTCTGGTAGCCGTTACGTTATTCTTTACCTCGGCAGGAGCCTCGCAAGGTGAAATTATCCTGGCGGTAAACACGTTGCTGATGCAACTCTTCACCCTTTTCTCTTACGTGATGGACGGTTTCGCCTATGCGGGAGAAGCCCTGAGCGGACGATACATAGGTGCCCGCAACCAGAAAGCATTTACCGATACCGTCCGGCATCTGTTTATATGGGGCGCCGGGCTGACCGTACTGTTCACGCTGGTCTATGCCTCGGGAGGCAATGCTTTTCTGGCACTGCTGACCGATGACCGAAACGTAATAACCGCCGCCGACACTTACTTCTATTGGGCGCTTGCCATACCCGCTGCCGGAATTGCCGCCTTTATCTGGGACGGCATCTTTATCGGCGCAACGGCAACGCGCGGCATGCTTCTCTCCATGGCAGCCTCAGCCGTCAGCTTCTTTGCGGTGTACTACGGATTCCACACGGTTTTAGGCAACCATGCCCTGTGGCTTGCTTTTCTTGTTTACCTGTCCATGCGGGGCGCTATGCAAACATTGCTCAGCCGGAAGGTTATGGAAAAAAGCTTTCACTAAAGGCATTCCACGATGAGGTTGCCATAAACCCCATTAATATTTATTCGCAGACAAATGAAAGCAAAAACAAACCATACCTATTATCTTTGCCCGAAAAAGAACGGAATGCCCGATATTACACCCAATCCCGAAAACACACTGCACATCAAGAACATGGTCTGCAACCGTTGCATCATGGTGGTGAAAAGCCAGCTTGAGCAACTGGGGCTGCACCCGCTTTCGGTAGAACTGGGCATCGCCGTCCTGCCCGACGCAGTCAGCGATGAAACGTATCAGCGTGTAAAAGCCTCGCTTGAAACATTCGGATTCGAACTGATTGACGACAAGAAATCACAGACAGTAGAGCTGATAAAGGATGCTATCATCGAATTGGTACATTACGATGACAACGGACTGAAAACCAATCTGTCCGATTACCTGGCATCCAAGCTGCACCGGGACTACAGCGCATTAAGCAAGCTTTTCTCGGAAACAACCAACACCACTATCGAAAAATACCTCATCGCACAGAAGATAGAGCGTGCCAAAGAACTGCTGATGTACGGGGAGCTATCCCTGAACGAAATAGCCGATATACTGAACTATTCGAGTGTCTCCTACCTCAGCGCCCAATTCAAGCATGTAACCGGAATGACTCCCAGTCACTTCAAGAAGATAAAGGGGAACAAACGCAAGCCGCTTGACGAAATATAAGCAGAATCTTATAAATCATATCCCGAATTTTGCAACTATCGGACAACTTCCTTGCCGTATCTTTGTTTCATAGAAAAGTTTATCCACATTAAACTAAAAGTTTATTCCTATTAAACTTCAAGTTTACTCCTATTGAACTTCAAGTTTATTCCCATTAAACCGGAAGTTTATCCTGGAAGAAATAAATTGTACTACTATTGATATGACAAACAAAAGCATCGTTCAAGAAACCTTTCCCGTAATGGGAATGAGTTGCGCCTCATGCTCCGCAAGAGTGGAAAAGACGCTGAACCGCCAGCCCGGCGTCCGAAAAGCAACCGTAAATTATGCTTCGGCAATGGCTACTGTGGAATATGACTCCCAAAATTGCTCTCCCGAAGCCCTGCAGCAGGCCGTGCAGAATGCCGGATACGACTTGCTGATTAAACAGGATGAGAATACACCGGATAAAGTGGAGCAGGCACACGACAAAAAATATCGCGCGCTAAAATTCCGCGCCACATGGGCCATCGTCTTGTCCGTGCCCGTTATGGTTATCGGCATGTTCTTTATGGATATGCCGTACGCCAATCTTATTATGTGGCTGTTCTCTACTCCCGTCGTATTCTGGTTGGGAAGAAGTTTCTTTACCAGCGCATGGAAACAACTGAAACACGGCACCGCCAATATGGATACGCTGGTAGCCAACAGCACCGGAATCGCCTACCTGTTCAGCCTGTTCAACATGCTGTTCCCTGAGTTTTGGCTGGAAAGGGGCATCCATCCGCACGTCTACTTCGAGGCTGCAAGCGTCATTATCGCCTTTATCCTGCTGGGGCGGTTGCTGGAGGAAAAGGCTAAGGGAAATACCTCTTCCGCCATCAGAAAACTCATGGGCCTGCAACCCAAAACGGTAACCGTTATCACCGGCCCCTCATCTGAGAAGGTTGTTCCGATTGAACAGATTCGTCCGGGAGACATCATTTTAGTGAAACCGGGAGAGCGGATTGCCGTGGACGGCATCGTTACGGAAGGCAGTTCGTACGTGGACGAAAGCATGCTGAGCGGTGAACCGGTAGCAGTAGCCAAGCAAAAGAACGCCAAAGTCTTTGCCGGCACTATCAACCAAAAAGGGAGTTTCCGGTTCAGCGCGGAAAAAGTAGGGACGGATACGCTGCTCGCTAAAATCATCCACATGGTGCAGGATGCGCAAGGCAGCAAAGCCCCCGTCCAGCAATTGGCAGACAAGATTGCGGGCATCTTCGTGCCGGTTATTATCGGCATTGCCGTGCTGTCCTTCATCGCATGGATGTTGCTGGATGGGCAGAACGGTTTTACACACGGATTGCTGGCGCTGGTTACGGTACTTATCATCGCCTGCCCGTGTGCCCTGGGACTTGCCACACCCACCGCCATCATGGTAGGCATCGGCAAAGGTGCGGAACGGGGCATTCTGATAAAAGACGCCGAAAGCCTGGAAACCGCCAAAAAGATTGATACGGTGGTACTGGACAAGACCGGAACCGTAACCGAAGGAAAGCCGGTAGTCGGCGATTTGATTTGGGCAACGCAGACGGCAGCGCATGAAAACATCTTCTACAGTCTGGAAAAGTTATCGGAACATCCGCTTGCCGAAGCGGTAGTCCGCCATTTACAGAATGCCCGGGACGTAAGTATAGACAACTTTGAAAGTATTACCGGCAGAGGTGTGAAAGGCGAGTCGGACGGAAAGACCTATTATACCGGCAACCGGAAACTGCTGGAAGAAAACCGGATTACCGTCAGCCGGTCGCTAAGCGATGAAGCCGCCCGCCTGGCAGCGGATGCACAGACCGTCATCTGGTTTGCCGACAGCGAAAACGCGCTTGCCATAGCCGGGATTACAGACCAAATAAAACAAAGCTCCATACAAGCCGTCGGCGAATTGCAAGCCGCCGGCATCGAAGTCTATATGCTGACGGGCGACAACGAAGCCACTGCCCGGGAGATTGCACGCAAAGCCGGCATCCTCCATTATCGGGCGGGGGTGCTGCCGCAGGATAAGGCCGCCTTTATCGGCAGCCTGCAGAAAAACGGCAGGAAAGTGGCAATGGCAGGCGACGGCATCAACGACAGTGCAGCCCTGGCGCAAGCCGATTTAAGCATTGCCATGGGCGGCGGCAGTGACATCGCCATGGATGTGGCCAAGATGACCATCATCTCTTCCGACCTTACAAAGATACCGGAAGCGTTGAAACTCTCCCGGCTGACTGTGCGCACCATCCGTCAGAATCTGTTTTGGGCGTTCATTTACAATATAATAGGTGTACCCGTTGCAGCCGGCGTACTCTACCCCGTCAACGGCTTCCTGCTGAATCCAATGATAGCCGGTGCAGCCATGGCATTCAGCAGTGTCAGCGTAGTAACCAACAGTCTGCGGCTGAAAAGGAAAAAGATAGAGACTGCGGAAAGCCCTGCCTCCACCCCGGCAGGACAACCGGAAAATAAAGTAGAACCATCAACTGAAAACGTCATGAAAAAAGAATTTAAAGTGGAAGGCATGATGTGCAACCATTGCCGCATGCATGTGGAAAAAGCATTGAACAGTATGGAAGGCGTACATGCCACCGTAACCCTCAACCCGCCGGTAGCGGTCGTGGAGTTTTCGGAAGGCGAAAAGACACTCGACGAGTTACAGGCAGTGGTCACCGCCCAAGCCGGCGACTACACGTTGAAAGAATAACCGGAATTTGTTTATACCGATTGGCATTATTTTTCTATCTTTGCCGCTAAGCGAAATAAATTAATAAACTATGGCAACATACAAAAGAATCTTACTGAAACTCAGCGGCGAGAGCCTGATGGGAGAAAAGCAATACGGCATTGACGAGAAACGCCTTGCCGAATATGCGGCACAAATTAAGGAAATACACGAGATGGGCATACAAATCGGCATCGTTATCGGCGGCGGCAACATCTTCCGCGGACTGAGCGGCGCCAACAAAGGTTTCGACCGCGTCAAAGGCGACCAGATGGGTATGCTGGCAACCGTTATCAACAGCCTTGCACTGAGCTCGGCACTGGTAGCGGCAGGCGTAAAGGCACGTGTGCTGACTGCCGTCCGCATGGAGCCTATCGGCGAATTCTACAATAAATGGAAAGCCATCGAGTGTATGGAAGCAGGTGAAGTGGTTATCATGTCTGCCGGAACGGGCAACCCGTTCTTCACGACCGATACCGGCTCCAGCCTCCGCGGCATCGAAATAGAAGCGGACGTCATGCTGAAAGGCACACGCGTTGACGGCATCTACACCGCCGACCCGGAGAAAGACCCTACGGCAACGAAATTCCACGACATCACTTACGACGAAGTGCTGAAACGCGGCCTGAAAGTCATGGACCTGACGGCTACCTGCATGTGCAAGGAAAACGACCTGCCCATCATCGTCTTCGACATGGACACCGTAGGTAATCTGAAGAAAGTGATGCAGGGCGAAGAAATAGGGACGCTGGTACATAACTGACATTCCTCGGCGTACATCCGCCGGTTTACATTAATGGATACGGATTTAGATTTACACAGATTATCGGATAAAATAATCTGTGTAAATCTGTGTAATCTGTCGTGAAACAATTATATTTGCAAAGTTTCAAACTAAAAGCTACTTCAAACAATAGAAATATGAAAGACGTAAAAGACATCTTAGACGAAGCACAAGAGAAAATGGATATGGCCGTAATGTATCTGGAAGAATCATTGGCCCACATCCGTGCCGGAAAAGCCGATGTTCGTTTGCTGGACGGAATCCGTGTCGATTCTTACGGAAGCATGGTTCCCATCAACAACGTAGCAGCCGTAACCACTCCGGATGCCCGCAGTATCGCCATCAAGCCGTGGGACAAGAGCATGTTCCGCATCATTGAAAAGGCAATCATCGACTCCGACCTCGGCATCATGCCCGAAAACAACGGCGAAATTATCCGTATCGGCATTCCCCCATTGACGGAAGAGCGCCGTAAACAACTTGCCAAACAGTGTAAGAACGAAAGCGAAACCGCCAAAGTGAGTGTACGCAACGCACGCCGCGATGCCATCGACGCCTTTAAGAAATCAGTGAAAGAAGGATTGGCGGAAGACGCCCAAAAAGGCGGTGAAGAGAAGCTGCAAAAGATTCACGACAAGTATATCAAGCAGATTGACGATATGCTGGCAGCAAAGGATAAAGAGATTATGACAGTATAAATATAGTTGAGAGTTGAAAATTGAAAGCCGAGAGTTACCGTGCGGCACCGACCGTTCTCCAACAACTCCTTACTTTCAACTTTCAACTCCCGACTCTCAACTTTCAACTATTTTGAGGGGACTGGTAATTAAAAATACAGGAAGTTGGTATCTGGTAAAGACCGACGAGGGGACATACGTTGAATGCAAAATTAAAGGCAACTTCCGCCTGAAAGGTATCCGTAGCACCAATCCGGTGGCAGTAGGCGACCATGTGCAAATCATATTGAATCAGGAAGGAACAGCGTTCATCAACGAAATTGAAGACCGGAAGAACTATATTATCCGGCGTTCGTCCAACCTGTCCAAACAGTCTCACATCCTTGCCGCCAACCTCGACCAGTGTATGCTGGTGGTAACGGTGAATTATCCGGAAACCTCCACTACATTCATCGACCGTTTTCTGGCATCGGCCGAGGCATACCGCGTACCCGTCAATATCATCTTCAATAAAGCAGACGCTTACAACGAAGACGAGCTTCGCTACCTGAACGGACTTATCAATCTTTATACTACCATCGGTTACCCTTGTTTCAAGATATCCGCCAAAACCGGTGAGGGAGTCGACACTATAAAAGAAAAACTCAAAGGGAAAATAACGCTCTTCTCCGGACATTCCGGAGTAGGTAAATCCACCCTTATCAATGCCATCCTTCCGGAACTGGATATCAAAACCGGCGCAATCTCCGCCTATCACAACAAAGGCATGCACACCACTACTTTTTCCGAGATGTTTCCCGTGCCGGGTGACGGCTACATTATCGACACACCGGGCATCAAAGGCTTTGGAACATTCGACATGGAGGAAGAAGAAATAGGGCATTACTTTCCGGAAATATTCAAGGCTTCCGCCGACTGCCGCTATAACAACTGTACCCACCGCCACGAACCGGGCTGCGCCGTGCGCGAAGCGGTAGAGCAACATTACATCAGCGAATCCCGCTACGCCTCTTACCTGAACATGCTGGAAGATAAGGAAGAGGGCAAATACAGGGCAGCATACTAAGAGAATAATAAAGTGGCAGGTTTGCCTTACCGTTCTATTACCCTATCACTTTTATTAACTTTTCCCGTTTTAAACCTTCGGGTATATTTTCCGTCAAAATCTATGGCTAAATATACTACTAATACTACAACATGAATAAAAAAGTGAAATGGGGCATCATCATATTCATTGGTGCCGGACTGATAGGCGGAGGCATTTATTCCCAGCTTCCCAAGACAAACGAAGAATTGGCAGCTGCCGACAAGGTAATGACCGGTAAACGTAGCGGCAAAAAGGTGCTGAACGTAAATGCCCGAATAATCAAACCACAACTGCTGAAAGACGAAATACAAATCAGCGGCAGCCTGCTGCCTGATGAGGAAGTAGACCTTTCATTCGAGACATCCGGCAAGATTATCGAAATAAACTTTGAAGAAGGCAGCTTCGTGAAGAAAGGGCAATTGCTCGCCAAAGTAAACGACCGCCCTCTTCAGGCGCAATTACAAAGACTGGTATCACAGTTGAAACTGGCGGAAGACCGCGTGTTCCGTCAAAATGCGTTGCTGGAAAGAGATGCCGTCAGTAAGGAAGCATACGAACAGGTAAAGACCGAACTGGCAACCCTGAATGCCGACATCGACCTGATAGAGTCCAACATTGCACAAACCGAACTTCGCGCTCCCTTTGACGGAGTGATCGGTCTGAGGCAGGTCAGTGTCGGGACATACGCGTCTCCCTCCACCATTGTAGCCAAGCTCACCAAACTTTCTCCGCTGAAAGTAGAGTTTGCAGTACCCGAACGCTATGCCAATGACGTAAAGACAGGTGCGGGACTGGACTTCACGCTCGAAGGCAAACTGAACACTTTCCATGCCACCGTCTATGCACGCGAGTCAAAGATAGACCCCACGACCCATACACTGACTATCCGTGCGCTCTATCCCAATGCCAACAGCGCCGTACTGCCGGGCCGTTATGCCAGTATCAAGCTGAATAAGGACGAAATACAAAACGCACTTGCCGTACCCTCCGAGGCCATCGTTCCGGAAATGGGCAAGGATAAGATTTTCCTTTATAAATCAGGAAAAGCACAACCGGTAGAGATTACTACCGGCATTCGGACGGAAGCCGAAGTGCAAGTATTGCAAGGCCTGAACATAGGCGATACAATCATTACTTCGGGAACCTTGCAGCTCCGCACAGGACTGCCCGTGACATTGGACAACATTAACTGAGTACGAAATTTTATAAAGTATAAGGTATAACGTATGAGCTATGGCAAGTCTATGCCGGAAGCAATAACTCATAATCCGTACATTATACTTTATATTCCATACTTTGCACTTTATACCTTAATACTTCATACTTTACGCTTCATATCATGAATATATCCGAATTAAGCATACGGCGACCGGTACTCTCTACGGTATTGACACTGATTATCCTACTCTTCGGTTTCATCGGGTACAACTACCTCGGTGTCCGCGAGTATCCGTCGGTGGACAATCCCATCATTTCCGTATCCTGCTCCTATCCCGGAGCAAACGCCGACGTTATTGAGAACCAGATTACAGAACCGCTGGAGCAGAATATCAACGGTATCCCCGGCATTCGTTCACTCTCCAGTGTCAGCCAACAGGGCTCGTCACGTATTACGGTGGAATTCGAACTTTCCGTAGACCTGGAGACAGCCGCCAACGATGTACGTGACAAAGTGTCGCGCGCCCAGCGTTACCTGCCACGCGACTGCGACCCGCCAACCGTATCCAAAGCCGATGCAGACGCCATGCCTATCCTCATGGTTGCTTTGCAAAGCGACAAACGCTCGTTGCTGGAACTCAGCGAAATAGCCGACCTCACCGTAAAAGAGCAACTGCAAACAATCTCCGATGTGAGCAGTGTAAGCATTTGGGGAGAGAAACGTTATTCCATGCGCTTGTGGCTCGACCCTATCAAGATGTCCGGTTACGGTATTACTCCTATCGACGTAAAGAATGCGGTAGACAATGAGAATGTGGAACTCCCCTCGGGCAGCATCGAGGGAAACACCATCGAACTGACTATCCGCACACTCGGGCTGATGCACACGGCAGAGGAATTCAATAATCTCATCCTGAAAGAGGACGGCAACCGTATTGTCCGGTTCAGCGACATAGGCCGCGCCGAACTCGGTCCGGCGGACATCAAAAGCTATATGAAGATGAACGGCGTGCCTATGGTAGGTGTCGTAGTAATTCCGCAACCGGGCGCCAACCACATCCAGATAGCCGATGCCGTGTACGAGCGAATGGAGAACATGAAGAAAGACCTGCCGGAAGACGTACATTACTCCTACGGCTTCGACAACACCAAATTCATCCGTGCCTCCATCGATGAAGTAAAGCAGACCGTATACGAGGCCTTCGTCCTTGTCATCATCATCATCTTCCTGTTCCTTCGCGACTGGCGCGTCACCCTGGTTCCGTGTATCGTAATTCCCGTATCATTAATCGGAGCATTCTTCGTTATGTACCTGGCAGGATTCTCCATCAACGTACTCTCCATGCTTGCCATTGTACTTGCCGTGGGACTTGTGGTTGATGATGCCATTGTAATGACGGAGAACATCTACGTCCGCATCGAAAAAGGAATGCCCCCGAAAGAGGCCGGTATCGAGGGAGCCAAAGAAATCTTCTTTGCCGTAATCTCTACCACCATTACGCTGGTAGCGGTATTCTTTCCCATCGTATTTATGGACGGTATGACGGGACGTCTGTTCCGTGAGTTCAGTATCGTAGTGTCCGGTTCGGTTATCATCTCCTCTTTTGCCGCACTGACCTTTACGCCGATGCTGGCTACCAAGCTGCTGATAAAGAGAGAGAAGCAAAGCTGGTTCTACCGTAAGACCGAACCGTTCTTTGAAGGGATGAACAACCTTTACAGCCGTTCTTTGGCAGCCTTCCTGCGCAAACGCTGGATTGCGCTTCCTTTCACTGCGGCAACCATTCTCATTATCGGCTTTCTTTGGAACCATATCCCTGCGGAAATGGCGCCGCTGGAAGACCGTTCGCAAATCAGCATCAATACGCGTGGTGCCGAAGGTGTTACCTACGAATACATCCGCGACTACACGGAAGACATCAACCAGCTTGTCGACTCCATCGCCCCCGATGCCGAAGCGGTAACCGCCCGCGTATCCAGCGGTAGCGGTAATGTACGCATCACCCTGAAAGACATGAGGGACCGTGACTACACGCAAATGGAAGTGGCGGAAAAACTATCGAAAGCAGTACAGAAAAAGACTATGGCACGCTCTTTTGTGCAACAGTCTTCGTCCTTCGGCGGACGGCGCGGCGGTATGCCCGTGCAGTACGTGTTGCAAGCCACCAACATTGAGAAATTGCAGGAAGTGCTGCCCAAGTTCATGGCAAAGGTATATGAGAATCCGGTATTCCAGATGGCGGACGTAGACCTGAAGTTCAGCAAGCCGGAAGCCCGCATCAACATCAACCGCGACAAGGCAAGCATCATGGGGGTCAGCACCCGCAACATCGCCCAGACACTGCAATACGGTCTGAGCGGCCAGCGTATGGGCTACTTCTATATGAATGGAAAGCAATACGAGATATTGGGAGAAATCAACCGTCAGCAACGCAACAAGCCTGCCGACCTGAAAGGTATCTACATCCGTAGCGACAAGGGAGACATGGTACAGCTTGACAACCTGATAGAGCTGACAAACGGCATTGCCCCGCCCAAGTTGTATCGCTATAACCGTTTCGTGTCCGCTACTATTTCCGCCGGACTTGCCGACGGCAAGACCATCGGGCAAGGTCTGGACGAAATGGACAAGATTGCCAAAGAAACATTGGACGATACTTTCCGCACCGCCCTCACCGGTGACTCAAAAGAGTACCGCGAAAGTTCTTCCAGCCTGATGTTCGCTTTCATCCTGGCCATCCTGCTTATCTACCTGATTCTTGCCGCCCAGTTCGAAAGTTTCAAGGACCCGCTGATTATCATGCTGACCGTGCCCCTTGCCATTGCAGGCGCACTGGTATTCATGTATTTCGGCGGCATCACGATGAATATATTCAGCCAAATCGGTATCATCATGCTGATTGGGCTGGTGGCAAAGAACGGTATCCTGATTGTAGAGTTCGCCAACCAGAAGCAGGAAACCGGCGAGGACAAGATGCAAGCCATCAAGGATGCCGCCCTGCAACGTCTGCGCCCTATCCTGATGACGAGCGCTTCTACCGTACTGGGACTGATACCGCTGGCATTCGCCACGGGCGAAGGGTGTAACCAACGCATCGCCATGGGTACGGCCGTAGTAGGCGGTATGCTTGTGTCTACATTGCTTACGATGTACATCGTCCCCGCTATTTATAGTTATGTATCTACCAACCGAAGTAAACTGAAGAACGAATGAAACGTACGCTTTTATCTTTCCTGATCATTCTGTGCACCGCGCTTGCCGTCCAGGCACAGCCAGCACCTGTCTATACCCTGAAATCCTGTCTGGAACAGGGACTGCTGAACAACTATTCCTTGCGTATCACCCGTAACGAACAGCAAGTAAGCAAAAACAACGCCACCCTTGCCAATGCCGGCTACCTGCCCACGCTCGACTTGTCTGCCGGCTATAAAGGTACTTTGGACAATACCGAAACCAAACTGCGCGCCACCGGTGAAACCACCAAAGAAAACGGCGTGTTCGACCAGACCGTCGATGCCGGCATCAACCTGAGCTGGACAATCTTTGACGGCTTCAACATCACCGCCAACTACCAAAAGCTGAAAGAGCTGGAACGTCAGGGCGAAACCAACACCCGTATCGCCATCGAAGACCTCATAGCTAACATCGCCGCCGAGTACTACAACTACGTGCAGCACACCATCCGTCTGAAAAATTTCCGCTACGCCGTATCGCTCTCCAAAGAGCGCCTGCGCATCGTAGAGGAACGGTATCACATCGGTAACTTCTCCCGCCTGGACTACCAGCAGGCCAAAGTAGACTTCAATGCCGACAGCGCGCAATACATGAAACAACAGGAATTACTGCATACCTCGCGCATCCAACTGAACGAGCTGATGGCGAGTGAAGACGTAGACCGCCCTTTCATCGTTGAAGACAGCCTCATCAACGTCAGCACCAAACTGAATTTCGATGAGCTCTGGAATGCCACCTTGCAAGCCAACGCCGCCTTACTGAAAGCCGAACAGAACAATACGCTGGCACGGCTGGACTATAAAAAAGCCAGTTCCCGCGACTACCCGTACATAAAGATGAATGGCGGCTACGGCTATACCCTCAACAAATATGATATTTCCGCCAACAGCCGCCGCAGCAACCTCGGGCTGAACTTCGGCGTCACCGTAGGGTTCAATCTCTTTGACGGCAACCGCCGCCGCGAACTCCGTAATGCACGCATTGCTGTACAAAACGCCCGTTTGGAACGCGAGCAACTGGAACAAGCCTTACGCGCCGACTTGAGCAACCTGTGGCAAGCCTATCAGAACAATCTCCAGATGCTGAAGCTGGAACGACAGAACCTCGTTGCAGCCAAAGAGAACCATGAGATTGCCATGGAACGCTATATGCTCGGCAACCTCTCCGGTATCGAGATGCGCGAAGCGCAAAAGAGCCTGCTGGATGCCGAGGAGCGTATCCTATCGGCAGAGTACGACACCAAATTGTGCGAAATATCCCTGCTGCAAATCAGCGGAAGAGTAGAACAGTATTTGAAATAGACATACCGTATAAATCACAATTTTTACTCCCTTAAAAACAAATATTGCCATCTTCTCTTCAAACTTTTCCCTACTTTTGTTCGTAAAGAGAAACCAAAAACAATACCAATATGAAACGAACAATCTTTTTCTGTGCATTGCTTGCCTTGTTTACAGGCGCCAATGCACAGAAAACAACCGACTACAAAGAGAAACATCCTTATAAGGATTGGGTAAAACTGGCCCCTAAATTGGACGATGCCTTCTTCACGACTCCCGAAGCTGTCCGTATTGCCGACAACGTACTGCTCTACCAGCAAACAACCGGCGGCTGGCCCAAAAACATCTATATGCCCGCCGAACTGACAGCCGATGAGTACCAGAAAGCCCTTGCCGACAAGGATAACGTCAACCAAAGCACCATAGACAACAATGCCACAAGCACAGAGATACGCTACCTTTCCCGCATCTACCTTGCCACCGGCATAGAGAAATACAAAGACGCTGCCTTAGAAGGCATACGCTACATACTGAAAGCGCAATATCCCAACGGCGGCTGGCCTCAGTTCTGGCCGCGCCCCAAAGGCTATTATACCCACATCACCTACAACGACAATGCAATGGTGAACGTCATGAACCTGTTGCGTGATGTGTACAGCAAGAAAGCCCCGTACACCTATGTACCGGATACCCTTTGCCAACGTGCCCGTACCGCATTCGACAAAGGTGTGGAGTGCATCCTCAACACTCAGGTAAAACAAAATGGCAAACTGACTGTGTGGTGCGCCCAGCACGATGAACACACCCTTGCCCCTGCCAAGGCACGCGCCTACGAACTTCCCTCGCTCAGCGGCGCCGAATCGGACAATATCGTCCTGCTGCTGATGTCCATCCCCGACCCCTCACCCCGGATTATCGCTTCTGTAGAAGCAGCCGTCAGTTGGTTCAAGACAAACAAGATTACGGGCATCATGCGTAAGGACTTTACCAACAGTGAGGGCAAGAAAGACTACCGGATGGTTCCTTGCCCGCAGGATGACTATCCTTGCCCCGTATTTTGGGCACGTTTCTATACCCTTGAAGACAACCGCCCTTTCTTCTGCGACCGCGACGGAGTGAAGAAGTACGATATTTCCGAGATAGGGTATGAGCGCCGCAACGGCTATAGCTGGTATAACAATGCCGGATTGAAAGTGCTGAAAAAGTACGAACAGTGGAAAAAACAGATAAAAGAGTAACGGCGACATCAAAAAGAAACTTCCATTAGCTGCTTTGCATTCCACCGGTCATCATACAAAAAGCCGCTCAAGGAGAGTTTCCTGAGCGGCTTTTATTATCATATTCGGGATTATCCGTTATTTACTGCAATTCCACGGTTTCAACTGTTTGAAGAAGTCATTACCCTTGTCATCCACCAGGATAAATGCCGGGAAATCTTCCACTTCAATCTTCCAGATAGCTTCCATACCGAGTTCGGGATATTCCACACATTCGATACTCTTGATATTGTTTTGCGCCAAGATAGCAGCAGGACCGCCGATAGAGCCGAGATAGAAACCGCCGTACTTCTTGCAGGCATCCGTAACCTGCTGGCTGCGGTTACCTTTGGCAAGCATAATCATGCTTCCGCCGTGACTCTGGAAGAGGTCTACGTACGGGTCCATACGTCCGGCTGTTGTCGGGCCCATCGAACCGCAAGCCATTCCCTGCGGAGTTTTGGCAGGACCGGCATAGTAGATAGGATGGTCTTTGATATACTGCGGTAAATCCTCACCGCGGTCCAAACGTTCTTTCAGCTTGGCATGAGCGATGTCACGGCCCACGATGATAGTGCCGTTCAGAGACAGGCGGGTGGAAACCGGATACTTAGTCAACTCTTTCAGGATATTTTCCATCGGTTGGTTCAAATCAATCTTCACCACATCACCCTCACCGGCTTTACGGAGTTCGGCAGGAATCAGTTCACCCGGATTGCTGTCAAGCTTTTCAATCCAGATACCGTCCTTGTTGATTTTACACTTGATGTTACGGTCGGCAGAGCAGGAAACGCCCAAACCTACCGGACAGGAAGCACCGTGACGCGGCAGACGGATAATACGTATATCATGAGCCAGATACTTACCTCCGAACTGTGCACCAAGACCAATTCTGTGAGCTTCTTTCAGCACTTCTTTCTCCAGCTCTACATCACGGAATGCACGGCCGAATTCGTTACCCGTAGTCGGCAGGTTGTCATAGAAATGAGTGGAAGCCAGTTTCACAGTCAGCAGGTTTTTCTCGGCAGATGTACCGCCGATAACGAATGCGATATGATAAGGCGGACATGCAGCCGTACCCAACGTTTTGATTTTCTCAATAAGGAAAGGCACAAGTGTACCGGGATTCAGAATAGCTTTCGTTTCTTGATAGAGATAAGTCTTGTTGGCAGAACCGCCGCCTTTGGTCACACAAAGGAACTCGTACTCCATGCCCTCGGTAGCCTCGATATCAATCTGTGCCGGAAGGTTACACTTCGTATTTACCTCATCGTACATCGTAAGAGGAGCATTTTGAGAATAGCGCAGGTTCTCTTCGGTATAGGTCTTGTACACACCCAATGAGAGAGCTTCTTCATCACAATAGCCCGTCCATACCTGCTGTCCTTTTTCACCGTGGATAATGGCAGTACCCGTATCCTGGCAGAAAGGCAGCACGCCTTTCGAGGCAACTTCGGCATTACGCAGGAAAGTCAGCGCCACGTACTTATCATTGTCACTTGCCTCAGGGTCACTCAAAATTTTAGCAACCTGCTCGTTGTGCGAACGACGCAACATGAACGAAACGTCACGGAAAGCGGCATTGGCCATTGCAGTCAAGCCTTCTTTTTTAATCTTCAGGATAGGTTTTCCTTCAAACTCGCTTACAGACACATAGTCTTTGGTAAGCAGATAATACTCAGTCGTATCCTTACCCTTTTCGAACATGGGCTGATACTTGAACGGAGGTGTTGTTGCCATAATTACTTGTTCATTTAGTTTAAAAGTGATTTCGTAACAGCAAAGGTAAGAAGTAATCTTGAAATATTTCTTTAATTAGAAAGAAAAAACGAGATTGAAACCTAATACTTCAACCCCGCTTTCTCTATTTTAATCATATAAAACGAATGGATTTGCCATCCCTCCGCCTCATCTTCATTGTACCTTTTGCATACGTCCTATCAGCTCATCGCCCAATGCGGTCTTCACTTCAATGTGTTTGAGAACGGCCGTTACGAACGGATTGTTTTCGAAGTCACCACGTACCTGCTCGAAATCAAGTTCTTTTTCAAGACGTGAACCATCCGCGCCAAAACCGGTCATGGAAGCCAGAGAAAATTCCTTTTTGGCATCCTCATAAACCATGCGGTCCAGACCAACAACAGCTTCTTTCCATTTCTCGACAATATGAATTATATCCTCTGCAGTCATATTTTCCGGAGCAATGCCATAGAATTCTTCCAACTTCTCATAAGCCCATGTCCACTCATAGGTATAATAATTCCGGTGCATCCGCTCAAACTCGGCATTGATATGCTTCAAACGGTTAATCGCACCCGACTCTATGCCGTCTATCAAGGCATCAATCTCACTTTTGGGAGCTATCAGTCCGGAAATATCCACCCATTCGCCGCTACCGATAGGTGTATCGGGCTTCAACCGGGCACGAATCTCTTCATTGGTATGAAAACCGATACCTTCCAAACGTTTGATAACCGAATTGCCAAGAAACTTGTGAATGGCTATCTCATAAAAACGGATACCTTTCACCAGAGCCGAATTGCGTATCTTGGCACTGTGAAAAGAATAAATGTCGGAAAGTTCGCCGGAGGCATAACGCAGATTCTTTAAAGTCTCCCGTCCCTTGAACATCTTCTGTACGGTATAGGGACTCAACAGATTGTAGTTAATGAAGTCCAGTTTGTTGGTATCGGTACGCTGGTCGCGCCGGGGCCATTTTTGCGCATCACGGATAGTACCCACACTTCGCAGATTGACGCCGGGCACAAGATATGTCGTATTGTTCTGTTCTATCAGATAAGAGAACGGCAGATTGGAAGTATCGGAATGGTTGACGTGACGTCCCATAACAAGAGAGAACGCCCCTACCCTTGCGGGCCACAGGATATAGGAATCGGAAGTGGTTTTGGCTCCACGCTCCAACGTACCCTGATGAATAGGACCGAGCTTGTACATGTGATTACTTTGATTGGAACCGGAACCGGCATTCATAAAGGAAAACATACCGGCTATAAGCAAGGTGGATTTATGATGTGTCACCGTATAAGGTCCGGCAAAGATGGCACACGCTTCACCGTTTTCTCCCTGACAGTTACTGAAAAACAAAGAGTCTGAGGCAGAGTAGTTATGTCCCAGTTTGCAAGCCTGCCCTACAAAGCAACGGGTAAGCATGGCTCCATCATCCACATGCGAACCGGACGATATGATAAAATTATCGCAAATAACGCCGTGCCCGATATGTACAGGCGCGTTCTCGTTACTGTTGACACTTCCGTTGTACAGACGGCACGTACCACAAATGTGGCAATAGTCGCCAATGCGGACATTCTTGATAGAACCGGTATTAAGTATCATTACATGGCTGCCGATAGAACCGGTAGCGGAGGCATGCTTATTGGAATAGAAATCGGTAATTTCCTTCATCCGCGCAATCAGCTCCGGACGGTGACGGTACAGCGCCATGATATAAGCCTGATGGGCAGAAAGTTTGTCACTGATAAGTACTTCGCGCCCGCCGGTCTCGTTCAATACAGACACTTCCACACTGTTACCGAACTTGGACAATCCGTCTACAAGAATAATGTCTACATTCTCAATGAAAGTATCATGCCCTATTTCATAATTGGCAATGTAGTTTTGGATATTCTCGATGCAGCAATTATCACCCACCGTTACATTGTGAAGCGTTACATGCCGCAAACCGGAATGTTTCTTTATTCCACCCGGCAAAGTAAATTCGGAATGGAATACCCCCAAACGCACCTCACCCGAAAAACGGGTATGATGTACGAATTCCGTTGAAAACTCTTCTGCAACGGTTACTTTCCCCCAATCATCTGCCAGACACGACTGGCTCTTCAACCGAAGAACTTCGTCTTCGGTCAAGTTTCTGTAAGTCATAACATTCAAATTAAAAATGAAGAATCAATTCTTCATTGAATTAAACTTCCTCTTCATCGTAAGTCTGATAAAGAAAGTCGTTATAGGGGTACTTCTGCACATGCAGCTCTTTTACACGCCGGTAAACCACACTCTTCAGTTCCTCTACATTGATACGTTCGCGAGCAGAGATGAAAAGGCAATTGTCTTCCAACTTCGCCATCCACGTCTTCATCAGTTCTTCGAGTGTTAAGTTTTCTTTGGTTCTGGGGGTAAGGTCGTCGTCCGCTTTCGCCACATAGGTGTAAGCGTCTATTTTATTGAATACAAGTATCATGGGCTTACCGGATGCACCGATGTCCGCCAATGTCTTGTTCACCACTTCTATCTGCTCTTCAAAATCGGGGTGGGAAATATCTACGATGTGCAACAACAGGTCGGCTTCGCGCACCTCGTCCAACGTAGATTTAAAAGAGTCTACCAAATCGGTGGGCAACTTACGGATAAAGCCTACCGTGTCCGACAGCAGAAACGGCAGGTTCTCGATGATAACCTTGCGCACCGTAGTGTCCAACGTGGCAAACAGCTTATTCTCCGCAAACACTTCGCTCTTGGAAAGCAACGTCATCAGAGTAGATTTACCGACATTGGTATATCCTACCAATGCCACACGAATAAGGCGGCCGCGGTTCTTACGCTGGGTAGCTTTCTGCTTGTCAATCTCCGCCAAACGGTCTTTCAGCAATGACATACGGTTCAGGATGATACGGCGGTCCATTTCCAACTGCGTCTCACCCGGTCCGCGCAGACCCACGGAACCTTTACCGCCACCGGCTCCCGAACCGCCGCCCTGACGTTCCAAGTGTGTCCACAAACGTTGCAGACGGGGAAGCATGTATTTGTACTGTGCCAATTCAACCTGAGTTTTCGCATTGGCAGTCTGTGCACGCATGGCAAAGATGTCGAGGATGAGTGAGGTACGGTCCAATATCTTTATTTTCAGTTCAGCCTCGATATTGCGTATCTGCTTTGCCGAGAGCTCATCATCGAAAATCACCATACCGATTTCGCGCTCGGCTTCTTCTTCGCTGCGGATATATTCTTTTATTTCTTCCAGTTTACCCTTGCCGACGTATGTCACAGAGTTTGCCTGGTCTAACTTCTGAGTAAATCTTTTCACTACTTCCGCCCCGGCTGTCTCAGCCAAGAATGCCAGCTCGTCGAGGTATTCGTTCGTCTTACGCTCATCCTGAGTTTTTGTGATAAGACCTACCAATACTGCGGTTTCGACCTGCGCTTCGGAAATTACAAATTCTTTCATTCTACTTTATACCTTATTATATACGGCAGCAAATATATAAAAAATAGAGGCTGTCTGCGTAAGACAGCCTCTATTTTTTTATTATTCCGGAAATATCTCCTTTTTTTAAAGTCCTTATCCTTTAGGAATTTCCACTATTTCATTGTTATCATCTGGAGTTATACCCGCATTGTTATTGATTTCATCTTCCGGTATAATCCACAACATTATCGGAGATTCAGCAGGTATATTAAACTCACAGCCACTGGCAAAGTTAGCTCCAGTTCTGTCCAACGGTTTCTTCAGACGCATCATATCAAAGAACGAGAAACCTTCGCCCCACAATTCGATACGACGCTGGAACCAAATTTCATCTACGCTCACCGTTGCCTTATTCCACGTTTCATCACGATTAACCATCAAAGCTTTTAAAGCAATAGCAGCATCTCCATTTAGTCCTTGTTGTGCCAAGGCTTCCGCCTTAATCAAAATCATCTCTTCCACACGCATCAGCGGGAAATCACAAGCATTGGTTGCATTGTTATATACATCCTGATAAGGTCCGAATTTAACATTCAGATAAGGAGCCTGCCACCCCAACCATTCGGCAATATTATAATTTTTTCCTTGATAGGTATACTTCCATGTCCAGTCTATTTGCTCATTTTTCGTAAAGTCATATCCTTCGAGCTTCCCTTTATCATCATATACTTCGTCAGCCAAAACCCACCATTTTTTACGAACATCCGTATCGGGTATTTCATCATACAGTTTACTGTTGATGTAACGACCTGCATAGCCGGGAGCGTAACCATTTCCTGTAAACGAGCACATGTGTGCCGGAAAGTTCAACAATCCAGTCTGTACTGCCGCACTTGTCTCAGTGTAGATACTGGCCCACATCCAAGAACTTACCTCGTTACTGTTGAAAGAAGGCTTTGAAACTTGTGCCTTCGTATAAGGAGTAAATCCCACCATAGCCTTGTCAGCATCGTTTGCAGCATCCTGCCAATTGTGCATCAACAAGTTGGCACGTGCACGAAGCCCGTAAGCCACATTGATGTTGATCTGACTCTTATCTTGACGTTCAGTTGTCAGCAATGAAGAAATAGCTTCATTCAAATCCGTCATAATACGTTCGTACACCTTAGCCACCGTAGCTCGTGGATTGTTGGCAGCTTCCTCTTGCGTCATTTCTTCCGTTAGAATGGGTACACCAGGCGCATCTTCATGCCCATTGTAAGTAAATTGATAAATCTGTATCAGATTCAGATATGCCCACGCCCTGAAACAGAGTGCCTGCCCACGATATTTCTTTATAGTAGCATCTTCCGCATCCGCTTTGGCTACTTTCAGAATATCATTAGCCATTTTAATCTCATTGTAGAACAAGTTCCAGAAAAAGAAAGTGTTCTCACCTGTATCCGTACGGTCTGTCAAGTCCAATTGCCCGTTAAACCAGTTGTACCCAGAGTTTTCGGAAGGCATATCCATACCACTTGCATCTAACATTATGCAGGCTGCAGGAAAACCGAAATCAAAATGCCTATCTGCACCAGCCCATTCGGAAATTGATCGTACTTGAATAAGGGCAGAACTCAAACCCACAACATCCGCATTCAATTTAGAGGGGTCACTCAATTGAATTTGGTCTTTTTGAACGGTTGTAATCTTACTACCTTCAGGCAACTGATCCAATTCACATGAAGTATTGCAACACAACAACATCACGGCCGATGCAAGGTAGAAATATTTATATCTTTTCATATTTGTCTCTTAGTTTTAGGAATTTAGAATGTTAGTTTAATACCACCAGAAAGTGTGCGTACCGGAGAATATCTCGTTGCATCCGCACTTGTGCTGGACTGACGCGGGTCAAGACCTTTCCGTTTGCTCAGTAAGGCCACATTATCTGCTGCAAAGTAAATACGTAAAGCAGCGATGTCCAATTTAGACAACCATGATTTCGGAAGGGTATATCCCAATGTAATGTTTGTCAAGTCCAAATAATTGGAACTGATAAGAAAACGGTCGGATGTACTACTTGCATACGTATCGGCAGTACCGCTACCTACACGTGGAACATTAGTATTGGTATTAGTGGTAGACCATGAGTTCAGAATATCCTTGTGCCAGTTCTGTCCTGCTCGAGAAGCAGAACCGTTATGCATCAACGAAGCATAACCGCTGTCGTAAATACGTCCACCTAATTGATAAGCACACGAAATGGAAAAATCAAATCCGTATGCAGCAACTGTCGTTCCGAAACCACCATATACAGTAGGCAACATATCGCCGGTCTCATACTTGCTGGCAAGATTCCAGTTAGTAGTTGTCTCTTGTCCGATTACATTACCGTCTTTATCTGTTACATCCATATAATAAAGAGCTAAACCTTCATCGTTGACTCCTGCATACTTACGCAAATAATACTGGTACATGGATTTTCCCTCTTTATAAATAGTAGAACCTGAAATCAGTTCTCCGTTCAGTTCAGGAGCCAATTCCAAAATCTTATTCTTCACAAACGTAGCATTAGCAAATATATTCCACTGTATATTCTTGTTGCTAATGATATCTGAATTCAAGTCGATTTCAACACCATTGTTACGAATAGCCCCCACATTTTTAGGATAAACAGAATAGCCGTTTGATGGAGATACCGGCATATAATACAACATATCCGTTGTTTTACGACTGAAATATTCAATACTACCGTTCAACTTGTTATGGAAAAGATTGAAATCAAAACCCGCATTGAACGAATAAGAAGTTTCCCATGTAATATCCTCATTACCTTTATATGTCATGCTCACAGCAAAGTCATCATTGTTGTTTGAAACCTCATATTGATCTTGATACGGATAATAGTTCTTAGTTCCATATACATCATTATACAGTAAATCATCATTTCCCTGTATACCATAGCTCATCTTGAACTTCAAGAAATCAATCCATTTCTGGCTGGCAAGGAAGTCTTCTTTGCTTAATACCCATGCCGCTCCTACAGAGCCAAAGTTGCCCCAACGGTTATCTTTTGCAAAACGCGAAGAAGCATCACGACGATAAGATGCACTAACAATGTATTTACCGTTATAATCATATTGCGCACGTGCCAACCAACCCTCAGTAGCATAATTATCCGTATAAGAAGAAATAGCCGGATTCTTGATAGCATTATCTATTTCCTCTGTTTCCGGATTGAATAACTTCTCTTTGCTACCATTCAGATATTTATATTGATAATCATAGTTTTCATGCCCCACAAGAATGTCAATACTATGGTCTCCAAACTGTTTTGTGTAAGAAAGCAGTTCTTGCTGGTTAATACTCATGGTACGATTGGCACCAGCGTATACAATGCCACCTACTTTAGAATACTGGCCATAATAAGCATTGTATAAACGAGTATAGCGAGTGTTGTCCACATCCACACCTACATTATAAGTAAACTTCAAGCCATCCCAAATATTGATGGTTGCATACCATCTTCCGCTAAATACATCGGCCAAATACTGACGTTTATCCAAACTTACCATAGCCGCCGGATTAGAGCCACTCATCCATGTTCTCTTGAAACTACCTGTGCCGCTTGTTCCATCACCGAAGTCATAAACAGTAAACCCATTACTATCTACCATAATAGATTGGTCAGCATTACGTGCATACATTGGATAAATTGGGGCAATATAATTAGCCACATAGAACAAGTTAGCAGAAGAGCTTCCTGCGTAGCTGTCTTGACTGGCAGGAGACTCCATATCATAGTTCGTATAAGACATATTGGCACCAACCTTCAACCATTTTTTAGCCTGATAATCAGCTTTAGCACGTGCTGTATAGCGAGTGAATCCCGAACCGGCAATAATACCGGAGTCATCCAAGTAACCAGCAGACATATAATAATTCAGCTTTTCCGTTGCACCAGAGATGTTTACATTGTACTCCTGTCTGAGGTTGCCAGAGTTAAACAATTCGTCATACCAATTGTCAGGACGATAATAATATGTTCCGTCTGAATATCCCAAAGTTGCATTCGGATTTAGCCTACCGTCTGCACCAATCAGTGTTTCCCCTTGAGGAACGGTATATATCTGGTAGCCCACACCACCCGACTTATTAGTAGAGAGCAAAGCATTGGCACCGGCATGAGCAGCTTCCGGAGTAGGGTAATCTTTTGTGCCGAGAATCCCGTTGTATATAGCTTCATAAGCTTTTTCCATATAAGTTCCCGGATTCTCCAATACATCATAGTTAGGAATAGCACGTGAGTTTGACCCCCACTTAGCATCTACGTTGATTGTAGCTTTACCTACACTTCCTTTCTTTGTAGTAATCAACACTACTCCATTAGCACCACGAGCACCGTACAATGCGTTTGAAGCAGCATCCTTCAATACAGTTGTAGACTCGATATCTGCAGTATTGATTGAAGAAAGATCGCCATCATAAGGCACTCCGTCTACAACATAAAGCGGGGTGTTTCCTGCAGCCATAGATCCTGTACCACGCACACGTATTTTAGCAGTAGCCCCCGGTTGTCCACCGCTAGCACTCGTCATCACCTGCACACCAGCAACTGTACCAGAAAGTGCATTTGTAATATTGGACACCTGTCTTTTTTCAATTTTCTCATTGTCTATAACCGAAGCCGAACCGGTAAAAGCTGATTTCTTTGCTGTACCATAAGCCACTACCATCACCTCATCAAGCATCTCACTATCAGACTTCATCACAACCCTTACATTAGGTTTTATAGCCACTTCCTGAGTCTGCATACCAACGAACGAAACACGCAAAGTTTTCGCAGAACTATATAATGTGTAAACTTCTATAAATAAGCATTTTATAAATAGATATAAAGTCATTATATTTAACCCAAAACCTCAATAGAATATGCTCTACCATGTATTTACAAAACTATCAAGTTACTCACGTGTTACCATGTTTCGCAATAAAACAATGATTATCAATGCTATATACATATTGGTGTAATCTATATTGCAACTATTAAAATATACTTTAGTTTTTTATTGAACTATTTTTGTAAAATAAAAAGTAATGTGAACAGTCGTGGTTGACCATAAAGAAACACACTATGATGAAAGTCGCAAACAGAGATTTATGTCAAAATAAAACATAATCCTATTACAAAAACCATCATAAATAAGTTATTATAATAAGATTATAATTATCTTTGTGTAAAACATGTAACCTATGACAAAAATAAATCCTTTCATAACCAGTGGCTATATTTCAGCAAAGTACTTTTGCGACCGTATAACCGAAACAACTACATTGACACGTTATATAACCAACGGGAATAATGTAGCTTTGATATCCCCTCGTCGTTTAGGAAAAACCGGGCTAATAGAGCATTGTTTTCATCAGCAACAAATAAGGGAAGTATATCACACATTTTTAATCGATATATATGCAACAAAGAATTTTCAGGAGTTTGTATTTGAACTTGGTAAAGGTATTCTGAATGGTTTGAAGCCGCGTGGAAGAAAAGCATGGGAGCTGTTTCTCAAATGTTTATCCTCTCTTCGCACCAGTATCTCTTTTGATTTCAGTGGTAATCCCAGTTGGAATTTGGAAATGGGTGATATAAAGGCTCCCGCTATAACGCTTGATGAAATATTCCGTTATTTGGAAGAAGCGGATAAGCCTTGCCTGGTTTCCATTGACGAGTTTCAAGTCATAGCCAAATATCCGGAAGGGGATGTTGAAGCCATATTACGGACACATATCCAACATTGTTCCAATGCAAAATTTATCTATGCCGGTTCGCAACGTCATATGATGGGAGAGATATTTACTAGTCCGTCACGTCCGTTTTACCAAAGTACGGCCATTATGGAGCTGTCTCCTATTAATGTAGATATTTATACGGAATTCATAAAAAGACACTTTGCGGAGAATAAGAAAAAAATTGCAGTAGAAACAATTCAAGAAGTTTATAAACGTTTTGAAGGAATAACCTGGTACATTCAGTTTATGGCAAACTCGCTTTATGCAATGACTGCTGAAGGTGAGGAGTGTACTGTTGATAAAGTGAATTTTGCCATTGAAAATATTTTGTCACAACTAAATTTTACCTATTCTTCACTTCTGTTTCAACTCCCACCTAAACAAAAAGAAGTCCTCATTGCTATTTGTAAGGAAGGAAAGGCTCAGGAAATCACTTCTTCTAAATTTTTAAAAACTTATAAGCTAACGGCGAGTTCTGTGCAAGGAGCCATAAGAGGACTTTTAGATAAAGATTTTGTAACTAATGAATTGGGAGTGTATAGCGTGTATGACAAGTTCTTCGATATTTGGTTAAGGAAACGGATCAGTTAAAAAGGAATACTATTGTTGACAGACCTTTTCTAGTGATGCAATAATAGAAAAATCGGTAAAAGCAGTTTGCCTTTACCGACTTTTACTTATAACATATTCTTTACCTCTATCAATTCTGGTCACTCGGAGAAATTTGAGAATTATTCTCTATTTCCGAGATGGGCAACTGATAAAGGAACGGACGTTCTTCCTGATTATAACGGAACTTGGCAGCAGAGAAGTGATTGTTGTTTTCTGCACCCCAGGTTTCATCCGTACGGTCTACAGGAATATTCAAACGACGATTGTCAATATATTCCAAGCCTTCTCCCCAGAACTCTACACGTTTTTGATAAATGATTTCCTCTATCAAGTCGGCTTTGTTCGTAAAGGTGTAATCATAATCGGGTTGACGGGTCTTCATGAAGTTTTCCAGTTCGGTTACAGCATCCGGAGAATTCTTGTGTGCCAAAGCTTCTATCTTTATCAGATAAGCTTCTTCCGAACGCATGTAGATATAGTCTCCCAATTCCCAACCGCTGAATGTACCTGCCTGGATATTTTCACGACCTGTACCGATGAATTTTACAGCCTGATATTCTACGGAAGCTGGCGTCTTAGTATCACGCAACAATGTTACACGGATAGGCTTACCGTCTTTATCTTTAGTATCCACACCTGTAGAACGGTCGCAGCAGAACCATTGCAGACGAATATCATTATCCGCGATGCGGTCTACAAACGGCTTAAAGGCGGCACGCCATACACCGATACCGGCATAGCCTTCACTGTAAGCATCCATCTGCGAGAAGTAAGATGCATAAATCGTACTATTATCTGCAGTAATGTCGCAGCCGAATACCACATCCGGCAGGCTGATGTTACTGAACCCTTGCAGTATTTGATTTTCATTCGTCAACATAGGGATGTTGTCTATCACTACTTGCGCATATTCTATCGCTTTATCCCATTCATGGATAACCATATTTGCACGGGCCAAGTGCATAGCTACTACGCAACCATCCATATCCGTAGGTGAGGAGGTGTGTACCATATCCAACTGTTTGAAGAAGCTGAAGGCGGTAGTAAGGTCGCTCATGATTTGCTCATATATCTGGGCTACAGTAGCACGCGGCTGGTCGCCTTCCGTTTTTTCTGTGATAAGTGGCACGCACGGAGATTGCGAGAAATCATATTTCTCTCCACGTCCCCATTTCGTTCCGTCTGCACCGGTATAATAGGAATGCTGGTACAGATAGGTCAGTTGCAAGTAGGCATAGCCACGGAAGCCGAGGGCGATGGCACGATATTTCAAATTGGCAGGATCTTCACTACTGGGATCAATCAGTTTGAGAATATTATTGGCATTGGCTATGACACGATAGTATTCTTTCCAGCGATTGTTGGTCGGAGTATAGTTCTGTTGCCAATAATCCAACAAATAATGATAGAGACTCATACCGAAACGTCCGGTCATAATCATGTCGTTACCCATCAGCGATGTCAGGTAATCAAAGCTCTTTTGACCGAAATAATTATGTTGCATATCGGTATCATAATACTGTTGCATATCAGAATACATACCTGCCACAGCGGCCGAAAAAGTTTTATCAGGGTCGTCCTGAGCCACATTGCCTAGTTGGTCTTCGGTCAAATAAGCGGTAACATCGGCATCTTCAACACAAGATGTAAGCAGGCTGCCGACAACGAGTACCTGCATCATATATTTTATTATCTTCATATACAAAACTTTTTTTAGTTAGAATGTAAGGTTGATACCTCCGGAAATCACACGCATCGGAGAATAGCCTCCATATTCATCGTCAGCGCCTGCCATTGCCACACGGGGGTCAAATCCCTGACGTTTGGACCACAAGGCAAGATTGTCTGCTGTAGCATAAATGCGCAACTTTTCAATACCGAATTTCTGCATCAGGTTTTTTGGCAATGTGTAACCCAAAGTAATGTTACGGATACTGAAGTAGCTAGCCTTTATCAGATTGAGATCTGACTGTTGAGTGAAAGAGTTAGAAGCATTGTCTGCATTCCAGATAGGGAGTGAGCCTGTACCTGTCTCCGGATTGAACGTCTTCCACATATCCTTGTTATGACCTACATAGAATGAGGAACTCATACCGTCCAAATAGGAATAATCATAAGCATAGCCTCCAATCTGGAAAGCCGTTGCTATAGAAAGATCAATACCTTTGTAAGAGAAAGTAGTACTGAAACCGCCATTAAAATCAGGCAATGCAGATTTGCCGATGAAATAGCGGGTTGCCTCGGCGTAAGTAGTAGTGGTAGTGCGGCCTATTACTTCTCCTTTATCATTTGTTTCGTCCATGTACCACATGGCATTTCCTTTTTCATCCATACCGGCATACATATAAGTATAGTATTCAAAGCGGCTCTTGCCTTCACGCAGGTTGAATGGACCACTAGTAATACCATCTTTGCGATTTTCTTCGGGCAGTGTCAAGATGCGGTTTTTGTAGTGGGAACCCACAAGCGATACCGTCCACTTCAAGTCAGGCTGATTGAAAATATCTACATTTACATCGAACTCTATACCGGTGTTTTTCATCGCACCCAGGTTTTCCCAGTTATATGGACGTCCGGCTGTAGAGAAAGCTACGGGACGCTTGAAAAGCATATCATCTGTACGGCGATAGAAGTATTCAAATGAACCATATACCCGGTCGAACAAGCGGAAGTCTACACCCACGTCAAAAGTTTTCTGCTTTTCCCATGTCAAATCCGGATTACCGTAAAATTCCGGTGAATAGCCTAATTCAGCACCATTCCAAGTAACCGTATATTGGTCTTGGTAAGGTGTGTATACATAGGCGTAACCTTCATCCGAAAGAATATTTTCATTACCCTGGGTACCATATGAAGCACGTATTTTCAGGTCATTCAACCAAGCGTTCGTTCCGTCCATAAATGCTTCATTGGAAATACGCCAAGCGGCCCCTACCGACCAGAAATTACCCCAACGGTCCAGGAAGCGGGAAGTACCATCGCGGCGGAAAGCTGCTGAGATATAATATTTGTTATTGTAATCATAGTCTGCCATACCGAAATAGCCCTCAATGTTGTGGTTCACCTTGTAGCTATTGATGTATTGCATCTGTCCACCATTGTTCAGTTCCGGATTGCTCGGATTAAAAAAGTTAGTTTTCTGTCCGTCAAAATAGTCGTATTCATACTTATAGTATTCATGACCTACCTTAGCCGATAAGTGGTGGTAATCGCCGAACACATTGCTGTAGGCCAAAATTTGGTTGAAGTTGGTAGTTGTTGTGTTGATACTTGCCTGTGTACCTCGACCACCGAACGACTGTCCGTCACCGATAGTCGGCGTGTAATAGAGTGTTTCGCTGTCATTCGTAAAATCATAACTGTAATTTGCCGTAAACTTGAAGTTCTTCAAGAATGAGATTTCTATATATGAACGTGAAGTCAGGTTATTATACACGCTTTCACGGATGTCCTCTCTCATGTTGGCTATCACATTTTGATTAGTTGCAGTAGGGCGTTTGGATGTACCGTCTGTTTCACCGTTTCCGGCATCATACATGGGACGTCCGTCTTCATAATATTTCATGTTACCTTCTGCGTCATAGGCATGAACTGGGAAGATAGGAGCCCAGGAGCGTGCCACGGCGAAAGGATTGGAAGCCGTTCCGGCATTTTCCTGTACACCGTTTTGAGTAGCTTTGGAATACCCTACATTGGTACCTACTTTCAACCAAGATTTCAGTTGGGAGTTAACATTGGCACGAGCCGTAAAACGTTCATAAGAAGAGCCTAATACATAAGAGTCATTATCCAGATATCCCATAGATACATAGAAGTCTGTACGGTCGTTACCGCCTGAAGCAGATACATTGTATTCCTGACGGAAAGCGTTGTCGAACAAGGCATCAGCAAAAGTGTCATCATAACGCAAACGCGCATTGGGGTTAAGTTTACCATCGGGTGTCACCAGATATTCTCCTTGCGGAATAATGTAAGCATTGTAATTACCCAGTTCGCCCAGCAAATCCTGACTGGCTGCCAAATTAGAATCTTCAATGGAGTTTCCGGCTGCCCAATAGGTATTACGAATACCATACCAAGTCAGGCGATAGAATTCTCCAGGATCAGTAGCCATGTCATAATCCTTATACGCACGCTGTGCCACCCCCCAACTACCGTCAAAGTTAATGGATACTTTGTCTTTACGTCCGGTCTTGGTCGTAATCATAACCACACCTCCGGCTGCACGAGAACCATACAAGGAGTTAGAAACAGCGTCTTTCGATACGTTCACCGAAGCAATATCTGTAGGATTGATATCCGATAACTTACCGTTGAAAGGCACGCCATCTACCACAATCAACGCATTATTGCTAGCCGAAATAGAACCTATACCGCGCAGGACGATATCGGCATCCTGTCCCGGCTGTCCGGAAGAACTTACTACCTGTAAGCCGGCTACAGCTCCTTCGAGTGCATTTGAAACGGATGCAGCCTGCGAATTACTGATAATTTCATTCTTCACACTACTGATGGAGCCGACCAAATCCTGCTTGCGTTTAGTGCCATAAGCTACTACGGTTACTTCATCAAGCAGCTCTGTATCAGACTTTAATGTTACTTTTAGGTTCGGCTTGATAGCTACTTCCTGAGTCTGCATACCGATGTACGAAATCTGCAAAGTTTTCGCAGAACTGCATTAAAACTAAATAGTTGATTATTAATATATTATATATTTGATAGAACTTATTATAATTAGTATAGTCTTCTTTAAAAGCCAATATAAGAGAGGTACGGGGTTTGGGAGTATACCCATTATCTACTTGAATTCAATATATACCATTGATATACAGCTATCTATGACAATAATACACTTTTATTATCATATTGAAAATTTACTTTCTGTTTTTTTCTTTATCTTTTTGTTGATATAATTTAATCAATTATATATTGAACTTAAACGAATACATTGCTATGGAGTACTATAGTGCATCTTGTATTAACTATTGTTCTTTTGTAAATATTTATAAATGCTTTATTCCTAAAGAAAGAATAATGTTTTGAGATGAGTTTTAATACGGGAAAAATCCCTCTATTTTAGATTGAATTTGTGAAAACAACCTAAAACAAAGGGATTTATTTACTTGGATTTATTTACCTCCGTTTATCCACGTCTTCTCAGAATAGATATAAGAACCGTCGCCGTAGGCTTCTTTCACATCCGGATTGCCGATGACCGCGCTGTTGCCATAGGGCAAGCGTTCCGGATAGCGGTTAATACCGCTTTGGGTGTTTCTCGGGTTAGTCAGTATTACATACTCTTCTCCCATTGCTTTCAAGCGACGCAGATCGTTGTAAGTTTCCACTTGCTCGTCCAATGCTTGCGACACATATTTCTGTTCAAAAAGTTTTTGGAGTGTCGGTGTGCCCAAAGACATGGCATAGTTTTTTGCTATTGTTGCAGCAGTCTGTACAGTGGATTCATCTCCAAACCAAGTCAGAATTTCCGTAACAGAAGCTTCTACTGCTTTTTGATACGCCGAGGTGGCATCAATGTTTGATCGCAGTTGAACTTCTGCCTGAATGAAATAGAGTTCGGCCTCACTCATGATATGAATAGGCTGTGAACCGAACAAATACCATGCCGGCTGATATTTCATTACTCTGGCATCATCTACTGTCTTGGCAATAGTTTCATCTCCCGGAGTATAAGACTCTCCCAAAGCATTCAGATAATAATCCAAGCGAGGATCATCTGTGGCTTCCATCAAGTCTGCTACTATCTTTGAAGGTGCTGTGTACTGGCGGCTGAAAACATAGGCACTCCATGGATTATCACATGTAGAACCGTTAAATCCTGTAACTGTAAATCCTTCGAATCCGTTGTCTATAGCTTTTTGTACGGCTGTTGCCACTTCTGAAAGTACGTTAGGTTCTACCGCCAGTTTATGCAACAGATAGCGTGCTTTCAGAGCGTGAGCAGCTGCGAGCCATTTAGATGCAACCCCTTTGTAGGCTATGTCCTGATTACCGGCACTTGTCAAACTTTTGCCTTTTTCCAAGTTACCGATAGCCTTGTCGAGTGTAGCCAAAATACCAGTATAAACATCTTTCTGTGCATCTAATTTAGGTTGCAAATTACCTTGTCCTTGCACAGCTTCGCTATAAGGAATATCACCGAACATATCGGTCAGGACACCGAAGTTTACAGCTTCCAATACTTGTGCCATACCCAGTATATCAAACTGTCCGACATTACCCGGTACTTCATTCTCTATTTTGCTCTGCATTTGGCGTATATTCTGTAAATTGCCATAGATAGAGTTCCATACATTGTTAAAGGTAGTAGAAGCAGCCCATTCGCTTGCGTTGCGCATTTCAGCAAACATTAATTGGTTGTTACCCATACCTATCTCTTGTTCATTGAGCGAGGAAAGGTAAAAAGCAAAGTCACCCGATACGGTACTGAAGCCTGTGGACATAATGGCATCTGTCAGTTGGAGTGCTGCCGGGACGGCTTCCGGTGAAGGGTGTTCATAGTCCTTGTTGATACGGTCAAATGCATCTTCTGTACATGCTGTCAGTCCGAGAAGAGCCACCGTCAAAGTCATGAATATGTATTTTTTCATAATCGAAATCTTTATGTTGGTATGTTTAGAAATTAATAGTAAGACCACCGCCGAAGCTAGATGTGTTGGGAACTGAGAACCGTTCGAAGTATCCGCTCATATTATTATTGCCTTGTGAAGACTCCGGATCGAAGTTGGGCAAATTAGCCCAAACAAGTACATTACGGGCAAAGCCGTAAATCGAAATGTTGAAGATACCGAGTTTGGGCAATTGATAAGTTAAAGTCAGGTCGCGTAACTTGATAAAGCTCGTGTCATACACGCCGGATTCGGTGATATTGTAATAAGCCTGATAGTAATCGGCTTTATTTACTTCAACTGTATTGGGCTGTCCCGTTGCTTCATCTATGCCTTCAGCAACCATACTTCCTTCGTGATAAGGAAGTGACTCTTTGGTAGCACCAAAATAATTCAGAGTCATGTTTGTTCCGTGATACATCTTTCCACCTTGTTGCCAGCTCCATGTGGTAGAGAGTGAAAGACGTTTATAACGGCCACCCAGCGTAAAACCAGTAGTGAAGTCCGGAGAGCAGTTGCCCAAGTCTTGGCTATTGCCCGATGATTGAGGCAGACCGTTCAGTAACAGTAAATTGCCTGCTTCATCGCGTTTGAAGCCCAAACCATATATGTTCGGATAAGTACATCCTGCCTGTGCACGAATTTGCGGTTCTACAAATCCGCCCAGCATAATGGATTCCACACCCGGAGCCAGTTCTATAACCTTGTTGTTTACTTTGGTAAAGTTGATACCCAAATTCAGGTCGAAATCTTTGGCTTGCAGAATAGCAGCATTAATAGAAAGTTCGTGAGCATGCGTGCGCATTTTTCCGGCATTGGTCAACATTTCCTGATAGCCGGTCGCTCCATCTACGGGTACATAAAAGATCTGATCTTCTACATTCTGCAAACTGTATGTGTATTCCACTTTCAAACGGCTACCAAAGAAATGTAAATCGGCACCCACTTCATAATTGGTTGTATTTTGCGGTTTCAATTCTTCATCATACACGCGGTAATAGGGTGTGAAAGTAGATACTCCGCTAGGTAGAGGATAGGTAACCGGATAGTAAGAGTACATACCGCCCCCGTAGGTGGGAGTATAATAATAATTGGCATAATAGTTACCGGCCTGACCTACTTGTGCGAACGAAGCACGGAGTTTACCATAGTTTAATATTTTATTGTTCTGCAAGAAAGGTAATTTGGTGAACTCCCAGCCTAATGATACTGAAGGATAGAAGAAACTGCGACTGCCGCGCGGCATGGTTGATACGTAGTCGTTACGTCCGGTTACGGTCAGATACACCTGATCTTGCCATGACATTGAAAGACTTCCGAAAAAGCCTACTGTACGTTCTTGTCGCTTATACTCACTAGATGTTAGTGAAGTAGCATTTCCAATGTTGGTAAAACCAGGAAAGTTGAAGTTGCTGCCGTAATAATCCCAGTTACGGATACTCTCATGATTGAACTCGTTTCCTAATATTACGTTCAGCCTCCATTCGTCGCTTTTTCCGAATTTACCGTCAAAATTAACGGTGAACAGATTATTGAATACATTGTGCTGAGAACCGTAATTCTCTATGTCTCCACCTTTCAGCGATGACGTACTGCCCATTTCCCGTACGGTGGCATAGTCAGAAGTCCAAATGTCAAGACCGGCCTGTTCCCTAATCTTGAGTGAGAAGTTCTCTCCCAAGCCCAAATCCGGTTGGTACTCCAAATAGGTATTGCCAAAAGCACGGTTGGTATGCTGGAGATATTCATTATGTTCCGCCCACCAATAAGGGTTGGTAAATGAGGTGGAACGGAACAATATCTGGTTTGTCGGATTGCCCGGTTCATGATTGGGAATACCCTTCAAATCATATTCGGCCGGAGCAGAGTAAACCACATTCATGATACCATCGTTGGCTCCCGGTGCAGATGTAATTTTAGTAGATGAATAGTTCATGGAGAATCCTGTGTTCCACTGTGGATTGATTTTCCAATCTACCAATCCACGCGCTCCCCAACGGTCCATGCCTGTTGAAGGAATGATGCCATTCTGGTGCGAATTGTTCACGCCGAACGAATAGTTTATTCCGTTGATGCTTTGTGATAGATTCACGTTTGTGTTTTCAGTGAATCCTGTGCCTAAAAAATCGCCCACATTATCATAAATCTGTGGCGTAGTCCAACCGTCCAAACCGGCTTGTGCGCGTTTGGGATTGTAATATTGTCCTTCGCGTATACCATCTGCCGCAGTGTATTGATTATTCATGTTTCCACCATATTTGGGGTCGTTTGCCAATTCGCTGATTTTCGGTCCCCAAGTCATGGAAGAAGACGGATCATATCCTGCTGCAATGCTGTTGCCCTGCGAATATATATTTTGACGTTCGAATTTGCGTGAAACCCGTTGTGCACTCAGGTTCGTTGAAATCGTTACGCTTGGTTTGTTCATATTGTTTTTGGAACCGCGTTTGGTCGTAATGACAATCACACCGTTGGATGCACGGATACCATACAATGCGGATGCTGCCTGACCTTTCAGTACATTCACAGACTCTATATCTTCAGGATTAATGTCTATGCTACGATCGGCGTAGTTAGCACCCGTTACAGATTTACCGGTATCAAAATCCGCAGTTGTATTCACAGGCATACCATCAATTACATATAACGGCTGGTTGTTGCCATCAAACGAGCGAGCACCACGAATTACAATCTGAGAAGAAGCACCCGGTGCACCCGATGACTGACGAATATCTACACCCGTCAACTTACCTTGTATAGCGCTGGCAAGCGAGGTTGTTCCTGCTTTATTCAGTTGTTCTGAATTCAAATCCTGTGCCGCATAGCCTAATGCTTTGCGATCACGTTTGATACCCATGGCAGTTACTACTACTTCATCCAATTGTTCGGCATCTGATTTGAGTATCACTCTTACATTTGGTCTGATAGCCACATCCTGCGTTTGCATGCCAACGAATGAAATTCGCAAAGTTTTCGCAGAACTCACAAAAATATAAGTTATTTAAAATTAGAGTTTTACGAGTAATAATAAATTTGCCATTTAGAACAAAAGTATTTACACGTGTTATTCTAACCGTATCTAATAATCGAATTATATTACCAAAATGCTACCTATAATCTATAATAACTGTTGATTATTAGTGCTTTGCATGGATGGCTGTTGGGTAATAATCATATCATAAATATACTTGCCGTGTTTTTTAATGGTATTTTGTAAGCAAAAAACATTAGTAGCTTAAGTCTCTCGTTTATAATTTGAATTCTGCCTCTCTATGAAGTTTAAAAATGAAAATCATCTGTTACGCTATCACGTTGTAGGGGATATTCCTCTGATACAAGTATATTGTACCATGTAAGATGGACGTGATAGATAAAATTATTTACAACTATCTATCACGCCACATATCTTCTTAAGAATGGTCTAGACCGTATGTGTATTTACCTCCGATTAAATAGAATAATTTATTGGTTACCAGTATAAAACTTTTGTTTTTTTCCAAAAAGAACTAAAAAATTCAGCACTATAAAATAACTTGCTTACTACTTATTAAAGCTGTTATCTGTCTTTTTTTTAATACCCAGTGCTGCTTGCTTCATTTTTTCCAAGTCGTGAACAATCGTCATATCCATAATATTGGTATACACTTGTGTCGTTTTTACACTTTTATGACCAAGCAGTTTTTGTACAGTAGTGATATTTACACCATTATATATAAGTAAAGTTGCATTGGTGTGACGGGCTGTGTGAAATGAAATCTTTTTTGATAATCCTGCCAACTTTGCAATGATTATCAGGTCTTTATTGATATTTGAGTTATCTCTTAAGCGGAAAAAATCCTCCAGATTATTGCGGTATTTATTAAGGATTACAATTCCTTTGCCTGCAAAAAGGAGATAAAGGGGTAACCGCACTTCTGTTCCGGTCTTTACAGATTTATATATAAGCCACGTTTCCTGATTTATGTCTACAATGTTTTTCTTTGATAAATTTGTAAAATCAGAGTATCGCATTCCTGCATAACAGCAGAACAGAAAAGCATCCAATGACTTTTGCAGTTTCATATGCTTGCCCGTCAGGCTCAAACGTTCTAATTGTTCCAGTTCTTCTGGAACTAAATGGGTGTGTTTGTTCTCCACGGTTTTTATTTTATACTTCCTGAAAGCATATTTCTGGATTTCAATATATTCTTTATTAATAGCGATATTTATGTGACGTTTTAAATGTTTCATATGTTTCGCAATGGTATTGGTATGATATCCTTTCTGTTGCAGGAAGTACTCAAAAGATGAAACGAACTCGAATGTCAAATCGGAAAATACTATATCCCTTTTGAATTCTTGCAGTAATAGAAGAGTAGAAAGATGATTGCGTTTGGTACTATCCTTTAAAGACGAATTCGAAACTTCTTGCTTAAAGAAGGATATAAATGAAGAATTGTTCTCTCTGGCAGCTAAGGCATCTTTTAATAATTCCAACGATATGCGTTTGCCCTGCTGCCATAACTCCAATTCTTTTTTCTCTATTGCTGCGACAAATTCGTAAATCAGGCGGTTGAGAGCATCTGCATTAGGGTGGTTTTTTACAACTAGTTTTTTTGCATCCCATTGTTCAGGCTTCAGATAGACTTTGGTTGAAAAGTATTTCTTCTTTCTGTCCAAATAAGCTTCTACCTGTACTAGTGCCATTCCTCTTTTGTTCAGACATTTCTTTCTGTTGTACACAAGACTGTAAATAATTTTATTCATCTCAAATTGTTTTGATTAATACTATAAACAAATAAGATGATATTCTGTGCAAAACAGGGTTTGAATAAGAATTAATATCTGCAAAAAAAGACTCCTTCTTTGACGGTCTGTTCTTTGAAGTTATCCAAAATATTCAAGATGTCTTGCTTAATTGGATGAACTTGCGCAAATATGAGAGTATTTTTAACTATTTTGTTTTAAAATATATGTATTCGGATTAATAATGGAGCAAAATGATTAAAACAGAGTGGTAGCAAACATCATCATTTTAAGGTTCTATAATTGTATAAAACATGCTATTCAGCATAAAATAATCGAAAAGATTAACAATTTGATAGATTTACAAAGTTTTTTCAATAAAATAGTTGTATGTTTCATATTTATTAATATATTTGCATTTTGTTAGAATGAAGAGACAATTAATGTAAAGTTAAACTTTAAGAGAGAATTTATGAAAAGAAAATTAATGCTGTTATTGGCCTGCCTTTTTGTGGGCATAGGTCTGGTAACTGCCCAAACACAGAAAGTCACAGGTGTTGTGATTTCTGAAGAAGATGGGCAGCCAGTTATTGGAGCTTCTGTATTGGTAAAAGGTACGCAAATCGGTGCTATTACCAATGTAGATGGTGATTTTACATTACTGAACGTACCAAGTTCTGCGAAAACTTTGCAAATTTCGTACATCGGTATGCAGACTCAGGAAGTGGCTATCAAACCGAACTTAAAAGTGGTATTGAAACCTGATACTGAGGTGCTTGATGAAGTTGTAGTAACCGGATATGGTACTTTCAAAAAGTCCTCATTTACAGGTTCTGCATCAAATGTGACTACCGAAAAGTTACAGGATTTACCTTCCATCAGCGTGCAAGATCGTTTGGCAGGTTCTGTTGCCGGTGTTCAGATCACTTCTACTTCCGGTCAGCCCGGCTCCGTTGCCTCCGTGCGTATTCGCGGTATGGGGTCTATCAATGCCAGCAATGAACCATTATATGTCATTGACGGAGTGCCTATGCTGAACGGAAACGTCAGCGAATTCACTTACGCAGATTCCGGTAACAGTCTAATGGCTACACTGAATAGCAATGACATAGAGTCCATGACGGTAATCAAAGATGCTGCGGCTGCATCATTGTATGGTTCGCGTGCCGCTAATGGCGTTATTGTCATAACAACCAAAAAAGGTTCTGCCGGCAAAACCAAGATAGGGGTAAGAGCAGACTGGGGTATGTCTAATATGGCAATCGATTATCGACCGATTCTCGACGGTAAGCAAAGACGTGAAATCCTACACTTGGGCTTTGAGAATTATGCCAAATATACCCTTGGTTATGATGCAGAACAAGCAGCAGCTTTGGCCAATAAAAACATCGATGAATATGCAGCAGAACCCTGGTCTGGATATACAGACTGGAAAGATGTCTTATTCCGTAACGGTAGCCACCAGAATTATGAAGTAAATGCACAAGGCGGTAATGAAAAAACGAGGTTTTATACTTCTTTTGCTTACACAAAGCAAGAAGGTATTACAAATGTATCAGGCTATGAGCGTTTCACCGGTCGCGCCAATGTTACACACCAAACCGACAAAGTGTTATTGGAAGCCAACGCCATGTATACCAATTCAACCCAAAACGTAAATAATGAAGGGACCAGCTTTGCAAGCCCTATCATGTGCTATGCAATGACTGCCTCTCCCTCTACATATCCATATAATGAAGACGGTTCATTCAGCAGTAACTTCCCTGCACTGAATGGTGCCAACCCTATACAAACTGAAACATATAATTACAACAGGGCCACCATAAACCGCTTCCTCGGTTCAATGGCCGCTACCTGGACTATTTGGGATAATCTGAAATTAAAAGAAGCCATCAGCTATGACTTCAACCAAAACAATGAACGTATATGGTGGGATCCCCGCAGCAACGACGGTCGTTCATCAAATGGTGTTTATCAGCGCGTTATGGGCAACAGAGGGCAGTTAAATACACAAACACAATTATCTTACAACAAATCCTTCGGATTACACAATCTGGATGCTTTGGTAGGCTTTGAAACCGAAGATTATAAATATGATTATTTATATGCCAACGGAAACCAATACCCTTCTTACCTGCCGGAAATAGAAAATGCAGGCGATAGCCGTGCTTCAAGCCATGTAGAACGGTACAGAATGACTTCTTTCCTGGGACGTATCAATTATGACTACAATAACAAATATTATTTTAGTGCAAGTTATCGCCGGGATGGTAGTTCCCGCTTATCAAGAGAAAGCCGTTGGGGAGACTTCTGGTCTGTATCCGGTTCTTGGAGACTGAGTGAAGAAGCTTTCATGCAGGATATCAAGCATGTGCTGACCGATGCCAAATTACGCGTATCTTACGGTGTGAACGGTACACAACCCACAGACTTGTACGGCTATTTGGGCGTATATGAATTTGGTTATAACTATGCAGGAAATGGCGGTTCGGCTGAAGCTCGTTTTGACAATCCCAATATGAAATGGGAAAAGAACTACGCAACCAACGTAGGTTTGGACGTTACGCTGTGGAACAGACTGTCAATTACTGCAGAATGGTATAACCGAGACACTAAGGATTTGCTGATGAGCAAGAATATTTCAGCCGTACCGGGTGTAATCAACAGTAGCGGTGGAGCCACTATGCTGATGAATGTCGGTTCTATGAGAAACCGCGGTGTTGAATTTGAAATTAAATCCACCAATATCCAAAACAAAGACTGGTATTGGAGCACATCCTTGAACTTCGGACACAACAAAAACACCTTGTTAAAACTGGACGGCGAACAGAACGAAATGATTGACGGCATAGCCATTCATCGTATCGGAGAGGCTTATCAATCATTCTATGCTTACGAATACGCAGGTGTTGATCCGGAAACTGGTTCGGAAATGTTCTACATTAACGGAGAAGATGGAAGTCGTGAAACCACCATACATTCAAATGAGGCCAATAAGGTGATTATCGGTTCGCCCGACCCGAAACTGACCGGTGGTCTGACTAACTTTGTAAGTTGGAAATTCATAGATTTAAACTTTACTCTGACTTACTCTTTGGGCGGTCATGCATACGATGCTGCAACGTGGTTACAGTCTAATGGCGGTACTTACAACTATGTAGGTAATGTTCCGGCATACTATAAGATTGAAGATACTTGGAAGCAACCGGGCGACAACGCTAAATTGCCCCTATTTGCCTATGGCAATAAAAATACGGTTTCTTCACGTTGGATGATGCCTACCGATCACTTACGTTTGAAAAATCTGACCATAGGTTTCACTCTTCCAAGCAACTTGTCCAAAAAGGCCGGAATAAGCAAATTAAGAGCTTACATTTCGGGTAATAATCTGCTTACCTGGAAATCCAAAGACTTGTATGTAGATCCAGAAACCCCTGTTGACGGACTGTGTTACTTCGAGACACCTGCATTAAGAACAATTACATTTGGTATCGAACTTGGTTTCTAATTAAAATCTTTACTTAGCATATACATTATGAAGAAAATATATAATATCCTAGCATTAGCAGCAGTCACGACAGGGCTTTCGTCCTGTGTGAATAACTGGCTGGACCAAACTCCTTCCAACGGAACGCCAACAAGTTCCGCCATTACCAATTACAATGATGCCCGCACAGCAATGTATGGTATGTATGATGGTCTACAAGGCAATTCCACTTACACACAGTACTATGCAGCTCGCATGTTCTACTATGGAGATGTCCGGGGGGACGACATGCAGGCACGTACTCAAGGTATGCGTACCTCTTCTTGCTATGAAATGCGCTATACCGCAGATGATGCCCCAAACATGTGGAATATACAGTACAATGTGATAAGACGCGCCAATCGCTTGATTGAGGCTGTAGATAACAAGACAATTACCGATGCGGAAAATTTTCAGGCTGAATTAGCAGATATCTACAATCAGGCCAAAGTAATACGTGCCTTGGTACATTTTGATTTGGTAAAAGTGTACGGCATGCCCTATACATACGATGAAGGTGCTTCGCTTGGAGTACCTTTCGTTGACAAACCACTGGATCGTGATGCACAACCCGGACGTGACAAGGTAGCCGATGTTTATGCCAAAGTTGTTGCAGACCTGAATAATGCCATCGACTCAGAAGCATTGACCGTATCCCAAAAAGCAGGTGAAAAACAAGGCTATATCGATTTATGGGCAGCTAAAGCTTTGCTGTGCCGAGTGTATCTATACATGAACAAAAACCAGGAAGCCTTCGATTTAGCAAAAGAAATCATCAACGACTCTCCTTATGAATTATGGACTCCCGAACAATACGCTGAGGCATGGGACAAGCAAGATCCGAACCATACACAAGAAATGATTTTTGAATTGATAAACAATGGTTCTGATGACTGGGCCGACCGTGAAGGCATAGGCTACTTGCTGAATGAACAAGGATATGCCGATGCTATCTGTACAAAATCATTTGTTGATATGCTGCAAACCGATCCTGCAGATGTCCGTAACGAAGTTGTACTACCAGTAATGTACGACAAAGACTTGAAGAAAACCTATGGGGATAATCCGATTTTCATCAATAAGTTCCCGCTGGGAGCACTGGGAGATATGCGCCTTGCCAACTTACCGATTTTACGTTTGTCCGAAGTTTACCTGAACGCAGCCGAAGCTGCTGCCAAACTGGGCGGAGCAGCCAAAGCAGAAGGTATAAAATATCTGAACGATTTATTGGAAAAACGTACCAAAACTCCAACAGCCAAAGTATCCGATGCCATTGCTGATGACGAATTCCTGAGCAAAGTTTTGATTGAACGCCGTAAGGAACTGGTTGGCGAAGGGCAACGCTTTTTCGACGCCATGCGCAATAACGAAACGATTGTACGCTATAGCAGTGAGGAAAGCCAAGGCTGGCACTACTCATTACTTAAAGAATCACAAAGTTTCGACCGTACGTATACAAAAGCATTGTTGCCTATTCCTGTAAGTGAAACCAATGCCAACCCGACTTTGAAAGCACAGCAGAATCCGGGTTATTAGACAAAGCCTAACCAGTACCGGTTTGTCATAATAGCAGAAAAGACAAACCGGTAGTTAAGCTTTCTGATGATAAAACATAAAGCATGATATGGTATTTCATGCCAGCTATAAAAAAGGTTGCAAACGGAAGACTTTTTTCCTGTTTGCAACCTTTTTTCATTACTGCCAAATTCCGGTTCTCTTATTTAATTACATCAAGCAACCTTCCTTTACAATATCCGTCAATATCGGCTTCACTCCACTAACGAAACATTCTACGGCAATCACCATCAAGATGAGCCCCATAAGGCGCATCATCACATTATTACCGGTTTCCCCTAATAAATTGACCAAACGGGTGGAAGCCTTCAATATCAAGAATGTAAGAAAATAAATAAGGGCAATAGTGCCTATAAGCACCCCTTTCATCTCAAAGGAATGTGCATCTTGCATCAGTACGATTGCATTGGCAATAGCGCCCGGACCACATAACATCGGAATACCTAAAGGAGTTATCGAAATATCATCCGCATAAGTCTTGATTTCTTCATCTTTCAATTTCATCGGTGTATAGCGTGCCTGCAGCATATCAAAACCTATCTTGAAAATGATAACGCCACCCGCTATTCGGAAACCGTTTGTCGAAATACCGAAAAACTTGAAGAGGAATTGCCCGGCAAAGACAAAGACCATCAATGTGATAAACGAGACCAATGTTGCGCGCTTTACGATAGAACAACGTTCTTTATCGGTCATACCCTGCGTCATAGTCAGAAAAACCGGCATTGTGCCCAACGGATTAGTCAACGTAAAGAAGGATGTGAAACACAACAATGCAAAAGGAATGAGAGTTTCCATAATAGTATTTTTAGATGTTCATCATTGGAAACAAAAGTACAACTAATCTGTCAATGTCACAAAAAATTAAATAAATCTTTCAAATCAGTAATCTGATAGGTAGGAGCAAAAGGCAAGTCGATACGGCCGGACAAATTGTAAAACACCTGGTGCATGCCTACTCCCGCCGCTCCGACAATATCATTTTCCCAACTATCTCCGATCATCAACGAATTATTCAACTCGGACTGGGTTGTCGAAAGAGCAAAATGAAAAATCTCAGGCCAAGGCTTCAGGATTCCGATATCATCGGAAAGAACCACTTTTTTGAAATATTCATCAATGCCCGACGAACGCATTTTATGACTTTGGAGTTCTTTAAATCCATTTGAAAGAATGTATAAATTATATTTTCTCGAAAGATATTCCAGCACTTCACGCGCATGTGGCATCAATTTGCTTTTGGTAGGAATCATTGTAAGAGCATCTCTTTCGTAAGCCTTTGCCAAAGTGGAGTCACCTGCTCCTACAGCCTCCAAAGGATAAAGATAACGTTGACGGTTTAACTCTTCTTTCGTGACTTTACCATCGGTATACTCTGCCCATAAATCCAGATTGCGACGCTGGTAAAGTGAATAATAATGCTCGAACGAATCGAAATAGCGATCGTATCCATACTTCCAGTACATTTCTTCATAGGTATCACGAGCATTGAGAGAGAACGCCCAAAGCGTATCGTCCAAATCAAAAAAAAGATTTTTATAAAGCATAAAAAAGAATACTAAAAAGGCTGTTTCAAAAGCAGGCCTACAAATGAAACGCACTTTTGAAACAGCCCTATCAATTATCAATCAAGTAACTATTTCACTTGAATTACCAGATACTTGGAAACGCTCCAGAATTCTTTCGGATTGGTAATCTTCAATGTCAACTGATCTTTATCATCTTTTTCCAAGGCATAAGAACCGGTAGGATGGGTAGTCAGAATATCAGCATCTTTGGAATACAGTTTGATTTCTTTGGTAGTACGAATATCAACCTGGGTAAAATAATCCTTATTGACATCACCATCTTTCAAGACCGAACCTTTTTTAAATAATCCGGAACCGCTCAGAATTTTCTGGTCTTTCAGTTCTTTCTTCGTTCCGAATACAAACCATGCAGTATTAAGCGCTTTATCTTGTTCTGCCACTGTCTTGGCTTTTGCCTCATTCTCTGCAGTCAATTCACTCTTGACAGCATTCAAATCCGTAACGGCGGCATCCAACTCCTGGATGCGGATATTCTTAGAAGCCAGTTCGGCCTGCAACTCTTCGATACGCTGGGTTTTCGCATTCAGTTCCTGTGTCAAAGACTCAACGGCTCTTTTTAACTGAGAAGAGTTGGTCTTGCTGTTTTTCAACATAGATTGCAGTTTGGCAATCTGCTCTTTGTTCTCTTCCATCTGCTTACGGATGAATTCAATATCAGAGGCTATCTGCTGTTTAGCATTCAGAGAGCCCTCTGCAACTGCACCACGCTGCAAGTCTACACGGCTTTCTGCCGCATTGATTTGACGAAATCCTTCCGAAATATCATTGAAAGTGCCCATCATTTCATCCAGTTCAGCATTACGCTGAGTCAGTTCCATTAAAAGAGAATCATTCTCAGCTTTCAACTGATCTTTGCTACCACCTGAAAAGCTGTCACATGAAGCCATAACGGCTGTACATACAATCAAAACTGCTAACTTTTTCATACGCTTTTGTTTTACGTTTTGTTAATGAAGTTATTTAATCGTCTATTCCTGCTACTACAATCACTATCTCACCACGCGGTTCGTTGGCCGTGAAATGTTCTATCAATTCGGTAAGAGTACCACGTACCGTCTCCTCATGTATCTTGGATATTTCACGGGAAACGGACGCCTGCCGTTCCGAACCGAAATATTCTGCAAACTGCGTCAGTGCTTTTACCAAACGGTGGGGAGATTCATAGAAAACCATTGTCCGGCGTTCTTCCGCCAAACCTTTCAGACGTGTCATCCGACCTTTCTTCTGAGGAAGAAAACCCTCAAAGCAGAACTTCTCGTTGGGCAATCCGGAAGCCACCAATGCCGGAACAAAAGCAGTAGCCCCCGGCAGACACTGTACTTCGATACCGTTGCGGACACACTCGCGAATCACCAGAAAACCCGGATCGGAAATACCCGGAGTACCGGCATCTGAAATCAACGCCACGGTCTCACCACCCTTTATTCTATTTACAACACTTTCTACTGTTTTATGTTCATTAAATTTATGGTGAGACTGCATCGCATTCTTTATCTCAAAATGCTTCAGCAATATTCCGGAAGTACGCGTATCTTCTGCCAGCACCAAATCCACTTCTTTCAATATGCGGATAGCGCGAAAAGTCATATCTTCCAAATTTCCTACTGGCGTAGGCACTACATAAAGTTTTCCCATATCCGCAACTTTTTTAACTGAAATACTTCTTGAGAAGTTCTATAAAATCAGCAGCCGCCTCATTTTCCTCATCCGGTTGTACAGTTGACATAAACACAGACATAGCCTCATCCAAAGAGGAAGCCTCACCGCAAAGGCGCACCACCTCATTCATACGTGTCGCATCTCCGGCAAATAATTCACGGGTAAAACGAAACGAATCATTCAGACTGATGGCATGTTGCAAGTCCGTAGCCGGCTTAATACGTTCAGCAAGAATCTGAGAAGCAGATACTGCAATATCCGAAACGTGAGTTGCCTCAACCGGAACATCAGCAACTGATTCGGAAATCACTTCCGATTCAGTTGTTTTATCCACAATGTCAGAAGCAACATGTTCCGCTGGAGTTATCACAAAAGTGTCGTCCAACAGTTTTGTCAGCGCATCCAACCGCTCCTGCATCTGATGAATATTTCTTTTGGCAACTATTCTCAACACAGGATTTGTATCAGTGAGCATCGACTGTATCAAACATTTCAATTCCTGAACATCCAGTTCTATATCATTCAATAATGCTTGCATATCCTTTTCCTGTCCGTATTAATGGCACAAATGTAGAAATAAATAATGAAAAAATATCCGGAAGCGAACAAAATCATTACTTTTGCGACTGAATATAACACTCAAAGATATGGTATTATTTTCGGAAGACCACATACAAGAAACCAAACGCAGAGGAAGAATTGAAGTTATATGCGGCTCCATGTTCTCCGGCAAGACAGAGGAACTGATACGCCGTTTGAAACGTGCTAAATTTGCCAAGCAACGTGTAGAAATATATAAGCCGGCAATAGACACGCGTTACTCAGAAGCAGATGTCGTATCGCATGACAGCAACATCATATCCTCTACGCCGATAGACTCATCGGCAAGCATACTGCTATTCACTTCCGAAATAGACGTAGTGGGCATCGACGAAGCGCAATTCTTTGACGAAGGTCTGATTGATGTATGCAACCAGCTTGCCAACAATGGCATACGTGTAATCGTAGCCGGATTGGATATGGATTTCCGCGGTAATCCTTTCGGACCCATGCCGGGGCTGTGCGCCATTGCAGATGAAGTTTCCAAGGTGCATGCCATCTGTGTAAAATGCGGACAGCTTGCTTCATTCTCTCACCGTACTGTAAAAAATGACAAACAAGTTCTGTTGGGTGAAACAGCCGAATACGAACCCTTGTGCCGGGAGTGTTATTTACGGGCGATAAAGGAAGACCAGCAAACTGCAAGCGATTAATAAATTTAATACAGGATTCTATGGAACGTAAAAAGATTACATTCGACAGTTTTATCCGCGGTGTCATTTTAGGAGTTATCATTATCGGCATATTGATGCTTCTGAAGCGTTTAAGCAGCGTTCTATTACCTTTCTTTATCGCTTGGCTTATTGCCTATCTGGTATATCCTTTGGTCACATTTTTCCAATACAAGTTAAAATTAAGAAATAGGATTGTTTCCATATTCTGCGCATTACTCACACTTCTGATTGTGGGTGCCGGAGCTTTTTATCTGTTAGTGCCCCCTATGATACAAGAGTGCGGCAGAGTACAGACTTTATTGGTCCAATACTTTTCGCACGGAACATATAATAGTAATGTACCCACCTCTCTTTCCGATTTTTTACGAGATAATATCGATGTTAAATTTATAACCGAACTATTCAATAAAGAGAACCTGTTGGATGCGCTCAAAGAAGCAGTTCCCCGCCTATGGTCTTTATTATCGGACTCAGTTGACTTATTATTCAGCGTATTCACCATATTCATTATCTTACTATATGTTATCTTCATTTTATTGGACTACGAAAGCATCGCAGAAGGTTGGACGCATCTCGTGCCTATGAAATACCGTTCTTTCGTGGTAGGCATACTAAATGACGTAAAAGTAGGTATGAACAGATACTTCCGCGGACAGGCATTCGTAGCCTTATGTGTTGGCATTTTATTCAGCATAGGCTTTCTTATCATAGACTTCCCATTGGCCATAGGTCTCGGTCTGTTCATCGGGGCATTGAATATGGTGCCTTATCTTCAAATCATCGGTTTGGTTCCTACTATCATACTGGCAATCCTGAAAGCCTCCGACACAGGCGGGAATTTTTGGATAATCATCGCCTCAGCCATGGCAGTATTCATTGTAGTGCAAACCATCCAAGACGGATTCATCGTGCCACGTGTTATGGGGAAAATTACCGGACTAAATCCTGCTATCATTCTATTATCACTTTCCATATGGGGTTCATTAATGGGAATGTTGGGAATGATTATCGCGCTACCGCTCACAACGCTGATGCTCTCCTACTATCAACGTTTCATTATCAACAGAGAAAATATTCATAAGACAGAATCAATTGATAATCAAGTAAAAGAAATAAACAGCTAAAATAATGCAAACTTTTTTCGTTATAAGTCTTGCATATTAAATATAAAGTCCATATCTTTGCACCCGCTTAACAGCAATAAGGATTGATTCGCTAGCTCAGCAGGTAGAGCACAACACTTTTAATGTTGGGGTCTTGGGTTCGAGCCCCAAGCGGATCACCAATCAACGATGAAAATCGAAGAAAATCCCTGATAACCAACAGTTATCGGGGATTTTTAGTTTCTACCCACCTCCCCTTTTCACGCAGAATACGGCAACTTTCACTGGCCAATTCGGTGGAGTAAGATTCCTGCCGAAAAAGTCCACCGAATTAGGTTGCTTTGCGTTGATACACACTATTTTGCGTAGCCGCAGTTCTGGTTTTGGAACTTAATTTTGCAAACAAAAAAAGTATCAAGCCATGCAAAGAAACTATTTCTCGATTCTCTTCTTTATCAGAAGAACAAGACTGTTGAAAAACGGTGAGGCACCCATCGGGCTGCGAATCACCGTGAACGGGCAACGTGCCGAAATGCAAATCAAGCGCAGCGTTGCCGAAGAGCGTTGGAACGCATCCAAAGGATGTGTGACCGGAAAAGACCGGAAAGCGTTGGAACTGAACCAGTATCTGGAATCTGTCAGGACGAAGATTTATCAGATACATCGCGAACTGCTGCAAGACGACAAGCCTGTCACGGCTTTCACCATGATACAGAAATTCAATGGTGAGGGCGAAGCTCCCAAGATGCTCTTGGAGGTATTCCGTGAACATAACAAGAAGTACAGGGAACTCATAGACCGTGATTATGTGAAAGGCACGGTTTTGAGGTACGAAAGGACTGTCCGCTATCTGGAGGAAATGCTGCAAAGCCAATACAATCTGAAAGATATTCCGTTGAAGGAGCTGAATCATGAATTCGTCCTGAACTTTGAACACTTTGTAAAGGTGCAGAAGAACTGTGCCCAAAATGCGGCTGTCAAGTATCTGAAGAACTTGAAGAAAATCACACGGCTTGCATTGGTCAACAAATGGATTACCGATGATCCGTTCTCAGAAATCCGTTTTCACCAGACACAGAGCAACCGTGATTTCTTGACGGAAGAGGAACTCAATGCCATCATCAATAAGAAGTTTGACATACCACGCCTTGAAACCGTCCGTGATATTTTCGTCTTTTGTGCGCTGAGTGGCTTGGCGTTCACGGATGCACAGCATCTGACACCAGAGCATATCACACAAGACTGCAACGGGGACTATTGGATAAGAAAACCGCGCGAAAAGACAAACAATATGTGCAACATCCCCTTGCTGGATATACCACGAATGATTGCGGAGAAATACAAGAACCATCCCGAGTGCATTAAAAAAGGTGTGGTACTGCCTGTCCCGTCCAATCAGCGAATGAACAGCTACCTCAAAGAAATTGCGGATGTATGCGGCATCAAGAAGGCCTTGAGCACACATATTGCGCGCCATACTTTCGCCTGCATCGCCATAGCCAACAAGGTGTCTATGGAGTCCATCGCAAAAATGTTAGGTCACTCCGACCTCAGAACTACAAAAATCTATGCGAAGCTAATGGATAAGACGGTTTCCGAAGAAATGAATGTTTTGAAACGAAAATTCAGTGCGATATGAACAGAGGAATAATCATAATCAGTGAAACGGGTGCAGTTATTATGCCGACTGCACCTGTATGGATGACCCAATTTGAGATAGCTAATTTGTTCGGGGTATTCTCCTGCGACATCCGCAAAGCAATACGGATTATCTACAAGAACAAGGAATTGAGCGAAACCGATACGATGAAGTATATCAAGCATCCTGACGGCATCAGCTATGATGTGTATAATCTTGAAATGGTTATAGCCATTGCATTCAGAATATGCAGTAAAGAAAGTTTCCTGTTTAGACGGTTTGTAACAAATGAAATCTGCGCCACTAAGAAACGGAATCCGATAACATTGTTCTTCTCTTGTGGCAAGAGCGGCAACCTATGGTATAGCTGAGGTTCATCCCGTCAGTCACCTGTCCCCGATGCTCGGATGCAAAGGTAGCGTGTGGCTTTGACGGCATTGGCAAGGTCAGGCGGAGAGCCGTTTCGGACAAAATCTTCCTCAAACGAGTTTGAGCGTATTCCGCCCGAAAACCTTGCCACTGCCAGCCACACGCTTGAATGGCATCCGGCAACGGAAACAAGCGACTGACGGGAAATCAGAAGAAATAGAGAAACGGCTTACAGACGAAGCTAAACATTGATGCTTCATCCGTAAGCCGTTCCTTTTTTCTTTTTGTCGAAGTTCCAATGCTACCGCAACATAGTGGCAGACGGCAAACTGCACTCCTTCAAGAAAATCAGGTTGCCGCCTGTCGGTAGGCAGTGCGGTAACTGTCAGTCAACATCCTTTCGATGTCGGATTCACGGTAGAGAATTTTGCCACCCAACTGGATATAGGCTATCCGCCCCTCATTACGGTAGTCCTGAAGCGTCCGGCGGCTCACCTTCAACCGTGCCGACACCTCCTTGTCGGTGAAGAAACGCTCTCCGTCCAATGTCGGGCGGTAGTTGGCTGTCAGATGCTCTACGTTGTCCAGCAGACGGTCGAGGTTGCCCATGAAGTGGATTATCCACTCGTTGTCTTTGTTAATCAGTTCGTTCATGTTACTTTGGATTTAGTGGAATTGTTGTTATCACTTTACTTAGTTATCAAATTGTCCTGCCTTTGAATTTCGCTTCCTTTCGCCTGTCCTCCACGATGGAGACGATACGCCGCACATCTTCGGGACGATAATACGTCTTGTGATTGATTTGGCTGTATGACAGCGTCCCGTTGTCACGCAAGGTCTGCAACGTGCGTGGGCTGATATTGAGCATCCGGCACACATCCTGATTGTCCATCCACTCGCTCATTCTCTTTTCTCCGTGCCTATGGCAGATGGCATCCATACGGCTGACGAAACGGTCGAACTTGGCGACCAGTTCCTCGAAGGTCTTTCTCTCGATTGCTACGATTTCCATATTGTCTTTCTTTTAGTTGTTACTGTTTCTTTTGCCACAAAGGAATACATAATTTGCTATCCTGCAATGGATTTCTCGGAAGTGGCAGCATGTTGCGTCAATAGGTAGTCTTTGTCCGGGTTGCCGCTTTGTTGATTGCCCGTAAACAAGGCTCCTACCGTAATTTCTGCACATCATCTTGGACGGTTGCCACTCCTCTTGCCACAAAGAAATACATATTCCTTTACCTGACAATGGCTTTTGCTATTACTGGCAGCATGTGGCACAGGGTGGTAGCGGTTGGCATTGGCTGGAGGCAGCAGTTATTCCCTTAATTCTGAAAATAGGAAGGTGGCAAGGGCAAAATAAGAGCTTAATTCAAATTCGCTTGCGATTGAGCCTTTGTCCTCTCAGGCATATACATTCGGCAAAACGGTGAAGTCCACACCATTGTTTCCATCGTCATAAAGCAAAACCATACAAAATTGCCGAACAGAACCCAAGTGCTTGACCGACTGCACCGAAGCATCTTACTTTGCTTCCGATAAACGGTCACCCATGCGCATGAGACCACCAAGTATTAACTTTCAAAATTAAACAAGATGGCAAAGAAAAGAAACTACGAGAATGACGAAGCGTTCAAGAACTTCAGAGTGGAGGACTACCTACCCGAAATGAAATGGCGTGAGCCGGAAGCAAAGGCTTCCGAACAAGAACAGAAGGCACCCACGGAAGAGGTTACACTCTTCCCTCCGCTGGATGGGACAGGCACATCTGCAATGCAGGATACGATGTCCGATGCAGACCGACCTGACAAGCCGGATATATGGGATGCACCGGAAAGTAAGACGGCAGAAGAACCCGATACCGATGATGTCGATGTCCCGTCAGAGCGGACTGTCACCAGACGCATCAGCGGCAAGCAACGCAGGCTCTCGCTGGAGGAGTACCGTGCCACTTACCTGAAAGTTCCGAAGATTGTCAACCGCAAGCCCGTGTTCGTCAGCGAGGAGGTACGTGACGAGCTGGACAGGATTGTCGGCAACTTCGGAAAACGCGGCATGAGCGCATCGGGGTTGATTGAAAACCTTGTCCGTCTTCACCTCGACAGCTACCGTGAGGACTTCGGGCAGTGGCGCAAACTCTGACAAGATTTCGGAGAACTCGGATGAACCAGTGGATGCACTTCATCAGTTCATCCGATTCTCCAAGTGAACAATTACACTCGGAAACAAATCCGACAGGCGGAGGATTTTTGTGTCCTCAAAGACACAGCAAGGTATATTTTCAGTTACTCCGGTACATTCCGGTAACTGAAAATCCTTGCACTGTCGTGGGCAGAATTATCCTCCGCAGTCGGATAATTTCGGGGTTCATTAATCAAAGATTAAACAATGTACAAGCCATAAAATTAAAAAAATAAGAAGCATGAAAAAGAAGAGCAAGTACGGGAGAAATCCCAAGTTGAACCCGAAGACGCACTGCGTGATGGTGCGCTTCGACGATGTGGAATGGAACAGGTTCCTGACGATGTACAAGGAATCGAACGTTTACGCGAAAGCTGTCTTTCTCAAGGCGCACTTCTTCGGACAAAGGTTCAAGGTGCTGAAGGTGGACAAGACGCTGGTGGACTACTACACCAAGCTGTCGGATTTCCATGCCCAGTTCCGTTGCATCGGCACGAACTACAATCAGGTCGTAAAAGAGTTACGCATCCACTTTTCGGAGAAGAAGGCGATGGCGTTGCTCTACAAGCTGGAGAAGTGTACCATCGACCTTGTGAAACTGAGTAGGGAGATTGTGGAACTTTCAAGGGAGATGGAGAAGTGTTATCAATCCAAATCGGACTGACATGGCAAGTGTAAAAGTAAAGTTCAGGCCTTCGACAGCCACAGGCAAGGAAGGCACAATCTATTATCAAATAATTCAAAACCGCGTAATCCGTCAGCTGAAGACAGATTACCGGGTCTTCACGCACGAATGGGATGCCAAAAACGATTGGGTTATTACTGACGCACAGAGCCGATATGACTTTTTACAATCGGTTCAAGAGCGAATAAGCTGGGACATCAAACGGTTGCAAACCATCATCAGCCAATTAGAAAACAGTCACGTCAAATATACCGCCGATGATGTAATTTCCACCTTTCATAAATCTACGGATGAACAATCGCTGTTCAACTTCATGCAAGCCACGATAGCCCGTCTCAAACAGATGGGAAAGATACGCACGGCAGAGAACTATTCATGCGCGCTGAAAAGTTTCATGCAGTTCAGACAAGGCAAGGATGTCCCCTTGTCAGAAATGGACTCGGATTTGATGCAGCTTTATGAAGCTCATCTTCAAGGCAAAGGCACCGTCCGCAATACCAGTTCCTTTTATCTGCGTATTTTCCGCGCAGTGTATAACCGGGCATTGGAGAAAGGACTGACAGAGCAGCGCAATCCTTTCAGACACGTGTACACGGGAGTGGACAAGACCGTCAAACGTGCCATTCCTTTGGCTGCGATAAAGAGAATGAAATGCCTTGACCTGTCATTGCAACCCAGCCTTGAATTTGCAAGGGATATGTTCCTGTTCAGTTTCTATACCCGAGGAATGGCATTCGTAGATATGGCTTTCCTGAAAAAGAAAGACCTGCAAAACGGTAGTTTGTCTTATCGCAGGCGTAAAACGGGGCAACAACTGGTCATCAAATGGGAAAGGCAAATGCAGGAGATTGTCTGCAAGCATCCGACTGACAATAGCAACACATATCTTCTGCCCATTCTAAAATATCCGTATCACGATACTCATAAGCATTACAGGAATATATTGTCCGGGATAAACCGCAACTTGAAGGTGGTCGCAAAGCTGGCCGGGATAACCACTCCTTTAAGCATGTATTGCGCCCGCCATTCGTGGGCAAGCGCCGCCAAAGGAAAGCATATTCCTTTGTCTGTCATAAGCGAGGGGATGGGGCATGATTCGGAAAGCACCACTCAAATCTATCTGGCATCCTTGGATAATGCCTTGGTGGACAATGCCAACGCGCAGATATTGAAAAGCCTGTAAAAGCGAAGCCGTTTAGCAAGGAGGTTTCTTTCTTAGAAAGAGGGGCTTACTCTATTGCAAAGTTACACATTTTGCTGAAAATCCACCCATTATAGCCGATGGAAATTAACTTGAATTATCAATAAATGGGCATTCGTTTAGGTAACTATGAAAAAACAGTCTATAAATCAGCCTTATAGAGTAATGTTTCCCTCTTTCTAAGAAAGGCACCCAAAAGGTACTAGGGCTTTCTCATTCCCTTTATGCAACTGAAGATGATTGAGAAAACGACCGAGGATATAGACATACAGGAAAACAGGCTGGTTGAACTTTCCCCTGATTTGTTGAACACCCTGCTCAAAGACCATACGATGAGCAGGGAAGACGAACAGTGCAATATATTTTGGGCAACTTCCGATTATGAGCATTTGGGTGACGGGTACGAGTATCAGTCACCCATCCTGCCTGAGCTGATAACAGGAAAAAACGGCCATGTGGTCATGCCCCGTGTGATGAAGCACAAGACCACACAGACCGCACGTTCCCGGGAAATGGCAGAGGTGTTCACTCCGTCATGGATCTGCAATGCGCAAAACAACCTGATAGACGAGGCTTGGTTTGGCAGGAAAGACGTGTTCAACAAGGAAGTAACCACAGACGATGGCACGAACACATGGCAGGTCAATGAGAAAAGGATAACTTTCCCTGAAGGCAAGACATGGAAGGACTATGTACGTGAGAACCGTATGGAAATCACTTGTGGCGAAGCCCCTTATCTCGTGAGCCGTTACGATACGACTACTGGGGATTTTATTCCGGTGGAACGGCGTATCGGATTGCTTGACCGGAAACTCCGTGTCATCAGCGAGAATACAACCACTTCCGGCGAATGGCTGGAAGCCGCACAGGATGCCTACAAGAGCATCTACGCCTACGAATGGCAGGGCGACAGCCTTCTGCTTGCCCGTGAAGCCCTCCTTTTCTCTTTCATCGAGTATTACCGAAGCAAGTTCGGGAAAAATCCGCTATTAAAATCCGTCAACTATATCGCCTATATCATTTCGTGGAACGTATGGCAGATGGACGGGTTGAAAGGTGTCGTGCCGAACAGTTGCGGCGAGCGCAGGGAACTTGTTCCCGACCTGTTTGGAACAACGGAAACAGTCAGCCAATGCGAGGGTTGCCAGAAAAACGACATCCGTAAGCACAACGGAACCTACTGTATCATCAAGGACTGGCGCGCCACCGACAAGGCTACGGGCAAAAAGGGAAAGCGAATCCGATTCATCGACCTCATAAAGTGACCGTACCATGAAGACCAAGTATTTTGAAGAACTGAAGCCCAAGCTGATTTATGTGTTCCGCATCAATGACAGCGCACATAAAGGCTGCCTTAAAATCGGTGAGGCAACTATGGATGTTGACCCCGACGAGGTGGACATCACCGCCATCGCACCAGACAGCAAGGTGCTCAACAGGGCAGCCCGCAACCGTATAGACCAATATACCACTACCGCAGGAATAGCCTACGAACTACTCTACACCGAGTCTGCCAGCTATCGCAAAGGCTCCCGGACCATCGGTTTCAATGACAAGGATGTGCATGAGGTGTTGAAGCGCAGCGGCATCCGGCGCAAGGAGTTCAAGAATATCGACAAAGGCGGCAAGGAATGGTTCATCACCGACCTTGAAACAGCCAAACGAGCCATCGCAGCCGTCAAGGAAGGACGCGAGTCGCTCAACCCCGGTGAAATCAGCGTTGGGCGGTCACCCATCGAATTCCGCCCCGAACAGGCAGAGGCCATTGCCAAGACGGTGAGACTCTACAGGAAAGCCGGAGCCAAAAGCCGCCGTATGCTCTGGAACGCCAAGATGCGTTTCGGCAAGACGCTCTCGGCTCTTCAAGTCGCCAAGGAAATGCAGTTCACCCGCACCCTTATCCTTACCCACCGTCCTGTGGTCGATGCTGGATGGTTTGAGGACTTCGACAAGATTTTCTACAACAGTCCCGGCTATGCCTACGGCTCGAAGAATCACGGTTCTTCTTTCGCCGGCCTTGAAAACCGGCATAAGAGAGAGGGCTTGAAATACGTTTTCTTCGCTTCAATGCAAGACCTTCGAGGCTCCGAGACCGTTGGCGGCAAGTTTGACAAGAACGATGACATTTTCTCCACTCCGTGGGACTACATTATTATAGATGAAGCCCACGAAGGTACACAGACCACACTTGGTAAGGCGGTTATTACTGAGCTTACAAAAGAATCCACCAAGATACTCCAGCTCTCCGGCACTCCGTTCAACCTTATGGACGACACCACCGAGGAGGAGATGTTCACATGGGACTATACCATGGAGCAACGTGCCAAGCTGGAATGGGACCGCAATCATTTCGGCGACCCTAATCCATACGCAGGCTTGCCACGGATGAACATCTACACCTACGACCTTGGCAGGCTGATAGGTTCAGAGGATTTTGACGACAGTGAGGTGGCGTTCAATTTCCGTGAGTTCTTCCGCACGAACATTGATGGCGAGTTCTTGCACCATGCCGATGTGCTCCGTTTTCTTAATCTTCTTACCAAAGAAGACCCCGAAAGCATGTACCCCTTCGCCAATGCCCGATACCGCAACATCTTCCGCCATACCCTTTGGATGGTGCCGGGCGTGAAGGCGGCAAAGGCGCTCTCGACAATGCTCAAGGAGCATCCGGTGTTCGGCAATTTCGACATCGTGAATGTGGCGGGCGATGGCGATGAGGAGGAAGACCGTGAGGAAGCCCTCAAAAAGGTAAACAAGGCAATCGCCGAAGCGCAGCACGGCACCATCACGCTCTCTTGCGGCAGACTGACCACAGGAGTGAGCGTACCGCAATGGATGGGCGTGTTGATGCTCTCAGGCTCATTCAATACCGCCGCTTCCGCTTATATGCAGACCATCTTCCGTGTGCAGACTCCTTATTCAGTCAATGGACTGGTCAAGGAAGACTGCTATGTGTTCGACTTTGCGCCCGACCGCACGTTGCAAGTGCTGGCCAGTGTGCCGCGTGTAAGTCGCAAGGCGGGCAAGACCACCGAGGCGCAGCGTGAAGCTCTCGGTGACTTCCTCAATTTTTGCCCCGTCATAGGTATGGAGGGCAGCGTGATGAAACCCTACGATGCCAACAAGATGATGGAGCAGCTGAAGAAGGCCTACGTGGAGCGTGTCGTGCGCAACGGATTCGAGGACGGCTACCTTTACACTGACGAGCTTCTGAAACTCGATGATGTCGCCGTCAAGGACTTCGACGAGCTTAAAGGCATCATCGGTCAGACCAAGGCTATCGGCAACAGTGGCAACATTGATGTCAACACCCAAGGATTGACCAATGAGGACTACGAGGAGAAAGAGAAACTTGAAAAGAAGAAGAAAAAGGAGCTGACCGATGAGGAGAAGGCTCGCCTTGAGGAATTGAAGAAAAAGAAAAAGGTGCAACAGGACGCCATTTCCATTCTTCGCGGTATCTCGATTCGTATGCCCCTGCTTATCTATGGCGCAAGGATTGAGAACGAGGATGAGCAGTTGACTATCGACAACTTCACCTCGCTCGTTGACCCTCAATCGTGGGAGGAGTTCATGCCCCGTGGCGTGACCAAAGCCACGTTCAACAAGTTCAAGCGTTACTACGACCCCGATATCTTCGCTGCCGCAGGCAAACGCATCCGCGCCATGGCTCGTGCTGCCGACCGCCTGACCATTGAGGAACGTATCGAGCGCATCACTGACATATTCTCCACCTTCCGCAATCCCGACAAGGAGACGGTATTGACCCCGTGGCGCGTGGTGAACATGCACATGAGCGACACACTGGGCGGTTACACGTTCTACAACGAGGATTTCAGCGAAACCATCGCGGAACCTCGCTATGTGGAGCACCACAAGGTGACAGATGAGGTATTCGCCCCCGGAAGCCACCTATTGGAGATAAACTCCAAGTCGGGTCTCTATCCGCTCTATCTCGCCTACAACCTGTATCGTCGGGCGTGCAAGGACGCGATGTTCTCGCCTCAGACCCTTGACGAGCACCTTGCCATTTGGGACAAGGTGGTAAGCGAGAGTATTTTCGTCATCTGCAAAACTCCGATGGCGAAAGCCATTACCCGGCGCACACTAATGGGCTTCCGCAAAGGCTCCGTGAATATGTGGGCACCGGAAGACTTAATCAACAAAATCAAGAATCAACCCGAACTTTTCATCAAGAAAGTTCATGACTTAGTAGGAAAAGACGTGAAAATTAATGCGATAGTAGGTAATCCGCCGTATCAGGAGGTTGTTGCGCAAAAGGAAACGACCAATGGGCAGAAAGTAAGTGTTAGCATATTTCAGTATTTTCAGATAATAAGCGACAGATTAAGCAGATACACCTCGTTGATATATCCGGGAGCAAGGTGGATTCATCGCTCAGGGAAAGGATTTGAGCAATTTGGATTGTCTCAAATAAATGACCCACATCTGTGTTTACTGAAGTTTTTCCCGGACTCAACAGATGTTTTCAAAGAGGTTGGCATTGCCGATGGATTATCTATTGTAATGAAAGACACTCAGAAAACGGATAAAGGTTTTAAATACATTTACTCTAAAGGTGGTAAGGATATTTCTATAGATGCAAATAATCCAAACGATGAATTATTCTCTCTTAATCCACTTGATAATGAAATATCCAATTCGTTGAAATGTGCTATTGAAAATTTTTCATGCTTACATGAGGCTATTTTACCACGTAGCCTATTTTCTATCGAAAGCGATTTTGTGGAACGAAATCCTACACTTGTAAGAGAGTATAACGAAGGTGATTATTTAGATCCTGAATTAGAAATCAAGCTTTTTACCAATGATAAAGCTGGCAAGAGTGGAAGAGCACGTTGGTATGTAGCGAGTAAAGATGTTATTACAACAGGGCTTGAACATTTGAATAGATGGAAAGTCATTGTGTCAAGTGCCAACGCCGGAGGTCAAAAACGTAGCAATCAAATCGCCATTGTGGATAACTACAGTGCCTTTGGACGTTCTCGTGTAGCACTAAAAACATTCGCAACAGAGCAAGAAGCCAAGAACTTCTTCAAATATGCCACAAGTGAGATTATCCGTTTCGCCTTTCTGCTCACAGACGAGTCCTTGACCTCTTTGGCAAAGAAAGTACCGGATTTATTGGATTACTCAGATGCTAATGGTGTTATTAATTACGATGGCGATGTAAATACGCAATTGTATGAACTATTTGGCATTGATAATAGAAATCAACAGCATATACGAGAGGTACTTGCCTCAAAAGAATAATTTAAGGAGGTTGTACTCGTATACAAATACAACCTCCTTAATGTATATTATTACATTTCAATTATTTCATCCTCATTAAACCACTTTTTTTTGATAGCATTAGCTTTTACTCCATCAGGATTGTCCGTATACATAACAACAGCCAGTGAGTTCTTGGCACGGGTGCATGTAACATAAAAAAGCCTTTGTGTTCTTTCTATAGTTGTTTCTTTGCCATTCTCTTGATTTTCTCTATCCTTATCCGATAATTCCTTAACACCAAACAATTTGTCATAGCTAAACAAGCGTCCATTTATTTCCGAGTCGTCTATGATTACCATCACTCGATCAAATTCAAGACCTTTTACCCCTTGATGTGTGTCAAATCGAGAACGATGATTCACATAGTCATCATAGCTTTGTACCATATCAACCGACAAATCCATTACTTCCACCCAAGCACGCAAATCCGCTTCAGTGTTATCATCCAAATCAGATGGTTTCAATAAATATGCTTGCCTTACAACATCAGGAATACTCAATAGCTGAAACTTTAGAATTTCATTCACGATACAGCGAATAGTAGCATTACCATTTACAATATCAGCAATTCTCTTTGCTCCTTCCCTACATCTCAAATAAAGCTCGTATGGTTTCTCTGTTTGCTCGCCTTTCAATAATGGCGAGTTTCCTTTCAGAATTTCCAATGCAATCCGTCCATCACCCTTCATTGATTCCGCCATAGGTAGAACCACCTTAGTGAGGAACTCAATTTCTGAAACAGAACCTTGAAGAAGGGTCATCTGATATTTGGAAACTTTGGAAAATGGGGCGTAAAAACAATTAAATCCTAATCTACGTGCAGCCATCATGTGTTCCAATGTCAGAATCTTAACGTCAGCACCTTCTCCCGACCATTTATCATCCTGCGTATGCTCGCTCATCATTCTCATTATAGTTGTCTCCACCTCGTCTTTGTTGATGTCATCATGTTGCTGCACAACAAAGAGCCTAACAAAACCATCATCAACATCTTCACGTGGGGTTTGTTCGGCATGAATATCAATGTCCATCCCAATTGTATTTGCCAACTGAATGATTCGCTTCGCACTGCGATAGTTCATCCTCTTAACCGGTTTTTCCCATCCGTCAGGGAGAAAACTTTCCATATTTTCTTTTCCATCTGCATAGATTCTCTGTTTCTGGTCGCCGAGTAAGCCCAAAGTAAAGATGTCCCCAAAATTTTTTTGAATTTCAAAGAATGCATCTACCAATTCTTTTTTCGTGTCCTGACTTTCGTCAATCAAAAGTATTGGATATTGTTGTGCAATAATACGTTGCAGCATAGGGATCTCCATAATCATCTGAGCTGCAATTCTAATTACCTCAGCATGCTTCAATGCATTATGCTCTGGATTACTGCCATTGGGATTATACACAAACTTCTCTATTGCCTTTGCTTTTTCTAATTGTTCTTTCTTAAGCTCAAGCTTTTCAATATTGGAAAGATAGGTTTTTGCGGTTTTGTTTTTTGCTTTATCCAACTTCGCCCCCAACTCTACTATATCTTCTTGAATATGCTGGCAATAGAATTTTCTGATGTCTGTCTGATAGTATTGGATAACATTCCACACAAAACTATGTATCGTTGACACATGGAAAATAGGGCTATAATCCAAACGATTGACTATTTCGTTTGTAGCAGCATTCGTAAAGGTTATCACAGCCACGTTCTTCCCTTGTAGCAACAAATTTTCACCTATACCATTACGTATCTTTTTCAAAAGAAGTACCAAAGAGTAAGTTTTACCAGACCCTGCTCCGGCAAAAAGGAAAAAACTCTTACGCGGTGTCGAAAGCACACACTTCTCCAGTGTCTCGTCTATTTGAGCATCTATATTATTCTTCATTCTTATATCCATTAGCGTCCAAATATGACTTCATCCAATCAAGTCCTTCCTCTATATATTCGGGAACTACCAAGTCGTTAAAGTCATCTTTATACAATAAAGAAACAGCAAATTCCGCTTTTTGAAAGCCACCTTTATGTTCCAGTTTTTCGAATATCCTTTTCTGCAAATCTGTAACCGAAGTACTCTTTTTCAACAAATTTGCTATCGTTGTAATGGCACCCATTTTCTTGAGCCCATCTTGTCGGAACAATTCAAGATTGGTAAATATCAATGCATCCTCAAAAGTATAGGGACATATTTCTACCAGCTCCTCTTTTTCATTCCCCCACTTAACGTTAATTGATGTTTGGAATGCGATTCTTACATTATTAACAATTTTAGCTTTCCCGTCCAACGCCAACAAGTCATCTATTTTGTCTTTTTCGGGAAGCCAGTCTTTAATGGATGGATTACCTGTCTTATAACCTTTTCCTTTGGCTGTAATCACGGACGAAAGATGTTCCTTGTCGTCTTTCCCTTTTTGGGTCTCAGCCGCATCTATATCCGTTATAACCAGAGAAGCTATTCCAATCTTTTCAATTAGTTTACGGAAGCTATGTGCATGGCGACCATTTACTTCTATAACGGAAATATAATAAGAATCTAATCCGGCTTTTTCGAGAAAACTGGGAACAAGTATCTTTTCCGCAGGACCTTCAACTAGAATAACAGCATCCGAAAAGAATATATCACAGTGAGTCAAGCGTATATACCTCGTCACAAACTGTTTTGTTTCTTCTTCATCTTTCCCAAACGTACTTGACAAGTTCACAACTTTTGAAATAGGTATTTTATTACCATCGTCACCTATCACTCGCCTGAAATAGCGCATACAATTTAAATCAAGTTCGTTGACAATATGATTTGAATGCGTACTCAGCACAAGTTGTGTTTTCAACCAAGGATGATCCTTTATTACTTGATTGTTGCACAATGCATCAAAAGCTTTCTTTACAAACACTTGTTGTGCCTGTGCATGTAAGTGCGCTTCAGGTTCTTCTATAAATACAATATGGATAGGCTCAATGTTTCCTCCTTCACTCAATGTTCTCAGCCACCTTTCCCTGAACTCAATCATTTTCAAATAAATTGAGATTAGATTTCTATAACCCAATCCATTATACTTTTCTGGTAGCACCAGTTCATCCATACCTTGAATAACAAATTGCACTGCTGAATCATGTTTGATAGCCTCCTCAATCTGAATTTTACTTTGTATTTTTATCTTAGGATTTTGAAAACCGGGATAATTTACCTTACTCAACTCACTGACTGGTTTCTCAAAAGTCTTTTTTAATTTTTCGTCGTAGGTTTTGTTTGCAGTTGCAATGCCTCCCAGTAGATTCAAACCTTCCATGCATAGTTCTTCATCCTCTTGTCCATTGCTCTTATAATATTGTTGAAACTGCTTTGACAACGTGTCGATATCACTATCGGTTTGTCCTTCCGGATCAGAGAACTCTCTTGAAGCCAGAATCGTATCCACCCTAATCAAACTGTCAAAAGGATTTCCTTCAAGTGCATTGTTAGGAGTTTCTTGCACTTCATCCTCTTCTGTAGGGTCAAGAGCTAGGTCTATAATATAGTATTTCACATCGAAATACGTTCTAAGGTTAGCTCCCTTGCCCAAAAAGTCACATAAATTTCTAGGATACAATTCAGGAGAACCTACTTCTTTCCATTCCGCTGTAGATTCTAAAACTTTTGCCTTGGCTCTGGCTTCTTTGTAGGCTGTGTATAGTTCCTTCACATCTTTGGGAATGTATTGACCACGTACCCCTACTTTCTTACCGTCCCAAGTACTCAGTGACGGGATTAAGTGATTTACCCGATACTGTTCTCCATCTTCCACATCAATCCACACATCCATTGACGGCACCATATCGTCCCATCGATGAGGGTTCAATAAAGTTTCTTCTGCAGCATCCTTTTCCAACCATTCCTCGCCAATCGCATTAATTAAAGCCCAATTAGTTACGGTAAACTCCTTTAGAGTAAATTTCTCTGTATTCTTTAGAAACCAAACAATGGCACTGATAGCCGAAGTTTTGCCACTATTATTAGCACCGACTAAAACAGTTTGTCTTTCATCAAAGTCTATATGGCAATTCTTCAGTTTTCTGAAATTTCTGATATGAACTGATTGTATTTTCATGTGTTACTTACTTTTAATTTCTAATTTCATTCAACAATTCAATCACCTTATGAATCTCCGAGTATGCTTTCAAATCCTCTGGAGATTCTTTGCATAGTTGGCACAACTTTTCGGAATTTGACATTGCCCGTTCCAAATCGCCATTCTCTGTCAAGTATTTATAGAGATTGGTGCGTATGAAATACCGTTTCGTCTTCTCGTATCCCGGCATATACTTCTGCAATTCAGGAAGCAGTTGCTCGTAACTCTCATATCTCCGACAAACCACATTGGGCAGAAAGTGAAGCAAGAACCAGAATTCCGTGCAAGGGTTCGTTTCTACAAACATCACTCTCCCAGCGTACTTCTTTGCATTGTACTTTCTTTTTGCCTGTTGAAACAGTTGCATTTCAGATGGGAACTGAAATAGCCTGTCCATATCAAACAAGCATACGATAAAATCATATTGCTTGTCTAAGTAGGATTCAACCAGTTTCAGGATATGCTTGATGTCACTGTGCTGTGGAAAATCAGGCGCAACCTTGAAAGGATAACGACACGCCACCCTCAAAGAGTCGAAATAGAACCATTCGGTTTCTCCCTCGCCTATGATGGCGATACTTTTTGTTACTGTCCGCCCCATATCATTAGTCGTTTAAGTTGATATACTGACTACCAAGGAACGGCAATTTCACTAATTTTCCCTGCTTATAGGCGTTATATGGGGATAGATTCTTGTGCAGCCCCAAGTTAGAAAGACGTACTATTTGAGTTTCGCCAAGTTCGTCTTTGTCGGTGAACCATATCGTGTCACGGCGGATGAAATCCTCATTGAGAAGGTTGATGTCGTGGGTTGTCAGCAACATCTGAGAGGTTCCAATACTATTCGCCAAGAAGACTTTCAGAAAATAGGCCAGCAATTCGTAGTGAATGCTTGTTTCGACTTCATCAATAGGCACAAACCGATTGGTCTTTAACAAGAAATTCAGAATCACAGCCAATCCCATAAATCGCATCGTGCCGTTGGACTCGTATTCTTCGGATAAATCATATAGGTTGTCGCCAGCCTTGTGCTTGAATGTCAATTCCGTATTGGTAATCTTACCTTTCCTGAGCATCTCGGCTTTTGCTTCCTCACCAATAGGAGCGTTCTGAATCAGCTGTTCCAGCTCCGGGGTAATCAACTCCTCTTCTTCATGCAACACAACATCTTCTATGTTGAAGTCTGAGGCTTTCAGAAAGTCCAGAACAAACTTCTTCAAATCCCCAGCTTCATCTTTATCCAGTTGGGCTTTCACATATCCTGACAACAGCATCCCCGGAGCCAACACATCCTTTACCTGCTTGGCAAAATAATCGTACACATCATTCAGTCTGGTTCGCTCCACATTGCTTTTGCCAAAAGCGGCAAGCACACTGCAATTATTGATAGTGTTACCGGAAATCACACCTTGACTCTTTTTCGTCATTTTAAGGTTTGCACCAAACTCTATGACCGAAGAGTCTGTAGCGCCATCATAACTGCGGCTATACAGTTTGGTGGGACGAATGGAATCATAAACTATCAGCGATTCGGAATGAATATATTTTGCATCCAACTCAAAGCTGAGGATATACTTCGACTGATTGATATAAAACACCATCGACATTTTCGTCTTTTCATTCCTTGATGTATCATCCAGCATGAAAGGAACAACCCCTGTTTTATCGTTTCGGTCTTTGGGCATCCGTAGCACAAGCATCCTGAAGAACTCGACAGCATTCAATATATTGGTTTTACCGGAGGCATTGGCACCATAAATGATTCCCACCTTCAGCAACCTTACGCCGTCTTTCACCTCATACGAATACTCATCGGACATAAATGTGTCCGATGAAGGCTCAAAACTTATCTTTTGAGCCGACTTAATGGAGAAGAAATTCTCAATATTGAACTCTGCTATCATAACCGTTGTCTTTTTCTATTTAGTACTGCAAAAGTATGAATAAAATTCGACTTTATAAAATTATAAACAGGTATTTCGTAGCAAAACTACAAAATAAACACATAAAATAAATAAAGACAACTTTATATATTCCTTAAAGCCTCACTAAAGCATCTAATCGAAAAAACTGTTACCATACACACTTTTTTCGATTAGCGACAGCGCATTTCTCAAAAATAGTATTACCTTTGCAGTAGACAAAAGCCAAAGAGTGGCACTCAAAACGCAGAAAGTATCACGCTGCGAAATCGGTGGAGATGATTTGAAAGATTAAAAATTACGACTGACTATCAGAGGTTTATAAGATACTGGTGAGCCCCAAGCGGATCACTTGAAAATCAAGCAGTTATCTAAAAAGATAACTGCTTTTTTCTTTGTATATACTGCGATTTGACGGCTTTGATGTAAGCCAAGATGTAAACCAGTAAACCGTATGACTGAAACAATCAAAGTGCAGCATTGGCTTGATGGCAAAAAACTTTCTACCATCGCAATTTAGCAAGCAGATTATTTGCATGTTTCCAATAAGTAACATATATTTGTTCCCAAATAGTAACAATACGTAAAATGAAAGGAAAAAGCATAACAGGAGAAAGAGATCGGGAAGCTACCGAAAAGCGGTTGCTAGATGCTATCGGTAAAATGATTGCCGAAGATGGCTTCGAGAAAATCGGCATTAACGCTATAGCTACCCAATCAGGTGTTTCAAAGATATTGATATACCGCTATTTTGGTTCGGTAGAGGGACTTATGACTGCTTACATACGGCAACATGATTTTTGGATCAATTTTCCACTTGAATATCCCAGCCGTGAAAAACTACCTGCATTCGTGAAAAGTATGTTTCAAGGACAGATTGATCAATTAAGGAATAATCCTACTTTGAAAAGGCTTTATCGCTGGGAATTATCTTGCAATAATGATATGATTGTAAAGCTAAGAGAGCAACGGGAAAAAGTGGGAATAGACCTTGTAAAGAAAGTAAGCGAACTAACAGGACATCCCCAAAAGGAAATTGCAGCAATAGCCTCTATGCTGACAGCATCAATTACTTATCTGGTGATGCTGGAAGATTTTTGTCCGGTTTACAATGGCATTCCCCTGAATGAGAATTCAGGATGGGAACAGATAAACGAAGGAATTGAAGTTTTAATAAATAAGGTATTTCAAGATGAAAACTGATTTCATACAAATAGCCAGTTATGCTTCCAAAGCTCCTTCGGGACATAACACACAGCCTTGGAAGTTTCATATTACGGACAGTACTATTACGGTTCTCCCCAACTTAGATGTAGCGTTACCTGTCGTTGATAGAAACAATCGTGAGTTATTTATTAGCTTAGGTTGTGCTATTGAAAACTTATGCATCGCTGCCAGTTATTTTGGTTACACTACCCATATAATAGAATGCAGTATAGAAGCGATTATTCTTGAATTAACGAAAAATGATCTCACAATTGAAGATTCCCTATTTCATCAAATTGAGAAACGACAGACAAACCGCAATATCTATAATGGCAATAAAATATCAGATGGAATTCTACAACAACTTCAATCCATTCCAAAAGAAAATGGTATTCAATTCTACTTTACTGAAATAAATACGCCATTTGCAAATACAATAACCCAATACATAATGAAAGGGAATGAAATTCAAATGGCTGATATTGCTTTCAAGAATGAATTGCTTTCGTGGATGAGGTTTAATAAAAAACAAGTTGAGGCTACACATAACGGGCTAAGTTATTTGGTTTTCGGGAATCCACCACTTCCTAGAATATTAGCACGTCCCATAGTTAGCTTATTCTTAAAACCTAATGCGCAAAACAAATCGGATAGAAAGAAAATAGATTCTTCCTCGCATTTTGTTGTATGCACCACAAAACAAGATACAATCGAAGAGTGGATTAACTTGGGGCTAACACTCCAACGCTTTCTGTTAAAAGTAACTGAGATCGGGATTTCTTATGCTTTTTTGAATCAGCCGTGCGAAGTTGCGGCATTAGCTTTTGACTTACGAGAGAAATTACCTGTCAATAAGGAACACCCAACATTAATAATGAGAATTGGTTATGCAAAGCAAATCCCTTATTCTCCCCGTAAAAAGATTGAAACATTACTAGTCTAATATTTTTTTGATTACCATGTTCCCGATTAGTAACAATAATAAAATAACAATTTAATAAAACTAATATGAATAAAATGGGATTGACATTGATTTATTTATGGCTTGTCAGCCTTTGTTCCTGCCAACAGGAATTGATTGAGTATGAGAAAGGAGACGTGAAAGTATGCATTGAACAGGGTGAACAATGGCTGCATGACTTTCCTTTGTTCTTAGGTATCAACAAAAAGAACCCACCTCAAATTGCTGTCTGGTTGGAAGATACACAAGGGAATTATCTTTCAACGGTCTATGTAACTCATAAGATCGCCACTCAATCTTGGCAAGCATCGGGAGGAAACCGACGAAAAGAAGCTCTACCTCATTGGTGCTATTCACGTGGAGTTAAATACGATGATGGACTTTATTTGCCTACAAAGAAAGAGCCATTAACAGATGGTATATCAGGAGCAACCCCACATGGAAGTTTTGATATCAAATTAAGTCCGGCAATAGCATTAAAGACATTCGTAGTAAAAATAGAAATAAATCATTCCACTGATTTCAATGAAGCCTTCCCTAAATCAGCCAAAGAAGGAGAAGCCAACTATTCTGGAGGTAAAGAAGGAAGCGGACAACCAGCAATCGTATACGCTGCCAATGTAGATTTATCGGCAGGCAAAAAATCATTTGAAGCAAATCTGGTGGGGCATAGTAGCCCTAATGGTAGTTCCGGAGAAGTCAGTAAAGATACATCAGGGCTGACAACTGCTTTACATATCGTAAAACGTATAACTGTAATTATCCAATGAAAAAGATTATTCTGCTTATTATAGTAAGTTGCACTGTTGTAATGGCAACAGCACAACAGACAGAACGCTTCACTTTTGCCACAAGTGTAGGGACAGGAATTGACATGAACGAGCCGTCAGCCACTCCGTTTACGTGGCAAGCTCTAGGCTATTATGCAATCAACAAACGGTTCTCGGTCGGCATTGGTACAGGATTATCAATTTATGAAAAAGCTCTGATTCCGCTATTTGCCGATGCAAAATTTTTAATCACAAAGCCTAGAAAATTCACTCCTTATATAGAATGTGGCGTTGGATATAGCTTTGCACCGGATAAAAATGCTAATGGAAGTTTTTATTTGAATCCGTCCGTCGGGATAGAATATTCAATCTGTGAAAGTAAGAAGTTATTCTTGGCTTTAGGATATGAATCACAGAAACTTGAACAGCTAAAAACGCAAAAGCAATCATTGTTTACAGCCGAGTTTGCAGAGAAGCTAATCCATAATGCTATTTCAATAAAGATTGGATTCATCTTTTAAAGACATACAGAAATCATTCAGCAACATGTAACAGACTTTAGTCTGATTATTAATACACATTAATTATTAAACATTTCATGCCTATGAATGATTTATCAAAAACGAGGATTATCATCTTATTAACTGATTCCTCACAAAAAGTTACTAACACAGAAATGCAAGATGCCTATGAAGAATTTGTCAAGCACATAGTCGCTATTAGCAATTCAGAAGATTATTCCTATATCTTTCGGATGCTAAATCTCACCCGTATTGAGATAGCACCCCTAAAAGAGTTATATCAATGTGGGCAGGGGGAAAAATGCGCTTAAAATTCTCTATGTCCACAAAGCGTTATCGACAATTGATGCCGAGCTACAATTAATCAACTTAAAAATTAACCATCCAGAACAATTTAAGTTATCTATTCCTACAGCGTTCAAGTCCGACCTATATGTAATCCCTAAGTCAAAAGACTTGGGGATTATTGGCATTGCAGAAATCGTATTAGCTCTGTTTCTACAGGGGCAAATCGTTGGCGAAGATGGAAAACCTGTCCCAGAAGTTCGTTTAGCTCGTGGCTTTGAGCAGCTTTTCAATCTAAAATTCGGAAGTATTTACGATAAGGTAGGTGAAGTATTTACCCGCAAGCCGTACAACCTTACCAAAACATTGGATGCCTTACGAAATGCTATCATTAAAGAAGATCGAAAACGTAAGAGCCGATAAAGATCAAAAAAGATATTTGTGCAAACTGTTTATTCTCAGATATTTGCAAATATCTTTTCGGGGAGTAGGTAACTACTCCTCTTTTTCTCCTACATTGTTTTACTGAATTTTGCTTCATCAATCGATTGAGAACAATAATGTTAAACTAAAAAATGAAGCAAAATGTATATAGACAACGAAAACTTCGATAAATGGATGGAGAAGCTATCTAAGAAACTCACCGAGATAGGACAAGACTTAAAATCCCTTATCAATACCGATCAGGTATTAGAAGAAAATGAACGATTACTTGATAATCAGGATTTAGCATTTCTGTTAAAAGTGTCTTTCAGAACTTTACAACGCTATCGACTAAAAGGTAAGCTCCCCTACTTTACTATTGGGCATAAAACCTACTATCGGGCTAGCGATATTAGAGCTTTTGTACGTGAACGAGCCGATTATCAAACTTATAAACAGTTTGAAAAAGCCAATCAATTAGAAAACAAACTCTGACAGCAAAATGCAGCAGAGGAAAGAAGCTTGTGTTTAAGCTATCACTTTGTGTAACCACCCCGATTTAGTAGAAACCGCTTCACCTATCGGTTCAGCCCATTTCACTAAATCGAACAAGAGGGAACTGGACAAGTCCTGTTCTTCCCTCTTGCCCTGCGGGGCAAAGCCTTCGGCTTTAGCGTGTTACAAGAACACGCTGTAATGACACCTGTCATAAGCATTTTCTTTGTAGTGCTTATTATCAGGCATTTATCTATTCATATTTCTATAAAAAAGTAATTACCATGCCAAACAGCAATCGAAAAACAATATTCACTACCATTTCCATAGACAAGGAAACGGCAACTTTGGTAGAGAAGATATGCAAACGCTATTCACTGAAAAAGAGCGAAGTTGTAAAGTTGGCGTTCGAGTATATAAATAAGGCACATATCAACCCATCCGAAGCACCTGAATCCGTAAAATCAGAACTAGCGAAAATAAATAAGAGGCAGGATGATATTATCCGCTTCATCCGTCACTATGAGGAAGAGCAACTGAATCCCATGATACGGACTACAAATTCTATCGCTTTGCGTTTTGATGCTATTGGCAGAACTTTAGAAACCCTCATACTCTCTCAACTGGAAGCCAGTCAGGAGAGGCAAACAGTCATACTCAAAAAATTAAGTGAGCAGTTCGGTAATCATGCAGATGTTATAAACAATCAATCCAAACAGATTAATGCACTCTACCAGATACACCAACGAGATTATAAAAAGTTACTTCAACTGATACAACTCTATTCAGAACTATCTGCTTGCGGTGTGATGGATAGTAAAAGGAAAGAGAATCTGAAAACAAAAATCTGTAATTTGATGAATCCGTAGAATTATGCACATAGACTTTGCCCCGCCATCAAACGGAACATACAATAATGCTGGAAGTTGCAGGCAGTTAGTTAATTACATGGAACATGAAGATTTAGAACGGATAGGAAAGGGCATCTATACCGAAGGCTTTTTCAATCTGACAGAGGATAACATCTATAAATCAACCGTCATAAAAGATATAGATAGTAATATCGGGCAACTCCTGAAAACTGATGCAAAGTTTTATGCTATTCATGTCAGTCCATCGGAAAGTGAACTTCGGGCAATAGGAAACACCGAACAAAAGCAAGCCGAAGCCATGAAACATTATATTCGTGAGGTGTTTATCCCTGAATATGCCAAAAACTTCAATAAAGGGCTATCCGAAGTAGATATAAAGTTTTATGGTAAGATTCATTTTGACCGCAACCGTTCCGATAATGAGTTGAATATGCACTGCCATTTGATTGTGAGTCGAAAAGACCAAACTAACAAAAAGAAACTATCACCACTCACCAATCATAAGAATACAAAGAACGGAATAATAAAAGGTGGCTTTGACCGTGTAAACTTGTTCCGACAAATAGAACAAGGATTTGATAAACTGTTCAATTACAATCGCCAACAAACAGAATCATTTGGTTATCGTAATATGATGAAGAACGGCTCTATATCTGAGCAGTTCAAACTACAACAACTAGAGATTCAATCCAACAAAAAAGAAACAAAAGTCAGCCAAAACAGTAATATAGATAAATTATTTTCTATCAATTTTGAAAATAAGGAAACTGGAAAACAAGATTTTGACATAAGCACTCATGTTAATACAAATCAAGAAAATAAAATTTATATCAACTCGTCTTTCTCTTAAAAAAACAATCAAACATCTTTTCTATCTAATTCATTGAGAAAAGGTTCTTCACTGAATTCCGAAGAGCCAAGATTAATACCTAAAAAAAGAAAAACAAAAAAGCGTAAGTTGTAAGTCTTTTCCTTATTCAGCCACCAATAAATAGAGATAAAATATTATTTTTTAGGCCATTGTCTTTTCCTTTTATTTATGCCTGTCAAATTTATCCGATATTGAACCATTTCCTCACTGGCATTAAAATATGAAGCTATTTCTTTATTACTCATATTGTTTTTGCTAGCCCATAAAAGACTAGGTTGAGGTAATTGTAAAGTTGCACCCAAACATTTTGCTTCTTCTTCTTGGGTATCGTTATATTCATGCATTCCAAACGGAATTTGAAACTCATATTGTTTTTGTTCCCTTGTATGTTTACAGATTATATGAGCCAGTTCATGCATGACATCACTTTGTTTACGTGCTTCCGTATGAAATGGATTATAAATAATTATTCTATTTCCTGACTGAGCAACCAATGTTAATGCACTCCACTCACAAGACAAACTATCAGTAGCCTTTAGTTCAGGGAAAAATTCCAATGCGCTACATATATGCACATCCAAATACTTTGCTAACTCAAAAGCACACAATGCTCCACAAGGGTGGATATGCAGGGCTTCTCTATATTTTATAGCAGAACGTTCAGCCTGTGCTTTAAAACCTCTTTTAAGAATACTATCTGTTGCCAAAACAAACTACTTTGAATTATATGCCATATCAATCATTTTGACAAGCATGTTTACTGTATCTTTACTAAGAACTTTCTCTGCTCTTAAATGAGCTATCACCATATCTTTTGTGGAAACTTCACCTAATTCCTCTCCACCTATTATAAATGTATCAGTTGACACCCCAAGCCATTTGCATATTTTAACAAAAGTATCTACATCAGGAATTTTACCCTGCTCAATCCTTGATAAAGTAGCAAAACTAACTCCGCCGATTTCTTGGGCTATTGCCCTTAATCCCTTATTTCCTCTTTTGTCTTTCAACATAGTTGCAAGCAACTCGGTATTAAGCGTTGACTCCATAAATTATTTTTTTATAAATAAAACGCTGTTTCATTTGTGAAACAGAATAAAAAACTGTATCTTTGCAGCAACATTTTACTTCTTTGTTTAATTCATGCAACAAAGGTAGTATTTTTTTGTAGAATAACAAATATAATGATGTTAAAGAGACAAGACTATTATTATATTATTTTGATTATCAACATTTTTATTGTCTCTCGGGTCATACAAGCAGATACCTTAGTTCCAAATAATCTGCTAAAACAAAAAATATATTTATGGCTGTAAATAAACCGTATGGTGATAATGCTCGCAAAGGAGCAGTGAGAGAAAGAAGCCAAGTTCTTAATCCTAAAACAAACCTTTATGTTAAGCGTAATGCTAACACAGGACAATTTATGGATGTAAAAACTACTGGTGGAAAGTTCAAAGGAGTTAGAACCGAAAAATAAAAACATCTTTGTTCTTTCAAAATACCTTTAGGCATTTATTGGTTAATGAACAATGCCTTATAAAGAACTTAATAACATAGTCCTCTATATAGGCGTTGTTTCTAAAAGATAATAATATTAATACATAATTAAATATGGAACAATTCAGAAAAAAAACAGTTCATTTCGCATCTTCTGATGAAGGAGTAAAAGTCGCAGAATTGATAACATTAGTAGATAATAATCCTTTAGCAAAGGAAATTTTGAAATTACTTGATGTAAAATCAATACTCGGTGAAATAATCCAGATACCAGGTTCACGAGATCTTGTAAAAATTCAAAATGCAATAAATCAGAAGTACCATAAAGAGGATTTAGAAAGTGATTTAAATAGCATCTCATTATATTCAGGTGAAGACTTCACTATAAATTTTAATGCTTTAGAGCAAAATAAGTATTTCGTCAGTTTAGGTACAAAACAAATTAATACAGTTCCAATTTATTCTGCCACAAACGACTTCTTCTCCGAGTTGTACCAAATGGAGAAATATGCTAGTAAGTTAATAAAAGATGGATACAAAGATATAGTAGAAGCAAACTTAAGAATGCTAAAAGGGATACAAACTCTTACAAAAAAGTTTAGGATACTACATGATCGTGAAGAAGATAACTTTTACTTAAGAGCAATTATATCATTGAGCAGCTACTTTAACTATGATAATAATATTGCTATTGTAATTTCTTTGCTAGCACTGCATGAAGAAATGAAGAAATATGATATAAAATATCGTTTGAAGGTTTGTGAATACAATGAATCATTTATCAGCATGTTTTTTGAAAGCTCGAAAGCAAAAGAATTACAAAATATTGGTTATGTCAGAAATTTGATTGAAGTTTCAAATGATGAAATCAAACGTGAAGCTTTAAAATTCAATGGAGTTTGCTATATCAGTTTCAAAGACTCAAACAATATTGATAATGAACTATTTATAATTAGACCGCAAGAAATAAAATCTAGAATCCTCTCTATTAAGCATAATGTATTACCTAAAACAGCAATAGAAGAATTATCTCACATCAGTGATGCAGGAAACATTCATACTAGTTTATTTGAGGATATTGCAACAATAACACAGATAAAATCACCTGAACAAATAAAATTCTTACTTAAGAGGAAAGTTGAATCTGCAAAAGGTGATTCTATTAAGAGATATAAAAAACAAATACTAGATACACTAAATGAATCAACCTCAAATATAATTCAGCTTCTCACTCTTTTTAAAAAGATAGAGCTTATTGCTAATGAAGATATTGATGCGATTGAATATATCAGATACATTGTTTATCAGGCTTTAATTGACAGGAAATAACATTAATCTCAATTCATGTTTATTACCGCTTATCTTCACAAAATTAGTTCCTAGAAAAATGTCTGAGACCTATATTTTGTGAAGATAATAATAATATCTATCTTTGCATTCAATATTCTCCATGAGCAAACTACCGCAAAAGCAAGTAGCAAATTAGTGGGATAATTCATGGGATATGCTTGAAGCCAAAAATATAAAGTTTTAAATATCAGCGTGGTAACTCTGCAAGGAGAATCCCAGGCGGATCACTTAAAAATCAAGCAGTTATCTAAAAAGATAGCTGCTTTTTCTTTTATATATACTGCGATTTGACGGCTTTGATGTAAACGGGTCAACGTAACAATCTGAGGGATTTTAGGGGTCAGCGGATTTTCCCGGTTGGCAAGCTTTCTTTTAAGCGTATAGCCTAGCCAGTCTGAACATGAAGAATTTCAGATCAGCCACCCCTCTTAACTGGCTTCGAAAAGCTTTGATTTTAGCATTGAACGACTCCGCTGAAGCATTTGTCAATCGTTCTTCAAAATAATTTATGATGGTCGTACTATGGTTTGAAAACGTATCAAGTACCTTGTTGAACTCCATATAGTCAAACTTTTCCACTTCATTGTACCATCTTGCGAGATTTAGCCTTGCTTCATCGGGACTTGACTTCTTGTTGAAGATGTCTGTCAGTTTCATGCTAAGGCTGTATCCTTCCAGAAGCTTGGGAAATTTATCAAAGAGAATGGCAGCCCTAGTCTTTTGCTGTTCATTCCATTTGCTCCAGTGTTTCAGTATAATATGTTTGCTTCTGCTTACTATCTGTGGCAGGGTTTCTCCGTTCTCCATTCTTTCAGGTTCCCATTTCCCTATTCTCTCCCTTTCCGCCTTACTCTTTGTTTCTTTCTTCTTTTGGCGATGCTCCCTGATAGCCTGATTTTCCGCATCAAGTACTTTCCACCGATAGCGTATTCTTAACTGGTCAACAGCTTCAGACATGAGCTGCTGTACATGAAAACGGTCATTGATCAGCTTTGCGGCAGGAAACACCTTTCTGACTGTCAGCATCATGGCTGAAGATAAATCTGTAGTGACAGTCTTGACAGACAGCCGTTTCCGGTGCGGAAGCCTGCGCAAGATTCCGCTTACCGCATCTGTGGCCACTCCACGAACCATTGCAACTAAAGCACCCTTACGACCTTTAGCTGCTTTATTGGTCAGAATCGTATAAACATCTCCATTGCTCAGGCAAGTTTCATCCAAAGAAAGGGTTTCTCCAATGTTTTCAGGATAAAGGAGGTAGTCATGCGCATGTTCGAGCTGATCCCAGTTCCGGTAATCACTGATTTTCTCCTTGTATTGTTTACGAAGAGTCTGCCCTTTTACGCCATAACGTTCCGCAAGCACACAGATGCTCACAGGAGTAGATTCAATCTCCTTCTTTTAAAAAAGAGACGAACTCAGAATTGAGCCGTGTACCGTCAAATTCGGATAAATCCCAGTCATAGCTGAAGATTTCATTGGAAGACTTGTCAAGCCATTTACGTTTACGAACATGGAGATAAGTGGCGCGACCACGAATAGGATAGTCTTGGATTGTACGATACTCACCAAAACCATAGGATATGAT
>CDZS01011994.1_pt1 | contig 112141 bp, 101 predicted proteins | sample 557751 | NCBI WGS metagenome assembly CDZS01 (sample SAMEA3182113, study PRJEB8094) | gut metagenome | biome: human; feature: gut; material: Stool; isolation source: human stools | place: Canada | collected 2013-05-07 | reverse complement strand
CTATTGCACCAGGCTATTCCAACTGGAGGAGTCTTTCGCAGAACTGACGCCAGAAGAACGATATGCTAAGCGCCTGGAACAGGAGAAACCGGTTCTGGACGCTCTGTTGGCATGGGCAAATGAGACGATCTCCAAAACGGCACCGAAATCTGCTCTTGGAAAGGCACTGTATTACCTGCTGGAGCAGTGGCCGTACCTGGTACGCTATCTGGAAGACGGCAGACTGGAACTGAGCAACAACCGTGCTGAGCGCAGCATAAAGCCTTTTGTTATGGGACGGAAGAACTGGCTTTTTGCCAACACTCCGGCAGGTGCTCAATCCAGCGCGGTGATCTACAGCTTGATTGAAACGGCAAAGGAGAACGAGCTCGATCCGTACCGATATCTGCTTTGGGTTCTGCAGAGTGCGCCGGTGCTGAGCCAGGCTGACGAATTCTGGGCTGAAAAACTTCTACCAACCAACGCCCCACAAGAATGCCATGTTCCTCAATAATGATTGATCTCCACCTCAGCGCATTCGCGCCAAGGTGGAGATTTTTATACGCTGTTAGAATTGACGCTTACAGTATAAGTGGAATAATTCGTTTTTTCAAAGAAATGACCCCTTTCATTCGTTTTATCTCTTAGACGAATGAAAGGGGTCATTTTGGACAGTTGTTTACATATTTATTTTTTTACTTGTACGCTTTCCGCCAATCGAAGCATAATGTCTTGGGGTAAAGTGGATGTAATACAAAAAAATGTATTCCCATCTTCTGATTGCCAAACCAAGCCATTGGATTTATCGGGATCACTGGAAAGATAAAACTCAGCATCAATATTTCCAACACGAACGATTTGAACATCGGAAGTATCACTTTCGAGAAATAGACTTATTGAATCATCGCCTTGTGAATAGGTGAATTGAATTATTTCTCCGGACTCGTTTTGATATATAACTACTGCGTTTCCTTTTGACTCCATTCTGTTACTCTCGAAAAATCCATCCGGTACTTGCGTTAATTCATATTGTTTTGACTTATCATTCTGTGTGGTGTCTCCAGCAAAGCGATATTCAATAAAGGTCTCATATTGTTCACGCACCCATGCAAAAAAAGCAGCTCGCACTTCTGCATCCACTGTCAGCCATATACTGCTGGTGAGAATTGCCACAAGCACAAAGCTGGCTACATATTTAGGAAACTTGTAGATTATAGGATGTTTTGCTTTGCGAAAGGCGCGACGCATCTTTCTTTGAAATGATGGGGAAAATTCATGCTTACAGGCTGCTGGAGCAGGGAGAGAGTCCCTGATCGCCTGCTCTGCTTCAGCCGCCGCTTTTTTCAGCATTTCCTCGCTTATCACAGGATTCCCGCCTCCTCACATAGTTTTTTCAATTTGTTTTTGGCTCGTTGATCCAGTTTGATTGCGGCCGGCAACGACAGCCCCAACATCTTTGCAATTTCTCTGACAGAGTACCCCTGATGATGATGCAACAAAATCATTTCTCGATACCTGGCAGACAACTTCAAGATACATTTTGTCAAATCGTTGTCCCCTTCATAATGAGCATTTGTGCCTTGAATTTCCTCGATCAGTTCGACAGAAGGGTGTTTTTGTAACCGTCTATACTGATCTATTGCTTGGTGTTCAACTATTGTAACGACATAGCTATGCGTTTTTGGGCACACAGGAGCATCAATTTTTTTAATGTTTTCTGCTATTTTTACGAAAGCCTGATGCACAGCATCCTCTGCATCCTGCTCGTTATGTAAAATTTCGTAGGCCACATGGAACATCAGGCCACAATACTCCAGATAGGTCTGTTCGAACAGCGACTTCTCCTCTGGAGTTTCCAGCATTTGCAAATAAATCAACATAATGCGAACCCCTAGTTAGTATTCTTTTTATTGTACCATGAAGTCTGAACCTTCAACAAGCAAAATAGATTCGATTTACATAATGTTTCTGTTTGAAAAAATTGGAGCAATACCGGGAAAGATAAACGGCAGGAGCCATTTGGCGCCTGCCGTCATTTTTCTTGATTCAGCCGTGCAATAAGGCCAAGCAAAATTATCAAGTCATCATCTGATAATGTCCTGATACCATCCAGCGCCTTTCTGACAAGCTGTGGGGTGTTTTCAGTATCGTCAAAAAAATTGCAGGGGCGTTATTTCAAAATATTCGCAGATATTTAAGAATTGCTTCATGGAAGGCAATGCCCGGCCGGAGGAAATAGCCTGGATGTAGCCACGGTTTTGTCCCAGTTCCAAGCTCAACTGGTATTCAGAAATGCCTTTTTTCAACCGCAGCTCCGTGATCCGATTGCGGATAAATTCTTCGTCCATAAGTTCACCTCTCTGATTGTTAGCATATCAGAAAGGCTCCCTGGTTATTGAACATTATTTGTGCTATAATTTGGCTTGCATCCTTGCTTTATACTTATTAAATGAGTTGTTTTTGTTTTTTATGTGTAATCCTATATTGGAACAGGAGGAAACCGCATGAATAGATGCGTTTGTGCCATTACTGGACACCGGCCGAGCCGGTTCAAGTTCAAGTATTAGTGAAGATTATAGTCTTTGTAAGAAGATCAAGGCCAATATGCTGGAGGTGTTCTGAAAGCTACATGATGAAAGGGAAGTCCAGCGCTTTTATGTTGGCGGCGCCCTGAGTGTTGATATGTGGGCGGCTGAACAAATCCTTCGTCTGAAGGAACAGCCTGGATACGAAGATATTGAATTGGTTGTGGCCCTGCCGTTTGTCGGCCATGATGCTAAGTGGGATCAGCGCAGCAAGCGCCGGATGGAGTTTATCCTGCAACATTGCAGCAAAAAAGAGGTCATTGGAAACGAAGATTGCCGTGAGAGCTATGTCAAGAGAAATTGCTACATGGTAGATCAGGCCAACTACCTGGTGGCAGTTTATGACGATGTGCGGAATCTGCGGTCCGGTACAATGCAGTGTGTCAGATATGCGCGGAAGAACGATGTTCCGGTAGTTCTGATTCACCCAGACACAGCCAATATAACCTATCCGATGGAATCCATCAAGAGCGCCGGGTGTGACCTTACCAATAACAATATTAGCTGGAAGAAAAGATAGAAGTGTCCAAAACTCAAGTATAATTTCGTTATAAGGATTGAAAGAAAAAACGAGGAAATTTTACATTTCCCGATGTAGTTCTGATGATTTCTCCAAGATAAGCTCTTACTGTGACAGTCTACCCATCCTCTGGGAAAAAGTGAGGTGAGGCCGATGAGGGGCTGCAAAAACAGTATCATACATAAGGCGGTCTTTATCTTATGGATAAGGACCGCCTTATGTATGATATCGACAAATTCCGAGGGAAACCGTCAAGGTTCTCCAAATTTAGAACTTATAATTAAAAACTATCAGCAAAGGCGGCAGCGTAGAACTGCCACATTGATGGAAGAAAGGGGATGATGCCAGCCGCCTGTGTGCCGTCCGCATAAGCGGACAGGGAGCAGCGTGCTACGCTGTCCTTTACCGATACCCATGAGGCAAATCTCTCTATGCCCAGGACGCGCTCCTCTGGGCAGTGCAAAACGGCATTCTCAACGACTATGGAGACGGGCGCGTTGGCCCGAAAGCCAACGCCGAGCGCGCGCAGGTCGCCGCCATGATGGCGCGGTTTATCCAGAACGCACAGTAAACGAACCATCTTCCCATCAAAGCGGCTTTCACAAGGACGAATCGGAGGGCACTTATGATTGGATATTGGATGAATTCGCTTGTCCCCCTCTCCGCCTCCGCGCACGGCTGGATCTGCCAGAAAACTATGAGCAGATAAAAACCCTCTGACTTGGTGTTCGTGAGGGCATCTGCGTTGCCCGCAAGGGCAGCCGGCTTCTTCTAAACCATGGCAGGATAGCGGGGCGCGCAGTCCTGTGGCCGCCCCGCCGCCTTGCCATGTGCAAGTACAATCGCATAGAAAATGAGAGCATCGCTGTTGGTATGTCGTACCGCGGCGATGCTCTTTTTCATAGCCATGTCATTCCCCGCTGCCGTGGTCCGCCTCCGGCTTCTGAAATTTGGAACTTTCAAATTTTTCAGAAAATGGAGGAAATAAGATGCGCTTTAATCAAGTGGAGTTTGGCCGTCGCCTGAAAGCGCTGCGAAAGGAGCGCGGCATGACGCAGGAGGAATTAGCTGCGGCTTTAAGCATTACTCCGAATCACCTTGGCAAGATCGAACTGGGTAAAAGAGGAATTTCTTTCGATGTGCTTTTAGGGGTATCTGAGGTGTTAGATATTTCCCTTGATGTTCTTATCAAGGGAAAGCGGCATATTTCGCCACAGGCATTACAGTTGATCGGTCAAATGCGAATTGCACTTGACCAGTTAGAGGGGAATGAGAGAAACCCGGACTGACAGTCCAGTTTTTTCACAAAAAGGCGGACTACAACGCCGTAACAATTTCATTTGCTTTGCGTTACAATATTCTCAAGGACAAGGCAATTACCTTTCGTGGCTAAGAGCCTTTCCCGGCTGATTCACAGCCTGCCTCTGCGCCCATAAAGCGCAGAATTGCACCTTGAAAATTTCACAGGCAACCGGATAACGAACGAAACGGAGCAGAGCCCGGCAGATGGCGCGCCATGATCTTGTCTGAGCAAGCTGCACATCCTGTGCTTCCACGCAGGCGTGAAGGTGCAGTCATTACACTGCTCATCCTCACCCGGCAAAGTCTTTTGACTTTGCTGGGTGGTCCCTTGACGAGGGAGCGATTCAGCCAGTCTGCACCTGCGTGTGGCAGCGCAGACGGCAATGACCTCCGTTTCCGACAATGATACTCCCGCGTTGAACGCCCTCAAAGCATTGCGCGGCGCACCCATCAGCATGGGCCGGGGTGAAATTCCCGTGGGCTGCTGCCAGCGGCCATCCGGTTTGCCACTATTTATAGCGTGATAATAACAACTTATAACTTTTACTATTTTGGGAGGTATCCCCATGACAGATAAAATCGGCTTAACGATTGAAGAAGCCGCCGACTATACAGGCATTGGCAGAAACACCATGCGGAAGCTCGTGGAATGGGAGAAGATTCCCGTACTGCGGATCGGACGCAGATACATCATCCGCATAGATGTCATTCATAAGTTCATGGAAGCCAACCAGGGTGCAGATCTTCTGGTGCGGGAACAGGTCCGTGCGGTCAGATGAAGGACAGGACAGTGCGGAGCTTTTTATTTGCCGGTTCATGTGAGGTCTGCTATAATAGCAGACAACACATCATAACAGCTCCGTTTGCCGCTATGAGAGGAGAAGCACTATGGCAAAAGGTTCTGTAAGAAAAAAGGGAAAGAAGTGGTACTATCGGTTCTATGTAGAGGATGCCAGCGGCAACAGCGTTCAGAGGGAGTTTCCCGGTTCTGAGAGCAAGAGCGAAACGGAAGCCATGCTCCGCAAGGCCATGGCGGATTATGAGGAAAAGCAATTCGTAGCAAAATCCGAAAATCTAACCCTTGCAGGGCTGCTGGACAAGTGGATTGAGGAGGAACTGAAGCCCGGTTCTCTGAGCAACGGCACGGTGGCCGCCTACATCGATACAGCCAGACGCATCAAGAAGCACCCCATCGCCGACCGTAAGCTGAAGAAGATCACACCGGATCATCTGCAAAGTTATCTGGACCTGCTGAGCCTTGGCGGTGAATGGCCGGACGGCACGGTAAGGAAAGCGCTGAGCAGCGGCTCCATGCGGCAATACTCCGCTGTGCTGCAAGGTGCGTTCCGCTTCGCGGTGTTCCCGAAGCAGTACCTCTCCTTCAATCCCATGCAGTACATCGTGTACCGCAAGAGGACGGAGGACTACGACCTGTTTTCGGAGGACGGTGCGGAGGAGGATATTCCCATTATCCCGACGATCTCCTACAAACAGTTTCTTGAATTGAATGAGATGCTGTCTAAAAAGAAAAATCCGGCCCTTCTGCCCATCCAGATCGCATACTACACCGGACTTCGCATTGGCGAGGCTTGCAGCCTGACCTGGCAGGACATTGATTTGAAGGAGCAGCGGCTGACGGTGAGACGCAGCATCCGCTACAACTCGGCGCGGCACAGGACGGAGATTGGCACCACGAAGCGCAAAAAGATCCGCTCAGTGGATTTCTGCAACACACTGGCGGAGATTTTGAAAGAGGCAAAGAAAACGCAGATGCTTGACCGCCTTGCCTGTGGACCGCTATACAGCCAGAATTACTACTTGACCATTGAAGAAAAGAACCGCACCTACTATGAGGTTTACAGCCTGCCGGTTTCGGAGCATCCTCCAGAGGGTTATCAGGCGATCAGCCTTGTCTGTGTGCGGCAGGATGGCAGGTATGAGTCTCCGGCAACGGTTTCCAATGTGTGTCAGGTAGCAAAGAAAAGAGTGGACGGCATGGAGAGTTTTCATTTCCATCAGCTTCGCCACACCTTCACCAGCAATCTGCTGTCCTACGGCGCAGCGCCGAAGGACGTGCAGGAGCTTCTTGGCCATTCGGATGTGACGACCACAATGAATATTTACGCACACGCAAGCAGAGAGGCTAAGCGCGATGCCGCGAAACTGCTGGACAAGGTGCAATAAGACTTTCCCTTGTTCTTTTCCGGCAAGGGAAAAAACAAGGGAAATTGAGAGCAGAGAAACATCCAAACGCCTTGAAAAACAAGCAATTTTAGCACTTTTGAGAAAAATGATTTACAAATTCCGATTTGTCGAACTGATAAAATCCCTTTAGGAACTAAAGGGCGCACTTCTATACTCTCCTATCGGGAGTATGTGCGTCCTGCGGAGCTTCATTCCCGGTCAGCAGAAGAAAACTGCCCGACCGGGAATGTTGCGTCACTTCGTTCCGTCAAGGTGGCTACACCCCCCTTGCGCTGCTTATGCGGCTATCCCTTGTGGACTTGCCGTCCGCAAACGGTTTTGACAAACCGTTTGCCGCCAGCAAGTTTGAAGATTAGACATAAACAAATCCTCCGCATGGTCTAAGCCATACGGAGGATTAACTGTTTTACGGACACCCGTCTATCGCGCGGAATGCCTTTTATCGTTCTAGGGCTCAGGGACGTTACCGAATCAGTCTCAGGGCGTTTTCATAGTCGTTTTTGTGAACGTAGATATGATATTCATACGAATAGTTCGGGTCAACGCCGAAGCTGCCGCTGCGCCCGCGGCTGCGGCCGCCGAACGCGGAAGAGCCCTGCAAATTCTCGGTTCTGACCGTGTAGGCAATGCCGTTGGCGGACAGGACGCTGCGGATATTGGCCTGGCGCTGCATGTCCATCGTGGTGATGAGTTCCTTGCGGTTGAAGATCGTCAGCATAATACGGCCCCCTTTTTGAAAATGGAGTTCTCTGTATTCATTTTACCACAGATTTTTCCCGCGCGCAACGGCGGCGCAAATTGACAATATTCCGCGTGAATACTATAATGCTCTGCATGGAAAAGCACTGAAAAGGCGCATTGTGCGGGAGTCGTTTCCGCACACAGAAGGGAATTATCAAAGACATGAGACAGGATCTATCGCTCCGTTTGGAGCAATTCAAAAAGCAATACGTCGCGGACGAGACGGTGCGCAGCCGCATCGCCGAGCCGCCCGTCAAATTCATCGGCGATGAGATCATGGATCTGGCCGTCGCCGCGCTGCTGCAGGGGGAGAACGTTTTGCTCTCCGGCGGCAAGGCCACAGGCAAAAATATCTTGGCGGACAACCTTGCGTGGTTGTTCCGCCGTCCGGTCTACACTGTGTCGTTCCATGTGAATACCGACAGCAGCACGCTCATCGGCACCGATACCTTCACCGGCGGCGAAGTGCGGCTGCGCCGCGGCCCTGTCGCGCTCGCCGCGCAGTACGGCGGCTTCTGCATCTTAGATGAGATCAACATGGCGAAAAACGACGCTGTGGCCGTGCTGCACTCTGCGCTTGACTATCGCCGCCTCATCGACGTGCCGGGCTATGAGTGCATTCCCATCCACCCCGCCGCGCGCTTCATCGCCACGATGAACTACGGTTACGCCGGTACGCGCGAGCTGAACGAAGCGCTTGTCTCGCGCTTTACGGTCATCCGCATGCCGACGCTCGAGGAACCCCAGCTCTGTGAGCTGCTGCGCGCCAACGTGTCCGAGGCATCGGACGAGAACATCAAGCGCTGCACGGGGCTGTTCCTCGATCTGAACGCCAAGGCTGTGAACGGCGAGATCTCGACGAACTCCGTCGATATGCGCGGCATGATCGCGGCCCTGCACCTGATGACCGACGGCATGGCACCGAAGGATGCCATCGCCGTGAGCATCACGAACAAGTGCTTCGACGAGTACGAGTACGAGCTCGTGCGCGACGTAGCGCTGACGCGCTTTGCCTGAAGAGATGAGCATCGGCAGAGAAGAGAGCCTATTTTTGACTGTTTCCGAAGATCACCGCAAGCGGACCTATCCCGAGTATGTGCAGAAGATGAGCGAACCCTTTGAGCACGCGGGCGGCATGGTGGAGGTGTACGAGGGCGTCGTCCTCGGCGGGGCGGACAAGTTTTTCGGGCTCGATGACTTGAATCTGTGGCTGCGGCGGCATCGCTACGCGGCCTACAATATGGACGTGCTGCTGCCCATTGCGCACCTGTGCGTCGAGCGCGCCGTGCGGGCGAGGCTGATGGGCGAGCGCCCGGGTGTCGCCGTGATGGCGGAGCAGGCGGCGGGCGAGATTTTGCGTGGCGACCTCCTGCGCTACCGGCGCAGCTCGCGCGGCTGGATGTACATTTACGATCTGACGAAGCAGTTTCCCGCCGCGGCGACGGAGGGCGACCGCCGCATTATGAAAAATTTTGGCGGTTTTGAAGATATGCTGGCGGAGTTTGACGACCTTGCCGCGCGCAGCGAGAGCTGCGCGGACGCAAAGTCGCTCGTCGAGCTCGCGGCACTTCTGTACCGCAAAATTTTCATCCGCTATTTTGCGCCCGACCACAATCAGGACATCTTACCCGAGCGCGAGACGGAAGAGTGGGAGCCCGCAGCCGAACCGGGGGACATCGAGTGGACGCAGACCGAGGAGATGGAACTCCAATACGACAAGGCGGGCGAGGCATCGGCCGATGGCCTCGTCGTCCTGCCGGACGACGCGCTCGCCGGCATTCCGGAGTATCTGATGCGCAACTTTGGCCCCAGCTTTCAGACCGAGCAGGCGATGGAGGAGATCGAAAGCGCTGTCTGCACCGGTATCCACGAGGAGCGAAAGCTCCTCTTCACCGACGGCCTGAGCGCGGACGCCTACGAGGGCAGTGAGCCGCGCGCCCAATCGCTGCACGCCAGTCGGGACGGCAACCTCAAAATGCTCCAAGAGCACGAGGACGCCGCGCGTCAGGGCATCCGCAGCATCGAGCAGGCCTTTCGCAATGCGCTGAGCCTGCGCAGCGAGCCGGACGTTTACCGCGCCGACCACGGCGTGCTGCAAAACGATCTGCTCTGGAAGGTCGGCCGCTGCGAAAATCCGCAGCTTTTTGAAAAGATCGTCCGGCAGGAACCGTCCGCCGTCGTCGTGGAGCTTTTGATCGACGCGAGCGGCTCGCAGAGCGTGCGGCAGAGCATGGTGGCGCTGCAAAGCTACCTCTTCAGCGCGGCGCTCAGCCGTATCCGCATCCCGCACCGCGTGATGAGCTATTGCACCTATGGCAACTACACGGTGCTGCGGCGCTTCCGCGATTACGACGACAAACCGGAGGCCGACCGCCGCATTTTGGAGTACCGCGCGACGTCGAATAACCGCGACGGCCTTGCGCTGGCCGCGGCGGGACTCGACCTCAAGAAGCGGCGCGAGGAGCATAAGATCGTCATCGTCTTCAGCGACGGTTTACCGAACGACATGGTCAGCGGCCGCAAGCGCGAGGGCGCGCCGGAAACCTACGTCGGCGACGCCGCCATCCGCGACACCTGCTTTCAGGTGCGAAAGCTCCGGCGCGAGGGTGCGCACGTCATCGGCATTTTCCTCGGCGAGGACGGAGAGCTTGAAAACGAGCGCATGATCTACGGCGCGTCGTTCCTGCGCATCCGCCGGGCGGAGGACTTTGCCGGAAGCGCCGGCAAGCGCCTGAGCGAAACGCTGCTGAATCTGTAAAAAAGTGAAGAGAAAAGCCCTGCTGTGAAAACGGCGGGGCTTTTTGCACAAATTTGGGGAGGAAACGTCGGGTGTGTTTTCTTTCAAATTGCGCATGGACAATTCTGTATGATACTCTTATAATTACCGAAGATAATTAACAAAGATAATTACATGCAGGAGGTAGCTATGACCGTTGAAAAGATCAAGGCGTTGCTGGACGCCTGCTATCAGGCCAAGCGCGCCCGTGAGCTGCTCCCGGCGCTGCCGAAGGGCGTCACGTCGTCCTATATCCAGTATCTCGACGCGATCGAGCGGCTCGAGCGCGAGGGCGTGCGCGTCAAGGTGTCCGACATCAGCGACGCGCTGCATCTGCCGCGCCCCGGCGTGACGCGCACAGTCGGGGAGATGGAGGACAAAGGGTATCTGCAAAAGTCCGCCTCGGCAGAGGACGGGCGCGTGACGTATCTCACCATCACCGAGCAGGGGAGAAAGCTCTCGCAGACGTTCAACGAGCAGTTTTTCGCCCAGCTCGCGCCGCTTCTCGACGATATTTCCGACGTGGATGCAGAATGCACCATCCGCACCATTCGGGCGCTTTACGACGTCATGGCCGAAAGGAGGATCACCCTTGTCTACTGATCGCAGCGATTTTACGCAGGGCAGCATTTTGAAAAAGCTGTCGCTCTTCATGCTGCCTGTGCTCGGTGCGCTCATTTTGCAGGCGGCCTACGGCGCGGTCGACCTGCTGGTTGTCGGCCGGTTCGGCTCGACGGCGGGCCTCTCCGCCGTTTCGACCGGCAGCCAGATCTTGAACCTTGTGACTTTCGTGGTCACGCAGCTTGCGATGGGCGTTACGGTCCTGATCGCGCGGTATCTCGGCGAAAAACGGCCGGAGCAGATCAGCGCGGTGCTCGGCGGTGCGGCGGTCGTGTTCACAATTTTATCCGTCGGGATATTTATCCTGCTCGTGGGCTTTGCGCGGCTCGTTTCCGTGCTGATGCAGGCACCCGAGGAGGCCGTCGGTCTCACGGCGAGCTATGTGCGCATCTGCGGCGGCGGGATCTTCTTCATCGTCGCCTACAACCTGCTCTCCGCCATTTTCCGCGGCCTTGGCGACAGCCGCTCGCCGCTCCTTTTTGTGCTGGTGGCGTGCATCGTCAACATCGCGGGCGACCTCGTTTTAGTTGCGGGCTTTGACATGGACGCCGCAGGCGCGGCCATCGCGACGGTTCTGGCGCAGGCTGTCAGCGTGGTGCTCGCGGTCGCACTGCTTGTCAGAAAGAAACTGCCGTTCGCCATCACGCGCGCAGACTTTCGCCTGAATCCCCAGTGCAGAAAGTTTTTGAGCATCGGTCTGCCGCTCGCCTTGCAGGAGTTTTTGACGCAGCTGTCGTTCCTCGCGCTCTGCGCGTTTGTCAACCGGCTGGGCCTGACAGCGTCGTCGGGCTACGGCGTTGCGAGCAAGATCGTCAACTTTGCCATGCTGATCCCGAGCGCGCTGATGCAGTCGATGGCGTCCTTCGTCGCGCAGAACGTGGGCGCGGGGGATCAGAAACGCGCGAAAAAGTCAATGCTGACGGGCATCGGCGTGGGGCTGTTTTTTGGCTGCGCCGTATTCGCGCTCGTGATGCTCAAGGGCGATGCGTTGGCGGGATTTTTCTCGCCGGATGCCGAGGTCGTGCAGAAAGGCTTTGAGTATCTGAAGGGCTTCGCGCCCGAGACCATCCTGACGGCGATCCTCTTCAGCATGCTCGGCTACTTCAACGGCAACAACAAGACGCTCTGGGTCATGGCACAGGGTCTCATCCAAACGCTGCTCGTCCGCCTGCCGTTTGCGTATGTGATGAGCATCCAGCCGAACGCGAGCCTGACGAAGATTGGCCTTGCCGCGCCGGTGTCCACGCTGGTCGGCGTAATCCTGAACGTCGGCTTCTACCTCTATCTTGACCGCAAAGAAAAGCGCGTGCAGCGTGCCGATTAAGCATTCATATATGAAAGAAGTCCCGCCGGTTCGAAACCGGCGGGACTTTGTCTGATTATTTTCCACTCTCCTGCGGCGCGTCTTCAAGCAGCATTTGCCGCAGCTTCTTCGCGGCGATGCTCAGCGGTTGTGTCTTGCGCTGGAAGAGGAAGACGCTGCGCGCAGGAATGGGCTCTTCGAGCGTGATGGGGTAGATACCGCTTGCCTCCGGCGTGCCGTAAAGCATCTCGCGCGGCACGAAGCCGACGCCAAGGTCGCATTGCACCACGGGCGGCACCTGCGCTGTGGTCTCGACTTCCACATCGGGGCTGAACGAAAGACCGTGGCGCAGGAAGAGCTCGGCATAAAAGTCGTGCGACGATGTCCCCACCGTCAAGCTGATGATCGGGTAGTCGGCAAGCCTTTTGAGCGAAACGGGCTCCTCGGTGAGCTCCAAAAACGCCGGGCCGCAGATGGGGATCTCCTGAATTTCGTCGATCTTCTGCGCCGTGAGCGAATCCGGCACGGACGCGCCCTCTGCCAGAATGGCGAAGTCGGCAAGGCCGTTCTGCACGGCGGCGAGGCCGTGGGAGGCAGAGTGGTTCGTCAGGCAGATGCGCACGTGCGGGTATGCGCGCCGGTAGCGCGCGAGCACCTGCAAAAGCCGCGTGCGCAGGGCAAGGCTGCTCGCTGCGATGTGGACGATACCGCTTTGCAAGCTCTGGTCGGAGAGGACCTCCTCTTCGCCCGCCTCGATGCTCTCAAACGCAACGGTGATGTGCGTGTAGAGCTTCTCCCCCTCGGGCGTGAGGCGCACGCCCTGCGGCGAGCGGAAAAACAGCGCGCAGCCGAGCTCGGATTCGAGCTTTCGGATCATGCGTGTCACGTTGGGCTGATTGCTGTAAAGCGCCGCGGCGGCCTGTGAAAAGCTGCGGAATTTGGCGGCGTAATAAAAGACGCGGTAGCTGTCGTAGCTGATGTTCATAAAAAAGCAAGCTCCTCTGAAAAAGAAAATAAGTGGGGTTCTGCGCGGCGGCGAGGAACCTGACTGCGTAAAATTTGACGGAAGAGAAAAGCATTCGTCCGCACCTTGCGGACGGCAAGACTGATTGTAACAGAAGCGAAGCGGCGGCGCAAGCGTATTCGGGAAAAAAGAACAGAACCTTGACGAAAAGTAAACACCGTCGAAAAGCTGCATGAAATCAGGAAAATTCGGACGGCATAGAAAAATGACATATCCTCCATGTCAAGAAAGCATTTCGTTTCCGCGCAAAGGGTCGATATAATGACTCGCGTTGGAAATTCCATAGCACAGGGAGGAATAACATGTTTGCTCAGATCATTGCCATCTGCATTTTTGTCACTATGTTCCTGCTTATTATCCTCGATAAGTTTGAACGGCATTACATTACGCTCGGGAGCGGTGCGCTCGTGCTCGTGCTGGTGTTCGGCGTCTGCATGCGCTCGATGAGCGCCATTTGGGAGACGCTCAACCTCGGCGCGTTTTTCCAGAGCACATTCTGGTACGGCGCAAGTGAGGAGAGCACCGCTGGCATCAACTGGTCGACGATCCTGTTTATCGCCGGCATGATGATCATGGTCGAGGGCCTCGGCAAGGCGGGCTTTTTCCGCTGGCTGTGCCTGACGCTTGCCAAGCTCGTACACTACCGCACGGTGCCGCTGCTCATCTGCTTTATGTCGCTCTCGGCGTTTTTGTCGATGTTCATCGACAGCATCACGGTCGTGCTGTTTCTCGCCACCGTCACGCTCGAACTGGCGCAGACGATGAAATTCGACCCCGTGCCGATGATCCTGTCTGAAATTTTCTGCGCGAACCTCGGCGGCGCAGCCACGATGTGCGGTGACCCGCCGAACATCATCATCGGCACCTCGCTCGGCTACACATTCTTCGACTTCATCGAAAATACCGGCGCGGTCGTGGCGATCTGCTTTGTGTTCATGCTCATTTACTTCACGCTCTGCTTCCGCAAGGAACTTGAGCGCGCCGAGCATGCCAACGGCGGCCCTGTCACCTGTCCCGAGCCTTCGACGGCCATCACGAACAAGAAGGCATTTCTTGCGAGCGCAGGCGTTTTCCTGCTGGCGGTCGTGCTGCTCATCACGCACGCGCAGACGGAGCTTTCCGTCGCGTGCATCGGCGCGATCGTCGCGATTTTGACGCTGATCGTTTTGGGCTTGACCAGCGGCAAAAAATCTGTTATAGAAATCATTAAGGGCGTGGACTATAAGACGCTGCTCTTTTTCATCGGCTTGTTCGTTTCCGTGGCGGGCCTTGAAAAGACAGGCGTGCTCAACATGATCGCGAACTTCATCACCTCGGTCAGTGAGGGCAATATCGCGGTTATTGTGATCGTCATTCTGTGGCTCTCGGCCATCACGAGCGCCTTTGTCGACAATATCCCCTTTGCCGCGACCATGATCCCTGTCATCCGCGCCATCGCCGCGACAGAGGGCATGGATATCGGCGTGCTTGCCTGGGCGCTTTCGCTCGGCACGGACCTCGGCGGCAACGCGACGCCCATCGGCGCGAGCGCCAACGTCGTCGGCACTTCGGCTTCGGCCAAGGGCGGCTATCCCATTGGCTGGGGCCGCTACTGCAAGTACTGCGTGCCCGCGACGATCATTGTCATGGCGGTGTCCACGGCCTACTTATTCCTGCGCTATCTGTAAACGGAAAAAGGAAAGGAGTGCGATCCCATGAAAAACCAGATCATCATCACCCTTGGCCGCGAGCACGGCAGCGGCGGCCATTACATTGCCGACATGATCGCGCAAGAGCTCGGTATCAAGCTCTATGACAAGGACTCCATCGAAAAAGAGATCGTTTCCGAAGGCTACAGCGGGGAAATGATCCGCAAGATGGACGAAAAGCCCGTCAACTTCTTTGCCTCGCGCCGCATCGGCAAGTATTCGAATTCTCTTGAGGTCAACGTGGCGGAAAAGACGTTCGCCATGCTGCGTGACAAGGCAGCAAACGGCGAGAGCTTCCTCATCATCGGCCGCTGCGGCGACCAGGTGCTCAAGGGCAACCCCAATATGCTGAGCATTTTCATCTGCGGCAACCAGCAAGCCAAAGTCGGCCGTGTGATGGAGAAGAAGGGCCTGTCTGCCGAGGACGCGATCGAGGAGATTAAAGAGATCGACCGCTCCAGAAAGACCTACCACAACTACTACTGCGAGACGAAGTGGGGCGACGCCCGCGGCTACGACATGACCGTCAAGAGCGATGTGCTCGGCTTTGAGGGCACGGCGAAGATGCTGATTGCCTATATCCGCAGCTTCATGGAGCAGGACTAAATAAAAATTTGCAGCCCGTGCCGCAAAAAACATTTGAAATGCTCGAAACAATTTGATAAAATCAATTCACAGCGTGTGGCGTTTCTGCGTAAATCCGGTTGCAGAAACGCCGCACGTTTTTTTTGCGGCAAAAGGAGGGAGAAGACAACTTCATAGTCAAATCGTGCGGCAGAGATGCGTAAGTCCGGATTGATCCGGCGGAACGCATCTCTTATTTTTTATGTTCAGGAGGAAGACCACCATGGAAAACACAAACCAGTTTTTGGGGACGGAGCGCGTGGGAAAGCTCATGCGGCGCTATGCCGTCCCGTGCATCATCTCGCTGCTCGTCGGCGCGCTCTATAACATTGTCGACCAGATCTTCATCGCCAACGCAAGCTACCTCGGTTCCTACGGCAACGCGGCAAACACCGTCGTCTTTCCGCTCACGGTCGTGGCGCTCGCCATCGCCGTGATGATCGGCGACGGCTGCTGCGCGTTCGTCAGTATCTCGCTCGGCAAGGGCGAGGTGGGAGAGGCGAAAAAGAGCGTCGGCAGCGCGGTCGTGCTGTCGGTTGCGAGCAGCCTTGTGCTCACGGCGCTGTACCTCATCTTCGCCGACGCTATCATCTCGATGTTCGGCGGCACGGTGAACGAGGAGACCTTTCATTACGCGCAGGAGTATTTCTTCTATATCTCGCTCGGCATCCCGTTTTATATGTTCGGTCAGGCGATGAACCCTGTCATCCGTGCCGACGGCGACCCGCGGTTTGCCATGATCTCCACACTCGCGGGCGCGGTGCTCAACATCATTTTAGACCCCATCTTCATCTTTGAATGTAAGTGGGGTATGATGGGCGCGGCGGTCGCCACCGTGTTGGGCCAGATCGTCACAGCGGCGCTCGCGGTGTGGTACCTCTGCCGCATGAAGACCGTCAAGCCGGAAAAGGGAGACTTCCGCCTGCACGCAAGCCTCTGTACCCGGATGCTGACGCTCGGCATCACGAGCTTTCTCTCGCAGATCAGCCTCGTCGCGGCGATGGCGGCCATCAACAACATGCTGCGCAAGTACGGCGCGCTGGATGAGATATTCTCGCAGGAGCAGTACGCGCAGATCCCAATGGCCGTCGTCGGCATCGTGATGAAGTTCTTCCAGATCGTCATTTCCATCGTCGTCGGCATGGCGGCGGGCTGCATTCCCGTCGTAGGTTACAACATGGGCGCGGGGAAAAAGACGCGCGTGCATGTGCTCTTTACAAAGCTCCTGCTCTGCGAGGCGATCGTCGGCGCTGTCGCGCCCGTTCTGGCCGAGGGCTTCCCGCGTCAGCTCATCGCCGTCTTCGGCGCGGCGAACGAGAGCAGCTACTACACGGACTTTGCGATCAAGGCATTCCGCACCTACCTCTGTATGATGGTGCTCGCCTGCGTCAATAAGGCTTGCTTCATCTTTTTGCAGGCTGTGGGCAAGGCGTTCTCGTCCACGATGCTCTCCATGGTGCGCGAGGTCGTGTTCGGCGTGGGCTTTGCACTGCTGCTGCCGCGCTTTTTCGGCCTTGACGGCGTGCTGTACTCCATGCCGGTGTCGGATGTGTTGACATTCGTTATCGCGGCGGGTATGATTGTAAAAACGTATCGGGAACTCAATACGGAAGGAGCAACTGTATTATGAATCATATTATCACCATCAGCCGTGAATTCGGCAGCGGCGGCCGCACGGTCGGCAAAAAGGTTGCAGAGCAGCTCGGTATCCCCTGCTATGACTCAGAGCTCATCCAGAAGATCGCCGAGGAGAGCGGCTTTGCAGAAAATTATGTCAAGGAGGCGGGCGAGTACACACCCGGCGGCTTCCTGGCCTCAGCGCTCTCGAACCGCGCGTTCGGCCCGACGAACGAGGACATCCTATGGGAAATTCAGTGCCACGTCATCAGCGAGCTTGCCGAAAAGGCCCCCTGCGTCATCGTCGGCCGCTGCGCGGACTACATTTTGCAGGACAAGGCCAAGTGCCTCAAGGTCTTTATCCACGCAGATATGGCGTTCCGCGCCAAGCGCATCGTCGAGGTCTACGGCGAGCGCGAGCAGTCGCCCGAGCAGCGCCTGCACGACAAGGATAAGCGCCGCGCGGCCTATCACCGCTTCTACACGAACATGAAGTGGGGCTATGCGCAGAATTACCACATCACGCTCGACAGCGGCGAGCTCGGCATCGACAAGTGCGCCGATATCATCGCTGACCTCTACAAGAGCAGGGCGTAAATGGTCAAAAAGAGAAGGAGAGAAGCTGCGGCCTCTCTCCTTTTTTTTATTCATCTTTCGCAAGACCGGGAATGTTGACGCCGATGCCGTTGACCTCCACGCCGTCGTCGGCGGGGATGAGGAGGTATTTGCGGCCATTGATGACGCGCGCTTCGATCATATAGCTGTTCTCCGGTGCAATGGAAATTTTGACCTCGGGGGTCGTGATCTCAAACTTCTTGCTCTCGATGATGTTGTTCGGGTTCAGCGCGGCGTTCTCGCCGTACTGCTCATCGCACTCGCGCTGGAACGCTGCGATCTGCTCGTCGTTCACGCCGCTGTTGGCGAGGATGCCGCCGACGTCGCCCGCCGTCATTTCAAGCGGCTCGGGGTCTTTGCTCTCCTTGTGATCTTCGATGCGCGCTCTGATCTGCTCGTGCACGGACTGGACGACATCGTAGCTGCAATCCTTGTCGAGCGCGTCGGCAAGCGCCGAGCCAAAGGCGTTTTTCTGCTCCTCGGCAGACATCGGCGGGTCGACGTGGAACAGCGCGTCGATGACCTCCTGATGGATCTCCGCGGCGTTTTTCGAGTAGAACAGCACATTGTAAATGTTCGCCGTGCGGTTGTCGAACGCGGGGTAGAGGAAGCCGAGCTCGGGCGAGGTCGCGATGTAGCCGGTGGAGCTTGAGTGAAACTCGCTCTGGTCAAGGTCGTAGCGCAGTTCGAGCGTCGGGGCCTTGACGGGGCAGATGGAGCAGACAAAGTACTTGAAGACCTCACTCGACGCGTCGGCCTGAATCTCGTCATCCTTGCTGCGGTGCGGCACGTCGTAGGCGTCGGCGGCGAGGAGGATGAGATAGTTTGTCTCGCCCATGTCGATGCAGTCGATGATTTGGCGGCAGAGCGTTTCGCGCGAGGCGGGGTCCTTGAGCTCCGTCTGGCGAAGAGTCTGCAAGAGGCGGTGCTCATCGCTGTCGGCGACCTGCTGCGTGGAGAACACCACGTCGATGAGGTTCTTGCCAAGCGTGCCGGAGAGGGACTTTTTGAGAAGGCCCAGGTACATCTCCTGCTCCTCCTGCCGCATGAGGCCCATCGAGGTATCGACCCACGCAATGATCTCACGGTTGGAGTTCACATAGCAGCCGTACACGCGGCTGAAATTATTCTTATCGAGCCGGAAGCGCCGGCGCAGTTCATTGAGTTCTTTCTGATTCATGGCTCGTCCTTTCCTTTGTTCATGTCACAAGGCCGATTTTACCACGCCCGCGCCGCCGCGGCAAGGGGAGAAACGGCGCATTGTGCGACGAAAATGCGCAAAATGCAGGAAAAGATGCAAAACGGGCGTGAGCGACAAAAAGTGCGCGATATGTGGACAATATAGACGATATCCCTGTAAATCATAGAGAAATTCAATGAATCTGTCCATATTTCACGGCTTCTTAACGCCGCATTTGACGCTGCTTTTTGTGAAAACGGCTATGGAAACGGAATCAAAGCAAACATTTCACGTTAAAAATGAAAGATATATTGCATTTTGCCTGAGCTGTGCAGGAATTCTTCCGTTTCCTTGGTGATTCTGACTGTTGAAAAAAGAAAAAAAGAAGTTAGAATAGAGCCTCGCGAAATGAAACGGAAGAATTTGGATAGAAATCAGAGAGTTTGGGAGGAAATCAATATGTCGTATCACTTTTTGCTGGATCTTGCGCTGATTCTGCTGAGCACGAAGATTCTGGGCCTCATTGCGCAGAAGTTTCAGATGCCGCAGGTCGTGGGCGCGCTGATCGCGGGCCTGATCCTCAGCCCCGCAGGCCTTGGCCTGCTTTCGGAAACGGAATTCACCGCGCAGCTCAGCGAGCTTGGCGTCATCGTGCTGATGTTCTCCGCCGGTATGGGCACGGACATCAACGAGCTCAAGCACAGCGGCAAGGCGGGCTTCATGGTCGCGGTTCTCGGCGTGGTCGTGCCGTTTCTCATGGGCACGGCGCTTGCCTGGGGTGCGGATGAGCTGGGACTCATTGAGAGCACCGGCTTTATCGAAAACATCTTCATCGGCACCATCCTGACGGCCACGTCCGTGAGCATTACGGTCGAAACGCTCAAGGAGATGAAAAAGCTCGAGACCAAGGTCGGCAACACGATCCTGGCCGCCGCGCTCATCGACGATGTGCTCGGCCTGATCGCCCTGACGCTCGTTTGCAGCCTTGCCGGCGGTGACGAGAGCATCGGCATGGTGCTCCTCAAGATCGTGGGCTTTTTCGTCTTTGCCTTCGTGGTCGGCTTTGGCGCGAACCGCATCTTCTGCTGGATGCTCAAGCGTCAGCACGGTTGGGCCAGCCACAGAAACTCCGTGTTCGCCTTCGTCCTGTGCCTTGTGATGGCCTACTGCGCCGAGGAGTTTTTCGGCGTGGCTGATATCACGGGCGCTTACGCCGCGGGCCTTGCCGTCGCGTGCACGCCCAAGGGCACCTACATCCAGACGAAGTACAACCCCCTTGGGTATCTTCTGCTCACGCCGGTGTTCTTCGCGAGCATCGGTATCAATGTGCAGATCACGGGTCTGACGGGCGGCATAGTCGTCTTCTCGATTTTGCTGCTGCTTGTTTCGATCATCTCGAAGCTCCTCGGCTGCGGCCTTGGCGCCAAGGCGTGCCAGTTCACCACGCGCGAGAGCATCCAGGTCGGCGTGGGCATGGCCTGCCGCGGCGAAGTCGCGCTGATCGTCGCCAACCGCGGCCTTTCGATGGGTGTGCTGTCGAGCGCGATGATGACGCCGGTCGTCATCACGGTCGTATGCGGCACGATCCTGACGCCGATTCTGCTTAAGCTGTCCTTCCGCGGCCATCAGGAGACGGAGCTGGTGCAGAACAACATCGCCGACCGCATGGCCAAGCACCGGCAGCTCGATATCATCACGCAGCAGCTTTTGCAGCAGGATGAACAGCTGATGAAAAAGAACTGAGCGCAGCGCAATGAAATAAAAAGAGCTTTCTCCTGAAAATCGGAGAAAGCTCTTTTCTGATTTTAGGACGCTACCTTTTCCTGCGCGGTGCACTCGCGCAGGATGCGACAGAGCGCGTTCACATCCTCTTCCCGCGTCGCCCAGCTTGTGGCAAAGCGGATGATGCTGTGCGTCTCGTCATATTGCTCCCAGACGGAGAAGTCCACGCGCTCGGCGAGCTCTTTGCGCTGCTGCTCACTGACGATGCAGAAGCTCTGGTTCGTCGGGGAGGGGAAACAGGGCAAATAGCCGTTTTCCGCCATCGCGCGCCGGATAGCGTCGGCGTAGCGAACGGCGTCTGCGCCGATGCGCTCGTAGAGCCCATCGGTAAAGAGCGTGTCGAACTGGATGCCGAGCAGCCGCCCCTTGGCGAGCAGCGCGCCGTGCTGCTTGATGATGGTGAAAAAGTGTGGAATGAGCCCTGGCTGGGGAATGACGATCGCCTCGCCGAGCAGCGCGCCGCATTTTGTGCCGCCGATGTAGAAAATGTCGCACAGCGCGGCAAGGTCGCGCAGTGTCACGTCGTTTTCAGAGCACGCGAGCGCGTAGGCAAGGCGCGCGCCGTCGATATAGAGCGGCAGGCGCTTTTCGCGGCAGAGCGCGCTGATGGCCGCAAGCTCCTTTTTGGAATAGAGCGTGCCGTACTCCGTCGGCTGGGAGAGGTAGACCATCCCAGGCATGACCGTGTGGTCGCGGTTCGCGTCGTCCTCGTACTGATCAAGCAGTGCGCGGATTTGGGATGCGGTGATCTTGCCGTTCTCCTGCGGCAGCGTGAGCACCTTGTGCCCGCCGAACTCGATGGCGCCGGCCTCGTGCACGCTGATGTGCCCCGTGTCCGCGGCGATCACACCCTCGTAAGAGCGCAGCAGCGCGTCGATGACGGTCGCGTTCGTCTGTGTGCCGCCGACAAGGAAGTGAATCTCTGCGTTCGGCGCGCCGCAGGCGGCGCGGATCTTCTCGCGCGCGGATTCACAGTATTCATCCGTGCCGTAACCGGCGGTCTGCGCAAAATTCGTTTCGCACAGGCGCTGCAGGATGGCGGGATGCGCGCCCTCAAGATAGTCGCAGGAAAAAGAAAGACGATGCTCCATGAAAAAAGACCTCGTTTCAAAAACAGAATTGACGGTTTCTGACTGCTATTGTAGAATAAGAGAAAACATGACGCAAACGGTTATTTGAAATGAAAAACATGATATAAAATCATGGATAGGAGGGCGTATGGAAGCGGTCAAATGCGAGGCGTTCCTTGCCGCGGCAGAGCTCGGCAGCCTGACGGCCACGGCGGAGCTTTTGGGCTACACGCAGTCAGGCGTGACGCGCATGATCGGCACGCTGGAAGAAGAGCTCGGCTTTCCACTGTTTCTTCGCAGCAAAAAGGGCGTGCAGCTCACGGAAAACGGAAAGCTCATGCTGCCGCTGCTGCGCGAGGTCGTGCGCGCGCACCACAACGCCGAGCAGCTCAGCGCGGAGATCGGCGGCGTGTCAAAGGGCTCGCTGACGATCGGCTGCTATTACAGCATTTCGGCCCTGTGGATGCCAGAGATCCTGACGGCGTTCCGCGCCCGCTATCCGGGCGTGACCGTGCGGATGCAGGAGGGTGGCAACCTCGAGATGGCGCGCTGGCTGAACGAGCGCTCGGTCGACTGCTGCTTCGGCGCGCAGATGCACGGCGATAAGTATGACTGGCTGCCGGTCTTTCGCGACGAATTGGTCGCGTGGCTGCCGCGCGGACACGAGCTGGCAGAGGCGGATGCCTTTCCGCTTATGCGCTTGCAGAACGAGCCGTTCATCCACACCTCGCCCAATCACGACACCGATCAGGATCGCCTGCTCGAGCAGCACGACCTGCACCCGCAGACCTGCTTTACGACGCGCGACGGCTTCACGACCTACAACATGGTCGAGGCGGGGCTCGGCGTCAGCTTCAACCAGCGGCTCATCTCGCGCAAGTGGAGCGGTACGGTGGCGGAGGTCCCGTTCGACCCGCCGCAGTTCGTGACGCTCGGCATCTCGGTCCCGTCGCTCAAAGAGGCCTCACCCGCAGCGAAAAAGTTCATTGCCTGCGCCATCGAGACCGTCACGGGCGGGGAGAAAAGCCTTTGATAAGGAAAACGCTTCGCAGAAGTTCTGCGAAGCGTTTTTTTGCCCAAAAGCCGTTTATTTGAGCTCGGCGGTGAAGGTGATCTTCCCGTCGTCCACGATGGCGCGGATGGAGCCGTGGTGCCCCTCGGCGATCGAGCGCGCGATCGAAAGGCCGATGCCAAAGCCGCTGCCCGACGAGCGGGATTGATCGGCACGGTAAAAGCGGTCGAAGAGCTTCTGCGCGTTTTCCGGCGTGACATCCCCGCAGGCGTTCGACGAGCGGAGGACGACACCGCGCTTCGCCTTTTCGAGCGAGAATTCAATGGGGGAATCCGGCAGTGCATATTTGACCGCGTTGTCGAGCAGGATCGAGACGAGCTGGCGCACGGCGTACTCGTCGCCGCGATAGGTGAGGCCGTCCGTGATCGAAAGGCGCAGCTCGTGCCCCTTCGACGCGGCAAAGTCGGTGAACGATTCCGCCGTTTCGCGCACAGCGTCGCTCACGGGAAAGTCCTCCATCTTGAGCGGCGAATCCTCCTCGTCCATGCGTGAGAGCGTGACGAGCGAGTTGACGAGAGAGGTGAGTTTTTCCGTCTGCGCCATGGCCTTGTCGATCCACTTTTGCTTGCCGGTCTCCATTTCGAGCACCTTGAGGCTCGTGGCAATGACGGTGATGGGCGTTTTCAGTTCGTGGCTTGCGTCGGTGATGAACTGCTTCTGCTGCTGCGCGCTGCGAACCACTGGGTCGATGGCCCGGCGCGAGAGCAGCACAACGAGCAAAAAAACAAGCAGGATGCATGCCGCATCGGCGAGCAGCGACCACACGAGCACCACGCGCATCGCGCGCAGCTCGTGATAGCAGTCGAGGAAGATGGCGATGTTCTCGCCGTCGTCCGTCTGCGCGACGAAAAAGCGGTAGCTGCCGCAGTAGCCGTAACCAGCGCCGTGCGCGAGCGCGGCGGAGAGATATTCCTGCGTGTCCTCCGCCGTGACGGAGGCGATGTTGTCAAGACTTTCCTGCGTCAGCGTGCCATCGGAGGTGTAGCGCAGGACGAAAAAACGCGTGGAAAACGGTGTTTCCGCGGTAAACGGTCCCTCGCGCCGCGCGACCTTGTCATCGGGCGGGGCCTGCACATCCTGCGCATCCGGCGGAGCGATGTCGCTCAGGCTGCCGTCATTTTCCGGAGGCGTGGGTGCATCGGCGCTGTCCGAGCCGCTCGGCGGCAGGAAACGGGAGTGGGGGATGGTGCCCGCGTTCTCGTAGATGAGCGTCAGCGTTTGCTTCAGGTCGGAATCGGTCGAAACATAGTTTGCAACGTTCAGAATGACCGTCAGCAGCAGCATCACCGCCGTGACGGAGAGCATCGCGATGCGGATGAAGCGGTTTCGCAGGCGCCTGATCATACGCTCTCCTCCAGCGCGTAGCCGAGGCCGCGGTTTGCCTGCAGGGTGACGTGCGAGCCGATGGACTTGAGCTTTTTGCGAAGATTCGAGATGTTCACCCATACGACGTTGATCTCCGCCTCATTATCCCAGCCCCACACGCGCTCCATGATGCGCTCGGCGGAAAAGACCTGCCGCGGTGAGCGCATGAAAAGCTCCATGATCTGGAACTCACGCCCGCTCAGGCGGATGGACTCGCTGCCGCAGCTTAAATTGCCGCTGTCGGGGTCGAGCGTCAGATCGCCGTAGGCGAGCACCGTCGGCTGGTAGGCCTCGCTGCGGCGCAGAATGGCGCGCACGCGGCTCAAGAGCTCGTCGGGGTCGAAGGGCTTGGGAAGATAGTCGTCCGCGCCGGCGTTGAAGCCCGTGATGCGGTCGCTCTTCTGGCCCTTGGCCGTGAGCATCATGATGGGCGTTTTCACACCCTCCTGCCGCAGCTTTTCGAGCACTTGAATACCGTCCATCTTGGGCATCATCACGTCTAAAATGACGGCGTCGTACGCGCCCGACGAGGCATATTCATAGGCGTCGAAGCCGTTGTGCACGGCGTCGACGGAAAGGTGATTTTTTTCAAAAAAGACTGTCAGCGCCTCGGCAAGGTCCACTTCATCCTCTGCGATCAGCAGCCGCATAAAAGGTTCCCCCTCTGATTTCTGGTGATACGTGTAGTATAAAGAGCGCGCGGGCAAAAATCAAGATGCCTCAGAGCGCGTCTTTCGTCGCCTCGCGCCCGCAGGTGATGTTGAGGTTGCCGTTGCGACAGCGAAGATCGTCTAAAAACGCCTTGGGCGCGTTGCCGTCAGGCAGGATGACGCGGTAGGCGAGCTCGTAGAGCGTGCCCATGTTGCTCGTTTTCACGCGCTCGAGCACGCAGGACTTGGTGTACTTTTCAAAGAGATTATCGAAAAGACCGTCGTAGTCGAGGCTTTCGGGGATCGTGATCTTGAGCTCGCGCTCGTGCTCGTCCGCACCGCCGAAATTGACGGCTGTGAGCAGCAGCATCGCCGCCGAGACGATCACAAACGCCATGACGGCGAGTCCCACATAGCCCATGCCGGTCGCAAGGCCGATGGACATCGCAAGGAACAGCGCGCCGATCTCTTTCGCCGTGCCCGGTGCGGAGCGGAAGCGCACGAGGCTGAACGCGCCCGCCACCGCGACGCCCGCGCCGAGGTTGCCGTTCGCCAGCATGATGACAAGCTGCACCACGGCGGGTAAGATCGCGAGCGTGACGGCGAAGCTCTGCGTCGTACGCGAGCGGTACATGGAAACGAGCGCCGTGCCGACGCCAAGCAGCAGCGACACCGCCGTACAGATGAGAAACGAGACGAGCGTCAATTCGCTTCCTAAGATCGAGTTAAGCACAGAAGGTATCCTCCTTTAAATTGGTCGTGTGGACGCCTGCGGACAACTCGTCACGGTAGCAGGCACCGTATTTGGAAAACGACGCGGGGAACGCCCCGACGTCGGAGAGCAGATGGCTGAGCCACAGCGGGCACGCGCCGGGAATCTTGACTTCCATCAGCACATCGCCGCAGGGCAGCGCGATCGGCGCGCCGTGGTCGCCGAGGCGAAGGTCGACGTCCGTATCGCGCCACCTTAAATTGGTGTCGAACGTGATGCGAAGCTGCGGATCGTCGATGCCCGCAAAGGCAAGCCGGTCGTAGCCGATGAAGACCTTGGGCACGGTCTGATAAAACGACTGAAAATAGCCGATCTCGCGTCCGATCTGGCCGAAGTTTTCACCCGGCAGCTCGCCGGAGAGAAACGGCTTCACGTTCTGGATGCCCGTTGTGATGCGGCGCTTATAGACGACGCCATCGAATTTTTTCTTGAGCTCGACGAAGACCTTGCCGTCCTCCTGTGGCACGCCGTAGCTGCGCACGCGCAGCTTTTCCTTATAGACGGGCTTTTCGAGCGACGCGCGAATCAGGCGGTAGTCGTCGGTATCATAATAAATGTTGCAGATGGTGTACTCGCCGTACGCGTCCTTTTTCATATAGGGCGTCATCCGCTCCAGTAAAAAGCGCTGCTGGGAAAGGGTCAGGCAGTATTTCTTTTCATATCGTTCAAAACAGCATTGGATCGCCATGGTGTCGAACCTCCTTTGTGCGCTCAAGTATGAACGCGCAACCTAAAAGTAACCTAAAGGTAAAATCTTTGCTTTCTTAAGGTAACTTTTAGGCAAAGCGGGTATGCTGTCGCCAGGCTCAAAGGAGCGGGCGCAGAGAACGAAAAAAGCTCGCGCCCGCCCTGAGAGGACCATGTAAGATCATTGATCGAGGAGATATTATGATGAAAAAACTACTGCCTTTCCTGTGCGCGTCGGCGCTGGCGCTGTCGCTCACGGCCTGCGCCGGTACGATAAATAATAGTACGGCGGACGCGGCAAGCGATGTGACCTTTACCTTTACCAACAGCGGCGTGATCGCCGCGGGCGAGACTAACACGGGCTACGAGATCGACGGCACGGTGCTCACCATCACCGACAGCGGTACCTACACCGTCTCGGGCAGCTGCGCGGACGGCTCCATCAAGGTGAAAAAGGGTACGACCGGCGTGACGCTGGTGCTGAGCGACCTGACTCTCACGAGTGAGGACACCGCCGCAATCACCTGCGGCAAGTCGAGCGAGGTGACGATCCTCGCTTCCGCCGGTACGACGAATTCCCTGAGCGATACCGAGCAGAACAATGACGACAACTACCCCGAAAACGAAAATGCCGAAAACGCCGTCATCAAGTGCAAGGACGGCTCGACCGTCACCCTCTGCGGCGATGGCGAGCTCACCGTCACGGCCAACGGCAAAAACGGTATCAAATCCGGCGCGACGACGGACGAGGACGGCGAAGCGTTGCTGACCATCCGCGATTTGACGCTGAATATCGATGCACCCGTCAACGACGCGATCAACGCAGAACAACTCTTGAACGTCGAGAGCGGCACGCTGACCATCGACGCCTCGGATGACGCCATTCACTGCGACTTGGTGCTGAACATCGGTGCGGACGGCACGGACGGCCCCACGATCAACATCACGAATTGCTGCGAGGGCCTTGAGGGCGCGGAGCTGAACGTTTGCTCCGGTGATATTACGATCAACGCCTCGGACGACTGCCTGAATGCGGCAAATTCCGACCTGACGGACTATGACTTCACGATGACGATCTCCGGCGGCACGATCGACGCCTATTCCTCTGCGGGCGACGGCTTCGACTCCAACGGCGACCTGACCATCACGGGCGGAACAGTGATCGTGTGGACGGACAACACGGCGGACAACGAGCCGCTGGATGCCGACGGCACCATCACCGTCTCAGGCGGCACGGTGCTCGCCGCGGGCGGCAGCAGCGGCATGGGCATGAACCTGGAGGCCGCGCAGCCCTGCGTCATTTACGGCTCAACGGGCTTTGGCGGCATGCCGGGCAGTACGCAGAGCAGCCTGATCGCCGCGAACGCGGATTTCACGATTGAAGACGCCGACGGCAATGCTGTGTACAGCGGCACAGCCAGATGCGGTGCGAACTTCTTCCTCTTCTCGTCTGCCGATGTGGTGGCGGACAGTGCGTATACCCTCAAGGCGGGCGACAGCTCCACCGAAGGGACCGCGCAGAGCGGGACGGTTTCCACCGGCATGGGCATGGGCGGCGGCTTCCCCGGCGGCGGACAGAAGCCAGACGGTGAACTGCCCGAGGGCTTTGACGGTCAGATGCCAAACGGCGAGAAGCCAGAGCTTCCCGACGGGGAAGTGCCCGAAATGCCCGGCGGCGAGCGTCCCACGCCGCCCAGCGGGCAGGGAAGCCCCACTGACGGCAACGCCCCAGCGGGCGACAGTACCTCCGATACCACTCCAACTGCCTAATGGCAGAGATAAAGAAAAGCAGACGGCTCGCACAGGCCGTCTGCTTTTTGCTGTCTGTTCGGTTTTACATCGTCTCAAAACCGACGATCACGCCGCCGCGCTCGGCATAGTAGCTGCAAAGACCACGGCAGGGGCGGATCTCAATGTCTGCTTCGGGAAAGTGCCCGCGCAGCGAAGCGGCGAGCGCCCCAGCCGCCTCCGGATTTTCGGCGTGGTGGATGCGCACCTTGCCGCCGTGGTAGTCAGCTTCCAGAAGCTTCTGTACCATCGCCGCGCACGTCTTTTTTTCGCCGCGGCATTTTTCAACGGGCTGGATCGTGCCCTCAAGACTTGCGGTGGCGAGGATCTGAATGCCGAGAATGCCGATGGCGCCCGCGGCGATTTTGCTGACGCGGCCGTTTTGCGCCAGATTGTGCAGGGACTTAAGACTGAAGAAGAGGTGCGTGGTGGCAAGATATTCCTGCGCCTTTTCGCAGATCACATCGAAGGGGAGGCCCTTGGCGTGCAGCTCTGCGAGCTTCTCTGCGAGCAACTGCATCTCCGGTCCCGTGCTCAGCGTGTCAAAGATGTGAATTTTGACCTCAGGATGCGACTGGAGATACACGTCGCGCGCGGCCATGGCCGAGGCACAGGTGCCGGACAGGCTGCTTGTGATGGTAATGACGAAAATCTCATCCGCGCCCTCGAACGCCTTGAGCCAGCCGTCGAGGCTGGGGCAGGCCGTGCCGGATTTGCCGTTGTGGGCCGCGAGATAGTCGAGCAGCTCGTGTGTGTCGAGCGTTTCATCGTCCACGAAGTCGCGCTCGCCGGCGCGGATGGTCATGGGCACGCTCTGATAGGTTACGCCCTCCAGCATCGTGAGGTTGGCAGAGGAGTCGGCGATCAGTTTCATCATGGGGAAGCCTCCAAAAAAATAATCGGTTATTCAAAAACCTGTTGTCAGGTGAAATCATCTTTGACTACAATACAACGATTTTCAATAACTGTCAATCGGTTTTCGGAAAACTTATTGACATTTTTTTCACCAAAGTTTAAGATGATGAAAACGCAGTTTGAACGGAGGAGCAGCTATGGACGAAAATATGCGCAGCCGTCTGGCGGAGTCTGTCCGAAGCTTTCATATCCCGCGGCTCGGGGAGATCCCCGACGTGGGGCTGTATCTCGAACAGGTGACGCGTTATGTCAATCAATCCATCACGGGATGCGGGCTCAGTCCCATCACGGCCTCGATGGTCAGCAATTATGTTAAGCAGAAGATCATCCCCGGGCCAGAGAAAAAGGCCTACGGCGCGGAGAGCATTGCGTACCTCATCTTTGTCTCGTGCATCAAGAGCGTCGTCGCGATGGACGACATCCGCGCGCTGATCGGCATTCAGCACGAGACCTACGATCTGCCGACCGCTTATCACTACTTCTGCGAGGAATTTGAAAATCTCATCCGCTATGTCTTCGGCGCGAGCGACCATCTTGCAAGCGTCGGACAGGACGAGTCGGATGAAAAGGAACTGCTGCGCTCGGCACTTTTAAGCGTGACGCACAAGCTCTATCTCGACGCCTATCTGCGGCTGCTGAGGCAAGACGCGGAGCGCGCACAAAAGAAAACAGAGGAAGCGCAATGACCGTTGAACAGTTTGTCATGACCTACGGCGCGGAGCAGGACCGTCTGCGCGCCCTGCTGCCGGAGGGCTTTGCCTCGCTGCGGCCGGTGCTGCGCATCAACGCGGAGGTGCGCGACGGCAAAACAGGGGCTCTCGAGTTCAACACTGCCGCGGAAAAAGCCGACAATCGCGGCTGGGTCAACATCGGCCGCTGGGACGATGTTCCCTTTACGAAGGACGGCAAAAAGACGTCCTTCACGCTGCCGGAGCTGACGATCTCGTTCACCGGCGTCGGCATCGAGGGCGACTGCCCTGCGGAAAAGGACAACGTAGGCTGCTATTACTTGAAAGACGGTACGTTTACGCTCGTGCCCGCGGAGAAGATCACAGCAAACAAGGAATTCTGCGACTGTGAATTCGCCTGGCGCTTTGCAGGCGGCGCGCACGGTGTCAGCCTTGGCAAAACGCTGCCCGCCATCCACGAAGAGGAGACGACGCACTATGAAAAGGCGGCTTTCACGGTCGAAAATGCCGCCGTCATCCCCTGCACGCAGGTGTTGGGGGCCTATCAGGTGACGTTCGAGCGCTGATTTTTGAAAAAGGGCTTGCATTTTTGCCCGCGCTTTGCTATACTGCGCAATCGGGAATGAGGTTCTCCCACGGCACTGCCGAAACCGCTTTTTTGAGCTGATGACTTCTGTGATTTTGAACGGTCACAGGGGGCATCAGCTTTTTTTGTGTCCGGAGGAGGAAAATTATGTTAACTTCACTCGCACTCATCTTTTTGGTCGGCCTTGCGCTGGCCGAACTGTGTCAAAAGTTGAAGCTGCCGCGCATCATCGGCATGCTGGCGACGGGCATCCTGCTGGGGCCGTGCGTGCTCAACGTGCTGGACGGCTCGATTTTGTCGATCTCAGCCGACCTGCGCAAGCTCGCGCTCGTTATTATCCTGCTCAAGGCGGGACTGTCGCTCGATTTGGGCGACCTCAAAAAGGTCGGCCGTCCGGCGATCTTGATGTCGTGTTTGCCCGCGACGTGCGAGATCATCGGTTATGTGATGCTCGCGCCGTGCTTCCTTGGCATCACGCGCGTGGAGGCGGCGGTCATGGGCGCGGTGCTCGCGGCGGTGTCGCCCGCGGTCGTCGTGCCGCGCATGGTGCAGCTGATGGAAAGCGGCCGCGGAACGGACAAGAGCATCCCGCAGATGATCCTGGCCGGCGCATCGTGCGACGATATCTTCGTCATTGTGCTGTTTACAACGTTTCTGCACACGGCGCAGGGCGGCAGCGCCAACGCCGCGGACTTTTTGAGCATCCCTTTGTCGATCGTGCTTGGGGTTGCGCTGGGCGCGCTCGTGGGCTGGCTGCTCAGCCGCTTTTTCGAGACTGCCTATGCCCGAGCGCACTGCATCCGCAACAGCATGAAGGTCATCATCGTGCTGGGGGTCTCGCTGCTGCTCGTCGCGGCGGAGGGCTGGCTCGAGGGCATCGTGCCCGTGTCGGGCCTGCTCGCGGTCGTCAGCATGGCGTGCTTACTTAAGATGAAGTGTACGCCGTTCGTTGCCAAGCGGCTCTCTGAAAAATTCGGCAAGCTCTGGCTGGCGGCGGAGGTCATTTTGTTCGTCCTCGTCGGAGCGGCGGTCGATATCCGCTATATGGCGGGCGTGGGCCTTGCGGCGGTCGGCATGATCTTCTCGGCGCTCATTTTCCGCGCCGTGGGTGTGTGCCTTTGCCTTGTCAGAACGCCGCTCACGGCGAAAGAGAGGCTTTACTGCGTGTTTGCCTATCTTCCCAAGGCGACGGTGCAGGCGGCCATCGGCTCGGTGCCGCTTGCGGCGGGGCTGCCCTGCGGCAGCATCGTGCTGTCGGTCGCGGTGCTCGGCATCGTCATCACCGCGCCGCTCGGGGCGTTTTTGATGGACACGAGCGCGCCGAAGCTGCTGAGTAAAGCGGAGGAATAAAGAAAAGGACTTGGACGCTTTCGTCCAAGTCCTTTTCTGTTTTTATCAAGTGCTCACACGTCGAGCGCCATATTTGTGCGCTCCATTACCACCACAAGGATGGGAATGAGGATGAGCTGCAAGATGATGCCGGGGATGGCCGTCGTCACCGCGCCGGAGAGGAAGAGGGCGAGGCTGAACTCCGTGCCCTGAAGGCCCGCGAGCAGGAACTTCACAAGGCCCCACACAAGGCGGCCCGCGACCATCGCGGAGATGAGCGAGGCATAGATGCGCCAGCCTGTTTTCGGCAGCTTGCGGTACAGAAGACCGGCGATGGCGCCGTAGGTCGCCATTTCAAACGCCATGGCGATGGCGACCCAAACGGGCGGCATGCCGAAGATCATCGAGCGCAGCAGCGGGGAGATAAAGCCGACCGCGAGTCCCCACGGCCAGCCGCACATGAAGCCGCACAGCAGCGCGGGCAGGTGCATGGGGCAGAGCATGGAGCCGATCTCGGGGATCTGGCCGGTCAAAAACGGCAGGACCATCGCCAAGGCGAGGAAGAGCGCGGAATAGGTGAGTTTTCTCACCGGGGAAGCGGTACGGGCAGTTGCAGTAGCAGCGTTGTTCATGGTTTGTTCTCCATTCCTTCGAGCAGCGAACGGATGTGCGCCATGGCGTCGTCCAGAATGGCGGAGGACTTTTTGTCCACGCCCGCGACATACGTGCTGCATAGATTCATCGGGATGAGCACACGGTAGGCGTTGCTTGACGCGACGGCGTTTGCCATGGCGGGGGAGATCTCGCCCATCAGCGCATCGGCAATCGCGATGCCGATGGGGCCGACGATGATCTGCGCGCTGCGGCAGGCCACGATGACGGGGTTTTCGCCCGTGGCCACGCGGTCAGCGCCCGCGCGGCGCATCGCGTCGGAAGCGGCGCTGTTCGTACCGACCGCCATGATCTCGAGGTGCGGGAAGGACTTTTTGATGTTCTCGACCAAAGTTTTGCCGAGCTTTCCGCCCTGGCCGTCGATGACAAGGATCGTCACGGTGTTCTCATCCTCTCTTGCGTCTTGTTTTCTGCGCGAAAACCCTTGAAAAGACAAAGAAAAGGCATCAATATTCCCCTTGCAGGGAGATTGATACCTTGGTGATACCTCGTTTGCTTTCAGGGAACGCGCGGAAGAAAAGTCAGCTTGTGCCAACGCTGCCGGCTTGTGCCGACGCGGGAATTTTATCAAAAAAGCGCAGGGCTGTCAATCCCTTGCCCCTTGCGAAAGGGGCGAAAAAGCGCTATGATAAACGAAACTTTTTGGTAAAGGAACCCCGCCGCCATGACGAATTTTACCGATATTCGCGACTTTCTGCGCGCCCACTGCGCGCGCTATCCAGAGCTGGCGCTTCAGGACGTCTTCAAGGCGCTCTATCAGAGCGCCTTTGGCTGCGAGCATCTGATCGCCGACCCGTCCGCCGCCGCAGACTACATCCGCGCCGAAGCGGCGCGAAGCGGTGACCGCATCTCCGAGCTCGTCGAGCTGCTCAGCGGCGACTACTGCCGTGTGCACCTCGGCATTTTGCAGGACGGCTTGAACGCGGAGACGTTTGCGCGGCTCTTCGCCCTCTCTGCGCGGCACGAGGAGTGCGGGCGCGAAAAGCTCGAAGCGATGCTCACCGCCTTGCAGACAATGGCCGACGCGGGCGAGCTGCCGTTTTCTGCGCAGGAGACGGCGGAAGCTGTTGAGAGGTGGCGCAAGGACGGCTTTCCGCCGCTGCACCACTCCGAGATATTTCGGCAGAATTACGCGCCCGCGTACCGCGTCCTGCGGCGCGACTTCGCCCGCGCGCTGCCGCTGTTTGCGCGCATCGACTGCCTGACGGCGGAAAAGGACCGTGTGCTTGTCGCCATCGAGGGCGGCAGCGCCAGCGGCAAGACGACGCTCGGCGAGCTGCTGCAAAATGTTTACGGCTGCCCTGTCTTCCACATGGACGACTTTTTCCTCCGCCCTGAGCAGCGCGCAGAGGCGCGCTTCGCGCAGCCCGGCGGCAACGTCGACCGCGAGCGCTTTTTGGAAGAGGTGCTGATCCCTCTGCGCGAGGGAAGACCCGTCGACTACCGCCGCTTCGACTGCGCGACGTTTACCATCGCCCCGCCGCAGAGGATCGAGGCGGGAACACTCAACATTGTCGAGGGCGCGTACTCCATGCACCCCGACCTTGCGCCGTACTACGATTTATCTGTTTTCCTGTCGATTTCGGCAGAAAGACAGCACGAGCGCATCCTCAAACGGAATGCGCCCGCGCATGCAAAGCAGTTTTTCGACCGCTGGATCCCTTTCGAGCAGCGCTATTTCGACGCGCTCGATGTGCGGAACCGCTACGATCTCATCCTTTCGGCGGACGATTAAATGAGCGTGCCGCTCGGCGCGATGCCGAGCACATATTCGACCGCGATGGCCACAAGAACGACCAGCAGCGAGATGATAAAGCCGTGGAGCATCGGCTTTGCGCCGGATTTGCACAGCGCCGCGAAGTTCGTATTGAGGCCGATGGCGGCGAGCGCCGCGACCATCAGAAACTTGCTGATGCTCTTGAGCGTCGCGGCGAGACCCGCGGGAATGACGCCGACGCTGCACAGAATGGACATTGCAAGGAAACCGAGGATGAACCACGGGAACACCGACTTCATATTGACCTTGACGCCATGGTCGCCGCTTTGCGCGGCGGCCTTTTTCTTGAGGTGCACGCTGATGGCGGCGAAGACCAGCACCGTCGGGATGATGGCGAGTGTGCGCGTCAGCTTGACCATCGTGGCAAAGTCGCCTGCGGCCTCGCTGAAGGCGTAGCCCGTGGCGACGACGCTCGAGGTGTCGTTGACCGCCGTGCCGGCCCACAGGCCGAACGCCGCGTCGGAAAGGCCCATCGCGCGGCCGAGCAGCGGGAACACGACGACCATGATCGTGTCAAAGAGGAACGTTGCTGACATGCCGTAGGCGATGTCCATGTCCGTTGCCTCGATGACCGGCGCGATGGCGGCGATGGCGCTGCCGCCGCAGATGCCCGTGCCCGCGTTGATGAGGCTGCTCGTCTTCCAGTCAAGCCCCAGCGCCTTGCCGATCACACAGCCGAGGCCGAAGCACGTCGCCAGTGTGAAGAGCATGACGGTGAGCGAGAACTTGCCGACCGTCAGCACGGTCGTGATGTTCAGGCTGGCACCGAGCAGGATGATGGCGAACTTCAGAATTTTTTTCGAGGTGAACTTGATGCCAGGCTTCGTCTTGTCATTCGGCGCGTAAAAGCGGTTCACGATCATGCCGATGAACATTGCGATGACCGACGCGCCGATCAGGTGCAGCCCCACGGATTCCTCCAGCTGCTCTAAAAACTTAGCCACCACGGCGATGACGAGCGCGATGGCGCAGCCGGGCAGCATTTTTTTCACGGTTTCGATGAATTTCATGTAGTTTCTCTCTCCTCCAAAGCATATTGCCGCTGTATTATATCACCGACCCATGATATAATAAAATTATAAATTAGAATATATCGATTCCTGCTTGTTATTGATAAAGGAGAGAGAATATGGACCAGCGGCTTGAGACCTTTTTGACCGTGTGCGCCACGATGAACTACCGCAAGGCGGCGGAGCAGCTGCATTTGACGCAGCCCGCCGTGACGAAACAGATCCAGGCGCTCGAAGCGCTGTACGGCGTGCGCCTTTTTACCTACGACAGCCGAAAGCTCAGAAAAACGGCGCAGGGCGAAACGCTTGAGATCTACGCCATCAGCCAGCGCTATCAGGACGAGGAGCTGCGCCGCGCGCTCAAACGGCAGGAGAAGACGAGCCTTCGCATCGGCGCGACGAAGTCCATCGGCGACTATATCCTGCTGCCGCAGATCATCCGCTTTTTGAAAGAACCGGACAACGAGCTCTTTTTTACCGTCGACAATACGGCACACCTGCTCGCCCAGCTCGAGGGAGGGGAGCTCGACTTCGTCGTGCTCGAGGGCATTTTCGACAAGAGCCGGTACGAGAGCTTTCTGCTGCGCAACGAGCCCTACATCGGCATCTGTGCGAAAAATCACCCGTTTTCGGGCTGCGAGGTGCCGATGAATGAGCTTTTTTCCGAGCGGCTCATCCTGCGCGAGCCGGGCTCCGGTACGCGAAAGATTTTAGAGCGAGAGCTCATGCAGTGCGGCTACACGGTCGAGGCGTTTCGCGCGAATGTCTGCATCAGCAGCTTCAAGCTCATCCGGCATCTGGTGAGCGAGGGCTGCGGCGTGAGCTTCCTCTACGAGGCGGTGGTCAAGGACGATACGCAGTTTGGGCGTTTTTCCTGTCCGCCGCTCACGGGCGTGCACGAGCTGAACGTCGTGTGCCTCAAAAACACCAATGTGCCCGCGTTTGCGCGGCGGTTCCTTGACCTGTAAATTTGGGCAATTCTGCCGATCTGCGCAAAAATGCGGGGAATTGAGCGATATGACTGCGGTTTATGGAATCAGTCAATGGAAAAATCCAACATTTTCCTGTAAAATAGAGCTTGGATAAGATAGGTGATGATCGCCGCGCAATATTTGCTGCGCGGCGGCAAGCACGCGGTACGCCGCGAAAAAGGAGAGCAGGAACATGAGCGATATCAACGGCAGCAAGCCCACGAATTTCCCTCTCGACGAGAGTAAACTGGATTTCAAAATTCCCCGCACGGACGCCCCGCGCGAAAACGTGCTCAAGCTCGGCAGTATGATCACGAACCGCATCGGCCTCAAGGCCACGGCGGACGACCCCGAGTACTGGGGCCTTGCCGGCGTGATGACCGACGAGATGGTCGACGTCGCGCTCAAAATGGGCGTGCGCAAGCCCAAGACGACCGAGCAGCTGATGAAGCTCACCAAAATGGAGCGCGAGCCGCTCGAAAAGCTCCTCACGGAGATGGCATGGACGGGCATCATCGAGTACAACTGGGAGAACCTGGACGGCAAAAACCCCAAGCATGAAAAGCGTTGGGTGCTGCCGCTGTTCGTCCCCGGCAGCGCGGAATTTCTGAACATGCGCAAAAGCCAGATCGACGAGCATCCCGAGGTCGCGGCGTTCTTTGAGCGCATGACGATGCTCCCGCTTGAAAAGATCACGCCCATGGTGCCGCCGGGAGGCGCAGGCATCGGCATGCACGTCATCCCTGTGGAAAAGGCCATCGAGACAGAGAACGAGTCCGTTGACTTAGAGCACATCTCCTACTGGCTCAGCAAGTACGAGGGCAAGTACGCCAAGAGCATGTGCTCCTGCCGCGCTAGCCGCGCCAAGCTCGGCGAGGGCTGCGGCGACGACGCCGAGAGCTGGTGCATCGGTGTGGGCGACATGGCCGACTACATCGTCGAAACACAGCGCGGCGAATACATCACGAAGGACGAAGCGCTCGAAATTTTCAAAAAGGCCGAGGACAACGGCTTTGTCCACCAGATCACGAATATCGACGGTGAGCAGAAGATCTTCGGCATCTGCAACTGCAACGTCAATGTCTGCAACGCGCTGCGCACATCGCAGCTGTTCAACACGCCGAACCTGTCGCGCAGCGCCTATGTCGCGAGCGTCGAGAGCGAGAACTGCGTCGCCTGCGGCCGCTGCGTCGAAAACTGCCCCGCGGGCGCGGTCAAGCTGGGACAGAAGCTCTGCACGAAGGACGGCTACATCGAATATCCCCGTCAGGAATTACCCGACGATGTCAAGTGGGGGCCGGAAAAGTGGAGCGTCGACTACCGCGACAGGAACCGCATCAACTGCTATAATACCGGTACCTCGCCGTGCAAGACGGCCTGCCCAGCGCACATCGCGGTGCAGGGCTATCTGAAGCTCGCCGCGCAGGGCAAGTACCGCGAGGCGCTGCAGCTCATCAAGCGCGAAAATCCGTTCCCCGCGGTCTGCGGCCGCATCTGCAACCGCCGCTGCGAGGACGCCTGCACGCGCGGCACGGTCGATCAGGCCGTCGCCATTGACGAGGTCAAGCGCTTCATCGCCCAGCAGGACTTAAACGCGGAAACGCGCTTTGTGCCCGAAAAGGTCATTCCGAAGGTCGACGGCGAATTTTCCGAGAAGATCGCCGTCATCGGCGGCGGCCCCGCGGGCCTGTCGTGCGCATACTACCTCGCTGAAAAGGGCTACCGCCCGACGGTGTTTGAAAGGGAAGCGCGTCCCGGCGGTATGCTGATGAACGGCATTCCGAGCTTTCGCCTCGAAAAAGACGTGGTGGAGGCCGAGATCGACATCCTGCGTGAACTCGGTGTCGAGTTCCGCTGCGGCGTGGAGGTCGGAAAAGACGTGACCATCGCACAGCTGCGCGAACAGGGCTATCAGGGTTTCTATGTGGCCGTCGGTCTCCAGTCCGGCGGTAAGCTGAATATCCCCGGCGGCGACGCGGACGGCGTCATGGCGGGTATCGACTTTATGCGGCAGGTCAACCTGCATGAAAAGAAGACGCTTTCCGGTAAGGTCGTCGTCATCGGCGGCGGCAACATCGGCGCGGACGTTGCGCGCACGGCGGTGCGCTGCGGCGCGGAGAGCGTTGACCTCTACTGCTTAGAGGCTTACGACGATATGCCGATGGGCGAGGAAGACTGCGGCGAGTGCGAGCGCGACGGCATCACCGTCCACGCCGGCTGGGGCCAGACCGAGATCGTTGTGGAGGACGGCAAGTGCGCGGGCATCAGGTTCCGCAAGTGCACGCGCGTCAAGAACGACGAGGGCCGCTTCGCACCTGAGTTTGACGACAGTGTGAGCGAGCAGGCCGAGTGCGCGAGCGTTCTCTACTGCATCGGCCAGAAGGTCGACTGGCGTGAGCTGCTCACCGGCACCGCTGTTGAGTTCAACCCCAACGGCACGGTCAAGGCAGACCCCGTCACGTATCAGACGGCGGAAAAGGATATCTTCGTCGGCGGCGACGCTTATACGGGTCAGAAATTTGCCATCGACGCCATCGCCGCGGGCAAGGAGGGCGCGATCTCGCTGCACCGTTTTGTCCAGCGCGCGACGCTGACGGTCGGCCGCAACCGCCGCCAGTTCATCGAGCTCAACAAGGAAAGCGCGCTGATCCCCGTCAATTACGACACAACGCCGCGCCAGCGCATCGGCTATAACGAGGCGCTGCGCAGGACGTTTAGCGACGAGCGCGTCGCGTTCACCGAAGAGCAGATCAAAAAGGAGACGGCGCGCTGCCTTAGCTGCGGCGCGAGCATCGTCGACCCGAACAAGTGCATCGGCTGCGGCGTCTGTACGACGAAGTGCGCGTTCGACGCCATCCACCTGCACCGCGAGAGACCGGAGTGCAGCAAGATGTACGCCTGCGAGGACAAGATGAAGGCCATCCTGCCGTACATGATCAAGCGTGAGTTCAAGATCAAGCGTGCGGCGAGAAAGAGCAAGTAATGCACGAGCTGGGCATTGTCTTCCACGTCATCAAGAGCGTGGAAAAGATCGGAGAGGAAAACGGCCTGACGAACGTCGCGTCCGTGACGCTCGAGCTCGGCGAGGTGTCCGGTGCGATCCCGCACGAACTCGAAAGCTGCTGGAACTGGGCAGTCAAGAAGACCGAGCTTTTACCGGAGGCCGCGCTCAAGATCGAGACCATCCCCGCCGTTACGTACTGCGAGGGCTGCGGGCGCGACTATCCCACCGTGCAGTTTGGCCGCACCTGCCCGCACTGCGGCAGCGAAAAAATGTGGCTCAAGCAGGGCAGCGAGATCAACTTAAAGGAGATTGAGGCGATATGACAGAACCCTATAAGATCATCGAGGTGAAAGAGAGCGTCTTCGCCGACAACGACCGCGAGGCCGCACGCCTTCGCACGCAGCTCAAGCAGGACAGAACGTTTCTGCTGAACCTGATGTCCTCGCCGGGCAGCGGCAAGACGACGACGCTGCTGCGCACGCTTGAAGCGCTCAAGGATGAGCTGCGCATCGGCGTGATGGAGGCAGACATCGACTCCGACGTGGACGCGAAGACTATCGCGGACGCGGGCGTGAAGTCCATCCAGCTCCACACGGGCGGCATGTGCCACCTCGATGCAAGCATGACGGAGCAGGGTCTCAAGGAGATCGGCACGAAGGACTTGGACCTCGTCGTGCTCGAAAACGTCGGCAACCTCGTCTGCCCCGCGGAGTTCGACACGGGCGCGGTCAAAAACGCGATGATCCTCTCCGTGCCGGAGGGACACGACAAGCCGCTCAAGTACCCGCTCATCTTCACTGTGTGTGACGCGCTCATCATCAACAAGATCGACGTGCTGCCGTATTTCGACTTTGACATGGAAAAGGTCGTCGAATACGCGCACATGCGCAACCCGAAGCTCAAGATATTCCCCCTCTCCGCCAAAACCGGCGAGGGCGTGGACGCTTGGTGTAATTGGCTGCGCGAGCAGGTGCGCGCTTGGAACGGGTGAGAAAAGGGAAAGAGATGTACCGCAAGGTACATCTCTTTTTTGTTATGCGTCCAGCCGAAAGACCGACGGGTAAATTTGTCCGTCCCTGAATTCGAGTACGCCGTAGGTCGGGCGGCGGGGATCGCCGATCGAGCCGGGATTCATCATCATCGGCCGCGACGCCGCGTCCACGAGCGGCACGTGCGTGTGGCCGAAGAGCAGAATGTCGGCGTTCATCTCGAGCGCGCGGTACTGCGCGCGGAGAAGTCCGGTCTTCACCCCTAACGTGTGCCCGTGCGCGATGAGCACGCGGTGATCGTCCAGAATCAGCATGCGCTCAAGCGCTTCAAAGCGCCCGAAGTCGCAGTTGCCGGGAACCTGCTCAAGCGGCAGGCGGGGGTAAAGCTGGTGCAACTCCTCGGCATCGCGCCAGCCGTCGCCCAGGTGGATGATGCCGTGCGGCTTTACGAGCTCTACCGCGCGCACCATGTTGTCGACATTGCCGTGCGAGTCGGATAGTACCAAGTATTTCATAGCGCTTACAGAAACTTGTCGAGCTCGTGCTCGACCTCATCCATTTTTTTGATCTGCGGCTTGTCGATGCGATAGCCGCCCTTGACGACCATGTCGAGCTCACGCAGCGCGCTCAAATTCTGAAGAGGGTTGCCGGAGCAGACGATCAGGTCGGCCTGCTTGTCCGCCTCAATGCTGCCGGTCAGATCACCGATGCCCGCGAGCCGGGCATTGAGTTTCGTCGCGCTGTAGAGCGCGAACGCGGGCGTCACGCCGCAGTATTTGACGAAATAGTGCAGCTCGCGCCACATGTCGTAATGTGTGATGTACGGGCAGCCGACGTCCGTGCCGAGACCGACTGGCACGCCCGCGGCGAGGTTTGCCTTTGCGAGCGCGACGATGCCGTCGAAGACGATCTTGCCGTTTTCCTGCTGCTCATACGTCGCGTGCGAAATGCTGCGGTCGAAGAGCGCGTAGGGCAGGGCGGGGGAAATGGTCGAAATTTGGAACGCCTTGCGCTGCTTGAAGAGTGCGATCATTTCATCGCTTGGCTGCGCGCCGTGCTCGATGGAGTCGACACCGTTTTGCAGTGCGGCCATCACGCCCTCAGGGCTCTCAACGTGCGCCGCGACGATCATGCCGAGCGAATGTGCCTTGTCGCACGCGGCCTTGACAAGCTCGGGCTGCATGCGCAGCACGCCCGGCTCGCCCACGACTTCGGCGTCCAGCACGCCGCCGGTGATCATCAGCTTGATGAGGTCGGGCTTTTCGGCGGCGATCTTTTCGACGAGCGCCGCGGCCTCTTCGGCGGAGTGCGCCTCGTAGGCGAGCGAACCCGCCATGTGCCCGCCGGGGACGGAGACCGCCATGTTCGATGCCAGCACGCGCGGGGCAAGAATTTTGCCCGCCGCGGCGAGGTCGCGAATTTTCGTGTCGTAATCGGCGACGCCGCCGACTGTGCGGATGGTCGTGACGCCGGAGAGCAGCTCGGTTTTGGCGTAGCCCTCGCACATGCTGACACCGATCCTGTTGGTCAGCGCGCAGGAGGTGATGAGCTTGACGAGCTTTTTGGGGTCGCTCGCCTTCTTTTTCGGCTTGCCCGAGGCGGGCAGGTGCACGTGCATGTTGATGAGACCCGGCAGCACATATTTTCCGCCGAGGTCGACTGCCTCATAGCCCGCGGGGATATGCTGTGCGTCGACGATCTCGCTGATCTTCTCTCCGGCGATGCACACGGCCTTGCCCGTCTGCGGCTCCATGTGCTCAGAGCCGTCGAGAAGCACGCAGTTTGTCAATGCGTACTTTTTGTCGTTATGGTACATCGGAGTGTTCGCCTTTCCTGTTATCGAATCTGGCCGCTGCCGGTGATGACATATTTATAGGTGCTCAGCTCATCGAGACCCATCGGGCCGCGCGCGTGGAGCTTCTGCGTCGAAATGCCCATCTCGCAGCCGAGGCCGAACTCCCCGCCGTCGGTGAAGCGGGTGGAGACGTTGACGTACACCGCCGCGCTGTCGACCTCGTCGACAAAGCGGTCGGCCGCGGCTTGGTTCTCGGTCACGATGCAATCGCTGTGGTGTGTCGAGTGATGCTGGACATGCGCGATGGCCGCATCCAGGTCATCTACGACCGCGACGGCGAGAATGTAATCGAGAAATTCCGTGTCGAAGTCGAGCTCCGTTGCCGCCGTGCCGGGAATGATCTCCGCCGCGGCTTCGTCGAGCCGCAGCTCGACGGGGACAAGGCCCGCTTCCCTACGCTTGTCGACAAGTGCGGCCTTGAGCTTGGGGAGAAATTCCTTTGCAATGTCGCAGTGGACAAGGCAGACCTCCTCCGCGTTGCAGACGGACGGGCGGCTCGTCTTGGCGTTTTCGATGATCTTTACCGCCATGTTGAGGTCAGCGTCCCTGTCGACGTACACATGGCAGATGCCCGTGCCGGTCTCGATGCAGGGAACGCTTGCATTTTCCACGCACGCGCGGATGAGCCCCTTGCCGCCGCGGGGGATCAGCAGGTCGACAAGGCCGTCCGCCGTCATCAATACCTGCGCGCTCGCATGTGTTGTATCCTCAACGATGTTGACAATGTCGGGATCGCCGCCGACGGACTCAACGCCCGCCTTGAGCGCCGTGACGATGGCGTGAGAGGAGCGATAGGCCTCCTTGCCGCTGCGCAGCATGCAGACGTTGCCGCTCTTGATGCACAGCGCCGCGGCGTCCGACGTGACGTTCGGGCGGCTCTCGTAGATGATGGCGACCAGACCGAGCGGCACCTGCCGCTTGGTGATGGTCATACCATTGGGGCGCTTGAACTGCGCGAGCGCGCGGCCCACGTGGTCGGGCAGCGCCGCGGCCTCGCGGATGCCCTCGGCCATCGCGTGGATGCGGCTCTCCGTCAGGGCGAGACGGTCGAGCATCACATCGGAGATCGTGCCCTTCGCCGCCTCCATGTCCTTGGCATTTTCGCGCAGGATATCTTCGCTGTTGGCCTCAAGGCTCTCCGCCATCGCGAGCAGCAGCCGGTCCTTCTCCTCGGCGCTTGCGCTGCGGATGCTGCCCCAGGCAGCTTTTGTGCGTTCCAGAAGTTCGATCGTTGTCATGCTTCATCCCTCTTTGCCAAAAATCTTGTGCCCACGCGCTTGCCTGCAGCCACATCGTAGAGTACCTCGGGCGACTGGCCGTTGGCGATGACCATTTCGCAGCCTGCTGCCGTCGCCATCTGCGCGGCGCGGAGCTTGGTCGCCATGCCGCCGGTGCCGAGGTTCGAACCGCTGCCCCCGCCGAGCGAAATGATGTGCTCGTCGATCTTTTCCACCGTGTCGATGAGCTTCGCGTCGGGGTTCTTGCGCGGGTCACCGTCGAAAAGCCCGTCGATGTCCGAAAGCAGAATGAGGAGGTCCGCCTGGATCGTCACGGCCACGATGGCAGAGAGCGTATCGTTGTCGCCGATGCCGAACTCCTCGGTGGAGATGGTGTCGTTCTCGTTGATGACCGGCAGCGCGCCGAGCTCTAAAAGCCGCGCGAGCGTGTTGTGGAAGTTCTGCTTGCGCACGCCGCCCTCTTCGATATCCGGTGCGGTGATGAGCAGCTGTGCCACGGTGTGGTTATACTCGGTGAAGAGCTTGTCGTAAATGTACATCAACTCGCACTGGCCGACAGCGGCGGAGGCCTGCTTCGTCGGCACGTCTTTCGGCCGTTCGCTCAAGTTGAGCTTGCCAAAGCCCATGGCGATGGCGCCAGAGGAGACGAGGATGATCTCGTGTCCCATATTTTTAAGGTCGCTTAAAACCTTGCACAGCTTTTCCATGCGCTGGATGTTCAGCCGCCCCGTGGGGTGTGCCAGCGTGGATGTGCCGACCTTGACGACAATTCTCATATCGTGATCCCTCCGATCAAAGCGGGCGCGCGATGCGCGCGGACGCCGGAATTTGCCCATTATTATACCGCGCCGATTTGCATTTTGCACTCTTTTTTTGCAAATTTTGCGCCGTAATGACACAGTAAAGTGAAAAAGCACAGGCGCGCGAAAGCGCGCCTGTGCTTTTTTGTGAGTTTCCGCTTAAAACGGCTTTTTTGCGACCTCTAAGATCACGTCGAGCATACCCTGGATCTGCGGGGTGATGACCTTGTTGCGGTGATAAAGCACCTGCCGCCACTGGCTCATCTGACAGTCGGCCACAGGGATGATGGCAAGGTTGCCCTTGTGAATGCTCATCTTCGCCGTGTAGCGCGGCAGCACGGAGAGATACTCTGGATTCTCGCGGATGAGCTTGAGCGCGAGCGTGTCGCTCTCGAGCTCCAAAAACGGCTCGACACTTAGATCCTGACGGGCAAGCTCGCGGTCGAACTGGTCGCGGTAGGGGTTGCCGTGGTTCATCAGGATGAACGGGTGCGACACAAGGTCGGCAAGGTGCACATCATCGCGGGCAGAGAGCGGGTTTTCCGTGTTCGTCACGATGACGACGTCCTCCTGCGCTTCAAAGACTTTGACAAACTGCGTGTCGAAGATCTGCTCATCGAGCGTGTAGATGATGTCGAGCTCATTCTTGACGAGCATTTCGGTGATGGAGGCGATATTGCCCGCGTGCAGGCTGATCTGCACGTGCGGAAAACGCTCGTGGTAGAGCGGCACGATGTTAGAGAACGAGGCGGTGAGCAGCGAATTGAGCGTGCCGACGCGCACGGTGCCGCTCAGCTCGGAATCCGACGAGGCAAAGGCGCTGGCACGCGCGATGGCGCTCACCACGTCGCGCGCGTAGGAGACAAAGTCCTTGCCGTACTGCGTGATGGAGACCGTCTTGCCGATGCGGTCAAAGAGCTGCACGCCCAGCTCGCGCTCGAGCTGCTGGATCTGCACCGTGACGGCGGACTGGGAATAATCCAGAGCTTCCGCCGCACGGGAGAAGCTCTTGAGCTCCGTGACTTTTAAGAATGTGACCAGGTTGCGGACTTCCATGGCTGTCCTCCGATTCAAATTTGTAATACATTTTCAAAAATATATTAGTGGAAATATCTTAATTTGTCAATAGACGCATTATAAAAAATAATGAGTCGGGCGAAAAAGTCGGCCGTGGACACACGGCCGGCTTTTTATGAAGGGGATCAGTCCTTGTACTCGTGGTGCAGCAGCTCGTGCGCGCGCTCATTGAGACCCGCGGCATACATCGCGTCGAGGACGGGGTTGCGCTCGCTGCGCTTGAACATCGCGCTGCGGTCGATCTCGTACAGGCCGTGGGCGCGCTTGAGCTTGGTGCTCATCAGCGCGTAGGGCTGGCCCGCGCCGCCGACGCAGCCGGTGCGGCAGGACATGACCTCGACCAGGTCGACCTCGACCTCGCCGTTTTCGATTTGATCGAGCAGCTTAGCTGCGTTGGCAAGGCCGTGGGCCAGGGCGACGCGCACGTCGCGCCCGTTGACCGGGATGGTCACAAAGCGGACGGCCTCCGTGCCGCGAAGACCGCTATGCTCGAGCATGCGCAGGACGTTTTTGCTCTTGTCGGGCAGGCAGCAGCGGAGCACCGCCTCCGCCACGCCGCCGGAGGTGCCGAAGATCTCGGCCGCGCCGCTGCCCATGCCGAACGGCAGGTCGGGCGATTCCTTTTCGAGCATCTGGAAGCGGATGCCGGATTCCTTGATCATCTTGATGACCTCCTGCGTGGTCAGCACGAGGTCGACGTTCGGTACGCCGTCGCGGCGGAATTCCTCGCGTCCGGCCTCCATCTTCTTGGCCGTGCAGGGCATGATGGCGATATGGAAGGTCGTGCGGCCGTCGGCGGCGTCCTTTTCGCGGTACTTGTCCTTTAAGACCGTTGCGAACATTTGCATGGGCGAGAGCGCGGAGGACAGGTTCTTGATGAACTGTGGGCGCTCCTGTTCCACATAGCGCACCCAGGACGGGCAGCAGGATGTCATCAGCGGCAGGTTTTCGCCCGTTTCCAGGCGGCGGAGGAATTCCTTCGATTCCTCGCGCACCGTGAGGTCCGCGCCGAAGATCGTATCGTAAATTTCGTCCGCACCCATGATCTTGAGCGCCGTGACGAGCTTGTCGAGCACATTTTCGCCCGCGGGCAGACCATAGGCCTCACCGATGGCGACGCGCACGGCGGGCGCGATCTGGATGACGACGCGCTTTTGCGGGTCGTGCAGGGCACGCCACGCCGCGCCGATGTCGTTTTTGACGGTGATGGCGCCGGTCGTGCACACGGCGGCGCACTGGCCGCAGCTGACGCAGTGCGTGGTCGAGATGGGCTGGTCGTCGCCTGCCTCAATGTGCAGCCCTGGGCCGCGGCCTGCAAAGTGCAGGATGCTCATGCCCTGGACCTCCTTGCACACGCGCACGCAGTCGCCGCAGAGAATGCATTTGTTGAGGTCGAATGTGACCGCAGGGCTTGAAAAGTCCATCGGTACATGCTCGCGCGTATCCTTGAAGTGAACGTGATGGATGCCGAAGCGCACGGCCATCTCCTGCAGACGGCAGGAGCGGTTTTTTTCGCAGGCGGTGCAGTCACGGCAGTGCGAGGCAAGCATCAACTCCAGCGTCATGCGGCGGTATTTGAGAAGGCGCGACGTGTTGGTGCGGATGCGCATGCCGTTTTTCGGCTTGGTCGTGCAGGCGGCGTCGATCTTGCCGGTGTCCAGATCCTCGACCATACACATGCGGCACGCGCCGTAAACGGAAAGGTCGGAGTGGAAGCAGAAGTTCGGCATTTCCACGCCCGCCTTGCGGCAGACATCCATGATCGTGGGCTCGTCGTCGAACTCCACGCGGATGTTGTCGACATACATGATACCCTTAGCCATCGATCTCCACCTCCTGGATCGCATCAAAGGGGCAGGCCTCGATGCAGGTATAGCATTTGACGCACTTTTCCGGGTCGATCACAAACGGTGACTTGATGACGCCCGTGATGGCCTCGGCGTGGCAGGAACGCGAGCACTTGCTGCATCCGCGGCAGATGCTCGGGTCGATCTCGAGGCGGATGCGGTTATAGGGAAGTCCACCCGGCTCGATCGGCTCGCGGTCAAGCTCGCAGAGCGCGCAGTCCCCGCGCAGGTGATCCTTGAATTCCTCGGGAAAGTATTTGATGGCCGTCTCCAGCGTGTGGTAGGAATTGCGGCCCAGATTGCAGAACGCCGTGACCGAGATCATCTCGCCAAGGTCGGTGAGCATATGAAAGTCCGACTCGCTGAGGCGGTAGTCCCGCATGGCCCAGAGCAGCTCGTTCATGCGCTTTGTGCCCTCGCGGCAGGGAACGCACTTGCCGCAGAACTCTGTCTGCGTGTACTGCATAAAGCGACACGCGACATCGACCATGCAGCGGTCCTCGTCGAGCACCGTGATGACGCTGTCGCCGCGGCGCACGCCGTAGGGCTTGAGCTTTTGAAAGTGCAGGGGCAGATCGAGATGCTCCTCGACGAGAAGGCCGCCGCTCGGGCCGCCGATCTGCACCGCCTTAAACTTTTTCCCATTCGGAATGCCGCCGCCGATCCCGTAGATCGCCTCTCGGATGGTGGTCGCCTCCTCGGGAATGTCTACATAGCCGGGGTTGGCGATGTCACCCTTGAGTAAAAAAATTCTTGCCATTTCTCTCTCCGTGTTTCGTTTTTTAAATTTCAAAAAATCTAATGGAATATATAGCACGAAAAACTCTAACACTGCGCCTTAAAATTGTAAAGGGATGCACTGATAAATTATTTGAATAGGAGATCGGGCTATAAGCAAAAGACGGAGGAGACCGCCTATAATAAGGCGGTCTCCTCCGTTTCTTCTTCGTCCAAAAGCTGCATGATCGACACTTCGAACGCCGTGCGTTCCTCACTGCCGCTTTCGAGCAGCTTGGTGTAGGTCCGGCTCTGCACGCGACCCTCAAGCGCCAATCGCTCGCCGACGTCCATGCCCGCGATCTGCACGGCGGTCTGTCCCCAGGCGATGCAGGGTAAGTAGTCCGCGCGCCCGTAGTGGCGGTTGACTGCCAGAATGACGTCGCAAATGCTGCGGCCGAGCGGCGTGCGCCGCAGCACGGGCTTTTTGCACAGCGCGCCCGAGAGCAGGATGCGGTTAAAGTACGAGCCGTCGCCCGGCTCGATGCTCTGGGCGAACACGGTGATGACGAGCCGGTTGCCATGCCCGCTCTTGTTGTTAAACGAGCGCAGCTGCCCGACGATGCGAAGGCTCTGTCCCTCCTCCACAGGGCAGACGCGCAGCAGTGCCTCGCTCGCCACGATGACGGGCACGTCGTTCTGGCCCGACAGGCGCTCGACCTGCAGGGGAAATTTGTCGAACCGGCGGGTATGGTTCTCGTGCGAAAAGACGGGCTCGCCTGCGGCGACGCCCCACAGCTCCACATAGTTCTGGTTGCGCTCCATATCGTACACCTCAGCACAGTTTTGTTGGTGTATCCTATGAAAAAGAACGTGGAGATATGCCGTGCCGAGCACGAGGAGAAAAAGGAAGAGCCGTCTTTCGACGGCTCTTCCTTCAATTGATCGCGTGAGCGATGAATTACATCTTGGAGATGATCTCGACCAGCTCTTCGCCGATGCGGCCCTGAGCCTCGACGGTCGCGGAGCCGATGTGCGGCGTGCAGGAGACCATCGGGTGGGAGTAGAGCGCAACGTTGGTCGCGGGCTCGTCGGCATAGACGTCCAGACCGGCGGCGCGGACCTTGCCGCTGTTGAGCGCGTCAAGAAGCGCAGCCTCGTCGACGTTGGTGCCGCGGGAGGTGTTGATGATGACGACGCCGTCCTTCATCTTGGCGATGCGCTCAGCGTTGATGAGAGCGCCGCCGTCGACAGCGGGAGCGTGGACGGAGATGAAGTCGGACTTGGCGAGCAGCTCGTCCATCTCAACATAGGGGATGCCGAGCTCTTCCTCAATGCCGGGGATGTGGAAGATATCGAACGCGATGACGTTCATGCCGATGGCCTTGGCCATCTTGCCGAGCTTCTGGCCGATGCGGCCGAAGCCGACGATACCGAGCGTCTTGCCGGTCAGCTCGATGCCCTTGCCGTAGGCCTTCTTCTCCCACTTGCCCTCGCGCATGGAGTGGCCGGCGATGGAGATGTAACGGGCGCAGGAGAACATGTGAGCCATAGCGAGCTCAGCAACGGACTCGGAGGGGGACTTCGGGGTGTTCTTCACCTCGATGCCGTTGTCCTTGGCGTACTGCACATCGATGTTGTCGAGACCGACACCGGCGCGGATGACGCACTTGAAGCGGCTGCCCTTGGCCTCGTCGATCTGCTTGGCGCGCAGCTTGGTCTTGGAGCGAATGATGGCGACATCAAAGTCGCGCAGGGCCTTACCAAGCTCGTCGGGCTCGTAGAACTGCTCAACGAGCTCGTGACCCATCGCGCGAACCTTCTCGATCGCGCCCTTATCCATACCGTCGGTAACAAGAATACGCATTTTAACTTTCTCCTTGTAATTATTTTAATCGTTGACCCAGCCGCTCTTTAAGCGGCGGCACCGGTGAACGCTTCACCGGTGAGGGAGTATCTAAAAGGGGGATGTGATCCCCCTTTTAAAAAGCAATTACTTGGTGTGCTCGGCCTCAAACTTCTTCAGGAATTCGACGAGAGCCTGAGCGCCCTCAATGGGCATGGCGTTGTAAACGCTGGCGCGCAGACCGCCGACGCTCTTGTGGCCCTTGAGGTTATCGTAACCGGCAGCCTTGGTAGCGGCGACGACTTCGGCGTCGAGCTCGGCGGAATCGGTGACGAACGGGATGTTCATGAGGGAACGGAACTCGGGCTCAACCGTGCCATGGAACATCTTGGAGGAATCCAGGAAGTCATAGATGACCTTGGCCTTCTCGATGTTGCGCTGATGCATGACCTCGAGACCGCCGATGCTCTTGAGGTACTTGAACACCTTGCCGCAGCAGTAAATCGCCCAGCAGTTCGGGGTGTTGTACATGGAGTCGTTCTTGGCGTGGGTGTCATAGCGCATGTAGATGGGCATCTTGGGATCGAGATCCTCGCGGATGAGGTCCTCGCGGATGATGGCGATGACCATACCGGCAGGGCCGACGTTCTTCTGCACGCCCGCATAGATCATGCCGTAATCGCTGACGTTGCAGGGCTGGGAGAGGAACATGGAGCTCTGGTCGGAGACAAGGATGTGACCCTTGGTGTTGGGGAGCTGCTGCCAGGTCACACCGTGGATGGTCTCATTCTCGCAGATGTAGACATAGTCGGCATCCTCGGGAATGTCAAGATCGGAGCAGTCGGGGATGTAGCTGTAGTTCTTGTCCTTGGAGGAAGCGGCGACGATGACTTCACCGTACTTCTTAGCCTCGGCAATGGCCTTCTTGGACCATGCGCCGGTCTCGACGTAGACGGCCTTGCCGTTCTTCATCAGATTCCAAGGCACAGCCGCGAACTGCAGCGTAGCGCCGCCCTGAATGAACAGGACCTTGTAGTTGTCGGGAATGCCCATCAGGTCGCGCAGGTCAGCCTCGGCCTCGTCGACGATCTGCTGGAAAACCTTGGAGCGGTGGCTCATTTCCATGACGCACATGCCGCTGCCGCGGTAGTTCATCATCTCGTCACGGATTTCCTCCAGCACGGGCTCCGGCATCATAGCGGGACCGGCAGAGAAGTTGTAGGTGCGATTGTACTTCATTGTTGGTGTCCTCCTGATTGTCTTTTTTGAGCAATAGCAACAGAAATTGCATGATATGACAGCTACAGTATAGTCTATCGTGCGGGGATAATCAATAGAAAAAAGCAAACTTATCATTTATTTAAAAACAACTGTGCCGCGCCTTGAAAAACAAAAAGCAAATGAAGAAATTATTGACAAACGATAATTCTTCTGCTACGCTGACGATAGAAATTATCGCAAAACAATAATTCTGGAGGTGCGATATGAAACGTGACCGGATCAAGACCTTACTTTTGGCGGAGGCGCTCATCTGCGCGCTGCTTGCGCTCGCCCTGTGGCTTTTCGAGGGCGACGCCTTTTCCGTCACCGGATTCCCCGGCAGCGCAGTGGGGCAGGGACTGAGTGCGCTGGCCGCCTCGGGACGCTTTGGCTTCGCGCTGGCGTTCACGCTGTATGCCGCGGTGATCCTGCTGCCGCTCTATGCGCTCGTGCACATCGGGGCGCGGCGGGAGCTGAAGCCGGAGGACGCGCTGCTCGTGCTCATCGCGTTTGCCGTGGCCTGCGCGCTCTTTCCACACGGCTGGACCGCCTATTGGAGCACATCGGTGGAGGCACTGTTCCCGCGCCTTGCCTGGCAGTGGCTCATTTTCGCGCTGCTCGCGGGCTGGGTCGTGCTGCGGCTGCTGCGCAGGCTTTCCGGCGGCGATACGCAGGAGCTCTTGAAGCTCTTCCGCGCGCTGCTTATCCTCGCGGCGGCGTACTTCGTCTTTGAGGTCTGCTTTGCCGAATTTGCGGGCCTGTTTTCCGTCATCGACGCGCTCAAGGCGGGCAACACCGCCTTTACAGCCGATACGGTCCTGCCTGTGGCAACGGACATAACGGGATCGAAGAGCCTTGTGTTCAGCTATGTTGTCCTCGCCCTGCGCTTTGCCGCGGAAGTCCTTCCTACGCTGCTCGCCGCGGCGACGGCGTACTTCGCCATCGGCCTTCTCGACACGATGGAAGACGGCGCGTTTACGCAGGAGAGCGCCGCCTACGCGCCAAAGCTCGCCGAATGGTGCGTCAAGGTGCTCAAGCTCAGCGTGCTGTTCGCCCTCGCGGTCAACGTTTTACAGGCGGTTTGCGCGCCGCTCATCCTCAGCACCAGCATTTCCATCCGCCTGCCGGTCCTCGAGCTGTGCTTCGTGCTGGCGGCGCTCCTCGGCGCGCGGCTCATCGCCTCGAACGTCGCCCTTGCGGCGGACAACGACCTCTTTATCTGAGGGTGCTGCCATGGCGATTACGGTACATCTCGACGAGGTGCTGAAAGCGCGCGGCATGACAAGCAAGGAACTTTGTGCCACCGTCGGCATCACGGAGGCGAATCTTTCCATTCTGCGCAGCGGCAAGGCTAAGGGCGTGCGCTTTGCGACGCTCAACCGCATCTGCTGCGCGCTCGAGTGCAATGTGGGCGACATTCTGCAATGCGACGGAGAATTGGAGGCAGAGCATGAAGAGTAAAACGAAAACGATACTGATTTTTGCTGCGATCCTCGCGGCGGCCTTTCTCATTGCCTTTCTTGACGGCGGCGCGGTGCAGTCCGCCGCGGACGAGGAGGAAGAGGGCACGCTCATCGGGGCTTTCGTCTCGGAAGAGGACATCGACATCGGCGGTGATCTTGCGGTCTCGGCCGCGGGCAAATTCGTCTGGAAGGCCGGGCGGCTCTATATGGATACGGACGAAGACTGGTGGGCGCTCAAAGACCGCGGCAGCGGCATTTACTGCACGATGGAGCCTGACTCGCGCGACGGCGAAGAGGACGCCAAGTCGCCATGCATCACGAACTTCGGTACGCTCGGCGCACCGCAGGGGAAGACGGCCATCGACAACGACAACGGCATCCGCACGACGGATATCGACCTCTCGGGCGAGGTCTACGCCTGCGGCGACAGACAAGTGATTTTCAAACTTTATCCCATCTATCAGACCGACGACGGCCGCATTTACCTGACGCGCGGCAACAGCATGGGCATGTCCGGCGCGGACGGCGCCAGCATAACCCACACGCTCACGAGCGATAAGACCGAGACGATCGGCGGCAAGTCCGAGCGCGTGAAGGTCAGAGTTGCCATCACCGTTGCTGCCCGCCCGACGCCGACGAAGTTCACCGTCGCGCACATGGACGAAAACGACGATCTCTTGAAGCTCGAAGAGTTCGCGCCCGACGTACTGCCCGAGTCCATCACGCCTGTAGACGGCGCGGTGTACCTGATCGGCACAAGCTATGGCGAAGGCTGGGACGGCGAGACGGTGGAATACGGCATTTGCAGCCGTGACGGAAGGATTCAACCGCCTCTGGACACGTTTGCGTATCAGGACGGCAAACTCAAGGCGGTCTGCATTCGGGTCAACTGGAAGGAGGGGGCGGCATGAAACGCATCATTGCCTTTGCGCTGGCGCTTGCGGTGGTGTTCGGCGTGAGCTTTGCGCTTTACAAGCCCGAGCGGATCGAGGCCGCGGCGCGGGAGACCATGGAGGACGAATGGGTCGGATACTTCTTTGCCCTCGAGCCCTTCGACGGCAGGCGCTATGCGACAGAGACCGGCGATGATTACGACTTCGGCGTGCCCGGCGTACCGATGTTCGTGACCATCACGGATATCCTGCCCGGCGAGCCGGGCTATGTCGAAAACGATGATTTTAACCATGTTATCGGCGCGGCCGTGGGCGATGAGGCCGTTGGCAGCGGAATGCACATCAAGGTCGACGACAACGGCAGCAGCTACGAGACGGGCGGCGAGATCGTGCTCGACGCGCAGAAGAGGGTGGAGCTGTACGAATGTTATGTCTACCGCACGCCTGCGGGCGACTACTACGCCGAGTGTGTGCTGTACAACGGGATGAAGTCGGCCTACTGCGGGCCGGGCTTTGGCCTGAAGCAGACGCGGACGATCTCGGCCGAGCGGTCGGGCGATTGGAGTGTGAGCGGCAAAACGCAGAGCCACTCGATCAAGGTGAGCGTTTCATTTGTGGAGCGCACGGCGGCGGAGAGACTCGTGTTTGCCTGGCTGAGGGGGGACAAGAGCATTCTTTCGCGCGAGGAATACGGCGCGGACGAGCTTCCCGAGACGCTGACCGCGCCGGACGGCGCGGAGATCCTTGTTGTGACGCAGACGAGTGCGGACGGCACAAGCGCCCGCTCGCTCTGCACGCAGGACGATCTGTTCGCCAGAGCCTATGTTCCCTCGACACTTTCCGGACTTCTGCGCATTGTCGATGTCTCGCTCGACTGGGGAGAGGACGAGACTTAACCAATTCTTAATAAAGAATTTGCTAAGAAAATGATTGCATTACGCGGGCAAAGCGGGTAAGATGGGGTGAACTCAAAGAAAAGAGGAACTTGCCATGCGTCCCGACGGAACCCGAGTGAAAGAGGCGTCCACCATCGTTTCGGCACTGCCCTATGTCATGCCGCGGCGCTACGACGCGCAGAATTTCATCACCGAATACGCCGATATGGAGGTCCTGCGCCGCTACATTCAGGAAAAGCGCCGCGAAGGCGTCCGCATCCCGTATATGACGCTCATTCTGGCGGCATACTTCAAGGCGTATCAGGAAAATCCGAAGATCAACCGCTTCATCATGAACAGCAAGATCTACCAGCGCAACCACTTCTGCGTCAGCTTCGTCATCCTGAAAACGCGCGCCGACGGCCGCGCGGACGAGACGTCGATCAAGGTGTTCTTTGAGGACGGGGACGATATCTTCTCCATCAACCGCAAGATCGAGGAGGCGGTCGCGCAGAATCAGGTGGCCGCGCATAACAACAATACGGATAAATTCGCGAATTTTCTGTTCGCCATCCCCATCCTGCCGGGGCTCTTGTTCGGCCTTGTCAAGCTGATGGACCGCTGCGGCCTGCTGCCGCGTAAGATCATTGATCTGAGCCCGTTCCACACGAGCCTTTTTATCACGAACCTTGCCTCCATCAACACGAATTCCATCTTCCACCACTGCTACGAGTTCGGCACGACGGGTGTGTTCGTCAGCATGGGCAAGCCTATTGCCAATTATATGAGCGGGGAGTATAATAAAAAAATGATCCCGCTCTCCGTCGTGATGGATGAGCGCATCTGCACGGGACACGAGTACGCGCTGTTCTGGGCGAGCGTGCGCCGCTATCTCAAGCACCCCGAGCTGCTGGAGGGGAAGCCGACGGAGGAAAACGCCTATCCCGCGGAGGAATGCGTTTGATTAGCAGCCACAAGCCGCAAAGCGCGGGATCTGCGCTTTGCGGCGTTTTTTACTTTTATATGTAGAAGAAAGGACAGGGAAGCTTCCTTGATCGAACCAAAGTCTCAGGTAAAGAAATGCAGCGCCCACGCAGAAATTTTGCAGCAAAACGATGAACGCACCGTCTACCGTCTCAGGGAGACGGACGGCGAGGTGCGCATCACGGCCTATCCCGTTTTCCCCGGCATTGAGCTTGCCTATCACGATGTGCACGCGCCGTCCTACCGTCTGGCAGAGCCGGGCGCGGCGGGACTCATCGAGATCCAGCACTGCCGCGAGGGACGCGCGGAATACTGCTGCGGCGGCGAGCATTACTTTTTGGCCCCTGGAGACCTCTCTGTCGTGCGCCGCGCCGCTATCGAGGGGGAGGTGGAGTTCCCCACGGGGCACTACCACGGCATCACCGTCACGCTCGACCCCGCCCTCGCACCTGACTGTTTGTCCTGCATTTTGCAGGACGTCGACGTCCGCCCCAGCGCGCTGGCGGAGAAGTTCTTCGCCGACTCGGAGTGCTTTGTCTCAAGATCGTCGGCGCGCGTGGAGCACATCTTCTCTGAGCTCTACGCCGTGCCCGCCGGCATCAGACGCGGCTACTTTAAGGTTAAGGTGCTTGAACTACTGCTCTTTTTGAGTGCGCTCGACGTGGCGCACGAAAAGCACGGCTATACCGCCGCGCAGGTGCGCCTTGCGCGCGCGGCGCGCGACGCGCTGCTTGCAAGCACGGAGGACGACGTCACGATCTCGGCGCTCTCGCAGGAGCTTGGCGCGTCGCCCTCGCAGCTCGCCGCGAGCTTTCGCGGCGTGTACGGCATGACGCCCGCAGCGTTTTTGCGCGCGCAGAAGATGCACAGTGCCGCGCAGCTCCTGCGCACGAGCGACCGCACGGTGCTCGATATCGCGGGGCAGTTCGGCTATGACAACGCCAGCAAGTTTGCCAAGGCCTTCCGCAGTGTGATCGGTGTGTCGCCGAGCGCGTACCGCGCGGGCGCGGACAGCGACAGCTGCGCGCCGACGGCGGAAAAGGCAGAATAAAATATTTTGGAGCCTCATCCGATCAATTTGGAGCGGATAAGGCTCTTCTTTTCGGGTATCCTAAGATATGTCAAGAGCGAGGACGCCGCTCCCTAAGAGTTAGATAAATCTAACTTCTGGGGAGCCACCACCGAAACCTAAGGGGAGGGAAACGGGCATGTCTGAAGAGATCCTGGTGCGGCAGGGTGCGCCGACGTTGGCAGGTATCAAAACGGGCAGCCTCTTCCCTTGTCCTTGCGAAGATAAGGAAGCGCTCTTTGCGGACATCCGCCGCCTGAACCGTCTGCTTGTGCCAAAGGGCCTGTGTCTGCTGCCGATCCGTTTTCTGAAAGGACAGGTCCTTTTGTACCTGTACCGCCCCTCTGAGCTGCGGAGAGATTTGGAGAACGAACAGGCGGCCGAGATCCTGCACCACGCGGGCTACAATAGCGGCCACTGCGGACGCTGCATCGCAAACCTCATCCGCCGATTCCGCGAGGGCGGCGAATTCCCCCATGAGGTCGGGCTTTTCCTCTCGTATCCGCCGGAGGACGTCAAGGGCTTCATCGACCACCGCGCCTGCAACTTCAAATGCGCGGGGCTGTGGAAGGTCTACGGCGACGAGAAGAAGGCGTGCGAGCTGTTCGCCCGCTTCAAAAAATGCACGGAGATCTACTGCGCACTCTGGGAGGCCGGCTCGGGCATCGAGCAGCTTGCCGTGGCAGTGTGATAGATACTGATTTATGAAAGGAACATACTAATATGAAAAAGACTGCTGTTGTTTATTGGAGCGGCACGGGCAACACCGAGGCCATGGCCAAGGCCGTCGCTGAGGGCATGGAGAGCGCGGGCGCGCAGGTCACGATGTTGACCCCTGACCAGGTCAAGGCCAGCGAGCTGAGCGCTTATGACGCGATTGCCTTCGGCTGCCCCGCCATGGGCAGCGAAGTGCTCGAGGAGATGGAGTTCCAGCCCATGTTTGACGAGGTCAAGCGCAGCCTTGGCGGCAAGAGCGCCGCGCTGTTCGGCTCCTACGGCTGGGGCGACGGCGAGTGGATGCGCGGCTGGGAAAAGGACTGCGATGATTCCGGCATCCGCCTTGTGTGCGAGAGCGTGACCTGCTGCGAAGCGCCTGATGACGCCGCGCTGGACGCTTGCCGCGCGCTGGGCAAGGAGCTTGCAAAGTGAGGATTCCTCTGTGGACGAAAAGCGCGCGATGAGGAAGCTCAGGCGGAAAGCACCTGTGCTCGTTGCGCTTGCGGTCATCCTGCTGAGTCTTGCCATCGGCGGATGCCTGCCTTTTTGAAAACACGATGCGATGGAAGGCCGCGTACGGGGAGTGCGCGGCCTTCCGATTTTTATATGCGCTGCCAAAACGGCAGATTTTTACTGATAAGTATTAGCATAACTTATAGATATGTAGATTATTATCAAAAAATTGATAAATAGGGCGAAGCCTTTCTCTCTTTTGCCGCATGGACGAAAAGAGCCCTCTGTGATACCATATTGCTTGTCAAGTTGAGCTCTTTGTAACTGACGGAAACGTGGGTCACCACAGGGGAGCAGAGAGCGTTTCTTGCTGAAATTCAGCAGCCGACCGTCTGGGCACTTCAACTGCACATTGGGGCAGTGGAGCGCCCATTTTTGCTTTTAAGGAGGCAGAACTATGCGAAAGGTAGCCGTTATTATGGGCAGCACGAGCGACCTGCCCGTCGCCGAGAAGGCAATCCAGACGCTCAAGGAATATGGGATCGAGACCGAGGTCCGCGTGTTATCCGCCCACCGGTGCCCGAACGAGGCAAGAGAATTTGCCGCGTCGGCACGGGAGAGCGGATTTTCTTGTATCATCGCGCTCGCGGGCATGGCCGCGCACTTGGCCGGCGCGATGGCCGCGAATACGACGCTTCCCGTCATCGGCGTGCCGTGCAGCGGCGCGAAGCTCGACGGCATGGACGCGCTGCTCTCGACCGTCCAGATGCCGAGCGGCATCCCCGTTGCCACCGTCGCTATCGACGGGGCGAAAAACGCCGCCATCCTTGCCGTCCAGATCATGGCTGTGAGCGATGAGGGCCTTGCCCACAAGCTCCAGGCCGCACGCGACGAGGGCACCGCCGCTGTCTTGAAGGCGGACGAAGAGCTTCGCGAGCGCTACAAAAACTGAGAAACCATCCATCCATATCAATCAACAAAAATATAAAATAAAAGGAGAACAGTCATCATGGAAAAGAAAGAACAGCTCTACGAAGGCAAGGCCAAGAAGGTTTACGCCACCGAAGATTCCAACCTCGTCATCGTTTCCTACAAGGACGACGCCACCGCCTTTGACGGCGCAAAGAAGGGTACCATCGTCGGCAAGGGCGTCATCAACAACCAGATGACCAACCGCCTGATGGCCAAGATGGAGAAGGCCGGCATCCCGACCCACTTTGTCAAGGAGCTCAGCGAGCGCGACACGCTCGTCAAGAAGGTCTCCATCGTCCCGCTGGAGGTCATCATCCGCAACATCTCCGCCGGTCACTTCGCCTCCCGCTACGGCGTGGAGGAGGGCATCGTCTTCTCCGAGCCCACGATCGAGTTCTCCTACAAGAACGACGATCTGCATGACCCCCTGATGAACGCCTATCACGCCGTTGCCCTCAAGCTCGCGACCTGGGAGGAGATCGAGCTCATCAAGAAGTATGCCTTCGCCGTCAACGACACGCTCAAGGCATTTTGGAGCGAGTGCGGCGTCACGCTCGTCGACTTCAAGCTCGAGTTCGGCAAGACCGTCGACGGCCAGATCGTCCTCGCCGATGAGATCAGCCCCGACACCTGCCGCCTGTGGGACAGCAAGACGAACGAAAAGCTCGACAAGGACCGCTTCCGCCGCGACCTCGGCGGCGTGGAAGACGCCTATGCCGAAGTCATGAAGCGCCTGATGGCTCACGACGCACAGTAAGATCAAATATGACAGAGAATCACAACATCATCCCGGCGCGCCACATTCACGAAGAATGCGGCGTGTTCGGCATCTTTACCCCCCAGGAGGCGGACGTCGCGTCCTACGCCTACTACGCGCTCTACTCCCTCCAGCACCGCGGACAGGAGAGCGCGGGTATCGTCGTCAACGACGACGGCCTGTTCCGCTCGCTGCGCGACACTGGCCTTGTGAGCGAGGTCTTTCCGCCCGAGCAGCTCAAATCGCTCGGCAAGGGCACCATCGCCGTCGGCCATGTGCGCTACGGCACGACCGGCAGCGACAACAAGCGCAACGTCCAGCCCATTTTAGTGAACCACTTCAAGGGCCGCATGGCGCTCGCGCACAACGGCAATCTGACGAATTCCCGCGAGCTGCGGCAGGAGCTTGAAAGCCGCGGCTCTATCTTCCAGACCACGACCGACAGTGAGGTCATCGCCTACATCATCGTGCAGGAGAGATTGAATCGCGGCTCCATCGAAGAGGCTGTTTCCGCCGCGATGGACCGCATTGAGGGCGCGTATTCCCTCGTCCTCTCCTCGCCGACGAAGCTCATTGCCGCGCGCGACCCCCACGGCTTCCGTCCCCTCTGCATGGGGCATCTGAAGGACGGCTCTGTTGTCTTCGCGTCTGAATCCTGCGCGCTCGACGCCATCGGCGCCGAGTTTGAGCGCGACATCCGCCCCGGCGAGATCGTTGTCGTCGACACGGCCGGCGTTCGCTCCGACACGAGCCACTGCGGCAAAGCGCCAAAGAAGCTCTGCGTCTTCGAGTTCATCTACTTCGCCCGCCCTGACTCCGTCATCGACGGCAGCAGCGTCCACGTCGCACGCCAGCGCGCAGGCGCGTTCCTCGCGCTCGAGCATCCCGTGCAGGCAGACGTCGTCATCGGCGTACCGGATTCCGGCCTTGATGCAGCCCTCGGTTACGCGCGCCAGAGCGGCATCCCCTACGGCATCGGCTTTATCAAAAATAAGTACATCGGCCGCACGTTCATCTCGCCCACGCAGACGATGCGCGAAAACGAGGTCAACATCAAGCTCAACCCCATCCGCTCCGTGGTCGAGGGCAAGCGCGTCGTGCTGATCGACGACTCCATCGTCCGCGGCACGACCTGCCGCCGCACGATCGACCTATTGTGGAAGGCGGGGGCGAAGGAGATCCACATGCGCGTCAGCGCGCCGCCGTTTGTCTCCGAGTGCTACTACGGCACGGACATCGACGACAAGAATAACCTCATCGCCACGCACCACACGGTCGATGAGATCGCGAAGATCATCGGCGTTAACTCGCTCGGCTATCTGAGCATTGAGGACGTCGTCAAGCTCGCTGACAACACCGAAAACGGCTTCTGCACGGCCTGCTTCGGCGGCGGATATCCCACGAGCATCCCGAAAGACGGCGGCAAGGACCGCTTTGAGTGCAAAATCAGTGAAGGGGAGAAGAAAAAGAATGCGTAGTTTTTCTGAGAGCTACCGTGATGCCGGCGTGAATATCGAGGCCGGCTATGAGGGCGTTAAGCTGATGAAAAAGCACGTCCAGCGCACCATGATCCCAGGCGTTGTGTCCGATATCGGCGGCTTTGGCGGCCTGTTCGCACCCAATCTCACCGGTATGAGCGAGCCTGTGCTCGTCTCGGGCACGGACGGTGTGGGCACGAAGCAGCGCATCGCGCAGCTGATGAACAAGCACGACTCCGTCGGCATCGACTGTGTCGCCATGTGCGTCAACGACATCATCTGCTGCGGCGCAAAGCCCATCTTCTTCCTCGACTACATCGCCATCGGCAAGAATGAACCGGAGAAGGTCGCGACGCTCGTCTCCGGTGTGGCTGAGGGCTGCGTGCAGTCCGGCTGCGCGCTCATCGGCGGCGAGACCGCCGAGCACCCCGGCACCATGTCCGCCGACGACTACGACCTCGCGGGCTTCGCCGTCGGCATTGTCGACCGCGCGAAGATCATCGACCACGACCGCATGCGTCCGGGCGACGTTGTGATCGCGCTTACCTCAAGCGGTATCCACTCCAACGGCTATTCCCTCGTGCGCAAGGTCTTCAACGTCGAGCACGCGGACCTCGGCGCGTATGTCGACGAGCTCGGCTGCACGCTGGGCGAAGAGCTGCTGCGCCCGACGAAGATCTACGTGAAGCCCGTCCTCGCCGCGATGGACGTGGCCGACGTCCACGGCGTCAGCCACATCACGGGCGGCGGCTTCTATGAAAATATTCCCCGCTGCATCCCCGACGGCCTGTGCGCAAAGATCGACAAATCCTCTCTCCGCACGCCGCCGATCTTCGGCATGCTCCAGCGCATGGGCAGCATCCCCGAGCACGACATGTTCAACACCTACAACATGGGCGTCGGCATGACGATGATCGTCGCCAAAGATGACGCCGACAAGGCGCTTGCCGCCCTCAAGGAAAACGGCCAGGACGCCTACGTGATCGGCGAGGTCGTGAGCGGGGAAGAGAAGGTCGCACTATGCTGAAAAGCGCGCGCTTCGCGGTGTTCGTCTCGGGCGGCGGCACGAATTTACAAGCCTTGCTCGACGCGCAGAGAGACGGCAAAATTCCACACGGCGAGATCGCGCTCGTCATTTCCTCTCAGGCATGCGCCTACGCGCTCGAACGCGCGGAAAAGGCGAACGTCCCCGCGCACACCGTGCCGTCGAGCCTCATCCAGCACGACTTTGAGGCGGCGATCGAGCTTCTGCTCGAGCAGTACAAGATCGATGTCATCGTCCTTGCGGGCTTTTTGAGCATCCTGAGCGAGAGCTTCACGAAAAAGTGGCCGCGCCGCATTTTGAATATCCATCCGTCGCTGATCCCATCGTTCTGCGGCAGGGGAATGTACGGCTTAAAGGTGCACGAGGCCGCGCTTGCGCGCGGCGTGAAGGTCACGGGGGCGACGGTGCATTTCGTCAACGAGATCCCCGACGGCGGCGAGATCATCCTGCAAAAGGCCGTCGAGATCGAAGAGGGCGACACGCCCGAGACCTTACAGCGCCGCGTGATGGAGCAGGCCGAATGGAAGCTCCTGCCGCGCGCGACGGAGCTTGTCTGCCGCGCCATCACAGAAGAGGAGAACTGAAATGGTCGACTTTTTGCACTTTCTGAAAAATACGTCTTATCCCGGCCGCGGCATTTTAGTCGGCAAGGACCGCGTCTATTATTTCATCATGGGCCGCAGCGAGAACAGCCGCAACCGCGTCTTCGTCAAGACCGACGACGGCATCCGCACCGAGGCTTATGACCCCGCCAAGCTCGCCGACCCGAGCCTCATCATCTATCACCCCGTCCGCACGATGGGCAGCGACCTCGTTGTGACGAACGGCGACCAGACCGACACGATCTGCGCACACGGCGACTTCCGCCGCGGCCTGATGACGCGCGAGTACGAGCCCGACGAGCCGAACTGGACACCGCGCATCTCCGCCATCGTGCATGAGGACGGCTCATTCGAGATGTCCATCCTCAAGCATAACAACGGCCGGTGCCTGCGCGAGTTCTTCTGCTACGAGGGCTGCGACGCGGACAAGGCCTACTTCATCAGCACCTATCAGGGCGACGGCACGCCGCTGCCGACATTTGCGGGCGAGCCGATGGAGGTGAGCGTCCCCAGCCCCGAAGAGGTCTGGGACGCGCTCAACGAGGACAACAAGGTGTCCCTTTACGCGAACGTGAACGGCGAAGTCAAGCTGTTCAACAAGAATTTAGGCGATTGAGGAGAACGATATGAACGAGCTCGAACTCAAATACGGCTGCAATCCCAACCAGAAGCCCGCGCGCGTCTTTATGAAAGACGGCAGCGACCTGCCGTTCACCGTGCTGAACGGCAAGCCGGGCTACATCAACCTGCTCGACGCCTTCAACTCCTTCCAGCTCGTGCGCGAGCTCAGGGAGACCACGGGCCTGCCCGCCGCGGCGAGCTTCAAGCACGTCTCTCCCGCGGGCGCGGCGCTCGGCCTGCCGCTCGACGAGGTGGACAAGCAGATTTACTTTGTTGAGCCTGACGAGGCCCTTTCGCCCATCGCCTGCGCCTACATCCGCGCCCGCGGCGCGGACCGCCTCTGCTCCTATGGTGACTGGGCGGCGCTCTCCGACGAGTGCGACGCCGCGACGGCGGAATATCTGAAAGGCGAGGTCTCCGACGGCATTATCGCCCCCTCGTTCAGCGAGGAGGCGCTTGCCATCCTGAAGACGAAAAAGGGCGGCAAGTACAACATCGTGCAGATGGACCCTGCCTACGTTCCCGCCCCGCAGGAGCAGAAGGACGTCTTCGGCGTCACGTTCGAGCAGGGCCGCAACAACTGCAAGATCGACGAGTCGCTGCTTGCGAACATCGTCACCGAAAATAAGAATCTTCCCGATGACGCGAAGCGCGACATGATCGTTTCGCTCATCACGCTCAAATACACGCAGTCGAACTCCGTCTGCTACGCCAAGGACGGCCAGACCATCGGTGTCGGCGCCGGCCAGCAGAGCCGCATCCACTGTACGCGCCTTGCCGGCAGCAAGGCGGACAACTGGTATCTCCGCCGCCACCCGAAGGTGCTTGCGCTGCCGTTTGTGGACGGTATCCGCCGCCCTGACCGCGACAACGCCATCGATGTTTATATTTCCGATGAGTGTGACGACGTTTTGGCCGACGGTGCATGGCAGCGCGTCTTCAAGGAGCGCCCCGAGCCGCTGACGGTGCAGGAGCGCAAGGACTGGGTCGCCCGCCAGAGCGGCGTGACCGTCGGCTCCGACGCGTTCTTCCCGTTCGGCGACAATGTTGAGCGCGCGAGAAAGAGCGGCGTCGCCTACATCGCAGAACCCGGCGGCTCGATCCGCGACGACAACGTCATCGAGACCGCGAATAAATACGGCATCACCATGGCCTTTACCGGACAGAGATTGTTCCATCACTAAAAGGAGGAACGAAACGAATGAAACTCATGGTCATCGGCGGCGGAGGCCGCGAACACGCCATTATCAAGAAGTTAAAAGAAAATCCCGCAGTTGAGGAAATTTACTGCCTGCCCGGTAACGGCGGCATCGCCGCCGACGCGGTCTGCGTGCCGGAGATCGGCGCAAAGGACATCCCCGCGCAGGTCGAATTTGCGAAAGTGCACCGGATCGACTACGCCGTCGTCGCGCCGGACGATCCGCTGGCCCTCGGCGCGGTGGACGCGCTGACCGAGGCGGGCATCCCGTGCTTCGGCCCCGACAAAAAGGCCGCCGTCATCGAGGCGAGCAAGGCATTTTCCAAGGATCTGATGAAAAAATACGGCATCCCCACGGCAAAGTATGAGCTCTTCACCGACGCGAACGCCGCCTGTGCCTATATTGACGCGCAGGGCGCGCCCATCGTCGTCAAGGCCGACGGTCTGGCGCTCGGCAAGGGTGTCGTCGTTGCGCAGACGGTGGAGGAAGCAAAGGCCGCCGTCCGCTCCATGATCGAGGACAAGGCCTTCGGTCAGAGCGGCGCGCGCGTCGTCATCGAGGAGTTCATGGAGGGGCCCGAGGTCTCCGTTCTGAGCTTTACCGACGGCGAAACCGTTGTTCCCATGGTGTCTTCCATGGACCACAAGTGCGCGCTGGACAGCGATAAGGGCCCGAACACCGGCGGCATGGGTACGATCGCGCCGAATCCCTGCTACACGGAAAAGATCGCGGACGAGTGCATGCAGACGATCTTCCTGCCCACGATCCGCGCGATGAAGGCCGAGGGCCGCCCCTTCAAGGGCTGTCTGTACTTCGGCCTGATGCTCACAAAGGACGGCCCGAAGGTCGTGGAGTACAACTGTCGCTTCGGCGATCCCGAGACGCAGGTCGTGCTGCCGCTTCTCAAATCCGATCTGCTCACGGTCATGCAGGCCACGACGAGCGGCACGCTCAAGGACGTCCCCGTCGAGTTTTCGACCGATTCCGCCTGTTGCGTCGTCCTCGCCTCAAACGGGTACCCCAAGAAGTACGAGAGCGGCTTCCCCATCACGATGAGCGAAGAGGCTGCTGCGCACACCTACGTCGCGGGCGCGAAAAAAGACGGAGACAGGCTCCTGACCGCGGGCGGCCGCGTGCTCGGCGTTACCGCCGTCGCCCCCACGCTGGAAGAAGCCGTGAAGGAGGCCTACCGCTTATCGTCCGAGGTCGATTTTGCCAACAAATACTGCCGCAGCGACATTGGCCGCCGAGCCCTCGCCGCGCAAAAGGAGAGAGAGTAAATGGTCTATCGCGTCTGTGTTGAAAAAAAGCCCGGCCTTGCGCCCGAGTGCGCGAGCCTTCTTTCCGACTGCCGCTCGTTTCTGGACCTCAAGGGTCTCGAAAGCGTGCGCATCTGGAACCGCTACGACGTTGAGGGCATCGACGAGGCCCTCTTTGCCTATGCCACAAATACCGTTTTCTCCGAGCCGCAGCTCGACCTGACGAGCGGGGAGATCGACGCGAGCGGCGCTGCCGCTGTCTTTGCTGTCGAGCCGCTGCCCGGCCAGTTCGACCAGCGCGCGGACAGCGCGGCGCAGTGCATCCAGCTCCTGAGTCAGGGCGAGCGCCCGCGCATCCGCACGGCGAAGGTCTACGCGCTCTACGGCACGCTCTCTGAAAAGGACGTCGAGGCCGTCAAGCACCACGTTATCAACCCCGTCGAGAGCCGCGAGGCCTCGCTTGCAAAGCCCGAGACGCTCGGAGAGAACCTCTCCGAGCCCAAGCCCGTCGCATCGGTCGACGGCTTTACCGGGATGGATGAATCGGCGCTCTCGGCGCTTCTTTCGTCCATGGGCCTTGCGATGGACTTAGACGACCTCAAGACCTTGCAGGCCTATTTCCGCGACGAAGAGCACCGCGACCCCACCGTGACCGAGGTGCGCGTCGTCGACACCTACTGGTCCGATCACTGCCGCCACACGACGTTCTCTACGCATTTGGACGAGGTCAGCATCGAGAATCCCGCCGTCAAGGATGCGTATGACCGCTACCTCGCCGCGCGCGAGGAGGTCTACGGCCTCGAGAAGGCCGCCAAGCGTCCCCAGACGCTCATGGACATCGCGACCATCGGCACCAAGACGCTCAAGAAACGCGGCCTTCTCCCCGAGCTCGACGAGAGCGAGGAGATCAACGCCTGCTCTATCCACGTTCCCGCCAAGGTGAACGGCGAGGAGCAGGACTGGCTGCTGATGTTCAAAAACGAGACCCACAACCACCCCACCGAAATTGAACCCTTCGGCGGCGCGGCCACCTGCATCGGAGGTTGCATCCGCGACCCGCTCTCCGGCCGCGCTTATGTCCATCAGGCGATGCGCGTCACCGGCGGCGGCGACCCGCGAAAGACGCTCGCGGAGACGCTTCCTGGAAAGCTCCCCCAGCGCAAGCTGGCGCAGACCGCGGCGGCGGGATATTCGTCCTACGGCAACCAGATCGGCCTTGCCACGGGCCATGTCGCCGAGCTCTACCACGAGGGCTACATTGCCAAACGCCTTGAGTGCGGCGCGGTCGTCGCCGCGGCGCCCGCCAAGAACGTTGTGCGCGAGCGTCCCGCCCCGGGTGACGTTGTGATCCTGCTCGGTGGCCGCACCGGCCGCGACGGCATCGGCGGCGCGACCGGTTCGTCGAAGAGCCACGATATGAAGTCCCTCACCACCATGGCGAGCGAGGTCCAGAAGGGCAACGCGCCCGAAGAGCGCAAGATCCAGCGCTTGTTCCGAAACGGCGAGGTCACCCGCCTCATCAAGCGCTGCAACGACTTCGGCGCGGGCGGTGTGTCTGTCGCCATCGGCGAGCTGGCCGACGGCCTCGAGATCGAGCTCGACGCCGTGCGCAAGAAGTATGAGGGCCTCGACGGTACCGAGCTTGCGATCTCCGAATCGCAGGAGCGCATGGCCGTCGTCGTCGCGCCGGAGGATGAGGCGAAGTTCATCGCCGCCGCGCAGGCCGAAAACCTGGAGGCCTACCGCGTTGCAGTCGTCACCGAAAGCCCCCGCATGGTCATGCACTGGCGCGGACAGACGGTCGCCGACCTTTCGCGCGCGTTCCTCGACACGAACGGCGCGGTCAAGCACGCAAGCGTCCGCATCGAGGCGGGAGAGGAGAAGACTGCTTCCGCGCCGCACACGCTGCGCGATATGGCGGGCAGCCTCAAGAGCGCGTCCCGCCGCGGCCTCACCGAGCGCTTCGACTCAACGGTCGGCTCGTTCACGCTGCTCATGCCCTTTGGCGGCAAGACGCAGCGCACCCCCTCGCAGGCGATGGCGGCGCTGCTGCCGGTGCTGCCGGGGCAGACGACCGAGCAGGGCAGCGTCATGGCCTGGGGCTGCGACCCCGACGCCCTGAGCGCCGATCCGTACACGGGCGCGCACAGCGCGGTCTACACCTCGGTTGCTAAGATCGTCGCTGCCGGTGCAGATTATCACAAGGCATATCTCACCTTACAGGAATTTTTTGAAAAGCTCCGCAATGAGCCCGTGCGCTGGGGCAAGCCTTTTGCCGCGCTGCTCGGTGCGCTCGATACCCAGCTTGAACTGGGTGCTGCCGCCATCGGCGGCAAGGACTCCATGTCTGGTACTTTCCTTGACCATGACGTGCCGCCGACGCTTATCTCCTTCGCCATCGCGCCCGTGCTGGCAGGCGAGATCGTGACGACGGACTTCAAGTCCGCCAGTCACGGCGTCTACCTCTTCGCCGGCGCGACGCCCGAAGAGCAGAAAGCGGCGTGGGAACGCTTTACCGCGCTCGCTCGCGCGGGCAAGGCCGCAAGCGCCTGGGCGGTTGAAAACGGCCTTGCCGAAGCGGTGATGAAGATGTCGCTTGGCAACGAGGTCGGCTTTGCCGCGGCCTCGACCGCTCTCGACTGGTATCAGCCCATGCCCGGCGCGATCGTCGCCGAGCTCACCGAGGAAATTCCCGACGCCGTCTGCATCGGCGTCACGACGGCGGAGAAGACGATCACCATCGGCAGCGACGAGGCGAGCATTTCTGAGCTGCTGGCCCTGAACGATTCCGTGCTCGAATCGGTCTACCCGACGAAGACGCAGGATGCCGGCACGGTCGAGAGCTTTACCTATGAAACGGAAAAGCGCGTGGCGCCCGCGATCAAGATCGCGCGTCCGAAGGCGCTGATCCCCGTCTTCCCCGGCACGAACTGCGAGTACGACACCCAGCGCGCCCTGCTCGAAGCGGGCGCGGACGCCGAGCAGTTCATCATCCGCAACTTAACGAGCGCCGACGTTGCTGACAGCGTCGAGCGCTTTGCCAAGGCCGTCAAGGATAGCCAGATCATCGTGATCCCCGGCGGCTTCTCCGGCGGCGACGAGCCCGACGGCAGCGCCAAGCTCATTACGGCCTTCTTCCGCAGCGCTGCGGTCAAGGAGCAGGTCACGGCGCTGCTTGAGCAGCGCGACGGCTTGATGCTCGGTATCTGCAACGGCTTCCAGGCGCTCATCAAGCTCGGCCTTGTGCCCTACGGCAAGATCATGGATACCGACGCCGACTTCCCGACGCTGACCTATAACGTCATCGGCCGCCACCAGTCCCGTCTGGTCCGCACGCGCGTGTGCTCCAACAAGTCCCCCTGGCTTGCGGGGACGAAGGTCGGCGACATTTACACCGTGCCCATTTCGCACGGCGAGGGCCGCTTCCTCGCATCCAAAGAGCTTGTCAAAAAGCTCGCCGAAAACGGCCAGATCGCCACGCAGTATGTAGACCTTGACGGGTATGCTACAATGGATGCAGCATTCAACCCCAACGGCTCGATCTGTGCCATCGAGGGCATCACCTCGCCCGATGGCCGCGTATTCGGCAAGATGGGGCACACCGAGCGCATCGGCAAGGAGCTTTACCGCAACGTTCCCGGACAGTATGAGATGGAGCTGTTCACCTCTGCCGTGCGCTATTTCAAGTAATTTATGAAGAGAGGAGCAGACCCAATGGCTTACTATTATCCCGAACCGTCTCACACGTTCAGCGAATATCTGCTCGTCCCCGGTTACACGTCCGAGGACTGCATTCCTGACAACGTCTCGCTCAAAACGCCCCTCGTGCGCTACCGCAAGGGGCAGGAGGAGTGCCCCATCAGCCTGAATATTCCGATGGTCTCGGCCATCATGCAGTCGGTGTCGAACGACACGCTGGCCATCGCGCTGGCAAAAGAGGGCGGCCTTTCGTTCATCTTCGGCTCCCAGTCCATCGAGAGCGAGGCCGAGATGGTGCGCCGCGTGAAGAGCAGCAAGGCGGGATTCGTGCCGTCGGCCTCGAACCTGACAAGCGAGCACACGCTGGCCGATGTTTTGGCCCTCAAGGAGAAAAATGGCTTCTCGACCGTTGCCATCACCGAGGACGCAACGCCCAACGGCAAGCTCCTCGGCATCGTGACGAGCCGCGACTACCGCGTGAGCCGCATGAGCACTGATTTGAAGGTGCGCGAGTTCATGACTCCTCGCGAAAAGCTCGTCACCGCTCCTGCGTCGACCACGCTCAAAGAGGCTAACGATATCATCTGGGAACACAAGCTCAACGCGCTGCCCATCGTGGATGAAAACGACCACCTGCTCTACTTCGTCTTCCGCAAGGACTACGCCGAGCACAAGGAGCACCCCCTTGCGCTTCAGGATGACAAGAAGCGATACCTCGTCGGCGCGGGCATTAACTCCCGCGACTACGCCGAGCGCATCCCCGCGCTTGTGGAGGCTGGCGCGGATGTGCTGTGCGTCGACTCGTCCGAGGGATACTCCGTCTGGCAGAAGAAAGTCATCGACTACGTGCGCGCGAACTACGGCAATACCATCAAAATCGGCGCGGGCAACGTCGTCGACCGCGACGGCTTCCGCTTCCTCGCCGAGAGCGGCGCGGACTTTGTCAAAGTCGGCATCGGCGGCGGCTCCATCTGCATCACGCGCGAAACGAAGGGTATCGGCCGCGGCCAGGCCACCGCGCTCATTGAGGTGAGCGCCGCGCGCGACGAATACTTCCGCGAGACCGGCGTGTATGTCCCCATCTGCTCCGACGGCGGCATCGTGCACGACTATCACATGACGCTCGCGCTCGCCATGGGCGCGGACTTCCTGATGCTGGGCCGCTACTTCGCCCGCTTCGACGAATCGCCGACGAACAAGCTGCTCGTCAACGGCGTGTACGTCAAGGAATACTGGGGCGAAGGCTCGAACCGCGCGCGCAACTGGCAGCGTTACGACCTCGGCGGCAAGACGGGCCTTGCGTTTGAAGAGGGCGTGGATTCCTACGTCACCTACGCGGGCTCCCTGCAGGATAACGTCGCAAGAAGCCTTTACAAGGTCAAGTCGACCATGTGCAACTGCGGCGTGACGACGATCCCTGACCTGCAGAAGAACGCGAAGCTCACGCTTGTCTCCGCCACCAGCATCGTCGAGGGCGGCTATCACGACGTTACCCTCCGCGCCACGAACGCCAGCAACAACTAAACAGCGCAAAGAACAACAAAAAGCGGTTCCCGAAAGGGAACCGCTTTTTTATGGTTGCTTACTTGCAGAACGTCACGCACGCCTGCGAGGCGGTTTTGCCGTCCAGCTTGACGATGCCGATGCGGCACGTGCCGTCATCGAGTGACTTCTTGTAGACCGTCAGCGCCTCACCCTCGAAGCACGGCGTTGAGTAGTGCAGCTCGACCGATTGAATATTACCGCTCGCGAGCTCCTTTGCCGTGAAGCAGTCGAGAAGCAATCGCACGTAGGCCACGTTGTTCATGTGGTGGCCGAGGTCGATGTCCGTCGACCGCACGGCGTAGTGCGAGAAAAGGTCGGCGTCCTCAAACTTTTCATGGAAGCGCTGCAATTTTTCGGGGATGGCCGTCTCGGCGGGGAAGGGGTAGTCCTTCGGGAAGCCCGAGTCGCCAAAGCGGATGATCTTCTGCTCCGGTCCTAAGATGGCCCACTCGGTCTTGCCGCGGGCAATGACCGCCTCACCGCGCGAGAGTGTGTAACTGCGGTACGTGCGTACGTCGCGCTCGCTGCACGCCTCCGCCCACGTGCGCACCGTGAGTTCGTCCATCAGGTACGCGCGCTCAAAGAGATCGACGCGCGTGTGGACCGTGAGCCAGAATTCACCCTTTTTCGCCATCGCGCTGCTGCCGACGCCCAGCACCTCCGCGTGCTGCGCTGCGATGCCCTGAAAAATCGTAAACGCCGCCAACGGCGACAGCGCGCCCGACGCGTCACAGTAGTCGGGCGTGACGGTAAGACGTTTTTCAAAAATGCTTTCCATGCAGTTCTCCTTTGAATTTGTCGTTTTCTTAACGATAAGTATAGCATGGAATTGGTATCGCCTCAAGCGGACAGATTTGATCGTTCGTTAAAATGTTACGCACATTGTCCCCTGCGCCGCGCAGGGAATGCGAATAAGGGAGGGGTATCTCTTTTCAAAAAGAGATACCCCTCCCTTAAACCCTCCCAGAGAAAATTTCCATTGCAAGCGAGCAGCTCAAAGAGCTGCAATGCTTGTCGATTGTACTTCCTGCGCGCGGCGGAGCCGCGTTGGGTGTTGCTATACGATTTGCCTCTGCTTCTATTATCCGCTGCCGCTCTGCCAGTCTCGTAATAGTGCCGCCTAATCACTGTCTAACGGGGTACCCATCAATGCGGCGAGCGCAGCAATGCCGCATTTCGCAGGCAGTCTGTCGCCGAGGTAACGTCACTCGCGCCTCACGATAGTAAGGCGCGGTTGCTGGTCAGTAACGAATCGCAGGGATTCATGGCGAAGCCATGTACACCGTACCCGATTCCGCAGGCTGCGCAGCTCTTCGAGATCAAGACTGCCAATGTGCGGGGTCGAGGGGGAAGGCCCCTCGCGTTCTCTTGGGGGATTGAAAGGGGGCCATTCTCTCACGTGAGAGAATGGCCCCCTTTATTCGCACTCCCTGCGCGGCACAGGGAATAAGGAGCAGCACTTTGTGCTGCAATTTTATTCCGATAAAAGAATTCTATCGTTATCAAGCTCATGTCCGGCACCTGCTTTGAACCGCGCGATGAGATCGTCGACCCCCATCCCCGCGCGTTCACTGCCCGCGACGTCGAGCACGATGTGCCCGTCCGCCATCATCAGTGTGCGGTTGCCGAGCTCAAGTGCCTGATGCATGTTGTGCGTGACCATCAGGCAGGTGATGTGACTTTCCGCCACGACGCGGCGGGTGAGGTCGAGCACCTTTTCCGCCGTTGCGGGGTCGAGCGCCGCGGTGTGCTCGTCAAGAAGTAAGAGCTGCGGCGGCACCATCGTCGCCATCAGCAGCGTGAGCGCCTGACGCTGGCCGCCGGAGAGCAGGCCCACGGGGTTTTTCATGCGCTCCTCAAGGCCCATGTCGAGCTGCTTGAGCTGCTCGGCGAAGAACTCCTTGTCCTTCTTGCTGATGCGGCTGAACGGATTGCCATGCGCCGCGCGCAGGTACGCGAGCGCAAGGTTTTCTTCGATCGTCATGCTCGGCGCGGTGCCGCGCAGCGGGTCTTGAAAGAGCCGCCCGATGCGGCGGGAGCGCTCGTGCTCGGGCATGAAGGTGATGTCCTTGCCCGCGAGCGAAATGCTGCCCTCGTCGGCATAAAAGCTGCCCGCGATGGCGTTGAAGAGCGTCGACTTGCCTGCGCCGTTCGAGCCGACGATGGTGACGAAGTCGCCCTCGTCCAAATGCAGGGAAAGGGAAGAAAGCGCCTTTTTCTCATTCACCGTGCCGGGGTTGAAGGTCTTGGAGAGATTTTGAATGTCCAGCATCTTACGTGCCCTCCTTATTTCTGGCGGCCATTTTGCGCTTCTGGAACGCCGCCCACTTCTGGATGCTCGGCGCGGCGATGGCCAGCGCCACGATGATGGCCGTCAGGAGCTTCAGGCACTCGACGGGCACGATCTTCGTGTAGAATACGATGGCGTAGATGAAGCGGTAAACGATCGAGCCGAGAATCGCGGCGATGACGCCCTTTTTGACGCTTCTGCGCCCGAGCAGCGTCTCGCCGATGATGAGGCAGGCGAGGCCGATGACGACGATGCCCGTGCCGGAGTTGATGTCCACAGTCTTCTGATACTGGCCGACGATCGCGCCGGAGAGCGCCGTGAGCATGTTGGCAAGGCACAGGCCGACCGTGATCGTGAACGACGGATTCAGGGACGAGGCGCGCACCATGTCGGGGTTATCGCCCGTGGCGCGGATGGAAAGACCCATGCGCGTGCCGAGAAACAGCACCAGCAGAAGACCGGCCAGGATCGTGACGAACGCTGCGAGCAGCAGCTCGTACCACTCGCCGCCGATGCCGGTCTCGCGCAGCATCGTGAAGACGGTCTTGCCGCCAAGCAAGCTCTGGTTGGATTTCCAGCCCATGGCCATCAGGTTCACGGTGTAAAGGCCGGTGTTCGTGACGATACCGGCGAGGATCGACGGCACGCCGAGCTTCGTCTGCAAAAACGCGGTGACAAAGCCCGCGCACGCGCCCGCGAGCATCGCGGCGAAGATGGCGAGGACAGGGTGTCCCGCGGCCGTCGCGGTGACGGACACGGCCGCGCCGAGGACGAAGCAGCCGTCGGTTGTCAGATCGGCGATGTCGAGGATGCGGTAGCTTAAAAACAGCGCCATCGCGACCAGGGCGTAGAGGAAGCCCAGCTCAAGGGCGGTCTGCGTGATGATGAGCATGGGAAAATTCTCCTTTCAGGCCAATTTCCCCCGACGGAAGGTCGGGGGAAAGGCAGTTCATTTGCGGGGAAACGGTTTTCTTAGTCCTTGGTGGTCGTGACCTCGACGACGGTGCCCATGCTGTCGAAGCAGGAGTAGTCAAGGCTCATCGCGGCTGCGGTGTCGGTGTTGACGGTGATGATGCCGCCGTCCATCAGGTAGTAGTCCTCCATGGCGTCCATGCCGTCGGTGATGGCGGAGTAGGCGAGGTCGGCGGTCTTGACGCCGAGGTCGGTGTAGTTCACGCCGCAGGTGGCGTAAGCGCCGTTGCGGACGAAAGAGTCAGCGCCAGTGTAGTGGGGGATGCCGGCCTTGACGAGGTCCTCATAGATGGCGAGCTCGGCGGCCATGATGACGTTGTCAGTCGGGGTGAAGACGGCGTCCACACCATCGGCAATCAGCGCGGAAGCGGCAGCGACGACTTCGTCGTTCGTGTTCGCGGTCTGCTCAACGTACTCGATGCCCTTGGCGTCGAGGTAGGCCTTCGCGTCGGCGATGGGCTTGGTGGAGTTGGGTTCAGAGAGGGAGTAGAGCAGGCCAACCTTGGCGACGTCCGGGTTTTGGGCGAACATCATGTCCATGATGAAACTGGTGTTCAGCGCGTCGCTCGTGCCGGTCACATAGTCGATGCCCGTCAGGCTCGCGGCCTCGGGATCGGAGACGGCGGCATAAACAACGGGGGTCTTGGTGTCCTCAGCGGAGAGGGCAGAGATCTGCGCGGCGGTCGTCGCGATGGGGATGATGGCGTCGACCTGATCGGCGATCGCCTGATCGGACAGCTGCTTTAAGATGGTCTGATCGTTCTGGCCGGAGGTGATGTCGTACTCGATGGTCACATTATTGTCGGCTGCGATCTTGTCGAGCTCGGCGGCCACAGCGTTTGCGATCTCGTCAAGAGAGGCGTGGTCGAGCTGCTTGATGATGGCGACCTTGTAGGTCTTGCCGCTCTCGTCGCCGCCCTGCTGGGCGTCGTTGCTGCTGTCGTCGCTCTTGCTGCCGCACGCGGCCAGAGACAGGGTCATCGCACCGGCGAGGGCCAGGGTCAGAAGCTTTTTCACCATGTTGTTTTTCATTTTTGTTTTCCTCCAAATTTATTTGATTTCGGGTGGCAGATGAGGTCCTGGTTTGCCGGAACAGGAGGAATATAAAGAAAAAAGACCTTCATCCCATACACATGGGACAAAAGTCATCAAACTTCTGCGATACCACCCAAATTGACGTTTTGTAAAACGCCCGCTCGCTTACGCGCACCATCATACGCGCCCCGATGGATAACGGGTGGGATACCCGTCGGTCCCTACTTGACTTCCGCCGTTCGGTCCGCCCTCTGAAGTCCATTCACCGACCGTCCGCCGCCCCGATCACACCACCCGGGACTCTCTTTGTGCTTATCTGCATCGGCTACTTCTCTCCGTCATAGGTTTGAAGCTCTTCACTTGTTGGTTGCATTATAGCACGCGGGGCCCACTTGTCAAGTGGGTTTTTCAAAAAAGTTGCACTTTTTTGATTTGCCCAACGGGTGAGGGAGTTTCCCGCGCACGGCGCGGGAGGGAGAGGCAGCGCCGATGGCGCTGCACGGATAAAGGGGGCCATTCTCTCCCGTGAGAGAATGGCCCCCTTGGACCCCCAAGAGAACGCAAGGGGCTCTGCCCCTTGACCCCGCACATTGCGGGTTTGCAGCTTGAATGACTGCACGCGCTGCGCAATCGGGTGCGGTGTACATGGCTTCGCCATGAGTCCCTGCGTTTCGTCAGAACTCTCAACCGCGCCTTACTACCGTGAGGCGCGAGTGACGTTTGCCCGGCGGCAGACTGCTTGCCGAATGCGGCATTGCTGCGCTCGCCGCATTGAGGAGTGCTCTGGTAGACGATGATTACTGCGCACTTCTACAAGATAGACAGAGCGGCAGCGGGTAGTAGGAGCAAATCAAATCGTATAGCAACACCCAACGCGGCAACGCCGCGCGCAGGGAAGTGCAATCGGCAAGCGCCGCAGCTCTTCGAGCTGCTCGCCTGCAATATGAATTTTCTCTGGGAGGGTGCAAGGGAGGGGTATCTCTTTTCGAAAAAGAGATACCCCTCCCTTATCCGCGTCCCCCACACCAGGTGGGAAAAAACCGGAACTTATTGTTCCAAAAGGAACCGTGCGATATTTTCTATTGCAACAGAAGCCTTTCTAATGGGAAACATCTGAAACACATGCCACATCCCCTCGCTGACCTGCAGGCGGCAGGGAACGTTTGCGCGCTTCATCGCCTGATAGAGTTGTTCTGAATCCGAATACAAAATCTCGTGGTCGCCGACCTGGATGAGCGTCGGCGGGAAGCCGGTGAAGTCGGCAAAAAGTGGGGACAGGTCGCTCGAACGGTAGTCTCTTCCTGCGGCGTAGGCGAGGCGCACGGCTTCGATGTACTCGGGCGTGAGCATCGGGTCGATCTCCGCACGCTCTGTATAGGACTGGCCGGACATCGTCATGTCGGTCCACGGGGACATCAGGATGAGCGCGCCGGGGAGCTTGCGGCCCGCCGTCTTGAGGCGGTTGCAGAGTACAAGGGCGAGGTTACCGCCCGCGCTGTCGCCCGCGAGGACGATATCGCGCGCGCCGTAGCCTTGGAGCATCAGATAGTCCCACGCGCGCAGCGCGTCCTCGACGGCGGCAGGATAGGGGAACTCGGGCGCGAGGCGGTATTCAAAGCTCAGCACATCGTAGCCCGTCGCATGCGCGAGCTTGGACGACAGTACGCGCGAATAGCCGAGGTTGCCGCTCGTGTAGCCGCCGCCGTGGCAGTATAAAATCGCATGGCGGCTGCCGTGGGGGGCCTTGAGCCGCGTCCACGCCGCGCTCATGCCCGAGAGGGCAAATTCCTCGTAATCCATGCCCGTCATCGGCGCAGTCAGCTTGCCGAGGACCTCCTGACTGCGGCGCTGACGCTCAAGCTCTTCGGCGGTCATGCTTTCTGGCGCACCGGCGCTGTGCAGCGCCTTGAGCGCACGCATCAGCGGGTCGAGATGCGCGCTCTCGGCCTCGCTCTTCTTTTTGCGGATGATGCGGAGTTTGGGTTCCATAGCTCCTCCTGAAAAACAAAATTCTTTGAGAGCATGATATCATAATTTCGTAAAAATGCCAAGGAAAAGCCGCATCTTTCTTGTAGCGCGGCGCGCTTTGTGCTACAATGAAATTCTCAAGACCGCGCAGAAGGAAAGAGGGAACATCGGATGGCCAAGCCCAACAGCAAATGGTATAAGCTCGACTCCGCGGGCACGCTCTACTCCGCGCTGCAAAAGGAGGAGTATTCGGCCATCTACCGTTTTTCCGCCCTGATGGAAAAGGACGTCGACCCCGCGGCGCTCCAGCGCGCCATCGACCGCTGCATGCCGCGCTTCCCGACCTTTGCCGTGCGCATCCGCAAGGGCGCGTTCTGGTATTATTTAGAGCACAACAGCGCGCCGGGGCCGTTTTTGAAAGAGGACGTGTCCGACCCCTGCCAGCCCGTGCGCTTCAAGGAAGACAACGGTTGGCTCGTGCGCTTTTACTATTACCGCAACCGCATTTCGATTGAGGTCTTCCACGCGCTTTCCGACGGCGGCGGAGCCATCGTCTTCTTCCGCACGCTGCTGGCCGAATACCTGCGCCAGACCGGCGTTGATATCCCTGCGGGGAACGGTGTGCTCGATTTGGACGAGCCGCCGCGCGAGGATGAGATGGAGGACGCCTATGCCCGCTACGCAGGACACCACGCGCTGGGCCTCCACCGCCAGCCGACGGCGTATCAGAATACCGGCACAAGCGAACCGTTTTACACGTTCCATGTGACGATGGGCTTCGTGCCGCTCTCAAAGCTGCGCGAGGAGTCGAAAAAGTACGGCGCGTCGATCACCGAATACCTCTCCGCTGTGCTCATTTACGTCATTTTGGAAAAGCAGAAGCGCGAAAAGCCCTACCGCCTGCGCCCCGTGGCGCTGGCCATCCCCATCAATCTGCGCGGCTGGTTCCCGAGCGAGACGCTGCGAAACTTCATTACCACCGTCCGCCCGTATATCGACCCCGCGCTCGGCGACTACACGTTCCCCGAGATCGTCTCGCAAGTGCGGCATTTTATGAAGCTGCACATCAACCGGCAGGAATTGCAGGCGGCGTTCACGGGCAACGTTCGCTTTACGGAAAATTTTTTCCTGCGGCTCATTCCGGTCGTTTTCAAAAATCCCGTCATGGCGCTCAACTATCGCCTGCACGGCGTGCGGCCCTATTCCTGCACGTATACGAACCCCGGCGCGTTCACCGTGCCGCCGGAGATGGTGCCGCATATCCGCGGGGCAGAGGTTATCCTCGGGCAGGCGACTGTGCCGCGCTGCCACTGCGCGTCCATCAGCTATGGCGACACGATGGAGATCACCTTTGCCGGCACGCAGGCGGAGACGGACACCGAGCGCGACTTTTTCCGCTTCCTCGTGCGCGCGGGAATCCCCGTGCGCGTAGAGAGCAACCGATGAATAGCAGATCGAAAGAAGGAATTTGATGTCATATTGTGTCAAATGCGGCGTGGAGCTGGACGAGGGCGCGGAGCGCTGCCCGCTCTGCGGCACGCCGGCGTGGAAGCCGGATGAGACCGCGCCGCGCTATTTCCCGACCAAGCCGGCCGAGGTGCCGAGAGCATCGCGCAGAGCCGCCGCCGCACTGCTGACGGCGATGCTCGCGTCCGTGTCGCTCTGCTGCGGACTGCTGAATCTCATTTTGCCGACGGAGCACCCTTGGGCGCTCTACGTCGCGGGCGCGGCAGTGATGCTGTGGATCTGGTTCGCACTGCCGATGCTCGTGCGCGGCATCCCAATCTTCTTCCGACTGACGGCGGACGTCGCCGCCATCGGCATTTACGTGTGGATCATCTCCGTTGCGCTGCACGGAGGACGGTGGTTCCGCGGGCTCGTTCTGCCGATGCTCGGATGGGCGTGCGTCGTCGTATTCCTGCTGAGCTTTCTACTGCGCGACGGCAGGCGCTCGCGCCTTTCTTCCATCGCCATGTGCATCGGCGCGGTGGGCCTGATGGCGATGGGCGTCGAATACTGCCTTGACCGGTATTTTCTTGAGGCGTGGCAGCCGAGCTGGTCGCTCGTCGTGCTCGTCATCTGCATCGGGCTCATCATCCCGCTGCGCATCGTGCGCCGCGTCCCGTCGCTGCGCGAGGAAGCGCGCAGACGCTTCAATATGTGAAACCTGCTTCTGAAAATGGAAAACCCGCCCTGACGCTTTTGCGTCGGGGCGGGTTTTGTGATGTTTGCTTACAGCAGCAGCCAGCTGAGCACCATGCCGACAAGCAGTGTGATCCCGGCGGTGAGCAGGGCGAGCAGAACTTTCTGATAGGGCCGCTTGCCCGCTTCGACCTTCTGCTCGATCTCGTCGAGCCGCTTCCCTTCGCTGAAGGCCAAGATCTCCCTGTAGGACTGGACGTTGTTTGCCTTCTTGATGCGCTCGAGGCGGAGGGCAAAGTACATCGCGCTGCCCCAGAGCAAAAGCTCCGGAATGAGGCCGTACAGGTCGAACCACTTGATTAGAGGCACGGGCAGAATGATCGTGGCGGCGAGCAGAACAGAGTAGATGATGGCGTCGCGGTTCATGGCTTTGACATCGGCGGCATTGACTTCCTGTTTCATGGTTTCCAAATCTCCTTTGATGAGTTGGTCGAGCGAAACATCGAAGAGGGCGCTGAGCAGGAGCAGACTATGGATATCGGGGTAGCTCTTGCCAGTTTCCCAGTTGGAAACGGTCTGGCGCGTGACGTAGACCTTTTCTGCCAGCTCCTCCTGTGAAAGCGAGAGCGCGGCGCGATGCGCCTTGATCTGATTACCGAGTTCCATAAGTGCCTCCTGTGCGTTTCGTTCGATCTGCCCCAAGGGTAACCGAAACGGGAAAGTTTGTCGAGCAAAGCTGCTTTACATGAGGAAAAATTGCTTGTCAAAAGATTTTGACAAGCGCCTTTTCGCCCCGATATCAGCGGCTTGCCAGCTTTTCGCGCAGCCTTGCGATGCTTCGCTGCGGGGCGTCGATGGCTTCGCCCTGCGTTTCGTGCCAGTCGGCTTTTTCGATGGCGATGACCTTTTCGTAGTAGGTGATCGCCGTTTCATAGTCACCGCGGATCTCACAGATCTGCGCGATGGCCTCGGCAGGGTCGACAAAGCGCGGGGGCGGCATGAGCGCCATCGCCGTTTCATAGTTCGCGATGGCCTCGTCGTAATGTCCAAGCTTGGCAAGCTCGCTTGCGCGCATAACGTAGACCTCCCACGTGTCGGGATACTTTGCGCACATGGCCTCCCACTGCGCGAGCGCGTCGTCGGTGTGCCCCTCCTGCAAAAGGATACAGCCGAGGTAAAAGTCGTCGTTGTAGGTCGGCTTCAGGCGGTGCATTTTGTCCAAGACCTCGCGTGCCTCCGCGCAGCGGCGGTCGGCGATGAGAAGGTCCAGAAGCCACAGGTGCGCGCTGTGGTTCTCCGGATGCGCGGCGAGAAACTCCTGATAGAAGGCGATCGTGCGGTAGTGGTTCGTCGCGTTCCAGTCGAGGTACGCGCCGTGCTCAGCGTCGAAGATGGCGTTGTGCGCCTCCTTGCAGTCGGGATTCAGTGCGAGCGCCTGACGCGCGAGGGGAGAGGCGAGGTCATTGTATTCCCGTGCGCGCTTGCAGTAAAGCTCTGCGAGCAGCAGCGTCGCGCGCGGGCGCGTTTCCTCCTTGCGGCACTTTTCCTGCAAAAAGTGCTCCTCTTCGTCAAATTCCTGCTGTGTGAGAAAGCGCTTGTCCCAGAGCATATTGTCGATGCGGGCAAAGCGGCTCTCGTCCGTGAGGGAGAAGAGCGAGTCGATGCTCGTTCCCAGTGTGACGGACAGCGCGGGCAAAAGCTGAATATCGGGAAGCGAGCTGCCGTTTTCCCACTTGCTCACGGCCTGCGCGCTCACGTGGAGGGCTTTTGCAAGCTGCTCCTGCGTCATGCTTTTGGAGAGGCGCAGCGTTTTGATCTTGCTGCCGATGTCGATGTTCATAAAGGCAAAACTCCGTTTCTATAAAGTGCGGACGTCCTTGATGAGTTCAGTATAGCCGATTGCGGGAAAACGCGCAATGGAGGGGGAGTTTCGCGCGCTCAAACGGCGGTTGAGCGCAAAAAGGACGGAAGATGCTTTTCTTCCGTCCTTTTTATGCAGTTCCAGTCGAATCAGTCGCCGACGCCGGGGTTCAGAACCTTGCCGACGTTCCACAGGTGCGCGACCTGCTGCGCGGCGGCCAGACGTTCCTCGGGGGACTCGTAGCTTGCGTGCGCGGTCTGCGCGCCGCAGTCGACACAGGTGACATAAACGCACCAGCCCTGCTCATCCTCCACCGTACCGGTGCCGCGGCAGTAGGGGCAGTCCTGCAATTCGATCTCGTAAATCGGGTCCATGGTATCATCCTTTCCTACCGCGCAAAATTGACAGTTTGCGCGGAAATAACCTAATGACCGTAGTATAGCAGGGAAACGGGCGCTTTACAAGCAAGAAAATAGCAAAAATGGGGCGCTCGCAAGCGCCCCGCTTTTTACACGTTTGACGACGGAACAGGAAGCTGGTACTTTTCCACGTAGGATTCGTACGTCTGCTGGAAGCTGCCGTCGGCAGTCTTGGCCTGGCGCAGCGTTTCGTGCAGGTTGAGGTTATGCGCACGGGCGTCGATGACGCAGCCGGCGATGTTGGAGCAGTGGTCGGATGTGCGCTCAAGGTCGGTCAGAAGATCGGAGAGGACAAAGCCAGCCTCAATGCTGCAATGGCCCTGCTGCATGCGCAGGATGTGGCGCGTGCGCATCTGCTCTTTGAGCGTGTCGATGACCTGCTCGAGCGGCTCGACCTGTTGGGCGAGCGCGACGTCCTGCGAGGAGAAGGACTTGAGCGAGAGCGAAAGGATCTCGCGGATGGCGGAGGTGAGAATGGCGAGCTCGTTGAGGGCGCTGCCGGAGAACGTGAGGCCCTTTTGCTCCATCTCCTCAGCGGAGGAGAGAATGTTGACTGCGTGGTCAGAAATGCGCTCAAAGTCGCCGATGGTCTTTAAGAGTTCGGTCGCCTCCTCGCTCTCGTCGCGGCCCATTTTCTGCGTGCTGAGCTTGACGAGGTAGGTGCCGAGGATATCTTCATAGTGGTCGCAAAGCTCCTCATCGTCGCGGATGCTCTGGGCGAGCTCGGGCGTGTTGTGGTCAAGGGCGGTGAGAGCATTGTTCAGCGCGCGCACGGCGCAGTCCGCCATTTCGCGGGCGACGGCGCGGCTCTGGCGAAGGGCGAGGGACGGGGTGGGGAGAAGACGCTCGTCGAGCTCGGTCGTCTTTTCACCCTGCGTCTGGGGATCGTCGGGGACGATGCGGCAGGCGAGCTTTTCAAGAAGGCCGCCCGCGGGCAGGAGCATGGCGGTGCAGAGGACGTTGAAGACCGAGTGCGTGACGGCGATGCCCGCCATGGTGGCGGATTCATTGAGCAGCGCGGGTGCAAAGGCCGCGCGCACGATGCAGAAGACTGTCAGCAGCACGACAACGCCGATGACATTGAAGAGAAGGTGAACGACCGCGGCGCGGCGGGCGTTTTTGTTCGTGCCGATGGACGACAGCATGGCCGTGACGGTCGTGCCGATGTTCTGGCCCATGATGATGGGAATGGCCGCGGCATAGCTCACAGAGCCCGTGACGGCGAGCGCCTGCAAAATACCGACGGACGCGGAGCTCGACTGGATGATGGCCGTGAGCAGCGCGCCGGCGAGCACGCCGAGGAGGGGATTCTGAAAGGCAACAAAGAGATTCGTGAACGCGGGGACGTCCTTGAGGCCCGCGACTGCGCCGCTCATCGTCTCCATGCCGAACATGAGCGTGGCAAAGCCGAGCAGGATCATGCCGGTGTCCTTTTTCTTGTTGTCCTTGCAGAACATGTAGTAGATGATGCCGATGAGCGCAAGGACGGGAGTGAAGGATGAGGGCTTTAAGAGCTTGATCCAGAAGTTGCCGGAGTCGATGCCGCCAAGGCTCAAAAGCCAGGCCGTGACGGTCGTGCCGACGTTGGCGCCCATGATGACGTTGATGGCCTGACGCAGCGTCATCAGGCCCGAGTTGACAAAGCCGACCACCATGACCGTGGTGGCGGACGAACTCTGGATGATGGCCGTGATGCCAAGGCCCGTTAAAAATCCGGCGAATACGCTGCCGGTCATCTTGTCGAGAAGAGAGCGGAGCTTGCCGCCCGCGCGACGCTCGAGCGCCTGGCCCATCAGGTTCATGCCGAAGAGGAACAGGCACAGCCCGCCGATCATCGTGAGCACATTGAAAATATCCATATTTTCTATCTTTCCTTTTTTCTTTTTTGAGACCCTATTTATAACCAAGTAATAGTTTACGCGCCAAATGTCAAAACTGCCAGAGGAGAATTGTAAAATCTATGTAAAATACACAGCGGCGACGGAATGCGGCGTGATTTGTGTCATGTTGCACAGTTTTTTTCGCATGAACTGGAAAAAAGTGCAGACACTAAGCGCAGCATTCGCCGCGGCGTCTGCCTCCGCGGCAAAAAGCAACTTGAAATGTCGGAGGAATCGTATGAAAAAAGACTTTATCGACACCAATGAATTCACGAAGCAGGAACTGCTCGACATCATCGACTTGTCGCTCGCCATCAAAAAGGCCATTAAGGCGGGCTACTATCCGCCCCTGATGCGCAACATGACGCTCGGCATGATCTTCCAGCAGTCCTCTACGCGCACGCGCGTCTCGTTTGAGACCGCGATGAGCCAGATGGGCGGGCACGCGCAGTATTTAGGCCCCGGTATGATCCAGCTCGGCGGGCATGAGACCATCGGCGACACGGGCAAGGTACTCTCAAAGCTTGTCGATGTCGTGATGGCGCGCGTCATCGAGCACAAGACGATCGAAGAGCTCGCAAAAAGCTGCACCATCCCCGTCATCAACGGCATGTCGGACTACAACCACCCCACGCAGGAGATCGGCGACCTCTGCACGATCGTGGAGAACCTTCCGCAGGGGAAGAAGTTAGAGGACTGCAAAGTCGTGTTCGTGGGCGACGCGACGCAGGTGTGTGCATCGCTCGGCTTCATCACGACGAGACTCGGCATGCACTTTGTCCAGTACGGCCCGCAGGGGCACCAGTTAAATGAGCAGCACAAGGAGATCATGAAGAAGAACTGCGCGCTCTCCGGCGGCAGCTACCTTGTCACCGATGACCGCGAGAGCGTACGCGGCGCGGACTTCATCTATACCGATGTGTGGTACGGTCTCTACGAAAACGAGATGCCGAAGGAAGAGCGCGTGCGCGTCTTCCACGACTATCAGGTCAACCGCGAGCTGATGCAGCTGGGGAACCTTGGCTGTAAATTCATGCACTGCCTGCCCGCGACGCGCGGCGAGGACGTGACCGACGAGGTCGCCGACAGCGACGCCTCCCTCTGCTGGGAGGAGGCAGGCAACCGCCTGACGGCCATGCGCGGCCTTCTTGTCTACTTTACACGCTGCCGCAAGGAGCCGAGCGGTCTTCAGATCGCGGCGGCGAAGGAGGAGCTTGACAAAGTGCTCTGCGACAAGCTCGGCTGCGTCGAGGCCTACTGCGGCGTTTCGAAAGCGGAAAAGAGCTGAGATATGCCATGGAGAAGAATCAATTCCGGCTCGCAGACGTCATTTTGTCGGTCATCTGCGTGGTGTTTGTCGCCGAGGCGGCGGCGCCGGTCGCGTCGATCGGCAACAGCCAGTATTTCTGGTGGATCTTTATGATATTGGCGTTTCTGCTGCCCTACGGGCTCATTGCCGCCGAGCTCGGCACGGCCTACGCGGGCGACGGCGGGCTCTATGACTGGATCCACGCGGCGTATCCGGACGGCAAGTGGGCGGCGCGCGCCTCGTGGTACTACTGGATCAATTTTCCACTGTGGATGGCGTCGCTCGCGGTGATGTGTCCCGAGCTTATCACATTCATCACGGGGCGGAGCCTCGGGACGTTCGGCTCGCTGGTGGTCGAGCTGCTGTTCATCTGGATCGTCACGCTCATCGCGTGCTATCCCGTGTGCGACAGCATCATTATCCTGAACGTGAGCGCTGTCATCAAGATCGTGCTGGCGCTGCTGGTCGGCGGGCTCGGCGTGTGGTATATCAGCCGTTACGGCTTTGTCAACGACATGTCGGCGCGGACGTTTCTGCCGTCGTTCGACTTAAACAGCCTTTCGTATATCTCCGTCATCATCTTCAATTTCCTCGGCTTTGAGGTCGTGTGCACGTATGCAAACAATATGAGCGACCCGAAAAAGCAGATCCCGCAGTCCATCGTGACCGGCGGCATCGTCATCGCGGCCATCTACCTCTTCTCGGCGTTCGGCATCGGCGCGGCAGTGGATGTGCGCGAGATCAGCGTGGATTCGGGGCTTATCGACGCGGTGTCGCTCATTCTGGGCGGCAGCGGCGGCGTGCTCGTGGGCGTGGTGGCGCTTTTGTTCCTCGTGACGCTGTTCGGCAATATGATCTCGTGGTCGATGGGCGTCAATTCGACGGCGGCGCTGGCGGCGGACCACAACGACATGCCGCGGGTGTTCGCCAAGCGCTGGGCAAAGAACGACATGCCCGTCGGCGCGGCGGTCACGTCGGGCGTCGTCGCCTCGTGCGTGTGTGTTTTGGGCGTGCTCATCGAGATGGCGTCGCCGGACTCGTCACTCTTCTGGAGCTTTTTCGCGCTGAATCTCGTGATGCTGCTTTTGAGCTATCTTCCCGTGTTTCCGGCGTTTTTGAAGCTGCGGCGCGAGGATGCGAAGACGCCGCGCCCGTTCCGTGTGCCGGGGTCTGACACGGCGCTCAAATGGATCGCCTACGTGCCGATGGTGCTCATCGTCATTTCGATCATTTTCACTGCGGTCCCGCTCTCGTTTGACGCAGAGACGCTTGCGAGCTTTCTGCCCATTACGATCGGGTCGATCCTCAGCGTGGCGATCGGCGAGGTGCTGATCGCGCTGCGCGGGAAAAACGCGCGCAGCTAAGTATGGTTTCATCATAAGGAGACAAAGTTATGGCAAAACGAATCATCGGCACAACGCCGAAGCAGGACGGGTATCGCATGCCCGCCGAATTTGAGCCCCAGCAGGGCGTGTGGATGCTCTGGCCCGAGCGAAACGACAACTGGCGCGATGGCGGCAAGCCCGCGCAGAAGGCCTTTGCGGATGTCGCCAAGGCCATCGCAAAATTTGAAAAGGTCACGGTCGGCGCATCCGTGCGCCAGTATCAGAACGCGCGCGCCAAGCTCCCCGAAAATATCCGCGTCGTGGAGCTCGAGAGCGACGACGCATGGGTGCGCGACTGCGGGCCGACGTTCCTTGTGAATGACAAGGGCGGTCTTCGCGCGGTGGACTGGGAGTTCAACGCCTGGGGCGGGCTCGTCGACGGGCTGTATTTCCCCTGGGACAAGGACGACCAGATCGCGCGCAAGATCTGCGAGATCGCGGATGTGGACAGCTACCGCACAGAGGGCTTCGTGCTCGAGGGCGGTTCCATTCACGTCGACGGAGAGGGCACGGTGCTGACGACCGAAATGTGCCTGCTCTCCGAGGGCCGCAACCCCGATAAGAGCAAAGAAGAGATCGAGCAGATGCTTTGCGACTATCTTGGCTGCGAGAAGGTGTTGTGGATCAAGGACGGCATCGACCCTGATGAGACGAACGGGCACATTGACGATGTCGCGTGCTTCATCGCACCCGGCGAGGTCGCGTGCATCTGGACGGAGGACAAGAACCATCCGTTCTACGAACAGGCGCAGGCGGCGTACAAATTCCTGAGCGAGGCGACGGACGCCAAGGGTCGCAAATTAAAGGTTCACAAGCTCTGTCTGACGAAAAAGCCGTGCTTACTCGAGGGCGCGGATACCATCGACGCTGTGGAAGGCACCATTCCCCGTGAGGACGGCGAGGTCAGCATCGCGTCGTATATGAACTTTTTGATCGTCAACGGCGCGGTCATCTTGCCGCAGTACGGCGACGAAAACGACGCAGTCGCCATCGAACAGGTGCAGAAAATGTTCCCCGACCGCGAGGTCGTGGGCGTGCAGACGAAGGAGGTCGCCTTCGGCGGCGGCAATATCCACTGCATCACCCAGCAGCAGCCTGCGGTGAAGAAGTAAAAAAGAGCGCCGTCCGTGCAATAAATGTACGGGCGGCGTTTTTATGGTGCTTATGCAGTTTGCTCGCGGGCGATGCGGATGAATTCCGAGAGCACGCTCCACGGATACGAGCGGCTCAAGTACCCAAAGCAGATGGGATAGGACGCCTGTGGGCAGAGCGGGAGAATATGCAGGTGCGCAAGCTGCGCGGGCGAGAGCGCTGTGTGCAGCAGATTTTCCGGGCAGAAGCATGCGCCGACGCCCTGCTCGCAGAGCGCGAGCAGCGTTTCGACGTTTTCTGATGTTGCTTTGCTGACGGGCGAGACGCCCGAGGAGCGCAAAAGTCCGCGCCCAATGCGCCCGCCGATGTCCTCCGCGGAACCGAGGACAAAGGGGCAGCCGCGCAGGGCACTTAGGTTTCCCGCGGCGATCTCGCCGCGGTGTGTGTCGAGGTCGATGCCGCACTGCGCGAGCAGCCCATCGGACAGGCACAGCACGATGTGCTCCAGATAGTAATCCTCAAGCACCACGCCGGGGAGCGGGCGGGGAAAGCCGGCGATGGCGAGGTCAATGCCGCCGCTGAGCAGCGCCTTCTGGATCGCGTCGTTCGAGCCTTCGAGCAGCGTGATCTCGACATTCGGGTACTGACGCTGAAAGGCGGGGATCAGGCGCGGCATGATGGCGCGGCCGCGCGTGTAGGCGATGCCGACGCGCAGCTCGCCCTTCTGATTTTCGGAGATGTCGCAGAATTCACGCTCCATGGCCTGGCGCGTCTGGCCGATGGATTCGGCATAGCGCAGAAACGTCCGGCCTGCGTAGGTGAGCTCAAGCGGCGTGCGGCGCACAAGGAGCGTGCAGCCAAGCTCCTTTTCAAGTCCCGCAATGTGGGACGAGAGCGACTGCTGCGTGATGTGCAGCGCTTCAGCGGCGCGGGTGAAGTTTTTCTCCCGCGCGAGCACGAGAAAATAGTCAAGAGAATGGAAATTCATGGGAACGCTCCTTTCACAGCTGCTTCTTGTAGAATATATCAATTTTAGCAGTTTTACAAGATGAAAATCCGCGCTTATACTAAAGACAACGAAAGGCTGAACGAACGGCAAAGCGCACGGGTTTTCTTTTTCACCGCGCCTCCATCCACACACGTTCGTTCGCTTTGCGTGGGGGAACCTGACAGCCGGAGCACCAGCAGGGGATTTTGCAATTTCCGCCTGCTGCACTCCGGCTTGCAGGGCATATCGGAAAGGATGGCGGGAGAGGAACATGAGCATTTTAGAACTGGGGAGCTTGCAGCTGACGCTTTTGCGATGATGCTGATCGGCGCGCTGCTCAAAAAGAAGGACATCATCGACGAAAACGGCAAAAAGTGCCTGGCCGACCTCTGTATCAATGTGGTCATCCCGTGCAACATCTTTAAATCCTGCCTCATTGAGCTGGATGCGGGTGTGATCAAGTCCTGTGCGATGCTGTTTGTGAGCGCGGTCGTGATGCAGCTATTGTGCCTTGCCTTGAACCGGTTCCTTTTTGACCGCTATGATGCGCGGCGGAAAAAGGTGCTGCAATACTGCACCATCGTGCCGATGAGCGGCTTTCTCGGCAATCCCATCGTCGAGGGCATCTACAACGAGGTCGGCGTGCTCTATACCTCGATTTTTCTCATTCCGATGCGCATTGTGATGTGGTCGGTCGGCACGACGTACTTTGTCGCGGGCGAGACGGTGGAAAAGAAAAAGCTCATCAAAAACGTGCTGACGCACCCCTGCCTTGTCGCCATCTACTTGGGACTTCTCTGCATGGTGACGCAGGTGCAGCTGCCGTCCGTGATCCTGAACACGGTGAAGTACATCGGGAACTGCAACTCCGCACTGACGATGTTTATTGTCGGCACGATCCTGACGGATGCGCCGCTCAAGAGCATCGTGAGCCGCGACACGGTAAAGTTCAGCTTGCTGCGGCTCGCGCTGCTGCCCGCGGCAGCGCTGGGCGTCGGGCTGCTGCTGCACCTTGAACCGACGGCGCTTGGCGTGAGTGTCCTGATGACGGGCATGCCCGCGGGCGCGACGGCGGCCATCTTTGCCGCCAAATACGGCAGCGACGCGTCGTTCGCCGCGCGAAATGTCGTGTTCACAACGCTTTTATCCATGCTGACGCTACCGCTCTGGGTGTATGCGGTGGGATAAAACAGGTTTTCTTTTTGATCGCTTCGTGCTAAGGTAGCGATACTGTGTTAAAAAGGATAGGGAGGACTTGGATGGCTGCGATCGTTTTATTCTGCCTTGCGCTGCTCGTGTGCATCGTATTGAGGACGAATATCCTCTACGCGCTCTTGGCGGGGCTTGTGATCTTCACGCTGTACGGCAAAAAGCAGGGCTTTTCGTGGAAAGAGCTCGGGAAGATGATCTGCTCGGGCGTGAAGACGTCGGCGAGCGTGCTGCTCGTCTTTCCGCTGATCGGTATTCTGACGGCATTCTGGCGTGCGTGTGGCACGCTGCCGTTCATCATCTGCTGCGCCGTTGACCTCATTCGGCCGGAAATTCTGCTGCTGATGACGTTTTTGCTGAATTGCGGCGTCTCGATGCTGACAGGCACGGCGTTTGGCACGGCGGCGACGATGGGTACCATCTGCGTGAGCGTCGGCATTTCGATGGGCATGGACCCCGTGCTGCTCGGCGGCGCGATGCTTTCGGGCGTATACTTCGGCGACCGCTGCTCGCCGGTCTCGACGAGCGCGCTGCTCGTGAGCGAGCTGACGGAGACGAACATTTACGACAACATCAAGCGCATGCTCAAGACGGCGCTCGTGCCGTTTCTTCTGAGCTGCGGCGTTTACGCGGCGCTCGGCATGGCGAAAAGCGGCAGCGGCGCGGCGGGCGAGCTGTGGTCGCTCTACGGGCGCGAGATGACGCTTCACTGGGTCATGTGCCTGCCGGCGGTGCTCATTTTGATCCTGTCGGTCCTACGCGTGAACGTGAAAAAGGCGATGTCGGTCAGCATTTTAGCGGCGGTCGTGCTGTGCATTTTCCTGCGGCATCTGGACGCGGTGACGATCCTCAAGACCGCAATCTTAGGCTACACGGCGTCGGACGCCGAGGTCGGCGCGATGCTCAACGGCGGCGGCATCATTTCAATGGTGCGCGTGGCGCTGATCGTGATGATCTCGTCGGCGTATTCCGGCATTTTTCGCAAGACGGGGCTGCTCGATGGGCTGTGCGGGCGCGTGACGGCGCTGAGTGAGAGGACCTCGCCCTATGCCTCAATGCTGCTGACGGCGGTTTTGGCGAGCCTTCTCGCCTGCAACCAGACGTTGACGATCATCCTGACGAACCAGCTCTGCTCGCCGTCGCAGAAGGATAAAGAAGAATTCGCCATCAACCTTGAAAACAGCGCCGTCGTCGTCGCGCCGCTGATCCCGTGGTCGATCGCGGGGGCGACGCCGCTCTCGACCGTCGGCACGCCGATGACAGGCATGGCGTTTGCGTGCTTTTTATACATCCTGCCGCTGTGCGAGCTCGTGCGGCGGACAGCGCAGCAGCGCGCGGCGAAAAAAACCGCCGCGCAGAAATGAGAAAGGAAGTTTGCATGAACGGAAAGACGTTACTGGCGGAAGCCATCGAAATGAAAGACGAGATCGTCGAGAACCGGAGAGCGATCCACCGCACGCCGGAGGTCGGCGCGCACCTGCCGCAGACGGTTCAATTTGTCGAAGAAAAGCTGCGATTGCTCGGCTATGAGCCGCGCGAGCTGGGCGGCGGCGTGGTCGCGGAGCTCACGGGCGAAGACATGGGGCGCTGTATCCTGCTGCGCGCGGATATGGATGCGCTCAAGGTGAAGGAGAAGACCGACCTGCCGTTCCGCTCGGAAAACGGCAGCATGCACGCCTGTGGACACGATATGCATGCCGCGATGCTGCTGGGCGCTGCAAGGCTGCTCAAGGCGCATCAAAGCGAACTCAAGGGCACGGTGAAGCTCGTCTTCCAGCCCGACGAGGAGGGCTTCACGGGCGCGAAGGCGATGCTTAAGGCTGGTGTGCTGGAGGCGCCGGAGCCGCAGGCGGCGATGGCGCTGCACGTGAACTCCGGGACGCCGTCAGGCCTGGTGCTCTGCGGCAAGGGAACGTTTATGGCGGGTTGCACGCTGTTTCGCATCACGGTCAAGGGCGTCGGCTGTCACGGGGCAATGCCGGAGACGGGCATCGACCCAATCAACATTGCCGCGCACATCTACCTTGCGCTTCAGGAGATCACGGCGCGCGAGCTGCCCGCGAAGACGCCCGCCATCGTGACAATGGGCAAATTCAGCGCGGGGCACGCGCCGAATATCATCCCGCAGGAGGCCGTGATCGAGGGCACGATCCGCACGTTCGACCGCGACGTGACCGCGCTGATCCTGCGCCGCATCGGCGAGATCGCGGACGCGACAGCCAGGGCCTTCCGCGGCAGCGTGAGCGTCGAAGAGCTTGCGAGTGCGCCGCCGCTCAAAAACGACGAGGCGCTGACCGAGCAGATGGCACGCTGCGCCGAAATGCTGTTCGGCGAGAAGAGCGTCTACCGCCTGCATGAGGGCGGGATGGGCTCGGAGGACTTTGCGTCCTACACCTACGAGCTGCCGTGCGCGTATCTGTTGCTCGGCGCGGGCACGGCGCAGGAGGACGCGCGCTACGGAAAGCCCATGCACAACGAGAGCGTCGTCTTCAACGAGAACATTTTACCGCGCGGGAGCGCACTGCTCGCCTATGGCGCGATGCAGTGGCTCGAAGACCGGCAATAAAAAAATCCGCTTACGAATTTCGTAAGCGGATTTTTTATAATCGGTTGTCGATGACTTAGCCGACGAGCGCCTCGGTATCCATGGCGATCATGAGCTCCTCGTTCGTGGGGATGAGGAGGACGGTGACCTTGGAGTCGGGCGCGGAGATGACGCGTTCTTCGCCGCGGACCTTGTTGGCGTCCTCGTCCATCTTGACGCCCATGAACTCGAGGCCGGAGGCGATGGCCATGCGCTGGGAAGCGCTGTTCTCGCCGACACCTGCGGTGAAGATGATGGCGTCCACGCCGCCCATCGCGGCGGCATACGCACCGATGAGCTTCTTCACGCCGTAGTTGAACATATCGACGGCAAGGCCGGCGCGCTCGTTGCCCTGCTCGAAGGCCTCTTCGAGATCGCGGAAGTCGGAGCTGACGCCGCTGACGCCCATGACGCCGGACTTCTTGTTGAGGACATTGACCATCTCCTTGATGTCCATGCCGTACTTGTTCATCAGGTACTCGAGGATACCGGCGTCAATGTCGCCGGAGCGGGTACCCATGGGAAGACCGGCGAGCGGGGTGAAGCCCATGGAGGTGTCGACGCTCTTGCCGCCGTCAATCGCGGTGACGGAGGAGCCGTTGCCGAGGTGGCAGGAGATCAGCTTGAGCTGCTCGATGGGCTTGCCGAGCATATCGGCCGCGCGCTGGGAAACATACTTGTGAGAGGTGCCGTGGAAGCCGTAGCGGCGGACCTTGTCCTTCTCATAGTACTCATAGGGAAGAGCATAGGTGTAAGCCACGGGAGGCATGGTCTGGTGGAAGGCAGTGTCGAACACGGCGACCATGGGCACGCCGGGCATGAGCTCCTGGCAGGCCTTGATGCCGATGATGTTGGCGGGGTTGTGGAGCGGGGCGAGGGGATTGCACTCCTCGATTGTCTGCATGACCTCGTCGGTGATGACGACGGACTTGGCAAACTTTTCGCCGCCGTGGACGACGCGGTGGCCGACAGCGTCGATCTCCTTCATGGAGCCGATGACGCCGTTCTTCTCGTCGACGAGCGCGTTCAGCACGGCCTGGATGGCCTCGCTGTGGGTGGGCATGGAGACGGAAGCGGCCTTGATGGCTTCCTTGCCGGGAAGCTGGGGCTTATAGGTGAACAGACCGTCGATGCCGATGCGCTCGCACAGACCCTTCGCCAGCAGCTCGCCAGTGGTGGGGTTGAGCAGCTGATACTTCAGGGAAGAAGAACCTGCGTTGATGACCAGAACATTCATAAGTATACTCCTTTTTCCGAGGGCGCTTGCATTGCGCCCGAATTTCCGATAAAATAAGAATCAAATTAATCGGATGTACAATTCGATACAGAATATATTATAACAACTTTTTTCGCAAAGACAAGTAAATTTAACAAAACGTAACTCTTTTGTAACCGCTTTGAGAGGACTTCCATGAGGGTATTTGGTATAATATGCGAATATAATCCCTTCCACCGCGGCCACAAGTGGCAAATTGATGAATTGCGCCGTCTGGCAGGCGAGGAAGAGTGCGCCGTCGTGTGCGCGATGAGCGGCGATTTTGTCCAGCGGGGCGACTTTGCCATTGAACGCGCGCATGCGCGCGCCGAGGCCGCCGTGCGCGGCGGGGCTGACTTGGTCCTTGAGCTGCCGCTGCCGTGGGCCATTTCGTCGGCGGAGGGCTTTGCCCGCGGCGGCGTGAGCATTTTGGCGGCGACGGGCGTGGTCGACACGCTGGCCTTTGGCAGCGAATGCGGTAACGCGGCGAAATTGCAGCGCGCGGCAAAGGCACTGCTGCGGGCGGATTTTCCCGACGCGCTGCGAGAGGAGCTTGCCAAGGGCCTGTCCTTTGCCGCGGCGAGGGAGAGCGCCGCGAGGGCGCTCATCGGCGAGGATGCCGCGGTGCTCCGGGAGCCGAACGATATCCTCGGCGTAGAATACTGCAAGGCGCTGCTGCAAAGCGGCAGTACCATCGCGCCGCTGGCAATATTGCGAAAGGTCGTCGGGCACAACGGGGGTGCGGCGAAGGGCTTCGCCTCGGCGAGCCACATCCGCGAGCTGCTCACGAACGGAGAGGACGCCTCCGCATATCTGACGGCGGAGAGCGCCGCCATCTATGCGCGCGAATGCGCAGCGGGCCGCGCGCCGGTGACGATGCAGAATGCGGAGCGGGCGGTGCTTTCCCGGCTGCGCGCGATGTGCGAGGAGGACTTCGCCCGCTATGACAGCGGGAATGAAGGCCTTTATCGCCGGTTTTATGACGCAGCGCGGACGGCAGCGTCCGTCGACGAGCTGCTCTCCGCGGTGAAGACGAAGCGCTATGCCTATGCGCGGCTGCGGCGGATGCTGCTTGCGGCGTATCTGGACGTGACGGCGGCGGATGTGCCGCCGGAGGTCCCCTATCTGCGCGTGCTGGCGTGCAATGAGCGGGGACGAAAGCTGCTCAAAACGATCAAAAAAACGGGAAGCGCACCGGTGCTGACCAAGAGCGCCGATGTGCGCGCGTTGAGCGAGGAGGCGCAGAAGCTCTTCGCTCTGACGGCGCGCGCGGCGGATCAATACGTGCTCGCCTATCCCGAGCTGCGCGCGGCCAGAGGCAGCAGCGCGTGGACGGAGGGGCCTGTGATCGTTTGAGCAAGGAACCGAGACCTCGAAAGGAGAACAGAATGAAAAAATGGATGACGCTGCTGCTTTGCTGCGTGCTGGCGTTGAATTTGACCGCCTGCGGCGCAGGAGCGCCCGGCGGGCCGGAGGACAACGCGCCGCCGCAGGCGAGCGCGCTGCACTTTGAAGTCGCGACGCAGATCTACGAAAACGAGTACAAGGCCGACGACGGCACGGTGCTTCTGGCGGAGCGCTACGAACTGCCGGTGCTCGAACTGCGCACGGAGACGGCGAGCTCTACACGCTGGCGGAGAACGTGACGGCGAACGGCGGCACGGGCAACCCCGCGCAGTTCACGGCGCAGAACGCCTTCAACACGGAGATGAATAACGTGCTCGCAGGGCTTGAGTCCGAGGCGGCGCAGATGGCCGCAGAGGCCAAGGAGCTCTATGCGGAAAACGGCACATCGGTCTTTTTGAACGAAAGCTACTGGACGAACGAGCTGAGCCTGACGCAGACCTACATGACCGAGGGGAAGCTCCTGAGCGTCGCGGTGGAGAACTACACCTACTACGGCGGCGTGCATCCGAATTCCGCCACCCGCGCGTGGAGCTTTGATCTGACGACGGGCGAATTCCTGACGCTGGACGCGCTGGCCTCGGAGGAGGGCGATTTGCAGGGAAAATCGCTGCAGAAGAGCATTTATTGGAATATCTACGAGCAGATCGCGCAAAAGGGCCTCAGCGAAGGATATTTTGACGATTATGACTCTTATTTGCAGGATTTCCCCACGCTCGCGACGCTGAACTTTACGGAAAACGGCCTTACGGTCACATTCGACCAGTACGTCATCGCGCCGTATGCGGCGGGGCCGCAGGTGTTCTCGGTGCCGTACAGCGAATTCTACAACGCGCTCAGTGAGCACGCGAAGACGATTTTAGACGTCTCGCAGGAGCAGACTGTGACAGCGAATTTCAAGGCGGCGGCGATACTGTGGTCGTGGTTTTATATGGACGATCCGCCGATGGACTACAATGTGACAGCCGAGATCGACGGCGATCTTTATGATCTGGCGGACATCAAGGGCGTGGAAACGCTGGAGGGCCTCCGTGCGCTGCTGCTGCGGTATGTCACACCGGAACTTGCCGACGAATGGCTGGGCAGCACTGAGCAGCGTTACCGTGATATTGACGGCAGACTCTATGTCATGTCGGCAGGCCGCGGCGGCAACGAGAGCCTGGGCGGATACACGTGCACGGCTGCGCTCGACGGCGACAGCGGCGTGCTGACACAGACGGTCGTGCTGCTTGCGTGGGACGACACCGCGCAGACGTGGACAGACACCGGCAAGACGGAAGCCTATGAATATCCCTTTACCCTTGTCGACGGCCACGCGGTGTTCTCCGCATTCCCGTATCCGTACTGAGAAAGTAAAAGAGAGGGAGGAGAGTCCCATGGCGTAAAAAGTGCGGCCGCGCCGCAGAAGCGATCATAATAGGACCACTTTTACGGAGAATGAGAGAAATGAAGAGAGTAAAAACCTTTCTGCTGCTTTTTACCCTGTGCTGCGCGCTGAATGCCTGCGGCACAAAGCCCGCGGACGACGTACCGCCGCCGGATGATGAGACGTCTGCGGTGGACATCGAATGGTTCAACAAGGAGTATTTCAACGTGGGCAACGGCGTGTGCATGACGAATATGCTGCTCAGCAGCTATTACGACACCGCCGCGGACATTGACCTCTATGAGCTCTTCTACAACGGCCCGACGGGAATACAGGAAGAGGTCACTGAGGCAGAACAGACAGCAATCGGCCCGGTGGCGTTTGAGCATTATCCCATCAAAACGCAGAGAACGGAAATGGACGCCTTTTTGCAGGAGTATTTGGGCGTGGCACTGGACGAGACGAACAAAAAGAATCTCGACCAGTTCATCTATCTCGAGGAGTACGATGCCTATTATCTGCTCCACGGCGATACGAATTTCCAGCGCTGCACGGTCACCTCGCTCGAGCAGAACGAGGACGGGACTATCGCGCTCACCTATGAGCAGGAGAGCGGTGAAAAGGGGATCGTCACGCTGAAGGGCAGCAAAGGCAGCTACCAGTTTGTGTCGAACAAGGAAGCGTGAACGTGAAGATAAAAGAAGAATGCTGGCTCTTATGAGCCAGCATTCTTTATGTCATTTACCGGTAGCGCTCGCGGTGTGCGTGCATGATGCCGGCGAGCAGCGTGCCGCTGTCGGGCGGGGTGTAGGTAATGGCGTTCGCGCCCGCGGCGATGGTCTTGCGGATCGTGTCATCCGAGGGGCCGCCGGTGGCGATGATGGGGATCTCGGGATGACGGGCGCGGAGCGCGGCGACGAGCTGCGGCGTCTCCGATGCGGCGGAGACGTTCAGAATGTCGACGCCCGCGGCGATGCGCGCCTCGGTGTCCTGCGTGGCGGAGACGATGGTCGCCACGACCGGAATGTCGATGTGCGTCTTGATGTCGCGCAGGATATCGGCTGAAACGGGCGCGTTGAGCACGACGCCGTAAGCGCCGCAGTGCTCGGCCTCCATCGCCTGCGCAACGGCACGCGCACCGGTGGTGAAGCCGCCGCCGGTGCCGACGAGCACGGGCATATCCGCTACGCTCAGGACGGCGCGTACGATGCGCGGCTGAGGCGTGAAGGAATAGACGGCGATGACCGCGTCGGCGTTGCAGCTTGCGATGGTGGCAACGTCGGTGGAGAAGACAAAGGACTTGAGCGTCCTGCCGAAGATGCGAATGCCGCTGCATTCATTGATGCACTCGGGCACCAGCAGCATGTGGTTGCGGTACTTTCCGCTGAAGCTGGGGATGGGCGTGGGAGTAAAATCGCTCATAAAAGCACCTTCCTTTCCTCAGGTAATAGATGACCGGTAAAATGTTATGCAGGGAAATTATTCGACATGAATGCTTGCACGCATGGCGAGGATCGTCTGCTCAATGAGCGTGTCAAGATCCCAGCCGAGCATTTCCGCGCCGCGCTCGATGACCTCGCGCGAGCAGCCGGCGGCAAACTTCTTGTCCTTATACTTTTTCTTGACGGATTTGACCTCAAGATCGCTGACGCTCTTGCTCGGACGCATGAGCGCGACCGCGCCGATCAGGCCCGTGAGCTCGTCGGTGGCGAAGAGGACCTTTTCCATCTCGTGCTGAGGCTCGGGAAGGCCGTCAAAGTGCAGGCCGTAGCCGTGGCTGGCGGTGGCGCGGATCAGGCGCTCGTCGAGACCGTTTTCACGCATGATCTCCTGCGACTTGATGCAGTGCTCGTCGGGATACATCTCAAAATCGAGGTCGTGGAGAAGGCCGACGATCTCCCAGAAGTCCGCCTCGTCGCCATAGCCAAGCTTTTCTGCGTACCAGCGCATCACGTCGGCGACGGTGTTGGCGTGCTTTAAGTGGAATTCACCCTTGTTGTACTGTGTGAGCAGTTCCCACGCCTGTTCTTTCGTATATGCCATAATGATGGCCTCCCTTTGCTTATGGCTGCTCGTCCGTAAAGTGGACGTGATTGAAAATGTGGTCAGAGCAGAAGCAGTGGTACCCTGCGCACTTGCTGCAATAGCGGAACTGCAGCTCAGGATTTGTCACGTCCGTGCGGCCGCACACGGCGCATTTATGGCGGAAGCCCTGCGTCTGCTGCTGATACTGCTCCTGACGCTGCTGGGCGCGCACGGTGTTGTGGAAGTGTGTGGCCTGCCTGCTCTGGTGACGCTCAAGCTGGAAAAAGCGCGTAAGCTCAGGCCAGAAGAAGATGACAAAGTTCAAAAGCGCCACAATGGGCATGATGGAATAGTACCATCTGCCGGCGGCAATATAGCGGGCGATGTCGAAGAAGAAGTAGAACACGTCGATATACGCGAGCCACTTCATGCGAATAGGAATGATGAACATAAAGAGTACCTGCGTATCAGGATAGAGCAGGGCAAAGGCCATGAACATGGCGAAGTTGACATAATTTGCACCGTAAACGGGGATGTTGTAGCCCGTGATGAGGCTGACGATGCTCGCGCCGAGGACGGTGAGCAGCATGCCGCTGAGGTAATACGTCGTAAACTTGGCTGTGCCCCACTGCCGCTCAAGCGTCGAGCCGATCCAGTAGTAGAAATAGCAGGTGATGAGAAGATAGAACGGACTCGTGCTCTCAGGGATGAGGACAAAGGTGATGAGCCGCCAGACCTGCCCGTGGAGCAGGCCTGAGAGCGTGTAGGAAAAGAAACTTAAAAAGTTGCCGCTCGAGAAGTTGGACAAAAGTCCCAGCACCACGTTGCCGATGACGACATAGAGCATCAGGTTGGGGATGCCAAAATTCGGGTGCAGGATACAGAAGCGGTCGATCGCCTGGTTGAGTTTTTTCAATATGGGATACCTCGTTTCGATCAAATAACATTTAAGAACATTATGACACAGCGACGGGGAAAAGTCATCAATAAAGTTTGAACAAATGACCATTCCTGAATGGAATGAAGAGCAGAAATGCGGAAAGAAACGAATTCTTTCCGCATTCTTAACACTTGTTCACTTGAGATCGAGCTCGGGCGGAACGTCGATCTCCTCGCCGACGTATTTGCCGTTCTTTTTCCGCTGGCGCACGCACTCGGTCAAAAGATACTCGATTTGGCCGTTGACGGAGCGGAAATCGTCCTCCGCCCAGGCGGCGATGGCGGCGTAGAGCTTGGGGGACAGGCGCAGGGGCACCTGCTTTTTGGCGTTGTCGTTCATGGCAGCCTCCCAAAAAGTAGCGCGGCGCGCTTAATAGAGGCTTCCGGAGTTGACGACGGGCTGGGCATCGTGGTTGCCGCAGAGTACCACGAGCAGGTTCGAGACCATGGCCGCCTTGCGCTCCTCGTCGAGCTCGACTGTGCCCTTTTCCGCCAGACGCTCAAGCGCCATTTCGACCATGCCGACCGCGCCGTCGACGATCATCTTGCGCGCGTCGATGATGGCGCTGGCCTGCTGGCGCTGGAGCATGACGGCCGCAATCTCGGGCGCATAGGCGAGGTAGGTGATGCGCGCTTCGATGATCTCAAGGCCCGCGTCGGCGACCTTGGACTGGATCTCGTCGCGGATGCGCGCGGCGACGACCTCGCTCGACCCGCGCAGGCTCCCCTCGTCGGCGTGACCGTCGCCGGTGGTGTCGATGCCGGGGGCGACGTCATAGGGGTAGATGCGCACGATGTTGCGCAGCGCCGCGTCGCACTGGAGGGAAAGGTATTCCTTGTAGTTGTCCACGTTGAAAACCGCCTTGGCGGTGTCGGTCACGCGCCACATCACGGCGATGCCGATCTCCACAGGGTTACCCAGGCAGTCGTTGATCTTCTGGCGGGCGTTGTTGAGCGTCATGATCTTGAGGGAAATTTTCTTATTGCCGCCCACCTCGACCGTGGTGGACGAGGCCTGCATGGCGGCAAGAAGATTGGCACTCTTGCGGCCGTCGTCCACGTCGCCGGACTGGTTGAGCTTCGTCTTGGCGGCGGGGTTGAAGGACGTGCAGAAGGGATTGACGCAGTAGAAGCCCTCGCCCTTGAGCGTGCCGATGTACTTGCCGAACAGCGTCAGCACCAGCGCCTCCTGCGGCTTCAGAACGCGCAGGCCGCACAGTGGGATCCAGCCGAGCGACAGCAGGATGACGCAAAGGACGACAAGGGGCAGAAAGCCCGCATTGATGCCGACGATCAGAAAAACGACCGCGGCGATGTAGAGAACAAGCTCGAGCAGCAGCACGAGCATGCCGTTTTTGTGACCGGTGATGATCTTTTCTTCCATAAAAAGCACCTCCAAACTTGATATCAAAATAATATCACAACAATATAAGATGTCAAGAGGAAAATGCAGAAAAACCGACCGGTGATTGTACCGGTCGGCGAAAAATCAATTATGTGGCAATGACAAACTGGAATCTATCTGGGTATTCCATCATCACTAAAATGTTTTTTCAAAGCTTTTTCTGTCGGGTAAATTGATAAAATCATAATAAAACATTGGATTGTTACAAGAATTATCCCTGCAAATCCAATCGTATTCTTATCACTATGGTATAACGGAATATGTATCAAGGCAGATGGTATAACCATTACCCATCCTATTTTCCACCAAAGTTTTCCACAATAGTCATGAGCAAATTTCCATGTATCCATATTTTTCATTGAACGAGTTGTTCTGTATCCTAACATGCTGTTTATATGTTTTGGGCAATGCTTCCACATCATTCTTCCTGCAATGACCATTACAATGGGAATGATCAAATCGCATAGTAACATAAACCACCAAAAGCACATAACATTCACCTCAAAAAGTAGAATTTGATAGAATTATTACGCCACAGCCCGTCAGAAAGCGCAAGCACAGCCGCGGTGGTTCGAGCCACCACGGCTGTTTGGATGATCTGCTTTATGCGTAGTGGTATTTTTTCCGTCCGAGGAGGAAAAGCGTTTCTGTGACGATCAGTGTGAGCGCTTCGGCCACGGTGATGGCGAGCCAGATGCCGTTGATGCCGAGAAGTTTTGGCAAAAGAAGTACCGCGGCGACCTGAATGACGAGCGTGCGCAGGAACGAAATGAGCGCGCTGGCTGTGCCATTGTTGAGCCCCGTGAAAAACGCCGAACCGAAGATATTGAAACCGCAGACGAGGAATGAGAGCGCGTAGATGCGCAGCGCGTTGACCGTCATGTCGCACAGCTCCGCATCGTAGCCAACGAAAAGATGTGCGATGGGGTTTGCCAGCAGGATGGACGAGGCCGTCATCGCAAGGCTCGTGATGAGCGTGACGGTCAGGCTCTTTTTGAGGAGGTTCTTGAGCTCGGCGTGATTCTTCGCGCCGTAGTGATAGCCGACGACGGGTGTGACGGCGATGGAATAGCCGAAGAAAAACGCCATGAAGATGAAGCTCACGTACATCAGAACACCGTAGGCATTCACGCCGTTTTCCTTGGCAATCGCCATGAGCTGCACGTTATAGAGTACGCCGACGAGAGAGGTCGAAAGGTTGCTGACCATCTCGCTCGAGCCGTTGTAGCAGGCCTTGCCGAGGGCGCGGAAGTCAAAGCGCGGACGCGTGAGGCGCAGCAGCGAATCGTTCGGGCGGAGAAAGTAGACAAGCGGGATGAGCGCGCCGACAATCTGCGAAAACGCCGTGGCGAGCGCCGCACCGAGAAGCCCGAACGGGAACACGTAGACGAGCAGAAAATCGAGTACCATGTTCGTTAGCCCCGCGAACACCGTCACGCGCAGGCCGAAGTGCGGCTTTTCCGCCGTCGCCAAAAAGCTCTGAAAGCTGTTTTGCAGCATGAAAAAGGGGAGCGACGCGAGCAGCACGCGCCCGTAGAGCACGCAGTCGTCGATCGTCAGGTCCGTCGCGCCGACGGCGAACGAGATGGGGCGCAGGAAAACGATGCACACGCCGCTTAAAATCGCGCCGCCGGCGGCAAGCACGATGACGAGCATGGAGAAGATCTCGTTCGCTTCCCTGGGCTTACCCTCGCCGAGCGTTTTGGCGATGAGCGCGCTGCCGCCCGTGCCGATCATAAAGCCGACGGCGGCGAGCGCCATGATGACGGGAAAGATGAGGTTCAGCGCGGCAAACGAATTTTTGCCGACGAAGTTCGAGACGAAAAAGCCGTCGACAATGCTGTAAATAGAGGTGATGATCATCATCAAAATGCTGGGCGCGACAAAGCGCAGCAGCTTTTGATACGTAAAATGATCGGAAAGGGAGACGGTCATAAAAGACCTCCTTGCTTGAAGTCAGGAGAGGCCGCCGTTGTCGCTGCGCGAGAGGAGCGCCTCGTAATCGCGGATGCAGATGACGACGTCGGGCTGATAGGCGGCGATATAGTCGCTGATGCTCTGCGTCTTATAGTGCCGCAGGTCGACAGAGCGCATCTCGTCGAAGCTGTAATAGGCGAGGCTCTCCACGGCATTGGTGAAGCTGTCGCCGAAGATGAGGGCGGTGGGGAGCGAGGGGCGGTCCGTGCGGATGCACGTCTCGGCGATGTCGCCGCCCATGTAGAGACCGTAGGTCAGGGCTTCATCCTCGGTGGCGGGAAGGTCGTAGACCGCGGAGGCCACCTCCTGCCAGTTGTCAAGGCGGGTGAAGGGGATATCCTCGCGAAAGGCGGCGGTGAGCAGCTTTTCATCATCGCCGCGCAGCCCCAGAAGCTTGCGCGTGCGTGAGCCCATATAGGGGTTAGGCAGCGCGGAAAACGTCACATCCGTGCCCTCTTCGGGGAAGGAGAGCGCGAGGCCATAGTCGCCGTTTATCTTCTGCACGGCGGCACGGTAGGTCTCATACGCGCCAAGAAGACCGTAGTGGTTGTCCACCCGCGAGCTGAACTCGGGCGGATGGCCGAGCGAGTCGAAGACGGGGCCCATGTCGAGGAAGCACACGCCCTGCGCGTTCATCTCCTCCGTCAGTGCGGAGAGCTCAAGGTCGGTATAGTGCGAGCGGTTCGTGAGATAGGCGGGGTAGCTGTCCTCATAGTAGACATACTGGCACGGAACGGCGACATAGCAGTAATGCCCGCCGTAGGATTCGACCTGCTTTTGCAGCGCGGCGTTGTCCTCCGCGACGAGCTTTGCCTGCGCGCGGATGTCGTCATCGCTCATGGCGGGATCGTAAAGCTGCGGCAGCAGGACATCGTCCGTGACGACAGTCTCGTTGACCACGGGACGGCGGAAAACGTTCAGATCGGCCCATGTGACGGCCTTGAGCGCGGGAGTTCGCCAGGCGGCGTAGTCGCAGAACAGGGTCTCGAGGTCGTCGAAGACCTGACCGCTGAGGACCGATTCCGCCGTGATCTCGGGAAAGGCGGAGAGGTTGCGGTTTTCGTAGTAGGAGTAGCGGTTTTTCGGCAGCAGGATGGTCGCAGCCATCAGGACGAGCAGTACGCCGGAAAAGAGCAAGGCCATCGCCCATTCACAGATACGTTTCATGCGCAGACACCTCCTTTTTCAGAAGCGGAAATAGATAAAAGGATTGAACGAGCCCGTGACGAGCCTGCAGTAGGAAAGCGCGAGCAGTGCGAGGGAGGCGAGCTTCGGCCCCACGATGAGGATGCCGCGGGAGAGCTTGCTGTTACGCTTTTCAAGCGCCGTTTCGAGCAGGTTTTTGACCGGCAGGGCAGCAATGCAGCAGAGCAGCAGCTCCGGCCAGAATTCAAGCGCGTAGTACACGGCGCGGCTGTCGCAGAGGGCGGGGGCGCGGCCGAACATCGCGGCCATGTAGCACAGCGCAGCGCCGATATCGTCCGCGCGGAAGAGCACCCAGCTCAAAATGACGAGCAGCATGGCGTAGACATGCTGCAAAAGAGACGGAAGGCGCGAGAGCGCCTTACCCCAGAGAAACTTTTCGCCGATGAGCAGCACAAAGAACCACAGGCCCCACGCGATGAATGTCCAGTTGGCCCCGTGCCAGAGGCCCGTGAGTGCCCAGACGAGAAAGAGGTTCAGAATATTGCGCGCGCGGGAGCAGCGGTTGCCGCCGAGGGGAATGTAGACATAGTCGCGGAACCACGTGGAGAGCGAGATGTGCCAGCGCCGCCAGAACTCGGTGACGCTGCGGGAGACATAGGGATAGTTGAAGTTTTCAAGAAAGTGGAAGCCGAACATCCGGCCAAGGCCGATGGCCATGTCGGAATAGGCGGAAAAGTCGAAGTAGATCTGGAATGTGTAGGCGACGGCACCGAGCCACGCAAGGGCCACCGAGGGGGAGACGGCGGAAAAGGCGGCGTCGGCGATCTGCGCGACAGCGTTGGCGAGCAGCATCTTCTTAGCAAGGCCGAAGAGAAAGCGCACCGCGCCCGCGGAGAATTCGGAAACGGACTCGTGCCGCTCGTCGATCTCGTCTGCGACCGTGGTGTAGCGCACGATGGGACCGGCGACGAGCTGGGGGAAAAACGAGATATAGAGTGCGAGCTTGAGAGGGTTTCTCTGCACGGCGGCGTCATCGCGGAAAACGTCGATCACATAGCTGAGACCCTGGAAGGTAAAAAATGAGATGCCGATGGGCAGCGTGACCTGCGGCACGGGGATAAAGGGCATCAGGGCGTGGAGCATCTCGCCGAAAAAGCCCGCGTACTTGAACCAGCCGAGAAGCCCAAGCCCCAGCACGGCTGCGAGCGTCACGCCTGCCTTCCGGACGGCGGGGCGGTGCTTTGGCCCCGCGAGGAGCCCGCAGCAGTAGTTGATGACGATGGAGAGCAGCATGAGCAGCAAAAACTTCGGCCCGCCGCAGGCGTAGAAGGCGAGGCTGAACGCGAGCAGGATGAAATTCCGTGCCCCGCGGTACCGCCGCGGCACCGTAAAATAAAGAACGAGCAGGCAGGGAAGAAAGAAAACAAGAAAGCTGACACTGCTGAAGACCATCGCAAACGAGCTCCTGTCGAATAGATTTTGTGTGCAAAGTTTCCTCAATATAGCACTTTTTTTCAAAAATTGCAAGAGCACCGCATTTTGCGCCGATTTGGACGTTTTTGGGGAAATGTCACTTGACAAAACGCACAAACATGGTAGAATACGATTCGGCGAAAGCCATAAGTGAATACTTCATCGAGAGTGGTTGAGGGATCGGCCCTATGACACCACGACAACCTGCCCGAAGAGGCAAGGTGCCAAATCCGACGAACGAATCGAAAGATGAGGAAGAGCAGAAAGCGCGATACTCTGTCGGTTCGACAGAGTATTTTTTGTTTTTCCCAACAACGAGAAAGGAAGAAAAAGAACCATGGCAAAACGTTTATTCACCTCCGAATCCGTCACCGAGGGGCATCCCGACAAGATCTGCGACCAGATCTCCGACGCGGTGCTTGACGCCATCCTTGAAAAAGACCCCAACGGCCGCGTGGCCTGCGAGACGACCGTCTCCACCGGCCTTGTCCACATCATGGGCGAGATCACCACGAGCTGCTATGTCGACATCCCGAAGATCGCGCGCGACGTCATCCGCGACATCGGCTACGACCGCGCGAAGTACGGCTTTGACTGTGACACCTGCGGCGTTATCACGAACATCGACGAGCAGAGCGGCGATATCGCGATGGGCGTCGACAACTCCTTTGAAAATAAGGAGAGCGGCGCGAGCGAGCTCGACAACGGCGCGGGCGACCAGGGCATGATGTTCGGCTACGCCTGCACCGAGACCTCTGAGCTCATGCCGCTGGCAATCTCTCTTTCCCACAAGATGGCAAAGAAGCTGACCGACGTGCGCAAGCAGGGCCTTGTTGACTATCTCCGTCCCGATGGCAAGACGCAGGTGACGGTCGAGTACGACGAGAGCGGCAAGCCCGTCCGCGTCGACACGGTCGTCCTCTCCACCCAGCACGCGCCGGAGGCGACGCTTGAGCAGATCCGCAAGGACATGATCGAGCTTGTCATCAAGCCGACTGTTCCCGCGGAGCTGATGGACGAGAACACCAAGATTTATGTCAACCCGACCGGCCGCTTCGTCATCGGCGGCCCGCAGGGCGACAGCGGCCTGACCGGCCGCAAGATCATCGTCGACACCTACGGCGGCAGCGCCCCGCACGGCGGCGGCGCATTCTCCGGCAAGGACCCGACGAAGGTCGACCGCAGTGCCGCTTACGCCGCGCGCTATGTCGCTAAGAACATTGTGGCCGCGGGCCTTGCCGACAAGTGCCAGGTCCAGCTCGCCTACGCTATCGGCGTTGCACATCCCGTGAGCGTGCTTGTTGAGACGTTCGGCACCGGCAAGGTGGACGACGGTAAGCTCGAGAAAGCGGTGGAGAAGGTTTTTGACCTGCGTCCGACTGCCATTATCCGCGACCTTGATCTGCGCCGTCCCATCTACCGCCAGCTTGCCGCTTACGGTCACATGGGCCGCGAGGACCTCGGCGTGACGTGGGAAAAGACCGACCGCGTTGACGCCCTGCTCGCTGCACTCAAGTAAAAATAGTCGAAGATGTGGCAAAGGCCGCTGGATATCCAGCCGGCGGCCTTTCTGTCAAAGGAACCGCGCCGGTCTGCGAAAGCAGACCGGCGCGGTTCCTTTGTGTGTATGGGAAGGTAACATGAAAGCAATTTAGTCGTGGTGCTCCTCGTCCCAGAGCTTTTCGGCCTCGGGGCGCCAGCATGCGGCGTAGGACTCGCACTTGTTGCACAGGTGTTCCACGCTCTCGGGCGCTTCCAGGTCGGTCGAATGCGCGCCGCTGCGCGCGACCATCTGGGGCAGATATTCGGGATTTTCCAGCATCGGGCAGGGGCGCAGGTGGTTGTTGTTGAACGGCTGGCCCTTGCGGTACTCCTTAAAAAGCGGCTGCTGGAGACATTCGAGGAAGCTCTTTTCGCGGATGTTCGCACCCGAGTAATGGATGAACACGCAGGGCTCGACGTCGCCCGCGGCGTTGATGTGGCAGTAGAGCTTGCCGCCGGCGATGCAGCCGCCTGTGAACTCGCCGTCATTCTGGAAGTCGATGGCGAAGATCTCCTTGCCGCCGGTGAGACCGCGGATCTCGCGCACGCGGTCTTTCACATAGGCGCGCTGCTCGGGATTAAGCAGCAGGTCGGTCGTCGCGCCCATGCCGACGGGCATGTAGTGGAAGTACCAGGCGAAGAAGCAGCCCTTGGAGATGAGCAGGTCGAGGAACTCGTCACTCGTGACGACCTTGTAGTTCTTGCTCGTGTAGCAGATGGACACGCCGAACGGGATATGGTTTTTGTGCATGAGGTCCATCGCGGCGAGCGCCTTTTCAAAATGTCCCGTGCCGCGGCGGCCGTCGTTGGCGTCCTCAAAGCCCTCGATGCTGACCGAGACGATGAAGTTGCCCACGCGCTTGAGCTCGTCGCAGAAGGCCTGGTCGATGAGCGTGCCGTTCGTGAAGGCGTGGAAGGCGATGTCGCGGTGCTTTTCGCACAGGCGGAAGATGTCTGCCTTGCGCATGAGCGGTTCGCCGCCGGTGAAGAGGCAGGCGTGGGTGCCGAGCTCTGCGCCCTCGGTCAGCACGCGGTCCATCTCCTCAAAGGTGAGGTTCTGCTTGTGGCCGTACTCCGCCGCCCAGCAGCCCGCGCAGCGCATATTGCAGGCGCTCGTCGGGTCCATGAGGACGATCCAAGGGATATTGCAGTCATACTTTTCGGAGTTTGCCCGCGCCTGCTGGAAGCCGCGGAAGCCGCCCTCATAGGCAGCGGCCGTCAGGAAGGTCCTGAGAAGGTAGGGGTCGCACTCGCGCAGCAGGCGCTCGGCGTAGTGTGCCCATTTGCTGTCGGGGTCGTTTGCAATCTGGTGCAGCATTTCAAAGGTCTCCGGCGTCCAGACGCTGGAGTGGATTTTTTGGACCATGTTGACAAAGTCGTTTGCGACGGTGCAGACGTCCTTCGTCTGGCTTTTTCTGATGAGCGAGTCGAGCATGGTCTCAAAGGCCTTGCGCTCTGCTGCATGGGCGATTTTCTCTGCTGCGTTCATAGTATCACGATTCCTTTCCCTGCCCGCGGTGCGGGCATCCTAAAAATTCAGGAGGAAAGGGCGCGATCCTTTCCCTCCGTTGCCTGTGCGGCAATTTTCTGGAGCTTTTCCATGCGCGCATCGAGCTGTGCGCTGATCTCAGCGCACTCATAGAGCTCGCGCTCCACGTATTCCATTTCGGGGAGATTTTTCTTGTAGCGGATCTTATGCTCAAGGCTGGCCCACCAATCCATCGAGATCGTGCGGAACTGCACCTCGACCTTCATGAGCCGCTTCTGGTCGTGAAGGAAGATAGGGGTTTCGACGATGAGGTGGAGGCTGCGGTAGCCGTTGGGCTTGGGATTTGCGATGTAGTCCTTGCGCTCTAAGAGTGTGATGTCGTCCTGGCGCAAAAATGCCTCGGAGAGTTTGTAGATGTCGGCAGGGTGCGAGCAGATCACGCGAACGCCGGCGATGTCGTTCAAATTCTTTTCGATGCTCTCCACCGTGAGCGGATAGCCGCGGCGGCTGAGCTTTTCCATGATGCTCTCGGGGGACTTGAGGCGGGTCTTGATCGTCTCGATGGGGTTGCGGTCGTATTGCAGCGAGAGCTCCTCGTTGAGCACGTTGAACTTCGTCTCGACCTCCATGATCGCGCAGCGGTAATAGCTCATCAGCTCACGGTAGGGCTGGAAGTATTTCTGGACCCACTGCTGTACCTCACCGTGGGAAAAACGGGAGAGCAGCACCTGTTCAAGATAAGTGCGATCGACAAGCGGACGGATCGGCACTGTCATCAGCTCCTTTGTACTTAGCATTTCTTGTCCCGCGCGGAAAAATGCGGGCTTGCAGGAAAAGCATAGCAAAGAAGCGCCGCGCTTTCAATGGGCAGGGTGTAAACTTTTTTGTTCACGGCGCGAGAAGGGGACGCTCCCCTCGTTAACACCAACTTAACAAAGGAAACTGCCGAAAACTATGGACAAAAGGAGCCGCGTATCAGATTTTCAGACAGTGGCACGCAAATGTCACAGAAGACAAAATGAAAGAAAACGTCCTTTCCCGATGGAAAGGACGTTCAAATAGACGATATTTAGAAGAAAAATACGCTTACGCGCCGATCACATGCGCCGTCATCATCTGCCAGAGGATGGAGAGTTGCTGTGTGGAGATGAGCACATAGGCCAGAATGAAGACGAACCAGAGCTTCTGCATGTTCTCCTCTTTTTTGCAGAGGAAATAGCAGTAGGAAAAATACGCCACGGCGTCCACGATCAAAACCGTGAGGAACATGACGAGAAAGCCCTGTTCGCTCTGCTCGGCGGTGCCGGTGTAGAGCGAGAGGAGAGAGTAATATAAAAACGTGGCGGTGAACGGCCACTTGAGCTTGCGCCAGTCGTGGATGCGGTCTTTCTTATTCATCGAAGCGCTCCTTTTTTGCGTTTTCCCCAGTATATCCTGCGGCACGGCAGATTGCAAGGGGAAATGACCTTGCCAAGCGGGCGTGGGGTGTGGTAGACTGCAAAAAAGAGGTGATATACATGCTGGATACGTTGATTCGCGGCGCGAAGATCGTCGATGGCACGGGAAAGGCGGCGTTCACGGCGGACGTCGGCATTTTAGACGGCATGATCGAAGAGGTCGGGGATTTGTCAAACGCGCAGGCGTTCGAGACCATCGAGGCCGCGGGCCGCGTCCTGACGCCGGGCTTTATCGACATGCACCGCCACGCCGACGCGGCGCTGTTTCGCGAAGGCTTTGGCGAGGCGGAGCTCTGCCAGGGCCTCACGACGCTTGTGAACGGCAACTGCGGCATGTCGCTCGCGCCGCTCTCGGGCGCGCACGCGGACGAGTGCGCGAAATACCTCGCGCCCATCACGGGGAACATCCCGCCGGAGCTGCGCTTTGCGTCCATTGACAGCTATTTCAAGGCGGCGCAGGGGCGGGGACTGCCGCTCTCGTGCGCGGAACTCATCGGCATGGGCACGCTGCGCACGCTTGCCGCGGGCTTCACGACGGGAGATTTGTCACCGCTCGAGCTGCGCGATCTGCACTATCACATGGAAGCGGCGCTGGCCGACGGCGCGTGCGGCGTGTCGCTCGGCCTTGGATACGCGCCGGAGATCTTTTACTCGACCGACGGGCTCATCCGCGCGCTCGCGCCGCTGCACCGGAGCGGCGTGCCCATCTGCGTCCATATGCGTCAGGAGGGCGACGGCGTGGTCGATGCGCTGCGCGAAATGCTCGAGGTCGCCCGCGCGCTGCAAACGCCGCTGGAGGTCAGCCATCTCAAGGCCATCGGAGGGCGCAACGCGCGAAAGGCCGTGCCGGAGATGCTCTCGCTGATTGAAAGGGCGCGGGAGGACGGGCTTGACGTCATGTGCGACGTGTACCCCTACACTGCGGGCTCGACACAGCTTATCCACGTGCTGCCGCCGGAATTCCAGGAGGGCGGCACGGAGGCGCTGACTAAGCGCCTGCTCGACGATGCTGCGCGAAAGGAAATGCGCGCGCGGATGGAGGCGGGCAGCGACTTTGAGAACATCACGCTGCTCGTCGGCTTTGACAATGTAGTAGCCATCGGCCTCCGGACGGACGAATACCGCCGATTTGAGGGAAAGAGCATCGCCGAGATCGCGCAGACACTTCAAAAAGACCCATTCGACGCGCTCTTTGACCTGCTGGCGGCGGAACAGTGCGGGACGGGAATGATCGACTACATTTCAGACGAGGAGGACGTGCGGGACATCCTGCGCGCGCCGTTCTCGGGCGTCATTTCGGATGCGACGTACCCCAGCGGCGGGCGCGTCCATCCGCGCGTGTACGGCACATTCGCGCGGCTCATTGAAAAATACGTCGTGCAGGAGCGCGTGCTCACGCTCGAGCAGGCTGTGCACAAGGTGACGGGGCATGCGGCGGACCGCTTCGGCTTTGAGAAAAAGGGCATCATCGCGGCGGGCATGGACGCGGACCTTTTACTCTTCTCGCCCGAAAACGTCCGCGAGCACGGTACCTACGCACGGCCCAACGTGCCCGCGACGGGCTTTGACGAGGTATTCGTGCTCGGCGAGCGCGTGATCGAAAACGGCGTGTACCGCGGCGGCAGCAGCGGCGAGATGCTGGGAGCGCGGATGGGATACTGAAATCTTAAAGAAATTTTCAGGTGTATTTTCGCCGCCGTATGATATGCTGGCAGGGACAACAAATTTGCGGAGGCTGGATCAAGTGGAGCACTTTTGGGATACGGTGGATACGATCGGCGAGGGCTTTGGCTTTTCGCTCTTCGGCGCGCGGCATCTGGTGACGCTTGCGCTGTATATCGGCTTTGCCGCGCTGAGCTGCAAGCTCTACAAGGCGGCGGACGAGAAGAAACGGGCGCAGCTGCGGGGGCTCTTTGCCGTTCTCCTGCTCGCGGACGAGGCGTTTAAACAGATCGGTTTGCAGATCGGCGGGAATTTCAACTGGGACTATCTGCCGCTGCACCTGTGCTCGATCAACATTTTCCTTATCGCGCTGCACGCATGGAAGCCGAGCAGGCTGCTCGACAATTTCCTCTATTTTATCTGTATCCCCGCAGCGACGGCGGCACTGCTGTTCCCGACGTGGACGTCGCTTCCGGCGGCGAACTTCATGTTCTGGCATTCGACGAGCGTGCACATTCTGCTTGCGGCCTATCCCATCATGCTGTTTTCGGGCGGTGATATCCGACCGAGCGTCAGGTACATGGGCAAGTGCTTCTTGCTGCTGCTGGCGATGGCGGTGCCGATTTATTGCGTCAACCTGCTGCTCGATACGAATTTCAAGTTTCTGATGTATGCGCCGGACGGCAATCCGCTCGCGTGGTTCCGCGACCATGTCGGCTACCACTGGATCGGCTTCCCCGTGCTGCTCTTGGCGGTGTTCGCGCTGATGGACGTGCCAATCATGCTCAAAAAGCGGAAAGAGGATAAATTGCTCAGCGCGGTAAAATAAAAAAGCGGTTCTCCCTAAGCCGGGCGTTCGTAAAACAGCTTTCGAGAGATGACACGGCAGCCGCCTGCCAGGATCGGTTACGAGTACCCGAATAAGCCAAGGAAACTTCAAGTCCCATGTTTGCACCGTCAAGGTGTCGCGCATGGGGCTTTTGCAGATCGGGATTCTGTACGCAGTAAAACGGTCAGGTTCTCGTATATAAGAATGTTCTTTCGTTGAGAAATATGGTATACTCGGCTCAACAAATCGGAATTTATAAAGGAGAATATTGATGAAACTATTTTTATGTTCGCACTTTTCAAGTGTAGGAAGTCTGATAAAGGAAGAAATTGAAAATAAGAAAGTCGCATTTATTCCAACAGCTTCACTGCGTGAAGGCTACACCGGTTATGTCGGCTCGGCTCGAAAATTATTCAAAAAGTTGAGAGCAATCGTAACTGAAATTGATATTTCAACGGAGGCTTATTCAACGATACAGTCTGTTTTTGAAGAAGCAGATGTGATATATTTTACCGGCGGAAATTCTTTCTTTCTTATGGACCAGCTCCGTAAAACGGGAACTGATGGACTGCTGAAAAAGGAATTGGCAAATGGAAAATTGATGATCGGTGAGTCGGCAGGCGCAATTATATGCGCTCCAAGCATCCAATATATCGAGCAAATGGATGAAAAGCCGGAGGACTACTCACAAGAAGATGATGCAGGGCTTGATTTGATTGATTTCTATGTTCTTCCGCATTATCTTACAGCACCATTTAAGAAAGTTACCGAGAAAATAATGACTGAATTTTCGGATTTGAATCTATCCCCAATTAACAACCGTCAGGGAATTGTAATTGATGGTGAAGGTTCAAAGGTT